>ERZ724520.72-NODE-72-length-49034-cov-7.362461_pt1 | contig 49034 bp, 47 predicted proteins | sample MGYA00376053_ERZ724520 | MGnify/ENA primary metagenome ERZ724520 (study PRJEB28724, sample SAMN07190886) | activated sludge metagenome | isolation source: activated sludge of sewage treatment plant in Hong Hong | place: USA: Christiansburg, Virginia | collected...
AGCTAGCCCGAGCCCAGGAACAGGGCGGCGATCTGGAAGCGGCGCTCAAGACGCTGGACCGCCTGGTCAAGGACTACCCGGCAACCGCACTCGTTGAGGAGGCCCAGTTCCGCCGCGGTGAACTGCTGTTTACCGCGCGCAACTACGCATCCGCCGAAAAGGCATATGCCACGGTGTTGCAGAAGGGTGCCGCCAGCCGCTACCACGACCGCGCGCTGTACATGCAGGGTTGGTCACAGTTCAAACAGGGCAAGCTCGATGAGGCGGTGCAGTCGTTTTTCGGCGTTCTGGATCTGAAGCTTGCCGGTCGTGCCGATGCCGGCGCGCTGGAAACGCTGGACGGTCTGAGCCGGGCCGACCGCGAATTGGTCGAGGACACGTTTCGCGTCACCAGCCTGAGCCTGACCAACCTCAAGGGTGCCGAATCCATAGCGCCCTACATCCAGTCACCCGAACGCCAGGCCTACGCATTCCGCGTCTACGAACAATTGGGCGAGCTCTACCTCAAGCAAGAGCGCGTCAAGGACGCCGCCGACACCTTTGCGCTGTTCGCACGCACCCGCCCGCTGGATGCGCAGGCGCCGCTGTTTCAGTCGCGCGTGATTGCGGTCTACGAGCGCAATGGCTTTGCCACGCTGGCGCTGGAGGCCAAGAAGGAATACGTGGCCCGCTACGGCAGCACCAGCGCGTTTCGCCAGAGCAACCCCGAGGGCTGGCAGAAGGCACAGCCTCTGGTTCAGACCCATATGGCCGAGCTGGCCCGCCACTACCACGCCAGCGCACAAAAGAGCAAGGCCAGCGCCGACTACCAGCAAGCCGTGCGCTGGTACCGCGACTACCTGGCCGCTTTCCCCAGCGATGCGCAGGCCGCGCAGAACAACTTTCTGCTGGCCGAGTTGCTGTTTGAGGATGCCCAGTTTGCGCCTGCAACCATCGAATACGAAAAGACCGCCTATGCCTACCCCGCGCACGCCGCCAGTGCCGACGCGGGCTATGCCGCGCTGCTGTCCTATGCCCAGCAACAAAAGAAGGCCAGCGGCGCCGAGCTGCCCGCCTTGCAGCAGGCCGGCGTGGCCAGCGCGCTGCGCTTTGTACAGACCTTTGGCAGCGATGCGCGCGCCGCACCGGTGCTGGCCGACGCCGCGCAAACCTTGTACACGCTGAAGGACCCGCAACAGGCGGCCACTGTTGCGCAGCAGGTGCTGGACCTGCAACCACCCGCACCCAACGCACAGCGCCGCGTGGCCTGGACCGTGCTAGCCCACACCCGGTTTGAAGCCGGTGCGTTTGACGGCGCCGAAAAGGCCTATGGCCAGGTACTCCAGCTGACACCGGACAAGGCCGCTGGGCGCGATGCCCTGCTGGAACGCCAGGCCGCCGCCATCTACAAGCAGGGCGAGCTGGCCATTGCCAGCGGGCAGACGCGCGATGCCGTTGGGCACTTCGAACGCGTGGCCAGCACGGCGTCGCCCCAATCACCGGTGCAGGCGGCCGCGCAGTACGACGCTGCCGCCGCGCTGATCGCGCTAAAGGATTGGGACAACGCAGCCCGCACACTGGAGGATTTCCGCAAGCGCTTTTCCGCAAGCCCGCTGCAGGCCGAGGTCGGCGGCAAACTCGCCGTCGTCTATGTTGAAAAGGGCCAATGGGCCAGCGCGGCAATGGAATTCGAGCGCATGGCCGCCAACCACAAGGACCCAGCCATCGCCCGCGCCGCCCTGTGGCAGGCGGCCGAACTGCACGAAAAAGCCAACGCACGCCCCCAAGCAACCAAGGCCTACGAGCGTTACCTAGCGCAAAACCCGCAGCCGCTGGAGGCCGCCATGGAGGCGCGCTGGCGCCTGGCACGCATCGCCCAGGAAGACCACAACCCCACCCGCAACCTGGCGATGATGAAAGACATCGTCCAGGCTGACCAAAGCGGTGGCAGAGCCCGCACCGACCGCACCCGCTACCTGGGCGCCACGGCGGCGCTGGCCTTGGCGGAACCGGTGGCGGAGGCCTACCGCAAGGTGGCCCTGACCGAGCCGCTGCAAAAGCAGCTCAAGCTCAAGAAGGCCAGGATGGAAGACGCCCTGAAGGCCTACACCCTGGCCACCGACTACGGCGTGGCCGATGTGACGACAGAGGCCAGCTACCGCATCGCCTTGGTCTACAGCGACTTTGGCAAGGCACTGCTAGCGTCTCAACGACCGAAGAAACTCAGCAAGCTGGAGCGCGAACAGTACGACGTGCTGCTGGAAGAACAGACCTTTCCGTTCGAAGAGAAGGCTGCCGACATGCACACCCAGAATGTGCAGCGCGCCGCCAACGGCCAGCAGGACCCTTGGGTACAACGCAGCGCCGAGGCATTGCGGCAACTGCGCCCAGGTCTTTACAAAAAGGCAGAGCAACAACCGGAGAAAACACCATGAGCCATGTGAACCAGCGGATTGCCAGTGCCGTCGCCGTGTCCCTCATCATGGTCGTGGGCGCAAGCACGCCCCTCTTGGCACAGGACCGCGCCGACATTGATCGCACCCGCATCACCGGCAACCGCGAATTGCCCAAGGTGCTGTACATCGTGCCGTGGAAAAAGCCCCTGCCCGGCGACCTGTCCGGCCGTCCGCTGGTCAGCGTGCTGGACGAGGCGCTGGCCCCGCTGGACCGTGATGTGGTGCGCCGTGAGGCGCGCTACGACGCGCTGACCCGCGCAACCGCAACCGCAACCGCAGCAGCAGCAGCAGCGCAACCGCCCGCTGCAACGCCCCCCGCCAAATAACGTTTCAAGCCACCCCACTATTTTTTCACCGGAGCAAGCCACCATGAATGCACTCAGCACAGCCATCAAGTTCTTTCAGGACTGCGGACTTTTCATCTACCCCAGCGTACTCATCATGGCCTTGGGCGTGGCCATTGCCATCGAGCGCTTCATTTTCCTGAACAAGGCACGCAGCCAGAACCGCTCGGTCTGGGCACAGACCCTGCCGTTGCTGCAACAGGGCATGTTCAAGGAGGTGCGAACCCTGACCGCCACGTCGGATTCGGCCGTCGGGAAAATCGTCAACTACGGCCTGACCCGCATGCTCAGCCCCGGGCGCCGGGAAGACTACGACGCCGCGATGGAAGAAGGCATGATGGAGATCGTGCCCCGCCTGGAGAAGCGCACGCACTACATCGCCACCTTTGCCAACGTCATCACGCTGGTGGGCCTGCTGGGCACCATCATCGGCCTGATCAAGGGCTTTACCGCGGTGGCCCAGGTCAACCCGGCCGAAAAGGCCGAGCTGCTTTCGGCCAGTATCTCCATTGCCATGAACAACACCGCGTTTGCGCTGATGGTGGCCATTCCCTTTCTGCTGATCCACGCCTTTTTGCAGGCCCAGACCAGCGAGATCGTCGACGGCCTGGAGGCCGCCAAGATGAGTTTTCTGAACCTGGTGCAGCGCATCGCGGCCGAACAGTCGTCCGCAGGCGGCGCCAAGGCGCACTGAGCCCAGCATGAAACCCCGACGCCTTCGCAAAACCGCGGCGCATCTGGAGATCACCGCCTTCATCAACCTGATCGTGGTGCTGGTGCCGTTCCTGCTGTCCACTGCCGTCTTCACCCGCTTGTCGGTGATTGACCTAACGCTGCCGGCGCAAAACACCGGCGCGCTGGAGCACGTCACAGCCGACAACCTGCAGCTCGAAGTGGTGGTGCGCGCCGAAGCCCTGGAAGTGGGTGACCGCACCGGTGGGCTGATCGAGCGCATTGTGGCCACACCCACCGGACCTGATGTGCGCGCCCTGGGCCGGCTGGTGCAGCAGCTCAAGACCCGCTTCCCCGACAAGCTGGACGCTACCGTGCTGGCCGAGCCCAACACTTCATACGACACGCTGGTGCAAGTGATGGACGCCGTGCGCGCCGGTCACATGGCGCAGGGCGACAAGGTGGTGCGCTCCGAGCTGTTTCCCAATATTTCCATCGGTGACGCGCCGACCCGCACGCCATGAAACTCACTCCCCTGCAAAAACGTGCCGAACGGCGCAGCCGCAACCAGACCATGGTGGACATGAACCTGGTCTCGCTGATCGACGTGTTCACTATCCTGATCTTCTTTTTGCTCAGCAACTCCGGCGGCATTGAAACCCTGCCCAGCCCCAAAGCCGTGCTGCTGCCCGAATCGGTCGCCGAGACCACACCGCGCGACACCGTGGTGGTGATCGTCAGCGGCACTGAAATTCTGGTCGATGGGCGCAAGGTTGCGTCGGTCAGTGACGTGCTGGCACAGGAGTCGGACCTGGTCGAGCCGCTGAAGGCCGAGCTGGACCTGCTGCAGTCCAGCCGTCAGGTCATCCGCACCGAGAACGAGGGCTTAAGCAAGCGCATCACCATCATGGGCGACAAGGAAATACCGTACCGGCTGCTGCGCAAGATCATGGTCACCAGTGCCCGTGCCAACTTCAGCGATGTGTCCTTCGCGGTGCGCCAGAGGTTGGAATCATGAGCACCGCGATGGCCGTTTCCTTTCGCGCCCCGGTGCTGCCCTGGGCCGGCTCACTCGAAGACGATGTGCGCTTCGCCCGCGTGCGCCGGGCCGTGCTCATCATCAGCACGCTGCTGTGCCTGGTGGTGCTGCTGATGCCCGTCATCCAACCGGATCGCTCCAAGGCACAGGATCTGCCGCCCCGCCTGGCTACGTTAATTCTGGAAAACGCCAAGCCACCGCCTGTCGTGCCCAAGCCACCGGACGCCAGCCAGCCGGAGCCGCTGCCCGCCACGGCACGGCTGCCAGAGCCCGCGCGCAAGGTCGCCCGCAACAAGGAGGTGCCGGTGCCAGAGGCCCGCGTGCCCGTGCCCAACAAGGCCGCCGGTGAACTGGATGCCGCGCGGCGCAAGGCCGCCGGTGTCGGGCTGCTGGCCATGTCCAAGGACCTGGCCGAACTGCACGGCGCGCCACTGGCGGTGCAACTGGCCCCGGTCAAGCAGGGCCCCGGTGTGGGCACCGGTGTGGGCGTGGGGGTGGGTGCGGGCAAAGACGCCGGCATTCCGACGCGGGCACTGATCACGTCCAACGCCAGCAGCGGCAGCGGCGGCATCAACACCGCCAGCTACAGCAACAACGCCGGTGGCGGCGGTCTTGCCGGGCGCGCCACGACGCTGGTCGAAGGTGCCATTGGCGGTGGTGGCGGTGGCGGACCCGGTGGCGGTGGCGCACGTGGCAAAGGCGACGGCACTGGCAGCGGTATCGGCAGCGCCGGTAGTGCAGGCCCCGGCGGCAAGCTGGCGCGCAGCGGCAGCGGCAAGGCCTCGCGTTCCATCGAGGAAATCAAACTGGTCTTCGAGCGCAACAAGGGCGCCATCTACGCCATCTACAACCGGGCGCTGCGCGACGAGCCCGGCCTGCAAGGCAAGGTGGTGCTGGAGCTGAAGATTGCTCCCGCCGGCAACGTGATCGAGTGCCGCATTGTCTCCAGTGAACTGAAGACACCGGAGCTGGAAGCCAAGCTGCTGGCACGCGTGCGGCTGTTTGACTTTTCGGCCAAGGACGTGGAGCAGATGGTGGTGACCTGGCCGGTAGACTTTCTGCCGTCTTGAGGGTCGCAATGCGCTCCATTGCGCAAAATTCATCCATTGACGCAAATAGAACAATGGATAACAATACCCGGATGACGACCTTCGACAGCATCACCATCCGCCGGCCCGCTCTGGCACATGCTTACCTCGCAACGCTGAAGGCGCAACCCGGCAGGCCCATCGCACTGTTCGCACCACGCCGGGTTGGCAAAACCCATTTTCTGGATGGGGATCTTGCGCCAGCGGCAACCAAAGCCGGGATGCTGCCGGTCTACGCCGACCTCTGGCTGAGCCGCAAAGATCCACTCGCTGCCATCAACCACGCGCTGGAGGAGGCATTGGACGATGTCACGGTCCCCACCACTGCGACCGGAAAAGCGGCCAAGACGCCTGTCAAGAAGGTGGCAATCCTCGGCAACAGCCTGGATTTTGGTGATGCCCCGGTGCGCCGCCCACTGCCGGCTGACCCGCGCTTGCGATTGGATTCGCTCATCACCCGACTGGCAAGCGCATCCGGAAAACAGATTGTGCTCATGCTGGACGAGGTCCAGTCTTTGGCCCATGCCCCGCAGGCAGATGACGTGATTGGCACCCTGCGCGCGGTGCTGCAAAAGCACAAGAAGCTGGTTTTCTCGCTGTTCACCGGCTCGTCCCAGGAAGAGTTGGGGGCCATGATGGCCGTCGCTGGTGCTCCGATGTACCAGTTCGCACAGCTCCAGACGTTTCCCAACCTGGGCTCGGAATACCTGGAGCTGCTGGCCGCGCACTATCGCAAGGTTCATCCGAACAAAAGCCTGGAACTGGCCGCGCTCGAGCGCATGTTTGCCCACCTAGGCTGGAAACCGGCGCTGATGAAGGACCTGGTGAAGGCCATGTCGGCGGACGGCATTACCGACGTCAACCAGGGGCTCACGTTGTACCTGGCCGATGAACGAAACGTTGCGGCCTGGCAAGGCATGTTCGACCGCCTCCTGCCGCTGGAGCAAGCCGTTGCCGTGCTCGTCGCCCATGGCATTGCGCCCATGGCCAAGGCAACGACGGACGCGCTGGCCAAAGAGCCCGGACTGGCCTCGACCCAACCCAAGGTTCGCTCAGCCGTGGACCGCCTGCGAAAAGCCCAGATTTTGGCCAAACCAGAGCACGGGGGCAGCTTCCATCTGGAGGATCAACTTTTCGCTGACTACCTGGCGCAGAAATACACTCCTCACTACCTTGCCAAGGTAAGACCCACAATTACCGCCCCTACAAACGCGCCGAAACAGCTTGGAAACAAGCTGCCGACAGCCAAATAACTTGATACTCAGTGCCCTCTCCTATCCCACTCTCTCTCCACACTCCCCTGACGCGCCGAACAGCACTGCTCTGTAGCGGCGCCCTGTTGGCGGTGCACCCCCTGCACCTGTCTGCCGCCACCAGGACCAACGCCCTCCCGGACGTGTGGCCGCGCCCGTCACAGGTCCCCGGCGGCATTGCCCGACTGGACCTGGGCCCCGCCGCCAAACGCCCCACGGCGCATCTGGGCGATGTGCCCCTGCTGGTGCTGGGCGACCCCAGGCAATGGACGGCGCTGGTCGGCATCGCCCTGTCCACCCCGCCCGGCCCGGCCAGCATTGCGGTACAGCAGGAGGGCGGCGGCCAGCGCCTGCTGAACTTCACCGTGGCGCCCAAGGTCTACCCAGTGCAAAAGCTGAAGGTGGCACCCAGCAAGGTTGATTTGTCGGCCGCCGACGAGGCCCGCTTCGAGCGCGAACGCGCCCACATGGCTACTGTGCTGGCCAGCTTCACCGAGCCGCTGCCCCAGGCCGCCCAGTTGCACATGGCAGCCCCCGTGCCGGGTCGGCGCTCCAGCTCTTTTGGCCTGCGCCGCGTGTTCAACGGGCAATCACGCAGCCCGCACAGCGGCATGGACATCGCCGCCGCCGCCGGCACCCCGGTGCTGGCACCGCTGCCGGGGCGCGTCATCGATACCGGCGACTATTTCTTTGGCGGCAACACCGTCTTTCTGGACCACGGCGGCGGCCTGCTGACCATGGTCGGCCACCTCAGCGCCATCCATGTGCAGGTGGGTGACGTGGTGAAGACCGGTGACCGCATCGCCTCAGTTGGCGCTACCGGCCGCGCGACTGGACCGCATCTGCACTGGGGCGTGGTGCTGAACCGCAAGATGGTGGACCCGGCGCTGTTTTTGGGGGCTTGATGGCTCGGCCCTGGACTGCCGGAGACTGCACCGTCGGAGGAGTCAGCTTCTGATTGCTACATATTTCATAGCTGCATGTTCACATTCCACGAGGGCTAGCAGCCTATTTTATTCTGATGTTTTGACTGAAGTCGGCGAAACACCCCGCCATTGATATCATCTACCGCACCCCGATCCAACGACCAAGGACGATCTCACATGCACCACATCTTTGCAGCCCGCGCCATCAGCGCTGCGGCACTGACCCTTTCTTTGACCGCGGTTCCCGCCTGGGCCGACAGCACCTCATCAGCGTCCAGCGCGTCGTCCACGTCGATTGGCAGTTCATCGGCGTCGAGCGAGAAATCGAGCAACAGCTCATCCACCAAAGACCGTGTGGCACAGGGCCAGTACACCGTCGTCGAGATAGCCGAAGTTGCCGAGCAGGCCGACATGGTGCGGCTCAGGATGCAGCCCGTCGGCGGCACGGCCGAAGTTGTGCTGTTGCTGCCGCGCGCGGCAACTGATCGCGTCCAATTGGGTACGGGTCATATCGTTTCCGCTGAGCACCGCCCCTATGGTCTGGCACTTGCCACCGTCGACGCGACGACCGCAACCGTGCCATTCTTCCTGATTCTGGACGATGACTGGTTTCGCGAACTGGAGAGCCGCCCGATCGGGGTTTGACCATCGTGCGCAGGGGCCTGATCGGTCTGGCATGCACTGTGGGGGCCCACTGCGCGTGGGCCGGATCGCTGAACTATTGCCAAGGCCAGGTTGAACCCGGCGCGGCGGTGCAAGACCGTCTGATCCAGGTGGCGGGCGTGGTCAAAAGCGAACTCGAGCGCTCGGGCCAGACGCTGGCGCTGGTGGCCCGCTCAGGCCTGGCGCTGCAGCGCTTTGACCACCGCTACTCCCACGCCGGGGTCAGTCTCAAGGCCAGCCCCAATACGCCGTGGTCGGTGCGCCAGTTGTATTACGCCTGTGACGAACAGCGCCCCCGCATTTTTGACCAGGGCATGTCGGGCTTCGTGCTGGGCGCCAACGATCCGGCGGAGGGTTACGTCTCCATCGTGCTGCTGCCCGCCGAGGCCGCCAGCACACTGGAGCGTGCCGCACTGGATGAAATCCGGGCCGTGCAGTTGCTGGGTGCCACCTACAGCGCCAATGCCTATGCCTTTGGTCTGCGTTACCAGAACTGCAACCAGTGGCTGGCCGAATTATTGGCCAGCGCCTGGGGTGGGGCGTGGACGGCAGCGGACGATGCCCGCGACCAAGCCCAGCAGTGGCTGAAAGCCGAGGGCTATGCACCCAGTGTTTTTGACCTGGGCTGGCGCCCGTTGGTGTGGCTGGCCGGCCTGTTGCCCTGGCTGCATACCGATGACCATCCGTCTGAAGATTTGGCGCGGGCGCAGTTCAGGGTCAGCATGCCGCAGTCCCTTGCGGCCTTTGTCCACCACCGATGGCCCGAGGCCACGCACATCGAGCTGTGCTACACCGCGCTGCACATCGTGGTCCACCAAGGCTGGGAGCCCATCGCGCCAGGCTGCCTGCCGGCCGATGGCGACACGGTGCTGGCACTGCAAAAGCCTTAGCAACCCTGTGGCTTCACAGCCCAAAATTGCCGGCCCATGGTGGCGTCCGCATTAGACTCGACGACTTCATTTTTCCGGACCGTGCCATGGACTTTCTCGCAGACCCCAACATCTGGATCGCCTTCTTCATGCTGGCGGCCCTGGAGATTGTGCTGGGCATCGACAACATCATTTTCATCAGCATTCTGGTGGGCCGCCTGCCACCCGAGCAGCGCGACCTGGCCCGCCGCCTGGGGCTGGGCTTTGCCATGGTCTCGCGCATCGCGCTGCTGTTCAGTCTGGCGTGGGTGATGACGCTGACCAGCCCGCTGGTGACGGTGTGGACGCAGGCCATCAGCGGGCGGGACCTGATTCTGCTCGGCGGTGGCCTATTCCTGCTGTACAAGGCCTCGCACGAAATCTTTCTCGAAGTGGAAGCGCACGAACCCAAGGAGGTCAGCGCCGGGGTCGACTCCGTGAAGGCCGGCGCCACGATGTTCTGGGGAACCATTGTGCAAATTGGTGTGGTGGACATTGTGTTTTCACTGGACTCGGTAATCACCGCCGTGGGCATGGTGGACAAGATTGGCGTCATGGTGGCTGCTGTGGTCGCATCGGTGGGTGTCATGCTGTTTGCGGCCAAACCGATTGGTGAATTTGTCGACCGCCATCCGTCGATCAAGGTGCTGGCGCTGGCCTTCTTGACCATGGTGGGTACCTTGCTGATCGCCGAGGCCTTTGGTGTGCACGTTCCCAAGGCCTATGTCTACGTGGCCATGCTGTTCTCTCTGGGGGTTGAGGCGCTGAACATCCGGGCGCGCTCCAAGCGGGCGGCCGCACAAACTGCGACCTGAGTGCCCCTGCTAGGGTAAACACTACACTGGGGTGCATGCACGATCACCCTTTTTATGACTAGCCCGCAGTGGTTTTTGCTGATCGGTGCGTTGCTGCTGGTACGCGGCCTCACCGCAACCCTGCTGCAACGCTCGCCGGCAACGTCCGCCATCATCTACTTGGCAGTGGGTGTACTGGTAGGCCCCACGGCACTCAACCTCTTCCACTTCAACCCCCTCAAGGAGTCGGCGCTGCTGCAGGCGCTGACCGAAGTGGCGGTGTTGATCTCGCTGTTCTCGGCTGGCGTCAAGATGCCGGCGCCGTTTACTTTTTCGCGCTGGCAGGCACCCCTGATGCTGGCCACCGTGTCCATGGTGCTGACCGTAGCCCTGGTGGCCGCGTTCTGCGTCTATGTGCTGGGGCTGCCACTGGGAGCCGGCATCCTGCTGGGCGCCATCGTGGCCCCCACGGACCCGGTGCTGGCCACCGACGTGCAGATCCGCCACCCTGGTGACCGCGACCATTTGCGCTTCACGCTGACCTGCGAGGCCGGCATGAACGACGGCAGCGCCTTCCCGTTTGTGATGTTGGGGCTGGGGCTGCTGGGGTTGCATGACATGGGGGACTCGGGCCTGCGCTGGGTGCTGGTCGATGTGGTGTGGGCCACTGCAAGTGCTGTGGCCATTGGCATTGCGGCCGGCGTCGGGCTGGCCCGACTGGGCTGGATGCTGCGCCGACAGCCCTACCAGCATCAGTTACTGGATGACTTTCTTGGCCTGGGCCTGATCGGCGTGGTGTACGGCCTGTGCGTCATGGTGGATGCCTGGGGGTTTCTGGCCGTGTTCTTCGCGGCAGTGGCTTTGCGCCAGACGGAAATGAAACTGGCCAGAAAAGCCCTGCCGCAGGGAGACACCGAGCCGCTGCCCACGGTTAGCGAGGGCTCTCTGGTCTTCAAGGAACACCTGGAGCGACTCTCGGAAGTGCTGTTGATCATCCTGATTGGCGGCTCCCTGTTCATGGACTCCTGGTCCTGGCCGGCGGTCGGCCTGGCTCTGTTCCTTTTTTTGGTGGCCCGTCCGGCCAGTGTGATGTTGGCCTTGCTGGGTAGTGGCACACCCTGGCGGATTCGCGGCCTGGCGGCCTGGTTTGGGGTGCGCGGCGTGGGCTCGCTGTACTACCTGATGTACGCAATACAGCATGGTCTGGCGGAGCCAATGGCTTTGCAACTGATTCAGCTCACGCTGATCGTGGTGACCCTGTCCATCATCCTGCACGGTGTCAGCGTCAAACCGCTGCTGGGCCTGTTCTGGCGGCGCGGCAAACTGCCACCCTGAGCCACCCTACGCCGCCACATCCCAGCGCACGCCACGGGTATTGCCATGCTGCGAGAATCGGCCACCCCCACAAAGGAGACCCCCGACATGCAAGATGCCCGCGCGTTGTTTGATACCCTCAACACCGACTACCTCACCGTTCACAAGACCAAGGAAGACCTGTTCTGGGACACCTACATGGCCGTCTCGAACGACGACGCGGGCTTTGCCCACGCGGAAGAGGCCTACAAGAACTTTATCTCCGACCCGGCACGTCTGGCCTCGGTACGCCAGGCCCTGGCCAGCCTGGGCGATGCCAGTGCCGATGACGCGGCGACCGCATCCCTGCGCCACGGCCTGAAGGGCTGGCTGGCGCTGTTCGAAGCGAGTATCGTCGACAACGATGCCGCGCGCCAGTTGATGGCCGAGCTGATCCAACTGGAGGCCGACCTGTTTGCCAAACGGCGCGACCTGGTGCTGCGCCACACCAACGAGGCAGGCCAGGTGGAAGATGCCACGCTGAGCATGCTGGCCACCAATATGGGCACCAACCGGGATGAGGCCGCGCGCAAGAGTTCGCACGACGCGCTGATGGAGCTGGAGCGCTGGGTGCTGGCCAACGGCTGGCTCGATATCGTCAAGAAACGCAATGCCTTTGCCCGCGCCCAGGGCTTTCCCAATTACTTTGACTACAAGGTGCAGAAGAACGAGCAGATGTCGGCCGACCAGCTGTTCACCATCCTGGACGACTTCGAGGTGCGCACCCGAGCCGCCAACACGCGCGCACTCAGCGACCTGGCGCAAGCCCATGGCGCGAATGCCACCCAGCCCTGGAACCTGCGCTTCTTTGTCAGTGGCGACGTGACGCGCCAGCTGGACCCCTACCTGTCGTTTGCCAAGGGGCTGGAGCGCTGGTTGCAGAGTTTTCGCCACCTGGGCATTGCCTACCGCGGTGCTACCATGCAGCTTGACTTGCTGGAGCGCAAGGGCAAGTACCAAAACGGTTTCTGCCACGGGCCCATCCCGCCGTTTTTCAACGCTAAAAACGAATGGGTGGCCGGCCAGATCAATTTCACCGCTGGTGCCAAGCCGGACCAGATTGGCAGCGGTGCGCGTGCCATCAACACCCTGTTCCACGAAGGCGGCCACGCGGCCCACTTTGCCAATGTGACGCAGAACGCGCCCTGCTTCTCGCAGGAGTTCGCCCCCACCTCGATGGCGTATGCCGAAACCCAGTCCATGTTTTGCGACAGCCTGCTCGACGATGCCGACTGGCTCAAGCGCTATGCGCACAATGCCCAGGGTGAGCCCATCCCCGATGCGCTGATCCACGCCCGCATCCAGACCACGCAACCGTTCGCTGCCTATTCGGAACGCAGCACCCTGGTGGTGCCCTACTTTGAGCGCGCGCTGTACCGAATGAGCGATGAGCAGTTGACGGCCGAAAATGTGCTGGCGCTGGCACGCGCAACCGAGCAGCGCATTCTGGGCGTGGCCATTGGTCCGCGTCCGCTGCTGGCGATTCCGCACCTGCTGAACCAGGAGTCTTCCGCGGCCTACCACGGGTATTTGCTGGCTAATATGGCGGTGTACCAGACGCGCGCCTACTTTGAGAGAACCTACGGCTACCTGACGGACAACCCGGCCATCGGACCCGCGCTGTCCCAGCACTACTGGGCACGCGGCAACAGCGTCAGCCATAACGACACCCTGCTGAGCCTGACGGGTGAGCCGTTCAACGCGAAATACCTGGCCGACAGCTGCAACCAGACCGTGGAAGAGGCATGGGCGCAGGCGCAGGCCACGATGGCCGCCGCCGCCGCCAGAACCTATCCGCCAGCCCCGGCACCCGACCTGGACGCCACTATCCGCATCGTGCATGGTGCCGAGCTGATCGCCGACAACCGCGAATCCGACCAGGCCATGTGCCAGCAGTTTGAACGCTGGGTCGGGCAGCACTACCCGGCCACGGTCTAGACCGCGGCGACCGGGCGCACGGCATAACGCCGCCGCCCGGTTTTATCGCTTGGCCACTGCCATATGGGCAACTTGCTGGTCCAGCAGGATTTCGGGCGCCTCAGCCTCCATCCAGGTCTCGTTGTTCAAGCCGGCCTGCAGGCGCACGGTGTCGAGTTCGCCCGTCCACTTGGCAACCACAATGGTGGCCACGCCGTTGCCGACCAGGTTGGTCAGCGCGCGGGCTTCCGACATGAAGCGGTCAATGCCCAGAATCAGCGCCAGGCCGGCCACCGGCACCGTGCCCACCGCCGACAGCGTGGCCGCCAGCACGATGAAGCCACTGCCCGTGATGCCGGCGGCGCCCTTGGAAGTCAGCAGCAACACCGCCAGCAACGTGAGCTCCTGGGTCAGCGTCATCGGCGTATTGGTGGCCTGTGCAATGAACACCGCCGCCATCGTCAGGTAGATGGAGGTGCCATCCAGGTTGAAGGAGTAACCGGTCGGAATGACCAGACCCACGCAGGTTTTCTTGGCACCCAGGTTCTCCATCTTCTCCATCATGCGTGGCAGCACGGATTCGCTGGAAGACGTGCCCAGCACGATCAGCAGTTCTTCCTTGATGTATTTGACAAACTTCCAGATGCTGAAACCGTGCAGTCGGGCGATCAGCCCCAGCACCACAAATACAAAGATCAGGCAAGTCAGGTAGAAGGTGCCCATCAGCTTGCCCAGCGAGAACAGCGAACCCACGCCGTACTTGCCAATGGTGAACGCCATGGCGCCAAAGGCCCCGATGGGAGCCACCTTCATGATGATGCCTACGATGTCAAACAGCACATGCGAGGTCTTTTCAATGAAGTCAAACACCATGGTTCCGCGCCCACCGAATTTGTGCAGCGCGAAGCCGAACAACACAGAGAACAGCAGCACCTGCAGAATCTCGCCTTTGGCAAAGGCATCGACCACCGAGGTGGGAATCACATTGAGCAAAAAGTCCACCGTACCCACCATCTTGCCCGGAGCGGTGTAGGCCGCAATGCTCTTGGTATCCAGTGTGGATGCGTCAACATTCATGCCGGCGCCCGGGGTCAGCAGGTTGACGGTAACCAGACCCACGATCAGCGCCAGCGTGCTGACCACTTCAAAATACAGCAGGGCCAAGCCACCGGTCTTGCCGACCTTTTTCATGTCTTCCATGCCGGCAATGCCCACCACGACGGTGCAGAAGATGATCGGGGCAATGATCATCTTGATGAGCTTGATGAAGCCGTCGCCCAGCGGCTTCATGTCGGCACCCAGTTGGGGATAAAAATGCCCCAGCGCCACGCCCAGAGCCACGGCCGTAAGTACCTGGAAATACAGGGATCGATAGAGGGGCCGTTTGGTGGGCGCTGCAAAGTCTGACATGGCTTGTGTTCCAGTGGAATAGTTTGGTGCGCAGTCTAGGTTCGCCCGCCTTTTCTGCCAATTGTGGAGAACCACACCCCGAAACATCCAGGAAAATCCGGATTCTTACTGGTTGCTGACCAAACGATCCACTGTGGATAACATTGCACGCTCGCGGCGCCGCGGAAATGCGGTCTTTGTTGTCCACAACGACAGGAACCGCATGAAATTCAGGGTTTACCCGAAATGAAATTGGCCACTTTTACCAATGACGGAAACCACCGCGATAGCAAAAATTAACGGGAGGCACAACATTGCGATGCAGCATGGACCACCCCCGACTTGCCCCCACTTTCTGTGGGCCAAGCTGTGGATAACTATGTTCACAAGCTGCACAGGCCGCGCCGATACTGGGCTTCGGCAGGATGCCTTGGAAATGACCAGTTCCTGCAACACTGCCACAATGCCAACTCCCCGGACACTGCGCACGACACACGCCATGACACACATCAACCAACAGGAACCCACATGAGAGCCGCCTTATCCAAAGTCTGTGTAGTCGGATGCGGCGCCATCGGTGGCTGGATCGGCGCAGGGTTGGCCCAAGCGGGCTGCCAGGTCAGTGTGCTGGCTCGGGGGGCCACACTGGCCGCCCTGCAACAGCAGGGTCTGCGCCTGGGGGATGCCCGGCATACGGTTCGGGCCAGCGCCAGCGCCAGCGAACTGGGTGTGCAGGATCTGGTGGTGGTCGCGGTCAAGGCACCTGCGCTGCGCGAAGTAGCGAATCAGACAAGTGCCCTCATCGGGCCCCACACGCTAGTACTGACGGCCATGAACGGCGTACCCTGGTGGTTTTTTCAGGACTTTGGCGGCACGCTGGCCGGCACGCAGCTCCAGGCCGTCGACGCCAGCGGCGAAATTGCCAGAGCCATTCCTGCGGCCAGCGTAGTGGGCTGTGTGGTACATGCCAGTTGCTCGGTAGACGCACCCGGGGTCATTCGCCACCATTTTGGCAACGGCTTGATCATCGGGGAGCCATCCGGGCGGACCACCGAACGGGTGCAGGCGTTGGCTGACTTGCTGGTCCGCGCCGGCTTTGCCGCCACGGTGTCGCCCCAGATTCAAAAAGATGTCTGGTACAAGCTGTGGGGCAATATGACGGTCAATCCCATCAGCGCCCTGACCGGCGCAACCACCGACCTGATACTGGGCGACGAACTGGTGCGCAATTTTGTATCCAGCGTGATGCTGGAGGCCAAGGCGATCGGCGCTCGCATCGGCATTCCCATAGCCCAGCAGCCCGAGGACAGGCACCAGGTGACACGCAAGCTGGGGGCCTTCAAGACCTCCATGTTGCAGGACATGGAAGCCGGCAAGGCGGTGGAACTGGATGCGCTGGTTACCGTGGTGAAAGAGTTGGGCACCCTCACCGGAGTCGCCACCCCTTTTACCGATGCCCTGTTGGGATTGAGCCGCCTGCAAGCACGGGTGCGCGGCCTGTACTGATCTAGACTGTGCCCTTTAGCCTGCTACCGGAGATGCCATGGCAACCTACCTGATTGTTGATACCCTGCTGGACAAGCCCGAACTGTATGAAGAATACAAGCTCAAAGCCAAGCCCCTGGTAGAACACTATGGCGGGGAGTACCTGGCACGCGGGGGCCAATTGACACTCAGGGAAACCGACCTGTGGTCACCCACCCGCATGGTACTGATCCGTTTTCCGGATGCCGACAGCGCCAACCTTTTTTACGATTCTGCCGAGTACCAGGCCATCCTGCCGATCAGCCGGCAATCCGCGCGCAGAACCATGATCATGCTCGAAGGCGTATAGGCTGCCGCCTACCATCCGGCAGGGTCGACCTTGTAGTAGCCACTCAGCTCCTGGTACAGCGACGGATACTCCGCAGCCAACGCCTGGGGTTGTTCAAAAAACACCTCGGACACTACTGCAAAGAATTCTGCCGGGTCCTGCGCACCGTAGTGGTTGAGCAGGCCGTCCACCCCATGGCGCGCTTCTGACTGCAGCCGCGCATAGGCGGCATGGAACACCTGCGACCAACGCTTGGGGTCGTGCTGGGTGTCCCCAAAGGTGGGCGGTGGTGCGCCCCGGGCGGCGCCATTTTCCTGGTCCAGTTGGTGGGCAAACTCGTGGATGACCACGTTGCGGCCGTCGTCCGCAATGGCAGCGCCTTCCAGGGTGTCTTGCCACGACAAAATGACCTGCCCCTGGGACCAGGACTCGCCCGACAGCGCCTGGCGGTTTTCCTGCTGCACGCCAGCGCCGTCCACCGTGGTGCGGTTCACCACAAACGCACCGGGATACACCAGAACCTGGTGCACCTTGGCGAAGTAGTCCGTTGCGCGGTTCAGTATCAGCAGACAGGCCTGCGCGGCAATCACCACCCGCATTTCCTCGGTGATCTGCAGACCGCCGCATCCCAAAAAAGACTTTTCGGCAATAAAGACCTGCATATGCTTTTTGAGTTGCAACTGCAGATGCGCCGGAAGCCTGCGCACCAAGGGCACCCGCTGCTGCAGGATCTTGCGCCAGGACGCCGGAAAGGCCGTCTCTACGACCCGGCTACGCCGGTAGGCCAGCCAATAGGGTTGGCCCAGCAGGCCCACGACCAGGAGCAAGGCCAGACCACAAAACAGAAGAAAGACCACGGGTTGTGCTCCAGTCCAAGCGGTTGTCAGACGCCATAACTGGGAGCCAAGCCCGTGATTTCAAGCTAGCGCGAGACCAAGACCGGAACTTTCGACTCGGCGACGACCTTGGTCGAGACACTGCCCAGCATCAGGCGTGCAATACCAGTGCGCCCGTGGGACCCCAGCACCACCAGGTCAGCGCCTTCGGTTTCAGCGGTCTGCACGATGCCGCTGGCCGCACCCACGTCTTCGACCAGGCGTGCCTGCAGCACCACCGGTGTGCCACCTTGTTTGCACAGCACTTCGACCTGTGCATGGGCCTGGGCCGCCTGCTGTTGGGCGGCCGACATATAGGCTTGAAAGCCCATGGGATTGATTTCACCCACACCGATATAGGGATAGGGGTCCACGACGTAAACCGCCGTCAATCGGGCGCCATGGGTGCGGGCCAAACCCACGGCCAACTGGGCCGCGTGTTCCGAAGCGGGTGAACCGTCCGTGGCGAGAAGAATATGTTTGAACATGTGTATGCCTCCTAAAAAATGTCTACCCCTGCATGCTGCACCGACTGCACCCCATGCCCCTTGACGCATGTCAATTTGATTGCGATTAGGCGCCCCGCGCCTTCTGGCTCTCGAAATACACGACCTTGCGTGCACGCATCACGTCGCCCAAAGGCCTGTGGTCAGCCAGCGCCTGCCAGGGGTCGAAAATGGCCGCCTCCACCTGTTTGGCCAGCGCCTGACCGGCAGCCGAATCGCCATCCTGCCGCGGCAGCGTCAGACGGGCCACCGTGGTGTAGGGGCTGGGCCAGTTGACCGACGCATCCTCAATCGGCGTGCGATCTTCATCCACAAAGGGCTGCAACTGCAAGTCCCACTGCAGGCTCTTCTCGCGCAGTCTCGCATTGAAATCAGCGCCCCAATCCTGCTTGGCGCCAGGCTTTGCGGGGCCATTGTCTGCTGCCGGGACCAGGCGCACCCGTACCGCATACGGGCCACAGGCGATGGGGGCTGCGCTATAGACAGGCTCCGTGGCAAAACCACCAAAGGGTTTGCCCATCGTTTTGACCATGGAAACCAGGCGCAGCGGGCCACGCACAACACCATACCGTTTGACCAAATGCCTGAACAGACTGCCCATACCCTTGGCTGCAGCCACCACAAACTCGACGAATTCCGCGCTACTGGTAAAACCAAAAACCTCCTGGTTGATCAGCGCAAAGTCCTGACTGACCGCAGGGCCGTTGCCCAGTGCCGAGTCACCTTTGACCCCCAGCACGCGCAGGGCAAAACCTCGAATGTCTGGCATGCGGTCCGGCGCACGGTCCAGCCCACCGTTGGACAGGCGCACCCAGGTCTCAAATGTGCCGGGTTTGGCAAACAGCCCGTGACGCGCAAAGTCCGGCAGATCCGCCAGCACCTCCAGAGTGCCTTTTGCAGCCGTGATCTGCTTGCGATGTAAGGCGCGGCCATTGCCATACTTCTTGGACTTGCGGGCCTGTATGGCGACAAACTGTTGGCCATAGGATGCGAACCGCTCGGCCTCATCCGGGGCCACCTGTTCTTGCCATCGGGTGCTGGGGATCAGTTTTTTTGCCATGTCCCATTCTGCCGTAATATCGCACCATCGAACCCCATGTCGGGGTTGACTATGGAGGACATATGGCTAAAGGTGACCAGCGCAAAGAGAAGATGGCGAAGAAGCCCAAGAAAGACACTTCCGAACCCAAGAACTCCACGTCCGATCGCCCCATGGCGCCGATGACTGCTGTGATTCCACGCGGCAAAGACAAGAACAAATAAGCGAAGAATCTGCCCCCGCTGCGGGACCCTGTCAGTCAGCGGGTCTGGCCGGCGCATCGAGAACGCCGCCAAGCAAGTCTGTCAGCTGATTGACCCCCATCTTGAAGCCACAGGCTTGGGCATGGCCGCCGCCGCCCATGCTGCGCGCCAGTGCGATGCAGTCAAAATTGCGCTGAGAACGCAAGCCGGCTTTCACCGTGCCGCCTTTGCCCGCGCACCACATCAACGCAAAGGTTCCGGTTTTCCTGGACAAGATATCGCCCACCACGCTGTGGAAGACGCTGGGTGCGTTGACCATCAGTCCATGCTGGCCGTTGAACACCAGGGGTTGCGCACCCTCGGCGATATCGGCCGCCAGTTTATTGAACTTTTCGTCCATGGCCTGCCCCCGCGCCATGAATGCCTGCAACTGCCCGGCATCGAAGCCGGCGATCGTCGCCCAATGTGCAAAATCAAAGTGCTCCATGTCCAGCGCCGCCAGGAAGCCCGCGCTCTCAGGGTATTGCCAGGTCCAGATGTCCCGGTCTTCAATAAAGCGCACCAGATCGGGCAGCGGCCTGTCGCGCTGAAAGAACTCCCAGGCAAGCCGCGAACCCGACTTGTTCATGTCAAAGTGCACGACTCCGCAACGGCAGGAAAAACCGCTGAGATGCTCCGCCGCGCTCTTGTGGTGGTCCAGCATGACCAGTTTGGCAGCCCGAGCGTCGATATCCCGCAGAATCTCGGCAGAGAACGAAAAATCGAGGATGTAGACTGCTCGCCCCGTCACATCGGGCAAGTCGGCAACACTGCGGATATCCCCGTGGTCCAGCCCCAGAAATTCCGCTTGGCCTTCATAAAAGAGCCAGGCCGCCAACGCTGCGGCAAAGCCATCCGGGCAGCTGTGCCCGTGGTAAAGAATCAGTGGCCGGGGATCGTTTTTGTCGGGGGCAAACAGCAGTTGCAGGGGTAATATCGTTTTCATGTAGGGCGAATTGTCGCCCAGCCGGGACGCCCACCACATCGGGGGCCCGAAAACCCGACATGGTGTGGCCGCAACCCTGCGTTGGCTGCGCGTTGTCAACCTCAATGCGGCACGGCGACGGGCTTCCAGCCGGCGTGGTCAAAGTACTTGCCGTACGTGTTAAGTCCCTGCGCGATCTGGACCACGCCTGCGGCGCGACCCTTGCCTTTTTGTGTTCCCGCCGCGGTTTCCGCGCCGGCAAGGATGTCGGCAATCACGGTATGCAGTTGCGCGTCTGCCTGGGGATCGAGCTTGCAGTTCTGCACGATGTAAGCGACCTGGGTATTGACCTCTTTGCTCAAGGCATCGTACTCGGCCGTCGTGGCTTTGCCTGCGTGGGCCTTGGGCAAGGTGACGTCCACAGATGCGTGGATCGCCATCATGGCCTGGCGCAAGGGATCATCGGTTGCCCACTTCTTGCCGGCATTGAGTTCAATCTTGTGCTTGGCGGCTGCGCCGTGCGCATCGTGGTCGGCGGCCAGGACCGCCAGCGGGCTCGCCAGCGTTGCGGCTATCAATACATACATGGGAAATTTCATGGTGTGCTCCTGATCAGGTTAAGAAAAATCAGCCACGCGTTGGCATGACCTTGCTTGCCTTAACGAACATGCACGCAAAATGTTCCTTTTATTTTCGGTGCAACAACTCCTCCTCGGTGGACTCCTGTGCATAGCGCCCTAAAAGCAGGGTCATCAGCCTGGCGCGCTGGTTTTGGTCCAGCACTTCGCGCTCTGCCAGCAGTTGCGTGATCACGCGCTGTTGCTGGGCATCCTGCAGTGCCGCGATGTGGGCCTGCCCGGCATTGATCGCCGCACGGTCTGGCACCGCTGCAAAAATAGCGCGCACCAGAGCTTCCCGGTGCTGGCGTATGTCGCGCCAGTTGGCGGCGAGATCGTGCAGGAAATCCGGTTCCAGTTGTTGCCAGCGCTGACGCTGTTCACTGGTCAATTCCAGATAGTCCGGCAGATTCAGCTGGGCCGATAGCACGGCAGGTTGCGGCGCAGGTGGGCGGACCTGTTTGAAAGCCACCGCCCCGATGATGCCGATATTGAGTGACAGCGAAATGGCCAACAGCCACTTCATGGCAGTGCGGTTCATGGCATTCCTTTCGATAGATTGCAGAGCTCAGCCGCGGCACACAGGCCGCCGGGCGGTACTGGATCAAACACCCGCGCCATCGTTGCGCGGGGCAAACTGGCAGCGCTGCCGGCCACCAGCAATCCTCCCAGCCAGACGCCCGAGGCCATGGCCGCCGCCGCAAGCCCGGCGGGCAGCCAGCCAGACCAGGCCCAGCCCGGTCGCCTCTGTCGTTGGCGATCCGACGCGGCACGCAGTTGATCCTGCAGACGCGCGCCCAAGTCAAACCCTAGTTCAGGCGAAGGCATCTCTTGCAGGCGGCTTCTCAGGGTGTTCAAGGCTTGAAGCTGCCGCTGACAATCCGGGCAATCCTCAACGTGTGCATGCAGACGCTCACGCGCGCGGGGTTTGAGCATGTGGTCCACATACGCCGAGAGATCATCAAAGGGTGGGCAATGCATGGCAATTTCTCCATTCAACGCGGTGTTGCTCCGATCAACGCACTGCGCGCCCGCGCAATACGTGACTTGACGGTGCCCAGGTTCAGACCCAGCACGTCGGCAATGTCGTCATACGTCATGTCCTCGATTTCCCGCAACAGCAGGATCTCGCGGTGTTCGGCTGGCAGGCGCAACAATGCCGCCTCCAGCAGGCGCAGACGCTGCGCCGTCTGCAGCACGTCGTCAGGGCTCTGTGCCGGGTCGACAATGCTTGCGTCTTCTTCCAGGGCCACGAATTCAACGCGCTTGTGGCGCCGCAAAAGATCGAACGCAAGATTGCGCGCGATGCGAAACAGCCAGGTTGTGAACCGCGCGTCGGGCGTCCAGCGGGGCAGGCTCTGGAACGCGCGCAAAAAAGTTTCTTGCGTCAGATCCCGTGCGTCGTCCTGCGAACGGGTGAGCCGCACCAGAAAGCGGTATATGCGATCCTGGAAGCGTGACACCAGCTCCGAAAACGCCGACACATCTCCCCGCTGCGCGCGGCTGATGCATTCGCTCTCGTCGAGGTGGCTTAGATTTCGCATGGCTGGGACTTATACAACGAACGGGCGTGCATAAAGTTCCAACTCTTGTAGCCAGGGATGCGGCGGGTAAACGCCAGCGGCCGGGTCCGCACTTCAAAGCCTTTGCGCATAGTCGGACCGGCGTCCAGGCGACTGGGGGCCTCCTCAGGGCGCAATCTTGCGCTTGAGCGCCCGCGCAATCGGCTGCGGCAGATTGGCCAGTGACTGCAACAAATGCGGCAACACGCGCAGCTTCAGCCCGGCCAGTGTCGGCGGCACGATGGCCTCGATCAGGTGCGGACCGGGGGTGCGCAGCGCGTGCTCGAAGGCCGCCAGGAACTCATCCGTGGTGGTGGCACGTTTGGACGCCACACCCATGCTCTGCCCCAGGTGCACAAAATCAATCGGTGGCGTGCGCAAATCCAGTTGGGCTTTTGCCCGGTCGCTGGCACCGACCGCACCCACGCGCTGCAACTCGACGTTGAGGATGGCGTAGGAGCGGTTGTTGAAGATGATGGTAATGACATCGAGCTTCTCGCGCACCATCGTCCACAAGGCCTGGATGGTGTACATGGCCGAGCCGTCTCCAGCCAGCGCGATCACCTTGCGGTCCGGGCAGGCAATGGCCGCACCCACGGCGTTAGGCAGGCCCTGGCCGATGGCGCCACCGGTGAGCGTGACCACATCGTGGCGCGGCGCACCGGCGGTGTACATCGCCAACATGATGCCCGAGGTCTGGGCCTCGTCGACGATGATGGCGTTCTCCGGCATCAGTTGCCCAATGGCCTTGCACACCTTGTCGGCGGTGAATTTGCCACGCGGCAGGCCCGGGCGCTTGGGTGCCTGCAACACGGGTGTGGCCTGCCCGGCGCCGACCGCGGTAGACAGCTTGTCCAGGCTGCCGGAAACGTCCTGGGTGTACGACGCCAGCGTGTGCAACTGGCAGCCGTCGGGCACCAGGTAGCTCTTCTTGCCGGGGTAGGCAAAGAACGAGACCGGCGCCTTGGCATCCACCAAAATCAGGTGATCCAGACCGGTCAGCTGCACCGAGGCCAGCTCAGCCAGGTAAGCAATGCGCTCCACCGGCGGCAGACCGGCGCCGCGCTCGATGCGGGTGGGGAACACTTCGGCAAACAGTTTGGCACCCGTCTTGGCAGCGATGCGGGCCACGGCCATCAACGTGGGTGCGCGCAGTGCGCGGCCGCCGAGCAGAATGGCCTTCTTGCCTTCGCCCTGCAGTGCCTGGGCAATCGCCGCCACGGTGGCGTCGTCCGCAACTTCGGGTTTTTTAATGGTGGGTGGTGCGGCGGGCGCACCGCCCTCGCCCCAGGACACATCGGCCGGCAGAATCAGCGTGGCGACCTGCCCGGGCGGGCCCTGGCAGACACCAATGGCCTCGGCCGCGTCCTTGCACAGGTCCTGCGTACTCCTGGACGTGCGCACCCAGGGCGACACATTGCGCGCCACGGTTTCAATGTCGGATTGCAGCTGTGCGTCGTATTGCGTGTGGTAGGTGGCGTGGTCGCCCACGATGTTCAGGATGGGCACCCTCCCCTTGCGGGCGTTGTGCAAATTGGCCAGGCCATTGCCCAAACCGCAGCCCAGGTGCAACAGCGTGGCAGCGGGCTTGTCGGCCATGCGGCCATAGCCGTCGGCAGCGCCAGTGGCCACGCCTTCGAACAGCGCCAGCACCGCGCGCATTTCGGGCACGGTATCGAGCGCGGCTACAAAGTGCATCTCGGAGGTGCCGGGGTTGGTGAAGCAGGTGGTGATGCCGGCATCGACCAGGGTACGGATCAGGGCATTGGCGCCGTTGGACATAGGTGTCTCCTTCTTTTAGTAACTTTATGGGGTGGAACGGGTGAAACGCCGCATCGCCAGCGCGAACACCAGGCCTCCGGCGTACATCAGCACGCCGTACAGGGCACCGGGGATCGCCATGGCGTCCTGCTTGAGGACGGTGCTAGCAATCACCAGCGCCAGCGCCGCATTCTGGACAGCCGTTTCTATGCCCAGCGTCACCGATTGGCGGTACGACAGGCGCGCCGCCCAGGCCACACCAAAACCGATGCACAGCATGGTCACATTGAGCACCACGGCAAAGGGTGCCAGCGACGTGAAGTTGTCGCGCAGCAAAGGCCAGTTCTTGACGACGGCCAACACCACGATGAGCGCGAAGAGCCCGGTGGCCACCCGGGTCGCACGGGGCTCAAAACGCAAAGCCCAATGGCTCCAGCGGTGGCGCGCGGCCATGCCCAGGCTCACCGGCAGACCCAGCACAAAAGCGACCTGGCCCATCATCAGACCCACGGGCACGTCCACGGCGCGTGCCGCACCCAGAAAGTGACCCAGTGCCCAGGTGACGATCAGCGGCAGCGTGAAGATGGTGGCTACGCTGGCCACAGCGGTGAAGCTCAGCGCCAGTGCCACGTCGCCGCGCGCCAGGTAGGTCAGCAGGTTGGAGGTGGTGCCCGTGGGGCAGGCCGCCAGGATCATGAAGCCCACCGCAAAAACGCCGGTCACGCCCATGGTTTGCAGCATCAGGTAGCACACCAGCGGCAGCAACACAAAGTGGCAGACCACCCCCACCAACAAGGCGCGCGGCTGCTGCAGAATGCGGCGAAAGTCGGTCGCTGTCAGCCCCAGCCCGAGGGAAAACATGATGAAGGCCAGAATCAGCGGCAGCAGCACGCCCGAAACAATATCTCCTTGCATGGCGACTCTTCCTCTAACGACCGCTGACGATGGAACGTGCCGCAGCACGTGCCGTCAGAATGCAGCCAGGCAGGAAGGTGCCTTCCAGCGAGCGCTTGCCGCTGGCACCACCGCCACCGAAGCCGGCTGCCTCGCCGACGCAGTACAGGCCTGGCATGGGCTGGCCGGCGGCATTGAGCACGCGGCTTTGCAAATCGGTCTGCAGACCGCCCAGGCTCTTGCGGGTGATGAGCTGCATCTGGATGGCGATATATGGCCCGGCACCGGGTTTTTGCAGGGGCGCCGGCTTGCAGGTGCGCAGCTTGTCCGGCCCCCAGTGGCGGGCCTGTTCGATGCGGCGGATCTGGTCGTCATTGACCACGGAGTCGCCGCGCGAGAAGTTGGCATCGAAGGCGTCGGCCGTGGCCTGCAGCACCTCGGGCTTCACGTCTTGCGTTCCGGCCAGCGCGTTCATCTTGGCGCACAAGCCGGCCAGCGTGTCATCTACCAGGAAGTGCTTGCTCTCGGCGGCCATTTGCTTCACCAGACGGTGGTTGCCCAGCAGGGTTTCCTTGAGGAACAGCGGGAACTGCCGATCGCGGATACGCTGGTTGTGCTCGGAGCCGGAAATGGCGAACTCCTTGGCGGCAATGCGCCAGTTCAGCAGGTGCCAGGTGTAGGGCTTCTCCTGTGCGGCCACGCGCTGACACAGTTCATGGGTGTCAAAGCCGGTGACCAGGGGTTGCGGCCCGATGCGCTCGCCCCGGTGGTTGAGCCACAGCGCCGACTTGCAGGGAATGGTTGAGAGGCCATGCCCTTCAAAATGCGGCTGCGGGTGGGGGAAGCCTGCCGCGTAGTTCCACATCTCACCGGCATGGGTGATGTTCCCGCCAAGGCCTGCCACCAAGTGGTGCAGCTTGCCATCGGCAAACGGGTGGGCGCCATTGAGCATCGTCGCCGGCATGGGGCGGCCCGCCACCCAGTTGGCTCGGGTCTGTTCGTGGCTGCCGTTGATGCCGCCCATGGCCAGCACCACGGCCGGTGCGCTCAGCCGCACTTCGGAACCGTTGGCCTCGTTCACCGCCACGGCACCGCTGACCACGCCACCGGTGCTGTCCAGGGCCGTCACGCGGTGGCCACTGAGCAGCGTCAGGCGGCCACCCTTGTCCGCCGCCAGCATCAGTTCGATCATGCGCCGCGTCAACTGGCGCGAGGTGCCCCAGACCACGTGGTAGCGCGGCAGCGTGTTGCCATCGCCCTGCATGCCGCGCTCGACCCAGTTCACCGCCGGCATGAATTTGAGGCCGTTGGCGATCAGCCAGTCGTAGACCTCGGCGCGGGAGTTCTGCACGTAGTAGCGCGCCCATTGCAGGGGCAGCACGTCGCCCTCGCCCAGTTCGCCAAAACGCAACCAGTCGCGCAGCGCGATCTCAGGCGAGTCTTTCAGCTTCATGCGCCGCTGAAGCGGCGTGTCCACCAGCGCCATGCCGCCAAAGGCCCACAGGGCCAGGCCGCCCAGGCGGTCGCGCGTGTCGCGGTCCACCAGCGTCACCCGCTGGCCTGCTTGAAGACACTCCAGCGCCGTGACCAGTCCGGCCAGGCCGCCGCCAATCACCAGCACGTCCGATTGCACCGTGTTTGCCAAGATTTGTCTCCTCGTGCGTTTATCTCGTGCGTTAGCCCGTCGTACAACGCGGGCCTTGTGGCCTGCAACGATAGCGGGATATGATGCCGGCACACTTGACTTTAGAGGCCAAACACTTGACTTTGCAGGCCACCGTTTCCATGAGCTGGGTCGGCACGGTGCTGGGCGCGGCCCAGCGCCAGGGCCTGGCGCCGGAGACTCTGCTCGCCCACGCCGGTATCCCGCTGGACGACCTGAAGGCCCAGCGCTGGCCCATCGACCACATCACCCGCCTGTGGCGCGCCGCTGCCAGCCTGACGCAGGACGCAGGCTTTGGCCTGAAAGCCGGCAGCCAGGTCGGGCCAGCCAGCTTCAACGTGGTGAGCTACATCCTGCAGTCCTCACCCACGCTGCGCGAATCCATTGCCGTGGTGCAGAAGTTCCAGCGCCTGATCAGCGACGGTGGGCGCTTCCAGATGATTGCGGGTGAGAGGGCGAGCTGGATCGTCTACCACCCGCGCCAGGGTGAACTGGCGTTCAGCCCGCACCAGCTCGAAGCCGTGCTGTCGGCGGTGGTGAGCTTCAGCCGCTGGGTGACTGGTAGCGGCATGAGCCCATTGCGGGCGCAGTTCAGCCACAGTGCGCTCGGGCCGCTGAGTGGTTACCAGGCGGTGTTCCACTGCCCGGTGGATTTTGAGCAAGCCTTTAGCGGGCTTTTGCTGGGCAACGCCGTGCTGGACCAGCCCCTGCCCCAGGCCGACCCACAATTGGCTGCCGTGCACCAGCAATACGCGGCCGCGCGGCTGGCGGCGCTGTCCGAGGAATCAACGGCCGATCTGGCCACCGAACTGCGGGGCTGGCTGGCCGCCCAGTTGGGCCACGCGCCGCCCGACCGCGCCCAGGCGGCACAGGCCTTTGGCATGACCGAGCGAACCTTTGCCCGGCGCCTGCAGAATCTGGCGTTGAGTTACACCGGCCTGCTGGATGCGGCGCGCCAGGAGCACGCCTGCCAGGCGGTGGCCCACACGCAACGCGCCTTTTCCGACATTGCCCAATCGCTGGGCTTTGCCGAGGCCAGCGCCTTCAACCGGGCCTTTAAACGCTGGACAGGAGGTGCGCCGGGAGAATACCGGCGTATCGGACGGAGTGACGAAATACTACTAATTTGATAGCGTAATTCCCATATTCCACGAGGGCTAGCAGCCTAATTAGTCAGCAGCCTCGTCGCCGGATGCATCCTTGCGCGGTGGCCGGGGCACCTTCTTGAAGCGGATCGCCCGGTCCAGCTCGATGGCGTCCTTCTTGACCTGGCGTTCGGCATCCAGCTTCTGGCCATGGGCCAGCCACTGGGCAAATTCGGCGGGCGTTTCCAGCGTCATGCGTCCCATGACGGCAGAGCGGAAGTCGTGGATCACCAGGTCAGCCGCCTTTTGCAGATTGATCTTGCCGCCGGGCAGCAGCGCGCCACGCTTGCGGCCAATCGCCTCCAGGATCTGTTCGTCGGATTGCCCGGCAACGCCGCTGATCTTGTAGCGCGCCTCCACCAGGGATGCATAGTGCTGGCGCAGGTAGTCCAGCAGCTCCAGCGCCACCTCTTCCTCATCAAAGGCATTGCGGCCAATGGCGCCGCTGGCGGCCAGGTTGTAGCCGCTCTTGGCCACGATGATGCGGGGCCACAGCACGCCGGGTGTATCGAACAGGTAGAAGCCGTCCTGCAGCACGATGCGTTGCTCGATCTTGGTCACACCGGCTTCGTCGCCCGTGGCTGTTGATCGCTTCCCCTTCAAGGTGTTGATCAGCGTGGATTTTCCGACGTTGGGAATGCCACAAATCAGCACCCGCATGGGCTTGACCATGGTGCCCCGGTTGGGTGCCAGCTCAAAGCAGGCCTTCACCAGAACCTTGGCCGGGGCCGTCATGCTGGCGTCCAGCCCCAGCGCGCGCGTGCCCGGCAGGGCATTGAAGTGCTCCAGCCACAGAGACGTGCGTGCGGGGTCGGCAAGGTCCTGCTTGTTCAGCACCTTGAGCGCGGGCTTGCCAGCGGTCAGCTGGGCCAGCATGGGGTTGGCACTGGAGCCGGGCAGGCGCGCATCCAGCAGCTCGATGACCACATCGATCTCCTTGATGCGCTCTTCGATCGCCTTGCGCGTCAGGTGCATGTGCCCCGGGAACCACTGGATTGCCATACGGAAAAGACCCTCGCTATTGAATCCCCGGATTGTCGGACAGATTGCTCGCGGCCCCGTCGCTAGGCAGGCACCTCTAGGAAAACACCCCGAATTAAGGTGCCTGCACTAGGACGAACCGAGAGAATTCAATCCAGCAAACACGCTTTTCCGCTCTTTTCAATTTTCTTCAGGAGAAATCTCATGGCTCACCAAAAACTCGCAACCGTTACCAACGAACTGATCGCATCCTATGGCAACACCGCCAAGAACGTGATCAACGCCTACCGCGTCGGCAATGAGCGCGCTGTCGTGTTCATGGACCAAAGCTGGCTGTCCGCCGTCAACAAGGCTGGCACCCGCCTGAGCGCCCAGGCACGCCACAACGCCGTTGCTGCCGAGAAGAAGCTGACGTCCTACTACGTGAAGAGCGTGGAAATGACGTCCGCCAATGCCGATCTGGTGGTCAACAAGGCCGTCGAACTGGCTGGCAAGAGCGTGGTGCAAGTCGCTGCCAACGCAGGCCGTTTTGAGAAGTCCACCGGCGTGACCACGTTGAGCGCACTGGCAACTGCCGCCGTGCCCGCAGCCCAGGCCGTGATCAAGGTTGCCGCCAAGATTGAAGCCCAATCCGGCGTGTTGGCCAGCAAAATCGCCGGCAAATCGGTCAAGGCCAAGGTTGCCACCGTCAAGCGCGCCGTTGCCAAGAAGGTTGTGCGCACCCGCAAGGCCGCCTGATCAGACATCTGCGTCACCGTGGGGTGACAGGAACAAAAGGGGCTGACCGCCAAGGGGGTCGGCCCCTTTTGCATTTTTCGCGGGTAGACTAAAGCGTGGCGACAAAAACCAACCCCCCCGGACTCTTCGGCAAAATCGTGCAGCGCTTGCGCGCGCCCGCTGCCGACCAGGCGGATAGCGAAGAGTCGGTCCAGTCACCGGACAGCAAGATGGAGAAGCTGGCGCTGAACGAGCGCATCGCGATCCGGCGCAAAGACGACACGATCCGCCGCCGCGAGTTCAGCTACCTGCGCAAGGTCCGCGCGCAAAACCAGCACGGACTGAGCGGGACCGTTCCCCGGCCATCGCTTTTCGCCAACAGTTCCAGCTTCAACCAGGAAGACCAGACGCCGCAGGAACGCGCACGAACCGTCAAGAAGATCGATGCCATCGAAGCCCACATGGTCGAATTCTGGGCCCAAAAAAGGCGCCAAGGGCTTGCCAATGCGCCGGTTGCCGCGCCCAGTACGCCAAAGAATCAACCGCCCACCTTGCCCATCGCCAGCCGCGTGCTCCCCGAAGCCGAAAGTGCCGCTGGTGACATGGATCTGGACTTCACAAAAGAGCTGGCTGATGATCCCTACGCCGCGACACAACCTGCGCCATTGGTGCCGAAAGTCTCCGCGCCCCCACCCCAGCCGCCTCTCATGGCGTTTCCCGTCCTGACGACACCCGCTGAACCCGCCAAGGCGCCAGCCAATACTGTGCACAACAGCGAGTTCCCCAGTCAGTTTTCGATTAGCCGGGCGACCTCGGTGGAGCTGGGCGACGATATCGACAACCCGGCCTTGCAGGATGCTGCCATCCGGTTTGCCGATGGAGACGAGGCCGGTGCCGAAGCGGCATTGCTGGCGGTGGTGCAAGCCACGGACGCCAGCGCCGATGCCGCGGACGCCTGTGCCACCGCTTTGCTGGACCTGTACCGCGCGACCGACCAGGCGACCAGTTTTGAGGAAGTTGCCATTGAGTATGCCCAGCGCTTCGGCCGGTCTGCGCCGGAATGGTTTTCAGTCCCGGACCGGTTGCGTCGCGCAGCCGCTGCGTCCGCAACGGTGACGACCGTCGCAACCGGTTCGGCCTCTGCCGCTGGCTGGGAATGCCCCGTGGAACTGGCCCTGTCCGCCGTGCAAATGGTACGCGCCACGCAACTCAGCGCTACCGCCCGCCATGTGCGCTGGGATGCGTTGCGCACCATACACCCGGAGGCGGCGCAGGCACTCAAGGAACTGTTTACGGAGTGGGCAACCCTCCCACTGGATTTGCATTTCAGTGGAACAGAGGTGCTCAACCATGTGCTGCAGGCTGCCACCCCTCCCGATCAACCGGACACAGACCCCCTGTGGTGGCACCTGCGGCTGGAGGCCTTGCGCATTCAGGGGCGCCAGGAAGATTTTGAGAATGTGGCCCTGGACTACTGCGTCGTTTACGAAGTGTCCCCTCCCAGCTGGCTGGAGGCCGATTGCACCTGCGTGCAGGAAAGCGAAGGGTCAACGACGGCGCAGATGCAGCCGGGTTCCGACAGCGGCTTCACGCCACTTGACGCCACGCCCGAGCCCTCAACAAAGCTGCTGGAGTTGCGGGGCGAGATTCAGGGTGACGCGGAACATATCCTGCAGGAACTGCATGCCCAAGTGCGCCCAGGTGACCCCATGGTCATCTCGCTGGCACTGGTGATCCGGGTTGATTTTCCTGCGGCGGCCAGCATTTTGAACTGGCTTGTCGCCCACCAGGCGGAAACCGGGCGCGTGCAATTCGTGCACGTCCCGCGCCTGGTAGCCGCCTTCTTCGAAGTGATGGGAATTACCGGCGTGGCCGGCATTTCCCTGGTGAAGGCCGCACCGTAAGAACGGACGGGCTCAATCGATTGCCAGACGTTGGGCACGGCCACCGGCTTTCTTCGGCAGGGTCAGCGTCAACACACCGTTGTCATACTTGGCCTTGGATTCCGCTTGGTCAATATCCATGGGTAGCTGAAAACTGCGCGACACGGCGCCAAAGTAGCGCTCGCTGCGCAACAGCTTCTCTTCCTTGGTCTGCAGATCCTGTTGCTTGACCTCGGCCCGCAGCGTCACCAGGTTGCCGTCCAGCGACACATGGATGTCTTCCTTGGCCACGCCCGGAATCTCCGCATGGACCGTATAGGCCCTGTCGTCTTCCCTGACGTCAACCTTGATCTGGGCCGCAGTCGGTAACGGGTCGCCATGCAGGGGTTTGACGTAAAAGCCGGGGGCAACATCGCGGAAAAAATCATCCAGAAAGCTGCCACGGTTGATCAATGCATTCATGATTACTCTCCTTCATACAGCGTGGATGACAGCGCCACCCCGGCGCCGTCTTATGCTGTATGTAGGTCATCCATGGGCATCTTCAAGGACGCGCTGCAGACCCTTTGATGTGCATCAAACGTTCACACGTTTGCCGTGTGTTTCATGGCGGGAACGAGGTGCCGGGGTGACAGGTATTCCTGCAGGTAGCGGTCAAACGGCAGGCTGTCGGTTGCTTCAATCCGGCGCTGTTCCTGCCAGGACGTGGCCGCCATCTGTTCAAAGCGGGCCTGCAGATCGGGCGGCACTGGCAGGTCCAGCATGGCCTGTTTCGTCAACAGCGACTGCGCCTTGGCAAAGGCCACGAACGAGCCGTCAAACTGCCCGGTCACGGCGCGCAAGACGCGCGCCGACGGCAGGGTTTCAGGGTGGTGCAGTCCCTGCACGGCAGCGGTGACGGCCGCCGTGTAGTCGGTGCACGCATGGGCTGCATCGAGCTGGCGGGCGATCGGTGCCAGCTGCTCCACCAGCTCCAGTCCCCAGTCCGTCAGTGACACCGTCCCCGCACCCCGTTCCAGTTGCAGCCCGGGCTCGCGCCCGCGTTCGGCAACGTGGTGCTGGTTGTGCGCCAGCGCGACAATTTCCTGCGGTGAATCCGGCGGGCTGTCCCTGAGCAGGCAGTGCAACAGGAACACATCCAGAAAGCGCATGGTCTGGCTGTTGATGCCCACGGTCTCAAACGGGTCCAGGTCCATGAGGCGCACCTCCACATACTCCACACCGCGCTCGCGCAGCGCATGCAGCGGTCGCTCACCGGGGAAAATGACGCGCTTGGGGCGTATGGTTCCGTAGAACTCGTTCTCGATTTGCAGCAGGCTGGTGGCCAACTGGCGGTACTCGCCGTCGGGGCCGCGCACGCCAATGGCCTCATAGGCCGGGTACGCCGTCGTCAGGGCGCCCTGCAACGAACTGCCATAGCCCTCCAGGCTGTTGTAGCTGACGGCCAGCGAGGCTTGCGCATCGCTTTGGTAGCCCAGGCGCCCCATGCGCAACGACGTGGCATAGGGCAGGTACATGGTGTGCGCATTGAGCGATTGCAACTGGTGCTGGCGTCCCGCCACAAAGGTGGAACACACAGCCGGCGAGGCACCAAACAAATACAGCAGCAGGAAGGCATGGCGACGGAAGTTGCGAATCAGGCCAAAGTACTGTTCGCTGGACACCTCGGGCAAAGACCAGTTGTAGTGGATGCCGGAAATGGTCTGCATGCGCCGCCCGTAGCGGTAGCCCAAGCCCCTGCGGTACACGGTTTTGGAGCGGCCGACGTTGGATGTGCCGTACTGGCCCAGCGGGATCTCATCGTCCTGCGGCAGGCCACAGGGCATGCTGGATACCCACAGCATTTCATCGCCCAGTTCGCGCATCGTCATCTGCTGGATCTGGGTCAGTTCGTCCAGACAGGCCTGCGCGCCCGCATGCACGCCGGTGATCAACTCGACCTGGGATTCACTGAAATCCGTCGTGATGTGGGGATGGGTTAGCGCCGAGCCCAGCCCTTTGGGATGGGGGGTAACCGCCAGCCGGCCAGTGGCCAGCGTGCGCAGGCTCTCTTTTTCCACCCCACGGCGAATACCCTGGATGCGCGACGGAGTCAGTGCATCGAATGCTAGCGAATTAATATGCATGCCAAATGACCCTTCAACTTTCTGTGGGGCGCAAAGGTACCACACCGCAGGAATCGGTGCTGGCTAACCCATAATTCTGCATGGACACGACGGAAACAGTGGTTTGGTCGGCAATGCTCGGTGGCTTGGCCACGCTGGCCGCGTTCGCCCTGTCTGATGCACTGCTACGGCGCAGTCTGGCGGCATGGCGGGCCTTTGTGTTTGTGGCCTTGACCGGCGCGGCCTGCGTACTGCTGACCGGGCTCACGCAATCCCTGTTTCCGGCCCTGTCCCTGCATGCAGTGCACATTCTGCAAAACAGCATGGGCTTGCTCAGCGGCGCACTGGCACTGAGCTACCTGGGCCTGTGGATGGGTGTCGCGGCCGAAGACCGCATCGTGCGCCTCACCATCCGCTGTGGCGCACTGGGGCTGGTGCTGGCAGCATGCGTCATGGCGGTGCTGACCCTCCTGGCCCCGCCGCAGCAGTGGCACACCCTGCTGCTGGCAACAGCCACGATCAACGGGATTTCGGTGTTGCTGCCTGCCATTGCCTCGTTGCGCGCAGTTGCACTGGGCGACCGGCTGGCGCGGGGCATTCTCACGGCCAGCGGCTTGCTGGCCTGCATGGCGGCCGGACTGTATGCACGAGCGTTGCACTTCGACCTGGGAATCGCCGCCTGGGTGCTGACGGCGATGTGCACGATTTCCTTCTTCATGCTGGGCACCTATCTGGGCTTGCGCCGTGACCGGGCAGAACGTCGCCTGCAGCGCCTTGCCGGTTTGGCACAGGGCGACGACCAGGCGACCGGCCTGCCCAAAGGCTCGGTGCTGATCTCCAAGGTGGACGATGCCTTCTGGCGCAGCGGCCGGCGCAACCAGGAGTGCACCGTCATCTGCCTGCACATGCTCAACCTCTACGAACTGGCGGCTACGGTGGGTCACCATGTTGACCAGCAGATACTGGCAACCCTGTCGGCACGCATGCGCCGCGCGGTGGGTTTTCGCAATGTGCTGGGGCTCTACCACCCGCGGTGCTTCGTGGTGGTGATCTCCACCGACAGCAAGACCCGCCTGGTCGAAAAAACCCTGCAACGGCTGCACTACCTGATGGCCAAACCCCTGCGCGTGACTGGGAGGGACGGCAGCAACCATGCCTTTGTTCCGCGCTTTGGCATCGGGGCCCTGGCCGTCAATACCGACCACGCCGATCCGGCAACCGTCATCGACCAAGCGGAGCGCCAGGCAATCACTGCATTGAACGAACCGAACAGCGCACCGACCGAATTTCCGCCGCTACACCCCCACTGACTCAGGTCAGCCTGGCCGTGGCGTGCGCCACTTCGTGCGCGCCCTGGGCCGAACCATTGGGCGGCACCATGTCGCCTGCGCGATCACGCACCTGGTCGAGTTGTGCGGCCAGTCGCTCGGGGGCGTCGCTGTCCAGCCCGATCCAGTCACCCTGTGTCATCGTGATGTTTGCGGCCTCCACATTGCCACCACCGGCGCACAGGATCGTACGGGTGGGTGCGTCCTCGGACACCAGTACCAGCATGGCCGGCACCACCGCCTGCGGTTGCAGCGCAGCCAGCACGGCCTCGGGCATCAGGCCCTCGGTCATGCGGGTCGCGGCCGTGGGCGCCAGCGAGTTGACGCGGATATCGTGCTTGGCCCCCTCCAGCGCCAGCGTCTGCATGAAGCCCACCAGCGCCAGCTTGGCCGCGCCGTAGTTGGACTGGCCAAAATTGCCGTACAGCCCGGTGCTGGACGTGGTCATCAGGATGCGGCCGTATTTCTGCGCCACCATGTGCGGCCACACGGCCTTGGTGCAGTGCACGGCGCCCATCAGGTGCACATCGATGACCAACCGGAAATCCGCCAGGTCCATCTTGGCAAAGGTCTTGTCACGCAGGATGCCCGCGTTGTTGACCAGAATATCAACGCGGCCCCAGGTGTCGATGGCCTGCTGCACCATGGCCTGCACGGCGTCCCAGTCAGTCACGGAGGCGCCATTGGCAATGGCCTCACCACCCGCCGCGCGAATTTCCGCAACCACGGATTCTGCGGCCGTCAGGGAGTGCCCCGAGCCATCACGGGCTCCGCCCAGATCGTTGACCACCACCTTCGCACCGCGCGCCGCCAGCCCCAAGGCATGTTGGCGACCCAAACCGCCGCCCGCACCCGTCACAATGGCAACACGCCCCTTGAAATCTATGCTCATACAAATACCCTTGCAAATGAATACCACCAGCACACACACAGCACCGCAAAGCCGCGCTGCGAATCATTGGATACTGTAATTCACTCAACCCAGCCCTTCGCTGACTTGCGTCAAGACCGAGACACCACCCCATGGAACTGAACTCCGAAATTCCAACCGCCCCACCCCGCCACGCCGCAACCGTCGTCATGCTGCGCGATGCCCCGCACGGGCTGGAGGTGTTTCTGGTCAAGCGCCACGGCCTGTCGGACGTGCTGGGTGGCGCCTATGTGTTTCCCGGCGGCAAGCTCGACGACAGCGACTGCCGGCTCGACCCGCTGGCCTATCTGGACCAGGACCCGGCGCAGTTGCACGCCGCGCTGGGCGAGCCCCAGACCGACGTGGGCACCGCCACCGGCCTGTATGTGGCGGCACTGCGTGAGGCCTTTGAAGAGTCCCGCGTGCTGTTCACCCCCGACATCGCACTGGCGCGCGCCGCCCTGCTGCAGGACAAGGCCAAGCCCTTCAACCAGATGCTGGCCGAGTTGCAGGTGCGCCTGCACACCCGCAACGTCTTGCCGTGGAGCCGCTGGATCACGCCGCGCATGCCGTCCATCACCAACAAACGCTTTGACACGCGTTTTTTTGTGGCCGCCGTACCGGCCGAACAAGAAGCCACGCACGACGACCACGAAGCCACCGAAAGCGTGTGGCTACCCCCGCGCGCCGCGCTGGAGCAGTACTGGAATGGCCAGATCCAGCTGGCACCACCCCAGATCATGAGCCTGTCACACCTGGCCCGCCACCGCACGGTCGCCAGCGTCATGGACGCCGCGCGCGCGCAGTTGCCACCCCTGGTGCTGCCCGAGTCGTTTGACGAAGGCGGCACCCGCGTACTGTGCTACCCGGGCGACCCGGCGCACTCGGTGCGCCAGCAGGCGCTGCCCGGGCAGACCCGGCTGATGTACCGCAACAAGCGCTTTGAGCCGGTGGACGGTTTCGAGGCTTTATTCATTTAATAAATCGGGCTGTAGCCCTCGTGAAACATGCTTACCTTGCTATCTAAACAGTAGCATCACGCCATCCGGCAACCGCCGCCGGCGCAGATGGCGCTTTGCCAGGTGCGAGGCGCGGCCGGTCATAGGAAAGGTCAGGCTGGCAAGGCCCGCTGCAAGCTGAAAAACGCCATGGTGTCCACCAGGGCCTTGGCCTGGGTGCGCAGGCTGCTGGCGGCGGCAGCCATCTCCTCCACCAGTGCGGCATTCTGCTGGGTGACCTGGTCCATTTGCTGTACCGCGTCTCCGACCTGCGAGACGCCGGTGCTCTGCTCCTGGCTGGCCATGCTGATCTCGCCCATGATGTCCGTCACCCGCTTGATGGAGTTCACCACTTCGGTCATGGTGACGCCAGCCTGGTCGACCAGCACCGTGCCGTGCTCTACCCGCTCCACGCTGGCATGGATCAGGGACTTGATCTCCTTGGCCGCGTCCGCCGAGCGGCCCGCCAGCGCCCGCACCTCGCTGGCCACCACGGCAAAGCCGCGGCCCTGTTCACCGGCGCGTGCGGCCTCCACCGCGGCGTTGAGGGCCAGGATATTGGTCTGGAAGGCGATGCCGTCGATGACGCTGATGATGTCCGAAATCTTGCTCGACGAGGCGTTGATGCCCTTCATGGTTTCCACCACCTGGCCGACCACGTCGCCGCCCCGGATGGCAATGGCCGACGCACTGACGGCCAGCTGGTTGGCCTGGCGCGCGTTCTCGGCATTCTGGGTCACCGTGGAACTCAGCTCCTCCATCGACGCGGCCGTCTGCTGCAGGGCGCTGGCCTGGCTCTCGGTGCGCGTCGACAGGTCGTGGTTGCCATGGGCGATCTCGGCGCTGGAGGTGGAGACGCCGTCGGCGTTGTCACGCACCTCACCCACAATGCGCGACAGGTTGTCCCGCATGGCCATCAGGGCCTGCATGAGCTGTGCGGCTTCATCGCTACCCTCGGACTCAATGGCAATGCCCAGGTCACCCTGCATGATGGCCTGCGCCGAGAGCACCGCCCGTCCGATGGGGCGGGTGATGGAGCGGGTGGCAAACCAGGCACACGCAACCCCCAGAACCAGCGACACCAGGGCCCCCACGCCCAGTATGGTCTGACTGGTGACGGCAATGGAGGCCGTCTCGGCCTGGCTTTGCGCCAGGCGCTGGTCCATGTGCTGCTCCAGCGCCACCAGCGACTGGAGGTAGTTGTCGGCCAGGGGCCGCAACGTGGTGTTGACGGCCGCCGCCACATCGTCGCCCGCCAGCTTTTTCTTCATCAACTCCGCGCGCGGACCACGGTACAGCTCGCGCATCTTGCCAATGGTGGCCACCAGGTCCCGGCCCTTGGCATCCTGAATCAGCGGCGTCAGACGGCTCTGGGTTTCCCCTATGGCCTTGGACGTTGCGTCCATCTCTTTCTGCAGCGTCTGGATGTAGGCCGGGTCGGCGGCGTTGAGGGCGGCCGTGGTGCGCACCCAATTCAGGTTGATGTCAGCCGTCCACTTTTGCGACAAGGCGCTGCGCTCCAGCTCCACCGTGGCCAGCTCATGCGCGGCCGCTTTCAGCGTGCCCAGACGCCACACGCCGATGGCGGCAATCAGGCCGGTAATGATCAGCACGGCGCCAAACGCAAACCCCAGCCGAACGCCAATTTTCAAGGTATTGCCCCGCATGGTCATGCTCCTCGTCTGGTTGTTTTCCATTGCAGGATAAGCGGTTTGGCGTGCCCTGACAACCGCCCGCTTTCCCCCTGCGCCCGCCAGGCTATGGCGCAGGCCGCAGGATCCACTCGGCAATCGCATCGACAACCTCTTGCTGCATGCCCACATAGCCGTGGTGGTGCAGCGGCTCACAGGGGTCACCGCTGGCACCCGCACCACCATCGAGCAGCATGACTTTTTTGATCGGTGCGTTGCGCAGCGCGTCTGCCAGTCGTTTGGCATCTGCCGGCGGACAGGCCCAGCAGGCGTCATGCGCATGGTGCACGACCAGCGTGGGCACACGGATGGCCTCCAGCTTTTGCGTGGGCACAGCGCCCGGAACTTTGTAGGCCAGGATGGACGATGTGAGCACCACGCCCGCCACCAGGTCCTCACGATCCCGAATCGCCGCGGCCGCCGCCGAGATGGTGCCCATGCTGGTGCCGACCACCCAGATGGGCCGCTCGCTCTGGCGCCGGATCGCACGAAAAATGGCCAGGTTGTCGGCGGCGTGCTGGTCACCGGTGCGCAGGGAGCCCAGCGACAGGTCGATGCCGTCCGACGGTCGCCCCACCATGACCACGTTGAACGGGTGGCGGGCCCACTGCTTGCCCGTGCGGATCAGGAAATTGCCCCCCGCAGGCCAGCCATCGTCCCCGATGCGCCCGTAGCCACCGCCCCCACCGGAGAACAACACCAGGGTGGCCACCGCGCGGTCTTGCCAATAGGCATAAATGGGCACGCTGACCCCCTCGCGGGTGGCCACGCGCTGCACCTGGCCCAGGGGTGGCGCCATAGGCTGCGGTGGGCTCGGCGCATCCTGCGCGTGCAAGCTGATGGCCAGCAGCAGACCCACACCCATAGCGACCGTGCGCGCAATCATGGGTCGCACCATGGTTCAGACACCTGCAAACAGCTTGCGCCGCAAAGCCCGAAACGTGTCCTTGCCCAGATGCGCCAGCAAGGCCTGCAACGGGCGCACGCCGGGCAGCGGCAGTTGCCCCGCGCCCAGCCGCTCGATCTGGCCGTAGTAGTAGCCGGCCTGGCACAGGTTGTTCAACGAGCGTATGCCGTTGGAGGGGCTGTTGGGGCCCCAGTAGCCGGTACCCAGGACCAGCCGGTCTTCGGGGACCGGCAGGCGCTCGAGCTGGCCGCGGAACATGCGCGCCGGGAAGTCGGGGTCCAGGCAAAAGGGGCGTGCCAGGCCAACCATGTCGGTGTGGCCGCCGGCCAATGCCGCCTCCATGCCGGCCAGCGTGCGAAAGCCCCCGGTGACCATGATGGGCATGCGTGCCACAGCCTTGATGGACTTGGCGTACTCCAGGAACATGGCTTCGCGCTCGCGCGTGCTGTCACGCATGGCCACCGCCGCCTGGGGCTTGAAAAACTCCAGCTGCTCGTAGGTGCCACCGGACACTTCCAGCAGATCAACGCCCTCGGCATTGAGCCACTGCACCACCTGCACGCTGTCGTCCAGCGTGAAGCCGCCCTTGACAAAGTCGGACGAATTCAGCTTGACCGCAATGGGGTAGCGTGGCCCCACCCGCGCGCGCACGGCCCGCACCACCTCCAGCAACAAGCGGGCCTGGTTGGCGAGCGTCCCGCCCCAGCCATCCTGGCGCTGGTTGGTGCGCGCGGACAGAAACTGCGACAGCAAGTAGCCGTGCGCGGCGTGTATCTGCACACCATCCAGCCCGGCCTCCTGCACCAGCGCGGCGGTGTTGGCAAACCGCTGGATGACGTCCTGGATGTCAGCCTCGGTGGTGGCGCGTGGCTTGCCGAAGTTGCCAAAAACCTTGAGCTGCACTGCAGACGGCGCCAGCGGCGTCCAACTGACCAGGCGCGGACACTGGCGCCCGGGGTGGCTGATCTGCGCCCACAACTGGCTGCCACTGTCATGTGTGGCCTGTGCCCAGGCGCGCAGCTGCGCCATGCCGGAGGCATCTTGCACCACGACGTTGCCGGCACGCTCCAGGTAGCGGCGGTCGACCATGATGTTGCCGGTCAGCAGCACCGCCGCACCCCCGCGCGCCCAGGTGGCGTACAGGCGCTGGTGCGCGTCCGTGGGCTGGTCGTGCGCATCGGCCAGGCCCTCGGTCATGGCCGCCTTGCACAGGCGGTTGGCAACGGTGTGGCCGCAGGGCAGCGTCAGGCTTTGTTCAATCAAGGAGACCCCCCAGCCGAACGGCCCAATACACACCGACACCCATTTGCGCGGCAAACGCGGTAAATCGAAGGGTCACGGCGAGCGGGGAAAGCGACGTGAGGTGGATGACGGACTGCAGGATGCGTGCAGCGAGGAAGACGTAGGCCAGTGGGTCAGTAACGGCGGACCGGCCGGCCACGACGGCGATCAGCATGAGCCCCCCGAAGATGGGCAAACCCTCGATGCAGTTCGCGTGCGCGCGGGCAAGACGCTGCATGAAGGGAGACAGGTTCGAGTTGTCCGGGTTGAATCCGTTTGCCGCGACGGCCTTGGTGATGACGAGTTTGGAGCGGATGGCCTCCATCAACACCAACAAGAACAGCGACCAGGCAACGAAGCCCGTGAGGGCGGTGAGGGTTGGATTCATGTTCTATCCTTTTGGCGTGTGGGTATCGCGAGGGATGTGGCCTTTGAATGATACAAGCCCGGTTCTGCGTTCAACGTCATAGGTCGACCTTGCAGACGCACGCGCGACGCCAGGAATTCGTGCATACTGCCATCCACACCGCTCTGTTTGTTGTTGTACAAGGGGGCTTTGGCGATGCGATTCCCGGATCCGATGTGTACGCGATGGCACCTGCGCCTGCGGTTGGCGCTGTGTGTGGCGTTGATCGGCTGGTTGGGACAGCCTGCCCATGCGCTGGAGTCCATCCAGCTGCAGCTGAAGTATCTGCACCAGTTCCAGTTCGCCGGCTACTACACCGCTCTGGAAAAAGGCTACTACCGTGACGCAGGGCTGGACGTGCAAATCGTCGAAGGCCACAGCGGCAACGAACCCCTGGACAACGTTTTGTCCGGCAAAAGCCAGTTTGGTGTCGGCAGCAGCAGCCTGCTTCTGGAGCGCAACGCGGGCAAGCCCGTCGTGGTGCTGGGGGTTGTCTTTCAACACTCTCCCTACGTGCTGCTGGCACCCCAAACCGGGCCCACCCAGGGCATCCACGACATCAAGGGCCAGCGGGTCATGATGGCCGCCCAATCGGAGGAGCTGATCGCCTACCTGAAGCAGGAGGGCATCAAGGAATCCGACATCGTCCGGGTGGAGCACAGCTTCAATCCCCGTGACCTGATGGACGGCAAGGTCTACGGCTTCTCGGCCTATGCCACCAACGAGACCGACATGCTGGACCAGGCCGGCTTCGCCTACCAGGCCTATACCCCGCGTTCCGTGGGCATTGATTTCTATGGCGACAACCTGTTCACCAGCGAGCAGGAGATTGCGGCCCATCCGCAGCGCGTAAAAGCCTTTCGCGAGGCCAGCATGCGGGGCTGGCAATACGCCATGGCCCACCCCGAGGAAATCACCGACCTGATTCTGAGCAAGTACTCCCAACGCAACACGCGCGCCCATTTGCTGTACGAAGCCCGGCAGATGACGGCGCTGCTGCAGCCGGTTCTGGTCGAAATGGGCTACATGAACCCCGGACGCTGGCAGCACATTGGCGCCGTGTATTCGGACCTGGGCATGTTGCCCAAAAACGTGTCACTGAGGGGCTTCCTCTATGACCCCGACCCGCGCCCTGACCTGCGTTGGCTGTACCTGGGCCTGGCCATGGCCGCGCTGTTGGGCGCTGCGCTCTGGCTGGTCCACGTCAAGCGTCTGAACCGGGAGCGCCAAAGCGCACAGGCGCGCATCCAGGCCAGCGAGGAGCGCCTGGCATTTGCGCTGGACGGCGCAGGATATGGCGTGTGGGACTGGAACATTGCATCTGGCGTGGTGCTGTATTCCGAGCGCTGGCGCGCCATGCACGGATTCACCAAGGACGATGTTCCCGACACCGTGGCCGGCTGGGAACAGCGCGTGCACCCGGACGACGTGCCGCGTGTCAAAGCGGCCGTACAAGACTGTTTTTCCGGAAAGACCGACATCTTCACCAATGAACACCGCGCGCTGTGCAAGGACGGCAGCTGGAAATGGGTGTTGGACCGTGGCACCGTGGTGAGCCGCGATGCGCAGGGCAAGCCACTGCGCATGGTCTGCACCCATGCCGACATCAGCGTGCGCAAACAGCAGGAAGAGATGCTGCGGCACCTCAACGAAACCCTGGAGCAGCGCGTGGCCGAACGGACCGCCGAACTGGTGACCACCATTGACCGGCTCAAGCAAACCCAGGCCAGTCTGGTGCAGGCGGACAAGCTGGCATCACTCGGTGCACTGGTGGCGGGCGTCGCCCACGAACTCAACACACCGATTGGCAACAGCCTCACTGTGGCCAGCACCCTGGAGAACCAGACCAGGGGTTTTGCCGAGGATGTGGCCAAAGGCCTGACACGTGGCGCGCTGGACGCCTTCGTATCCAGCGCGCGCGAGGGCACCGATATCCTGATGCGCAGCTTGCACCGGGCGGCGGACCTGGTATCGAGCTTCAAGCAGGTGGCTGTGGACCAGACCAGCGCGCACCGCCGCCGCTTCAACCTGGAACACACGGTGGACGATATTCTGTTGACCATGGGGCCGACCATCCGACGAACCTCCCACCAGGTGGTGACGCAGATTCCGGCCCCGATCAGCCTGGAAAGCTACCCCGGCCCGCTGGGCCAGGTATTAACCAACATGGTCAACAACGCCATATTGCACGGCTTTGAGGGGCGAGAGCACGGCACCATCCGCATTGCGGCCGAACTGCAGGGTGTCGACCACGTGAAGATCACGGTGCATGACGACGGGGTCGGTATTGCGCGAGACAACCTGGCACGGGTGTTCGACCCCTTCTTCACCACCAAACTGGGACGCGGCGGCAGTGGATTGGGACTCAACATTGCGTACAACCTGGTCCGTGACGCCCTGGGCGGCCAGATCCAGGTAGATAGCACACCGGGACTGGGAACCACCTTTACCGTCACCCTGCCCTTGACGGCACCCACCCTGGATGCCCACGCCGCCGTAACCCTGCCGCTATGACTGGCCGGGTGTCAGCGCGCCGTGGGCCATCAGCCACTGGCCGACCAGCGCCGGGTCGTGCAGGGTCCGCAGCGCCATGTAGGCCTCTTCGGCCTGCGGGTAGCGTCGGCGCATGAAGTTGAGCCACTGCTTGAGGCGCCCGGCCTGCTGGCGCACCTCCAGCCGCGCGCACACCAGCAGCCAGAAGGCACCCACCAAAGGTTTCATCTCGTCCCACGACACGCCGGGGTGCGCTGCAGCCTGGGCATCGGCATGGCGCACGGCCAGCGCCAGCCCCGGGTCCACCACCATCCCGCGGCCCAGCATGATGCTGGCGCAACCCGAGGCCTGGCGGCACAGCATGGCATCTTCCACGCTCCAGATTTCGCCATTGGCCACCACGGGGATGGAGACGCCCAGGCGGATGTCGTTGACGCGTTCCCAGTAGGCCGGGGGGCGATAGGCGTCAGCCTTGGTACGGGCATGCACCACCAGTTCGTCGGCACCGCCATCGGCCAGGGCTTGCGCACACTCCACGGCGCGGCGGTCATCGTTGAAACCCAGGCGCATCTTGGCCGACACCGGCATATGGGCCGGCACCGCACGCCGCACGGCGGCCACGATACGGGTCAGCAACTCCGGGTCTTCCAGCAGGGCCGCGCCACCGCCATGGCGGTTGACCACCTTGGCCGGGCAGCCAAAATTCAAATCGATGCCGTGCGGCCCCATGCCGGCCAGGCGAGCCGCGTTTTCTGCCATGCACACCGGGTCAGAACCCAGCAACTGCGCGCGCACCGGCACGCCCGACGGCGTGCAGCCGCCGTTGGCCAGTTCGGGAATGACGCGCAGAAACACGTGCTCGGGCAACAGCGTGTGGGTCACGCGGATGAATTCGGACACGCAGCGGTCCACCCCGCCGACACGGGTCAGGATGTCGCGCAACACGAAGTCCAGCAGCCCCTCCATGGGCGCGAGGTAAATGCGGGAAGGCACGGGAGTCAAAGGAGTCAGTTGAGGCAAGGGTTGGGGCAGCACAGCCGTATTGTCCCCTGCCCCACGGCTAGCCCGCGCCGGTGGGCTCGCGCAGGCGCCGACCCACAAGCACCAGATCTTTCTCGACTCCCTCCAGGCGAGCGACTCTGGGCATAAAGCCCCATTGCTCGAACCCCATCTTCTTGAACAATGCAACGCTGGATGCATTGCTTGCGAAGATCGTGGCAGTCAAGGTCTCGACCCCGAGCGACGGGGCGCGCTCGATTGCCTGGGTGATGAGGTAGGTTCCCAGGCCTTTGCCCTGGTACTGCGGGTGGAGGTAGATGGCCAGATCGGCGGTTATGAAGTAGCCCGGCCTCTCATTCATGAAGTGGAAGAAGCCAAGGTAGCCGGCCACCCCAAGGTCCGGGCGGGCCGAGTCTTCTGCCACCCACAGAGGCCTGTGGTTCGGCGAGTGCTCAAGGAAGGAGATTCGACGAGCGTCTACGGTGGTGGGATCAAGGTCACAACTGCACTTGCGCGTTGCCACGGCGAAGTTGTAAATCTCAACAATCCGCGGCAAGTCGGCTTCGGTGGCGTCTCGAAAGGTGTAGGACATGGAGCGGGCGGATGTGAGATGGCGTCCACGGCTATCGTAACCGCTGCAGGTTCAGGTCTCGGCGCGCGCCGCGGCGTAGGCAACGAGAAGCGCGAAGGCCGCCAGCAGCAACCACTTGGTCAGCGAACACGAAGCGGACACCGCATACACCAGGGGTACGCCAAACCGTGGAACCTCCGTGAGCCAGCCATGCAACACATTCTCCACCGCGTCAAACGCGCCGGCACCGGGCAGGCACCAGCGGCCAAACGCGGACCAGAACCGCGAGAGCCCGGACCACACGCGGGTCTGCCTGGCAAGGCTGTAGCCAAATACCGAATAGGCAAGAATCAGCCCAAAATCAAAAGGCAGGTGACTGCGGTACCGCGCCAGGTCTTGCGCCGACCAGAAATGGATGATCTCGCCAAAGGCCCGCGGCGTGAAAGCGAGTTGCAGGGCAAGAATGCCTGGCTTGAGCGGTGCCAGATACCAGGCGATTGCGCCAAACAGGATGAGAGCAACGGTTCCAGACAACCAGGGCAGGCGCATGCTCAGATTCCGTCAGTTCGGAAGCCTGGAGATTTGTACGCTGACGATCTTCCAGCCTTGACTTCCGCGAACGTAGATATCGATATAACGGTAGTGGGACTGGAAGGTCTTGCCTTCGTAGCGCCCCGTCATCTTCGTGCGGCCGCTTAACAGCGCCACGTCACCATACAGTCGAACCTCAAAGTCTTCAACCGTGTAGGGATCGATTTCCAATTCGGGGGCCATCAGGCCGTCGACAAACGAATTCCTTGTCTCGATATTTCCCCGCGCGTCGATCTGTCTGAAGTCTGGCGCCATGTTCTCTTCGATGGCAGCACGGTCCTTCCGGACGATGGCCTTGTCCCATCGATCGGCCCGCGCAGACAGGTCAGCAACGTCATTGGAAGACCGGTGCACCGGCGCGAGGCTGGCGCACCCCTGAAGCATCACGGCGACCAGCAAAAACTGCGCAATGATGGTGCGTCGAAGGGCCGCGGCCAGGAAGATCCACGATGGCGAGGTCAAACTTTGCATCAACTTGTCCTGGAGGTGTAATCACGGCCATCGTAACGCCTGGAATCAATCTGGCAAGGGGCGCCAGGCCCCACAGACCTCCCCCGCTCAGTGCCGGATCAGATGGTCAAAGGCGCTGAGCGCCGCCTTGGCGCCATCCCCCGCAGCAATGACGATCTGCTTGAACGGCACCGTGGTGCAGTCACCCGCCGCAAACACGCCGGGCAGGCTGGTTTCACCCTTGGCATTGACGATGATCTCGCCAAACTTGCTCAGCTCCAGCGTGCCCTTGAGCCATTCGGTGTTGGGCACCAGGCCGATCTGCACGAACACGCCTTCCAGCGCCACGGTGTGCTCCTCGTTGGTGACACGGTCCTTGTAGCGCAACGCGTTGACACGGCCCTGCGCGCCGGTGATCTCCATGGTCTGGGCATTGGTGTGCACGGTCACGTTGGCCAGGCTGTTGAGCTTCTTCACCAGTACAGCGTCGGCCTTCAGTTCGGGCATGAACTCGACCACCGACACGTGGCGTACCACACCAGCCAGGTCGATGGCGGCTTCGATACCGGAATTGCCGCCGCCGATCACGGCCACGTCCTTGCCCTTGAACAGCGGGCCATCGCAGTGGGGGCAGTAGGCGACGCCTTTGTTCTTGTACTCGGCCTCGCCGGGTACATTCACGTTGCGCCAGCGGGCGCCGGTGGACAGGATCACGGTCTTGCTCTTCAGTGATCCACCATTGGCCAGCTTTACCTCGATCAGGCCACCCGGTTCGGTCGCGGGAATCAGGGCGTCGGCACGCTGCAGGTTCATGATGTCCACGTCATAGGCGCGGGTGTGTGCCTCCAGTGCGGCGGCGAACTTGGGGCCGTCGGTCTCCAGCACCGAGGGGTAGTTTTCTATGCCCAGCGTGTCGTTGACCTGGCCGCCAAAGCGCTCGGCGGCCACACCAGTGCGGATGCCCTTGCGTGCGGCGTACACGGCAGCAGCCGCGCCAGCGGGGCCGCCACCGACGATGAGCACGTCGTAAGGGGCCTTGGCCGACAACTTGGCCGCGTCTTTGGCGGCGGCGCCGGTGTCGATCTTGGCCAGAATTTCTTCCACCAGCATGCGGCCCGAGCCAAACACCTGGCCGTTGAGGAAGACCATGGGCACGGCCATGATCTCGCGGTCGGTCACTTCCTGCTGGAAGGCGCCGCCTTCGATGACGGTGGTCTTGACCTTGGGGTTGAAGATGGCCATCAGCGCCAGTGCCTGCACCACGTCCGGGCAGTTGTGGCAGGTCAGGCTCATGTAGACCTCGAAGTTGAAGTCACTGCCGTCAGCAGAACTCAGGCCCTTGATCTGGTCGATGATCTCGGCCTCCACCTTGGGCGGGTGGCCGCCGGTCCACAGCAGGGCCAGCACCAGGGACGTGAACTCATGGCCCAGTGGCAGGCCGGCAAAGCGCAGGCTGGTGTCGCTGCCCACACGCTGCAGGCTGAAGGATGGCTTGCGCGCATCGTTTCCGTCCAGGCGCAGGCTGATCTTGTCGGCACGCAGACCCTGGATGGTCTCCAACAAGGCACGCATATCGCGGCTGGTTTCGCTGTCGTCCAGTGAAGCCACCATCTCGAACGGCTGGGACACACGTTCCAGGTAGGCGGCCAGTTGGCCTTTGAGTGTTTCGTCGAGCATGGTGGGTTCCTCTTTGCTACTATTTCGATAGCGATACCCTCATATTTTACGAGGGCTATCGCCTATTTTTACAAACAAAAAAGCCGGACGGCAAGGCGCGCACGCACCTTGACGCTGTCCGGCTTGTTGCCGGGTCGATTGTTTGCAGCGACCCGCGATATTGGGGTCTGAGCCGTCTGCGCTTCGCTGCGCGGATCCGACCCCAAAATCGCTGCTTAGATTTTGCCGACGAGGTCCAAGGATGGAGTGATCGTCTTCGCGCCTTCGTTCCACTTGGCGGGGCAGACCTGGCCGGGGTGGGCGGCGGTGTACTGGGCAGCTTTCAGCTTGCGCACGGTTTCTTTCACGTCACGGGCGATCTCGTTGGAGTGGATTTCCAGCGTCTTGATCGTGCCGGTGGGGTCGATGATGAACGTGCCACGCAGTGCCAGGCCTTCTTCGTCGATGTGCACATCAAAGCCGCGGGTCAGCGCGTGGGTGGGGTCGCCGATCAGCGGGAACTTGGCCTTGCCGACGGCTGGCGATGTTTCGTGCCAGACCTTGTGGGCGAAATGGGTGTCGGTGGTCACGATGTAGACCTCGGCACCGGCCTTCTGGAATTCGGCGTAGTGCTCGGCAGCATCTTCCACTTCGGTGGGGCAGTTGAAGGTGAAAGCGGCAGGCATGAAAATGAACACGTTCCACTTGCCCTTGAGGGTTTCGTTGGTCACGGTCACGAACTTGCCGTTGTGGAAGGCTTCGTTCTTGAAAGGCAGGACTTGGGTGTTGATCAATGACATGGTTGGTTTCCTCTTGGTTGCGTTCTACAGGTGAACAGGATGAAGTTTAGAGGCTCTATGAGCCTTTGTGGTTTGATTGAACCAATCAATCAAATTGGTAAATCCTATTGAGCCGCGCTCAGGACTTGTGAAAAAGGCTATGGTGCAGGCGCCGCAACGACCACCAGACCCCGCCCACCACGACGGGAATGGCCACGGCGGCCGTGATCTCGGCGCTAAAGGGCCAGCCCCAGTACTGGGCGCCTTTGGCCAGATAGCTCACCAGGCCAACAATGTAGTAGCTGATGGCCGCCACCGACAGGCCTTCCACGGTGGACTGCATCTTGAGCTGCAGGTCCTGGCGACTGTTCATGGTGGCCAGCAGGGCCTGGCTGCTTTGCTGCTGCTCAATCTCGACCCGGGTGCGCAGCAGGTTGCTGATGCGCGAGACCCGTTGCGACAGCG
>ERZ724520.73-NODE-73-length-48920-cov-5.434831_pt1 | contig 48920 bp, 45 predicted proteins | sample MGYA00376053_ERZ724520 | MGnify/ENA primary metagenome ERZ724520 (study PRJEB28724, sample SAMN07190886) | activated sludge metagenome | isolation source: activated sludge of sewage treatment plant in Hong Hong | place: USA: Christiansburg, Virginia | collected...
ACTTAAACGGAAAAGCTAAGTTTGGTTATGTTAGCACAATTACACAATTTCCTTTGTCTTTTTTAGTAGGATTTGGAAAGAACAAGAGCAATAAAAATGCAATTGCACTAACTGGTCATATCAACAGCGTAATTAATGTAGATAATTTAGGAGAGCCTTTGGCTCGCAACATCAGATGGGGCTGGGGAAATGATGCCTTCAATAAAATTGGAGATTTCAGAAATCAACCACATACTATTAACAACATGGGCATCAAAGGTATGGCTTGGGCTGATTTGGGCGTTACCTATTCAAGAGTGGTATTAGATAAAGAAAAACATTTCTTAAAAGTAGGTGCTACTCTAAAAGTAGTGAAAGGCATTGGTGCTATTTATGCTTATTCAGATAAGTTTAATTACAGATTTGATAATTTAGATACTATCCACATTACAGATACTAAAATATATACTGGTGCATCTAAAAATTTAGATTATTTCTTGCCATCTAAAAATTATGATGCAAAAGAATTCTGGACAAAAGACATGTTATCTAATAAAATTTCTAATTGGTCTGCAGCAGCAGATATCGCTGTAGTCTATGAATTCAGAAGAGATAAAGACAAGTACAAATACAATATGGATTGTAAAGATTTATACTATAATGAAAGAGATAAACATTTAGTACAATTTGGATTCTCAGTAACAAATATTGGTCGTTTGCGTTTCACTAAATCTGACTCTACTAGAGATTACTATATGAAGGATGTGAAATCGGATGAACCATTCAATCAAAATACCATGTTCTATGATTGGAAAAACATGGGAACTACCATCAATAACAACAGTACGTTTAAAATGTGGTTACCCACTACCATCAATACATGGATAGATGTTAATATCATCAAAGGATTTGGAGTAAATATTGCAGCCCAAATCAATCCAATTCCTCAAAAAGGAAATAATGTTCATCACTTAACTACTGTTGCAGTAACCCCAAGATATGATTACAAATGGGCTGGCGTATATATGCCAGTTGCTGTCGATCAATTAGCAAATGCACAATGGGGTCTTGGCTTTAGAGCTGGTCCGTTGTATTTAGCTTCTCAAGATATTTTCTCTTCATTAATAAAAATGAAAAAAGGAAATGCGAGAGATATTAATGTACAGATAGGATTCAAAATCTCTATTCCAAACATGAAAGCAAAAGACAAAGACAAAGACGGAGTATCTAATAAAATGGACTTATGCCCTAATCAGAAAGGAACTTGCGAAAGCAAAGGATGCCCAGATAGAGATGGAGATGGAATTTTAGACGCAGAAGACAGATGCCCAGACACACCAGGTAAAAAAGAATTACAAGGCTGCCCAGATAGAGATGGCGACGGAGTAATTGATATGGAAGACGATTGTCCAGATCAAGCAGGCTTGAAAGAACTAAGAGGATGCCCGGACAGAGATGGTGATGGCATTCCGGATAAAGACGACAAATGTCCAGATGTAAAAGGATTAAAAGAATTTAATGGTTGCCCAGATACTGATGGTGATGGTGTTCCTGATTATGAAGACAAATGTCCAACGGTAAAAGGAGACAAAGCCCATGCAGGCTGCCCAGATACTGATGGTGATGGCTTATACGACCATGAAGATGAGTGTCCTACTGTAGCAGGACCAAAAGAAAACAAAGGTTGTCCTTATGCGGATACAGATGGTGACGGCGTTCCTGACAATATAGACAAGTGCCCAACGGTAAAAGGACCAAAAGAAAACAAAGGATGTCCTGTATTGGAAGAAAAAGTGAAAAAAGTATTATTGAAAGCTCAAAACATTCAATTTGAAACAGGTAAATCTGTAATAAAACCTGCTTCTTATGCTATTTTGAATGAAGTGGCTAAAATCTTAAAACAATACGATTACTACAACGTAGGTATAGACGGACATACTGATAATGTAGGAAAAGAAGAACTAAACATGAAGCTTTCTCAAGACAGAGCGAAGGCCGCTTTAGATTACTTAATCGGACAAGGAGTAGATGCTACCAGAATGAGTTCTCAAGGATTTGGAATATCAAAACCAATTGCTGACAATAAAACTGCGGCAGGTAGAGCATTAAACCGAAGAGTTGAATTCAACTTATCTATCAAATAATCAACAGATAGAATAATACTCGCAGCGGCAGCCTTTGGCTGCCGCTGCTTTTTTATATCAAATCCGTTGATGCTATATTTTCTTCTTTGTAGAAATAATCTAAAAAACCCAGAATACTTTTTGAAAAATCCGAAGCTTCTTCTCCAATAATTTTAGTTTTAATAGGCACACCATACAAAGTAATATTGTGCTGAATAAACCAATCTTTGTGTAGCGCCAACCGCACCGCATCTTTTTCAGTAGTTATCCAATGTTGGATATTCGGATAATTTTTCATCATATTTTCTAATTCATACAAAGTAAAATAATGATGGTCGTTGTATTTATAATGAATAATTTCTTTACTTCCTTTTAGTAAAAAATCATTCAATGGTGCAGCATTGGCAATGCCAGTGAGCAACAATTGCGTATCATTTTTATTCATAAATAATCTATCCATCGGTTGCAGAATATTATATGGAATACCATATTCTACTGTGCTAAAAAATACACGCTGTTGTTTTGTCGCTTTTATTTTTGCTTTTATTTCCTGTTGTTCCTTTTGCGAAATATCAGCAGGGCATTTTGTTACAACGATAATATTTGCCCTATTTTTACTGGATGCAAACTCCCGCAAAGTCCCTATGGGCAAAATAACATCTTCATAAAAAGGCTTATTATATGTCGTTAATAAAATATTGACATCTGGTCGCACACTTTGATGTTGGAATGCATCATCCAATAAAATAACTTGTGTATCTGGATGTGTTGCTAATAAATGCGGAATAGCAATAACACGTTGTTCCCCTACCGCTACATTTGCAGCAGGATATTTCAATTTTATCATCAAAGGTTCATCGCCCACTTGATTCGCGTTTGAGTATGGCAGCACTTCTACATATCCGGTAGTTTTACGTTTATATCCTCGACTTAATACGCCTGTTTTGTATTTTCCATGTAATAATTCAATCAATAATTCAATCATCGGCGTTTTTCCAGTGCCGCCCATGCTTAGGTTGCCTATGCTTATTATGGGAATTTCAAAATCAGTAGAGCCAATAAAATTGCTCTTGTACAACCAATTGCGCAAGCCAATTATCAAACCATAGATAAAGGCAAAAGGAAATAATAGTATTTTTGTAAGTACGTTCACTAAAAAAATTACATGAAAATAACCGAAATAATTGAAACAATAGAAGAATTTGCACCATTATCATACCAAGAGGCTTATGACAATGCAGGATTGTTGGTAGGTGACAGAATGGCAACTTGCACAGGTGTTTTACTATGTTTGGATGTCATTGAGGCGGTGGTAGAGGAAGCTATTCGCAAAAAATGCAATTTGATAATTGCGCATCATCCAATTATTTTTTCAGGATTAAAAAGCTTAACTGGAAAAAATTATATCGAACGAACGGTATTAAAAGCCATAAAAAATGACATTGCCATTTATGCTTGTCATACCAATTTAGACAATGTTCGATTGGGCGTAAACAACATGATTGCCGATAAATTGGGATTGATAAATAGAAAAATTTTAGAGCCAAAAAAAAAGTTACTCAAGAAATTATATACGTATGTGCCCGAAAAAAACAAAGACGTATTATTGAATGCATTATTTGAAGCAGGTGCAGGAAATATTGGCAATTACAGCGAATGTAGTTATAGTGTGTGTGGTACAGGAACGTATAAAGGCAATCATCAATCCCATCCAACTATAGGAAAGAAAAACGTAAGAAGTACAGAATCGGAACAGAAGATAGAAGTTATTTTTCCATTTCATTTAGAGAAAAAAATATTGACTGCATTGTTCAAAAATCATCCGTATGAAGAAGTAGCGTATGAAATAATTACGCTGGATAATTACTATCAAGAAGTTGGCGCTGGCATGATTGGTGAATTAAAAACGCCGATGAAAGAGCAGGATTTTTTAGCATTATTGAAAGTTAAAATGAAGACTAAATGCATTCGACATACGACATTCAGAAAGAAAAAAATAAGTAAAATAGCCTTGTGCGGAGGCGCCGGATGTTTTCTTTTGCCCAATGCCATCACACAGCAAGCAGATATATTCATAACGGGTGATTTTAAGTACCATCAATTCTTTGATGCTGATAATCAAATAATTATAGCAGATATTGGGCATTTTGAGAGTGAGCAATTTACGGTACAATTATTTAACAAAATAATTTCGATAAAATTTCCTACTTTTGCGGTTCAAATTTCGACAATTAACACTAATCCAATAAATTATATATAATGGCACGTAAGAAAGAATTGACTAATATTTCAGATAAGTTAGAACAATTAGAACAATTACAAAGTATCTACTCTAAAATTGACGCCATCCGAATTTTAAAAGGAGAGTTACCAATCGAAGTAGCAGATTTAGAAGACGAGATTGAAGGTACTAAAAAACGAGTAGGTAAAGTTCAAAGTGAGATAAGCGATGCACAGGAAGAAATTGAGCACAGAAAAACATTGATGAAAGAAGCTCAAACGCTTATTACAAAATACGATAAACAGCTTCACAACGTAAAAAACAATCGTGAGTTTGATGCTTTAAACAAAGAAATTGAATTGCAAAAATTAGAAATTCAATTAGCAGAGAAGAAAATTAAAGAAGCTAACTTTACTATCGAAAATCAACAAAAACAATTGGATGAAATCCAAAAACGACTAGATAGCAAAGAAAGAGATTTAGAGCAAAAGAAAGTCGAATTACAAAACATCATTAAAGATACAGAGAAAGAGGAAAAAGAACTTTCTGGAAAAGCTACAGAAATGGAGGTAGATATTGATGAAAGACTTTTAAATGCCTTTAAGCGTATCCGTAAATCATACAAAAACGGCTTGGCAGTAGTAAAAGTAAGCAGAGGTGCTTGCGGTGGTTGTTTTGGATATATTCCTCCACAAACACAATCAGAAATTCGCACTAAAAAAACAATCATGATTTGTGAGCACTGCGGAAGAATTATTGCCGACATTGATGATAGTGCTGTATTTATTTCAGACGAAGAAATGGCATCATAATAAAAAAATTCCCCAATTTTAAAAAGGCTGTCAATTTTGATAGCCTTTTTTTATACGTCACCAGCGGCAAGGTGCTCCAAAAAATGCGTTACTTGTTTTATAGCCAATTGAGTGCGCTCCTCTTTCTGTCCTTCAATAACTCTATATCGTGCATTGCTGCTTATTAATTCATTATGATAGATTTCATAAAGTTCCGCTCGTTTTTCAGGATGCTCTCTCAAATCATCTTTTTCCCATTCAATATCAGGCTTGCACAAAAGGAACAAATCTATTTTTTGCTGTTGAAGTGCTGTTGCAATAAGTGGGCTTACTTTGCTATATTTAAAGGCACTCCAAACCTTCATGACCAACATTTCTGTATCATAAAAACACAAAAAATCATTACTGTGTTTTTGCCAGTTTTCTATTTGATTTTGAGCAATAATATCTAAATCGGCATACGTATAAAAACCTGCTGTATTTTGTAAAAAATCTCGAGCATATTCAGGCACCCATTTGCAATTAAAATGCCTGGACAACTCCTTTGCCAATGTAGTTTTTCCGGTAGATTCCGGGCCAGTAATCGCTATCCTGATCATGAAATTGCATTTTTTTGCTGACGGTATATTTTTCTCCAAACTAAAAATCCGTTAATAGCCATAATAGTATAAAATGTCATCAACAGGCTCGACATTTTTAAATCTCGAACAAAATATAAATAAATCATAAGGCTATCAATAACTATCCAATATATCCAATTTTCCAATACTTTTCTTGTTACCATATAAGTAGTTACCAAACTAAAACAAGTAGCAAAAGCATCCAGATATGGATTGGCCTGATCGGTGTATTTATGAAATAAATATCCAACCAAAACACTTACCAGTGAAGTAAATATCAGCGTAAATAGATGCAAGGTTGCCGTCCAAGTATGTATATGCAAAATATCTTTTTCTTTATTCCAATTCAAATACCCAACAACGGCCATCACTATATAAAAAATTTGCAATAAAGCATCCAAATGTAATTTTGCTGTATAGCTAACATATACATAAGTAGCTGCATTGACAAGCGCAAAAAACCAGCAAATTTTTTTTTCTTTTATGGCAAAAACTAAATATAATATACCTGCAACTATTGCCTGAAATTCCCAATAAGTAGTGGCGCGCAATCCTTGTAGTAACTCATTTATCAAATTGTTCATTCCGCTATCAAGATAGGAATTTTTTTTATGGTATTTTTAAATGAACTGCCGTAAAATTTGAAAATAAAATACTTAAATTAGAGTACTTTTAGATAAATGGAAAATATGCAAAAACCAAGCACACAAGCAGAAGCTTTGGTCTTTTATATCCAGAAAATGGACATAGAAATGATTGATCTTATTTTAGACAATGACAAGACTTATCAAGACTTCCCAAAGCACCTTTTTGTAGAAAAACTGGAGGATGTTTTTGAACAATTTCAAAATAGTAAAGAAACAGAACTTATAGGATATGCCGGATTTTGCGATAGCAAAATCTGCCCCAATGCTTGTACTGGAGGATATGTATTTATTGGAAACAAATCCAAACAAAAAATATCACTTTTAATAGACGCACAAGGTGGAAAAATTTTAGATGTTTTTGAGTGTAGTGAATTTGATATCTTTGACAAAAATATAGATTTATCAAAATACAACACCTTGTATATTGAAGAAGATATGTTTTAAACTATTCAAATACAACACAAGCAGCTATTTATTTTTTATTATTTGCAGGAATATACCAATGCCAATTTATTAGAAAAAAACAGTAACCGCAGTAAATAAATAGCCACTTTCCAAACTATACATTTTCTACCGTTTTTTCTCTGCATTTTCGTATTTTTGTAACTATATTCTATATTCTAAATATCATTTCTGAAATTCATTCATGTTACATCAACGACTGACACAAAAAATGCTTCAAAAACTGTCTCCACAGCAGATACAGTTAATGAAATTATTACAAGTTCCTACAGCAAATTTAGAACAACGTATAAAAGAAGAATTAGAAATAAACCCGGCACTGGAAGAAAACATGACAGACTTTGACAGCGACAAAGAAAATCTTTCAGAGCCAGAACAAATCCGCGATGAAGAGGAGGAGCCATACGACAACAATGACGATGATTACACCGACAGCCTTGATGTAGAAGCATACACCAAAGATGATTATGATTATTCGGGAGATGGTGGAGAAGATTACAAAGGCAAAGAAGAAAAGAAAACAATACCGTTTGCCGTAGGCAAAAGTTTTCACGATTTTTTAGACGAACAATTAAATTTATTAGACTTAAGCGAACAGGAATGGCTTATTGCCGACCAACTAATCGGCAGCATCGACGATGATGGATATTTAAGACGGGATTTAGATGCCATTGTAGATGATTTGGCATTTCAACGAAATGTAACTACCACTGTCGAAGAGATAGAAGAAATATTACGCACAATTCACCGTTTCGACCCTCCGGGAGTAGGCGCTCGGAGCTTACAAGAATGTTTGCAAATACAATTAGAGCGCAAAGAACAAAATTCGAATGTAAAATTGGCACTCAAAATTATTCAATCTCAATTTGAAGCCTTTACTAAAAAGCATTATGACAAATTGATGAAATCATTGGACATTAATGAAGAACAACTAAAAAAAGCGTTGGACATTATTCTACACTTAAACCCAAAACCCGGAGGCGCCAGCGATACTACTTCCGTCAGTCATCAAACCATCATTCCCGATTTTACTGTTGAAAATAATAATGGAGCATTAGAAGTTTTATTAAATGGGAAAAATGCTCCCGACTTGCGCATCAGCGATTCATTCAAAGAAATGTTGACTTCGTACGGAAAAGGAGCAATGAAAGATAAAAAACAAAAAGAAGCCGTAGTCTTTATCAAACAAAAAATGGATGCCGCGAAATGGTTTATTGATGCCATCAAACAACGCCAACACACCTTGTTTGTAACAATGGAAGCAATTGTTATGTTTCAAAATAATTACTTTTTGACCGGCGATGAAATGAATTTACGTCCAATGATATTAAAAGACATTGCCGAAATTACTGGATTAGATATTTCGACAGTTTCACGGGTAGCGAACAGCAAATATTGCCAAACAGAATTTGGCGTTTTTTCATTAAAACATTTTTTCTCAGAAGGCTTACAAACCGAAAGTGGCGAAGAAGTATCCACTCGTGAAGTAAAGAAAATATTAGAAGAATTGATTTTAGCAGAAGATAAATCAAAACCACTTAGCGATGAATTTTTAACAGAACAATTAAAACAAAAGGGATACAATATTGCCCGCAGAACAGTAGCCAAATACAGAGAGCAATTAAGCATTCCAGTGGCTCGACTTAGAAAAGAACTATAAAAAAGATTATTCCTTTTACACAAAATAAATTCTGCCGTGATAAAAATTCTTTCAAAAACACTCTCCTATCTTTTTCATCCATTGCTGATGGTTACATGGTTTGTATTAATGTTATTATATACGAATCCATTTTCTTTTGCCGGAATGCCTATCGGCATAGTGATAGCAGTAATATTTATAAACACCTTCATGTTTCCTGCTATTTCCGTTCTTTTAATGAAAAAATTAGGTTTTATTCAAAACTTAGAAATGCCCGATCACAAGCAACGCATTATTCCATTAGTAGCCACTATTATTTTTTATGTTTGGGCATATTTGGCTATTAAGAAAATTAATTTCCCGTTAACGGTTCGAGTATTTATGCTTGGAACTTTAGCATCTTTGTTTATTGCATTTTTAATAAATGTTTTTTCAAAAATTAGCCTTCACATGGTAGGAATGGGTGGAATCTTTATGGGCACCTTGTTTTTGTCTCTTATATCACCTACAGATATCCGATATTTTTTCGTAGCCATCATCGTATTAACCGGTGCAATAGCATCTGCACGCCTCTATTTGGAAGCACACACCATGAAAGAAGTCTATACCGGATTATTAGTTGGGGTATTTGGTCAATTAATCGGGCTTATTTTATCCTTTTTCTAAATCATATTTTGCAAATATTCACTATTCATCAAAACAGATTACTATTGAAGCTCATTTATTCTTGTACCTTTACAACATCTACTTTAAGAAGAATTTGAAACACATACTTTGGGTATATTGTAGCTTATTGATACTTTGTGCACACGCACAAGAAAATACTACATTTTTAAAAATTAGAAACATCCAAATTTCTGGCAATAAAAAAACAAAAACATACATCATTTTAAGAGAAATGTTATTGCATGAAGACGACTCATTTCCTGCCACAAAAATAGATGAAACCCTATTGCAGCAACGGATGAATATTTTTAACCTCGGACTGTTTAATGACGTTGCTATTAATATAAAAAACTGGGAAGAAGACAGTTTAGATCTTTTTATTCAAGTAAGAGAACGATGGATGATTATGCCAGTTCCAATAGTCAAATTTGTTGACCGTAACGTGGTAGAATGGTGGAAGCAATACAATCACAATTTCAAACGACTACAATACGGATTACAATTAAATTGGGGTAATTTGACAGGTAGAAATGATATGCTGCAAGTTGGCATCAGCTTTGGTTTTGCCCAACGATTGGATATTGGATATAACATCCCTATTATCCAAAGGAAAAAAGAACGATTAGGATTGTCTATTTACTATACCATGCTGCGAACAAAACGAATTGCCTACAACACAGTAGATGACAAATTAGCCTACATGGATCTTGGTAAAACATGGCAAAATCAAAAAATAGAAATCTCCCCTCAAATATCTTATCGAAAACGAATCCATACTACTCATTATTTCTCCATGGGTTATGGTTGGTCTATCATTAGTGATTCCGCTTATCGCGCCAATCCAAATTATTTTTTGGGCGATAGAAAACAACAATTCTTTAAAATAGGATATGACTACGTAGCAGACTTCAGAAACATCAGAGCCTACCCCACAGACGGATGGATGCTTTCGGTAAATTTTACCAATTATGGATTAGGATTTTTAAAAACCAAAATGACAACGGCTGGATTTCAATTTAGCAAATACATACTATGGAAGAAACAACCTCGTTTTTCTGCCGCTGCTATGATAAAATGGCAGTTCTCCTGGCCCCGCAAACAACCTTATAATTTACAACCGATAAAATCATTGGGGTATTATGAAAATGCCATCAGAGGCTATGAATTGAATGTAATGGACGGTCAACATTTCTTATTATTCAAAAATGAATACAGATGCAGATTATTTAGCTTTCAACTTAATAAAGTAAAAAAATTCAAAGGAAAAAATGCCGCCATTCTAAATTCATCTTTAGCATATTTGCCATTAAACCTATATTTAACGGCATTCTTCGACGCAGGATATGTGTGGGACAGATATTTTACAGACAACAATCAATATAAAAACAAATGGCAATTTGGTTACGGTGTCGGACTCAACCTTGTGACGTTTAATTCAAAATTATTGCGCATTGAATATAGTTTTAACAGGTATTTGAAGAAAGGATTATATTTACATTTTGAACAACCAATATAGAATTGAAAAAAATAACTAGTTATTAGATAATATTTTTTTTGGGGGAATGAAACTATTCTCCAACAATAAATGACCAAGAGGATTATATATGACTATAGGAATTTATAGCAGGATTTTTAAAGAAGAGCATACACCGTATGTATTGGAATTAATTACACAGTTAAATCAAAGAGAAATTCCTTTTTTTATATTCCAAGATTACTATAAAGTCATTCGCAAATATATTCCAAAACAACTCATCAATACTTTTAAAAACCATCTTGATGTAAAAAAACATCTCGATCTACTTATTACGGTAGGCGGTGATGGCACCTTGTTAGATACCTTACAACTGGTGCGTGACAGTGAAATTCCGGTAGCAGGTATCAATATGGGAAGGTTGGGTTTTTTAGCAGACATCCATAAAGAAGAAATCAAAAACCTGATAGAATCCATTGAACACAACACCTTCACCATTGAAAACAGAACTTTAATTACAGTAGAAACCAACAAGCCTGTTTTTGGAGAAGTAAATTATGGATTAAATGAATTTACTATCCACAAAACAGACTCCTCGTCCATGATAGTAGTGCACGTCTATTTGAATGGTGAATTTCTAAATTCTTTCTGGGCAGACGGATTAATCGTAGCAACCCCAACAGGCTCTACTGCCTATTCTTTAAGCTGTGGCGGCCCCATTGTGTTCCCCACCTCAGGCACTTTTGTTCTAACGCTGGTATCACCGCACAACCTCAATGCCCGTCCTATTATTATTGCAGACGACACCATTCTATCCTTCGAAGTAGAATGTCGTTCTAATACTTTTCTATGCTCTATAGACTCTCGCTCTATCAGTATAGATAACACCATACAATTAGCTGTACGCAAATCTAATTTTACATTTAAATTACTAAGAATGCCAGAAAGCTCTTACCTTCAAACCTTGCGCGAAAAACTAAATTGGGGGGAGGATTCTAGAAATAGCTAATGCATTCATATTCGTAAAAAATCGTACCTTGTACATCATAAATTATACATTCAAATGTGTGGGATTGCCGGGGCTTATTCATTTAACAATAAAATTATAGAACATCAATGGCTGCAAAAAGCCGCCACTTCTTTAAACAAACGAGGGCCAGATAACCAACAATTTACTACTATTGGAAATGCCGCTTTAATTCATGCACGACTTTCCGTTATTGATACTTCTACCGCTGCCAATCAACCTATTTATGATGCATCCGGCAGATATGCTATCGTTTTTAATGGAGAAATTTTTAACTATAAAAGCATTAAAGAAGAATTAGAACAAAAAGGGTTTCAATTTAAAACACAATCCGATACAGAGGTATTATTATATGCCTACATTCAATTCGGTGAAGCATGCTTACACAAACTCAATGGTTTTTTTGCCTTTGCTATCTATGACAAAGATGAAGATAAGTTTTTCATCGCTTGCGATAGATTTGGCATTAAGCCACTTTATTATTTTAAAGATGAGAATTATTTTTTCTTCGGTTCTGAATTAAAAACATTACTTCAATTTCCAATAAGCAAAGAAATTAATTGGAGCGCAGTAAGTCTTTATTTTCAATTAAATTATATTCCTGGAAAAAAATCTATTTTCAAAAACATATATCGCTTAGAACCGGGATGCTACATCGAGGTGTACAACAAGCATTGCACGATAAGCAAATGGTACACCATCCCATACCAAGCAGTCCAAGCAGAGCATACCCAACTTTCTTATGATGCACAAAAAAAGAAATTAGTAGAATTGATGGATGATGCCGTGCGCTTGCGCTTAATAGCAGATGTTCCGTTAGGAGCTTTTTTAAGTGGCGGAATTGATTCCTCGGTAATAACTGCCATGGCTTCTCGACACACCAAAAATTTAAATACCTTTTCCATCGGATTTGAAGGAAATGATTTTTTTGACGAAACTCCTTATGCGGATTTAGTTGCCAAACATTTTAAAACCAACCATACCGTTTTTAAATTAAAAAATGATGATTTACTTCAAAGTTTGCAGGAATTATTAGACTATACGGACGAACCCTTTGCAGATTCTTCAGCTTTATTGGTAAATATTTTATCAAAATTTACCCGACAAAAAGTAACCGTGGCATTAAGTGGTGATGGTGGCGACGAATTATTTGCAGGATACAACAAACATTACGGTGAATGGCAAATGCGGAATGGAGGTTGGAAAGCCAATGCCATCCATACCTTGCAACCTTTGTGGAAGCAATTGCCAAAATCACGCAGTGGAAAATGGGGAAATAAATTTCGTCAATTAGAACGATTTGCCAATGGCATGGAGCTCTCTCCTGCAGAGCGTTGGTGGCGTTGGTGTTGCATCAATGATTTGCAATATGTAAACTCACTTTTGCCAGAAAAGATAGATAACGCCTTAACTGAAATAGTAGAAACACGCCAACAATTTTCTTCCTTAGTATCCTTTGATGGCACTTTAAATGACCATTTATTAGCAGATGTAAACATGGTATTACCCTACGACATGCTTGTAAAAGTGGACAGAATGAGTATGCGCAATTCTTTGGAAGTACGCACCCCTTTTTTAGATTACAGAGTGGTAGAATTTGCTTTCTCACTGCCTGTTTCTAGTAAAATAAACGGACAAATAAAAAAGAAAATCGTGCAAGAATCTTTTAAAGATATGCTTCCTAAAGAATTATTCAACAGACCCAAAAGAGGATTCGAAGTACCCTTATTGCAATGGTTTAGAAAAGATTTAAAAGATAAAATTTTTAATGATTGGCTGCAAGATGACTATATACGCCAACAAGGAATTTTTAATCTATCTATGATTCAACAACTCAAACAACGATTACTTTCGAATAACCCCGGAGATGTGCATGCACAAATTTGGGCATTAATTGTATTCCAAAATTTTTGGCGAAAATATATGGATTAAACAGCTTCGAATAATCTTTATTTGCTTTTACACGCTATAAAATTATCTTTGATAGAAATATGACAAAATCTTTAAACATAGGAATCGTAGCGAATACGGCCTTTAATATTTATAATTTTCGATTAGGTTTAATTAAATTTTTACAACAAGAAGGACATACAGTATGGGCAATTGCACCTGCAGATGATTATATTCCTTTGATTAAAAAAAACAACATACCATTTGTTGAAGTAAAGCATCTATCCAGAAAGGGCACCAACCCAATCTATGACCTGCAACTGTGCAATGAGTTTAGAAAAATTTATCATTCACTGCAATTGGATGTTGTATTACAATACACCATAAAGCCTAATATATACGGCACTTTAGCTGCACGAATGGCTGGCACTAAAGCTATTTGTACCGTTACGGGATTGGGTTATACATTTTTAAATAAAAGTGTTGCCAGCACCATTGCACATCAATTATATAAAGTGGCTTTCAATTTTGCCGAAAAGGTATTATTTCAAAATGCCGATGATTTACAAATCTTCACTGAAAATAAATTAGTCAATAAGAAAAAAACCATGACCGTTCCTGGCTCAGGAATAGACACAAATAAATTCAACCCTACTTTCTGTACTTCGAAAAAAAAAGACAATATCACTCGGTTTTTGATGATTGGAAGACTATTGAACGACAAAGGAATTAATGAATATATTGCTGCTGCCCAAAAAATTTTAATCGAACAAAAAACAGCCGAATTTCATTTATTAGGCGATATAGACAACAACAATCCTGCGGCTATCCAAAAAGAAGAATTGGAAAAATGGATAACCGATGGCACCATCACTTACCATGGATATACAAAAGATACCAGACCTTATATTTGCGAAGCTGATTGCATCGTATTGCCCTCCTATCGAGAAGGAATGCCGCGAGCTATACTAGAAGGTATGGCAATGAGCAAGCCTTGTATCACTACCGATGCCGCTGGCTGCAAAGATTCTATCGAAGATAATGTGAGCGGATTTTTGTGTCGGACAGCAGATATTAATTCATTAAAAGAAAAGTTCGAATTATTTTTAGCTTTGGAAGAAAAGCAACGAATACAAATGGGAGAAAATGCCAGAAAACGTGCAACAACAATCTTTTCAGAAGATGCCGTATGCTTGATTTATAAAAATATCCTATTGAAATTGTAAAAAAAATACTGCCGTTTAAATAAATGTTATTAACTTTGACTTAATACTATGTACAGTGACTATTTTAAATTAGCCTCTGCCTTGTTGACTTCATTTGTGTTGACATATATGTTCATACCTTCCATCATAAAGGTTGCTACTATTAAACATTTATTTGATGCCCCTGGCAAAAGAAAATCACATACAATTGTTATTCCCACTTTGGGAGGAGTTGGTATTTTTGGCGGTTTTATGATTTCTTTCTGTTTGTTTGCCAACTTTAATATACGAACACACGAGATGAAATATATCTTAGCAGCACTGTGTTTTATGTTCATGTTAGGTGCCAAAGATGACATTGTGGAATTAGTGGCTTCCAAAAAATTCATCGGTCAAATATTTGCAGCAAGTATTATTGTCATCTTGGGTGATGTTCGATTAACAAGTTTATACGGGCTTTTTGGAATTTCTTATATCAATGATTTTTTCAGCATTGGCTTGTCTATGGTAACCATTATTTTTATCATCAATGCATTTAACATTATAGACGGCATTAATTTACTTGCTGGCAGTATTGCTATTTTAGTGTCTATTGTATTTGGTATTTGGTTCTATTATTATGGTTTTTTTGATTATGCTATTTTATCTATCGCAATGAGCGGAGCTATATTAGCTTTTTTAAAATACAATTACACTCCTGCTAAAATATTCATGGGAGATTCAGGAAGTTTGTCCATTGGATTATTAGTAGCTGTATTAGCTATTCAATTTATAGAAAAAAATGAAATAGTATTGCGTTCACACACAGATGGAATTATAACAGTAACAGCCGCTCCAGCAATTGCAATAGCCGTTTTAATCATTCCTATATTTGACACTCTACGTGTTTTCATATTACGCATTTTCAATAAAAAATCACCGTTCATTGCAGACAGAAACCATATTCACCATCGTTTAATAGACTTAGGCTTATCTCATATTCAAGCAACAGCTGTATTGGTTGTAACAAATTTGGTATTTATTATAACGGCATATTCTTTACAATATTTAGGAAATCTATATCTAATATTAATTGAAATTGCCTTAAGCATACTGCTCACATTCATTCTTTTTTCTTTAAATGTAAAAAGGAATGGAAATTTCTCATTAGTCAATTCTAAAAAATCTTTAAAATTTCCAGCAGAAATTAATGCGAATTAAACCAATCGCTCAATAAAGTTTTATTCCCTGATTTTTTACAACTGCACACAGCTCACTGACCATCATGGCAGTAGCACCCCAAAGTTTTTTACCCTCTAAATCATAATAAGGTGCAATTAAATCAATACCAAGTGCACTTTTCATCGTCGTTTCTTTTACAATAGATTCTACAAAATGATGCAATGGCACTTCTAAAGTATTCGCTACTTCAATGCCATCGGGAATTAAAATTGGTTTTTCTGGTAATATACCTACAAAAGGATACACCATAAAATTACTAGCCAAAACATATACTTGCGAAAGTGGCCCTATCACCTCGATCTGGGCACCATTAACACCCACTTCTTCATACGTTTCTCTCAATGCAGCATCCAGGGAACTACGGTCGGATTTTTCTATTTTTCCACCCGGGAAAGCAATCTGTCCGCTGTGCACTCCTTGATACACTGGGCGTTCAATAAATAGAATATGCGGAATATTACCGATTGGATATATTAACGACATAACCGCTCCTTCTCTGCTATTGGGCAACTGTGGTACCTCTAAAGATTTATATAGGCTAACATAAGGTTTTAACAAATCCTGCGCAGGCTTTCCGGGCAATGGCTGTAAGAATGCCTGCTGTAATCCCTTTTTAAATTGTTCAAACATTGCTCAAAAATAATACAAAAGAAGCATAGAATAAATTGTTAATTCAGCATATCAATCAAATTTTATTAGTAAATTCGTAATCGAAATGAAATTATTTCTTAACAAAATAAATGCAAGATGAAAAAACATTTAACGCTCATTTTGGCAACGCTATTATTATTTGGGTGTAGTAAAGATGGTAAAAAAAACAATGAAGAAAAAGAAATACTCTCTCGGATTTCTTTTGGTTCGTGTTGTGCTCAATACTTACCAGATAAAAAGATTTTCAGTAGAATTTTAGAGGTAAATCCACAATTATACGTTGCAGGAGGCGACAATGTTTATGCAGATTTCTTTGCATTAGCTCCTGGAACAAAAGAATACATTGAAGGAGCCTACCGTGCGCTGGCAGGAGATAAAAGATGGCAAGAATTACGTGCAAAGGTGCCAATGATTGCTACTTGGGATGACCATGATGCTGGTATGAATGATGCAACATCAGCTAATCCTGTAAAGAATATCGCAAAAAATATCTTTTTTAAATTTTGGAATATTTCAGAATCAGATCCAAGACACAACAGACCAGATGGAGCAATTTATGGTTCTTATTATTACAATGATGATGCTCATAGAGTTCAAGTCATTATGCTTGACTTGCGTTACAACCATACACCTTATAAAGCTGAAGGACCCGCTGCCGCCTTGTCCGGATACGACACATTGATGTCGCCAGATGCAAGAATGATGAGTGACATTCAATGGAATTGGTTAGAAGAAGAATTAAAAAAACCGGCAAAAGTGAGAATCATCATGTCTTCTCTTCAATTTAACTCTCAATATTCAGGTAATGAAAACTGGGCATTACTACCATTAGAAAAACAACGCATGTATGACCTTATAAAAAGCACCCGAGCAGAGGGCGTATTTTTCTTAAGTGGAGACGTTCATTTTGCAGAATTGACAAAAGTAGAACAACCGGGATTATACCCAATTTACGATGCTACTTCGAGTGGAATTACCCACCATGAAGACAAAATAGCCACTACCAACGATGCCATCCGCGTAGGAAATGGTTGGCAATATGTAAATTTCGGATTTATTGACATTGATTGGAAAGCGAGTCCCGTATCCATCAAAATTCAAATTTATGGAAATACAGTAGGCTCTGGTCCAAATGGAACGCTTACATCTAATGATGCAAAAATCTCTCATACCGTAACACTGGATGAGTTAAAATTCTAATTAATTAATCATTACAATCTAAAAAAGAGGCATAAATAATGCCTCTTTTTTTTATTTTTGATGTATGGATATTTTTGAAAAAACAACTCAACTCTTACAAGAAGTAAATAATACAACCATTAATACGACTGAAGAATTGGAAAAATTTCGTATTCGATTTTTAGGATCTAAAAATATACTTAAAGATGTTTTTTCAGAAATAAAATCTGTCCCGAATGAACGAAAGAAAGAATTTGGTCAATTAGTGAATAGTGTAAAGCAGGCAGCAGAAGAAAAATTTGCAATCGCACAAGAAATTTTCCAAAATGCTCTTTCCACAAACAAAGAATCCATTGATCTCACATTGCCGGGTGATGTTATCACAACAGGAGCAAGACATCCGATTCAATTAGTTAAAAATAAAATTATTGAAATTTTTAAGCGTATTGGATTTACGGTGGAAGAAGATCGCGAAATTGAAGACGACTGGCACAACTTCACTGCATTAAATATGCCGGAAGACCATCCTGCCAGAGATATGCAAGATACATTTTTTATCAATATTAATCCAGATATGGTTTTGCGTACTCATACTTCCTCGGTACAAGTGCGGGTGATGGAAAGACAAAAGCCACCGATTCGTATTTTATCACCTGGAAGGGTATTTAGAAATGAAACCATTTCTGCTCGCTCACACTGTTTCTTTCATCAGGTAGAAGGACTGTATATCGATGAAAATGTTTCTTTCGCCGATTTATTACAAACCTTAGATTTTTTTGTAAAAGAACTATTTGGTCAAGATATAAAAATTAAAGTACGTCCATCTTATTTCCCATTCACAGAGCCATCTGCCGAAGTGGATGTTACTTGTTTTATTTGTGGTGGAGAAGGATGCAATGTTTGCAAACATTCTGGATGGGTAGAAATTTTAGGGTGTGGAATGGTAGATCCAAAGGTATTGGAAAATTGCAATATCGATTCTAAAAAATATTCTGGCTTTGCGTTTGGAATGGGTGTAGAGCGTATCACTATGTTGAAATATCAGATTAAAGACATTCGTTTGCTTTCTGAAAATGATACAAGATTTTTGGAGCAATTTAAAGCCGCCCAATAATAGGGATTAAAGGCTAAAACTTTCTCCACAACTACAGGTTCTTGAAGCGTTTGGGTTTCTGAAGTAAAATCCTTTTCCATTTAATCCTTCCGAAAAATCCAATTCGGTGCCTATTAAATATAAAATACTTTTAGGGTCAACCACTAATTTGATACCTTTATCTTCAAATAGTTCATCATTAGAATTGGATTGATTGTCCATACTCATGTTATAAGTCAATCCACTACACCCTCCACTGGTTACAGAAATACGCACAAAATAATCAGAAGAAAGATTATCCTCTTTACAAATACTTAGTACGCGTTCTTTTGCTATTTCAGAAATAAATATCATCTTGAATTGCTTGTTGTTTTTAAAACAAATTATTTCAATTTTAGTTTAAATAAAATAGGCTCAAGAATATCCTGAGCCTATTTTTATATTACTCGTTCGCTGTATTATTTAGGTTTAGCTGAAGATGGTATTTGCTTTGGCTCCGGTTTAGGATCTGGCAATTTCAAGAATGATTTTACTAATGGTAAAATATCATCTGACTCGTCGGCAAAAAGGATAGAACCTGCAGCAGAATCAAAGATATATGTATAGCTGTTTGCTTTAGCTATTTCTTTGATAGCGCCATTAATTTTTTGAAGAATAGGTGCGTATAATTTATCTGTTTTTGCATCAATTTTTCCTTGAGCAGATTGTTGAAAATCGGTGATGCGTTTTTCTAAATCAGCCAAATCTTTTCCTAAGATTTCTAATTTTTCTTCAGACATATCTTTAGATTTTGACTGTGCTTCCATTGCTTTTTTTTGATACTCTAAGTACATTTGTTGTCCTAAAGCATCTAGCTCTGCGGAGTATTTTTCAATTGCCGAATCTGCTTTAGCTTTTTCAGGCATTAAGCTAATTAATTCTGAGGAGTTTACATAACCTAATTTGTTGGTTTTTTGGGCAAACGTGCTTGCTACGATAGCAATCATTGCGATAAAAAGGAAACTAATTTTTTTCATTGTCAAGTTTGTTTATATTAATTATGTTAGTTAATCATTCAAATTACATGCCTAATTTTTTTAGGACTTCTTCGCTTATATCGTATTGCGGGTTGGTATAAAGCATAGAAGCACTACCGGATGCTTTATCAAAGATAAAATCATAGGAACGGGTTTGTGCTATTTTTTGTACGGCATCAAATACTTTGTCTTGTATGGGTTGTACTAATTCTTGTCTTTTTTTAAATAAATCGCCATTGAATCCGAAGCGGTTTTTTTGTAAATCTTTCAATTCGTCTTCTGCTTTTACAATTTCATCTTCGCGTTGTTTTTTTAAATCTGCTGTCAATAAAAATTCTTCTGCTTGATATTTGCTATACATTTTTTTTAATGCATCATTTTTTTGGTCTATTTCTTTTTGCCAAGAGGCAGCCTGATCGTCTAATTTTTGCTGGGCTGCCTTATAGTCTGGCAATCTTTCTAAGATATATTTGGTATCTACATACGCAAAGCGTTGTGCGTTTGCGGAGAATACAACGGCAACAAAGAGTGTAACTACTAAAAATACCTGTTTCATTATTTTGTTTTTCTTTATTTAAAAAAATTATTCCGGTTCAAATCCAAGTATGAATGAAATATTTCCATTTTTTCCTATGTAATCAAAAAATCCACTGGATGATTTAATCGGACTACCATTAGCACTATCAAATCGTATGCCATAGTCTATACCAATTAATCCGAACATTGGTAATACTGCACGAACACCAATTCCGACACTTTTCTTCAATTTGAATGGGTTGTAATCTTTAAAAGAGGGGTAAGTATTTGCTGTTTCAAAGAATAGTAAACCAAAAATAGTAGCAGAAGGATTTAAGGAGAATGGGTATCTTAATTCTAATAAGAATTTATTATAAATTGGATCGCCACCGGAGGTGGAGTAATCTCCTTCAAAACCACGGTGTGCTATTACATCTGTTCCAAAAAGGGTGATGTTGGATGGAATTCCGTTTCCACCTACTTGGAAGCGTTCAAATGGTGTGGTTCCTAATTTTTTATTGTAAGATCCTAAGAAACCAAATTTTGCTGCTGCATGTAATACAAATTTAGATTTTCCTAAGGATTGGTACCAATCAATGTTGACTTTCCATTTGTGGTATTCTATCAATTTGTATTTTTGAGCAATGGTTTGACCTTCAAAAGAATTGTCTTTTCTGAATAAGGAATAAGGTGGTGTAAATTGCACAGAGGCTTCAATTTTAGCTCCGCCTGTTGGGAATATTGGCTGATTAATTGAATTTCTTGAAAGGGAAAGTTTAAAGTTTAAGTTGTTGAATTTTCCGCTATCCAAGGGTGTTTCTCCAACAAAATATCTGTTGGTAAAATGATTTAATTTATAACCATAATAATTGGCAGATGCTTGTACAACAAAGAAATCGTCTGGTTTTTTTAATCTTGTTCCTAAAGAAACCGAAAGTCCGTTTGTAATTTGCCTGCCTAAGGTTTGATTATTAGAAACATCTTGAATACGAGAGTGAAAGGCTGCTACCGTGAAAGCATTTGGTTTTTTGCCTCCAAGCCAAGGTTCTGTAAAGGCGAAATTAAAATTTTGATATCGTTTTCCATTACTTTCTACCCGAAGGGTTAATTGCTGTCCGTCGCCTGTTGGTAGTGGTGACCATGCTTTTTTATTAATGATATTCCGGAGGGAGAAGTTGTTGAATTTCAATCCCAGTGTTCCAATTAATCCGCCTTGTTTTCCACCCCAGCCTGCAGATAATTCTACTTGATCGGCTGATTTTTCTTTGACGGTGTATTTTATATCTACCGTTCCATCTACAGGATTTGGAATAGGTTCTACTCTTGTTTCTTGTGGGTCAAAAAATCCAAGATTTGCTATTTCTCTTTGAGAGCGTATTAAATCGGAACGGCTAAATTTATCTCCTGGGAATGTGCGTAATTCTCTACGAATGACATGATCGTTGGTTTTGTCATTCCCTTCAATAATGACATTTTTGATAGTTGCCTGTGGTCCTTCATTAATTCTAACTTCTATGTCGATAGAATCATTTTCTACTGCTACTTCTACTGGGTTTACACTAAAAAATAAATAACCGTCATCATAATAAAGCGAGCTAATGTCGCCTCCATCGGGGTCTTGCGATATTTTTTTCTGTAATAATGCTGCATTATATACATCTCCTTTGTTTATGTTTAATACTTTAGAGAGTGTTTCTGATGGGTATTTAGAATTTCCTTTAAAATTAATATCTCTAAAATAATAACGGTGTCCTTCGTCCAGATTCATTACAATGCTTACGTTGCCATCTGGGTCATTCATTACGGTATCAGACATTATTTTTGCATCTCTAAATCCATTATTATTATAGTAATCAATTAATTTTTGCTTGTCTTCTTCGTATTTTTTATCATTAAATTTAGAACCTTTAAATGTTATTCTAAATCTATCCATGAAGAAATCTTTTACTGAATTTGAGTTCAGATTTGCCAAAGTGTAAAGGGCATCTTTTGCTTTTTGTTTTCTGCTTCTGCCATCATTTAAAACTAATTCAACTCTAGAGCGTTCTTTGGTATTTTTCATTGCTTTTCTCATCTTTGCCAGCTCACCGAATTCTCTGCCTACAAATTCTATATTGTTGATTTTTACTTTATTTCCTTTATCAATATTGACTACTACGGAAGTGCTATTGACTAAATTTTCGTCTTTTTTTTCTACTATTGTAATTTGAGGGTTCAGGTAAGATTTATCTTCATATTTATCAACAATCGTATTTCTTATATTCTGTTTTAATGCATCTGTCAAAGGTTTTCCTTTAAACATATCTAATTTTTTCTTTATATCATCTGCATCGCTTTTTTTCAAGCCACGTATGGTAATGTCATTAAGCCTTGGACGTTCTTGTACGTCAATAGTGAGGTATATGTTTTCGCCTTCAATTTTATCGGCAAAAACGCTTACATTTCCAAACAAACCTTGTTTCCATAAATTTTTAATACACTTAGTCAGTTCATCTCCTGGAATGGTAATAGTTTCGCCTATTTTTATTCCTGTGAGTGATTTAATAATATTTTTGTCAAGATATTTTGTGCCGCTAATTTCCAAAGCAGCAAGTTTATATTTCTTTGGGTTTTTATAATTAATCAAGGAAGTATCGATGCTTTGGGCTTCGGAAAAATAAAAAGAGAACAAAAAACCAATAAGGAGCAGTGCTGATAATTTTTTTGTGAAGGTCATCTGTGTTGGAGTTATTAAAGGTTAATTGTTATTATTTTATTTAGTTAATTGTTCGCTAATCATTCCAAATCTTCTTTCGCGGTTTTGAAACTCATAAACAGCTTTGAATAAGTCGTTTTTTTCGAATTCGGGCCAAAATTTTTCGGTAAAATATAATTCGGCATACGCTAATTGCCATAATAAGAAGTTACTAATTCTATGCTCTCCACTGGTTCGTATCATCAGTTCTGGATCGGGCATGTCTTTGGTGTATAAATAATTGCTAATGGATTGTTGGGTTATTTCATCTGTTGTTATTTTTCCTTCTTTCAAATCCATCGCTATTTGTCTGGTTGCTTCTGTTAGTTCCTCTCTAGATCCATAGCTTAATGCAAGTGTCAATACCATGCGGGTATTTTGCTTTGTTGCTTCCATTACTTCCATCAATGCTTTTCTATTGGATTCCGGTAAGGAATGGAAATTTCCAATTACATTTAATCGGATATTATTTTTCTGAAGCGTTTTAATTTCTCTTCCAACGGTCAGAAACAATAATTCCATCAATGCAGAAACTTCTGTTTTTGGGCGATTCCAATTTTCTGTAGAAAAGGCATAAAGAGTTAAATATTTAATGCCTATTTCAGCACATCCTTCTGATACTTCCCGAACTGCTTTCACTCCATTCTTATGTCCAAAGATACGATGTTTTCCTTGTGCTTTTGCCCATCTGCCATTGCCATCCATAATGATAGCGATGTGCTCTGGCAATCGGGTGGTATCGACTTTCTCTTTATAAACTATCGTTTCTGTTGAACTCAATGTATTTTCTTTTTTATTAAAAAACTTTTGGACATTTTATGGTATTGATGGTATAGGTTAATCCGACACCTACAAACATGAATCTATCCTTATCTTTACTGGTTCCTCTTTGCTTTCCAGGAATTCCTATTTTATCTTTTGACTTGTCTGCCAATAATGGTCCAACATTTACGCCGTTTACAAAATAATTTACATCTTCATATTCTGCATAATTGCCACTCACATCGTCTAAATAGTCAATAAAAGTAATGCGGCTGCTTGCTTCAATATTCAATGCCCAATTTCTATTTAATGCTATTTTTACTCCTAGTCCATAAGGGATAGCAAATGTGTATTGGTCATACCCTCTGTTTCGGGTTGGTCTGTTGGCAGATTTTTGTCCCTCTGTTCCAACGGATTCTAAAGTATATTTATTTCCATTTAATTGAGTGTAAGGATTGTAATAAAATAAACTTCCTCCTATAAAAATATATGGTGTCCATAATTTAGTGCCTCTGGATTTTGTTAAGGAGTATTTGAAGAAATTAATTTCAAATGTGGCGGCTAATTCTGCAATATGTGTTTGAAAACTCAGATTGCGTGCTTGCAAGTAAGGGTATCTTTTTATGCGTTTATCGGCAGCATCTAAAAAACCATAATTAAATTCTCCTCTAAATGCCATTCTATTATTCAAATTATAACGATAAAATACGCCACTTCCCCATCTTGCATTTTTAAATGACATGTTAGGATTTAAATCGCCCAAATAAACAGCTGTTCCTGCCCAGAATCCAAATTCATTCTCTTGGGCTATAGACGTATTGATACCCCACCCTATGGATAGTAACAGACAAAATATTTTTAGGCTCTTTCGCAAAGAGAGTATTTTAAGATTAGCAAAGATACATTTTTGCCCTTAATAACAGAATAACTTAACCGTTATAAGGTTTTATTAATGAGGATATTTGGTAAAATTCACATTTTTTAAGGCAAATTACACATCAAATACATTTTTGAAATATTCTATGGTCAATGGTAATCCATTTTCAAAACTATACTTCGGTTGATAAGCTAATAATTTTTGGGCTTTTGAAATATCGGCCAAAGAATCTCGAATATCACCAGCACGCGGTTCTCGGTGGATGGCTGCAATATTTTTGTTCAAAAATTTTCGAATTTCATTGTACATCTGATTTATTGTAAACCGCTGTCCAAAGGCGATATTATAGACTTGATTCAGAGCTGCCGGATTTTGAGTTGTAAGTCCTAAAATATTTGCTTGAACAGCGTTGTGTACATACGTAAAATCACGAGATTGCTCACCGTCACCATTCACGTAGGGTGCTTTGTTTTCTAATAAAGCCTTGATAAACAAGGGCATTACTGCTGCGTATTCTCCATTGGGGTCTTGTTTTGGTCCAAAAATATTAAAATAACGCAAGCCTATTAATTCTAATGGATAGCATCTTGAAAAGACATTGGCATATATCTCATTGGTGCATTTGGTAACAGCGTACGGTGACAATGGATTTCCAATGCGTTCTTCTTTTTTAGGCAAATTGGGCTCATCGCCATAGACCGAAGAGGAGGAGGCATAGACAAAACGACAGATACCTGCATTTTTTGAAGCTGTCAGCATATTGACAAAGCCACTGATATTGACTTCGTTGGTGGTAATTGGGTCTTTGATGGAACGTGGCACAGAGCCAATAGCTGCCTGATGGCACACCATGTCTATTTCTTTACATGCTATTATACAATCTTTGGGATTTCGTATATCTCCTTGCAAAAATTCAAAATTAGCATTTCCTTCAAATTCTTTTAAATTATTCAGGTTGCCTGTTGCCAAATTATCTAACACACGAACTTTGGCGCCGTGCTTCAATAGATATTCTGCAATGTTAGATCCGATAAATCCTGCTCCTCCTGTAATTAAAATTCGCTTATTTTCAATTGGAGATAAATGTATTGCTTGTTCGTACATAATTTATATGAAGCACAAATTTAATTAATTAAACTGATTTTTCCTTTAGCTAAAAATGCTGCTCTTGGCCCATCGGGGTGCAAGGTAATATTTTCTAATTCTAAATCATTAATACTCCCCTTCAACCAGCTCGCTTGGCTTTGAAAGGAGGTAATTTGCTCTTGCGCCTGTTCCCTTGCCAATAGTAGTTCTTCTTTAAAATTATATTGAATAAAATCTGATAAAAAATCTATTATTTCATGGTGATAAAATTGATCTACCAACTCAAGCATCCAGCTATTTGTCTTCAATTCATAGTGTAAATTTCTTGTTTTTATAACACATTCTACGGTGTCATATTTCAAGTATCCTTTTAAAATAACAGAGCCTTTCATTTCTTTTTTCCAAAACCATCGTGCTGATTTTATCGCAAACTGAACCAATACAATTGCTTTTTCTCCTTCATTACTAAAAGAAAAATCATCTATGCGGATATAATACTTGTTTTCCTCAATAGGGTATGTTTCATTTGCAAAAATTTTATTAAAAAATTTATCTACTTCTTCATAGGGCATAAATGCTTTGATATCTATATCAAAATTATAGGCTGCAAGATTCTTCTCATTTTCTCCTAAATTTAAGGTTAGCAAGTTGATCGTTCGTTCTATTCTCCGCTGCACTAAATTCTCTATCGTACTATGGATGGATAATTGCACGGTGGCGGTATCTATTTCTAATGCGGTATCTGCGCTATAGATTTCTATTGGCTTTAAGGTGATTAACTGCCGAAGGCGACCACTTGAAAAGATATATTGCTGGACTTGACTCCAAAAATCTATGAATATATTTCCTCCAATTATTTTATCTATAAATGACATAAGACGCTACAAAAATACGACATATTTAGAGTATGAAAGATTATCTAAAAATAAAATAGCTGTTTATTTTTAATATCTTTTTAACTTAAATTTGATTTGCCCAACAAAACCTTCTCTCACTAGCGGACGTAAGTGGGATATTGATTTTAGATAGGGGGCGAATATGGCGAAATGCATCCAGCAGTTTTCTAAATATTATTCTAATAACTGCCAGTAAACAAATATTGTAATCCATGACAACCTAAAAAATTGCACCCTGCGGTATTTGCTAAAATTTTAACACCTTTTCATATATCTGTTGTGTGAACTAACGGAGAGTTGAGTATATTTAACACCATAAACTATCTATGAAAACAAGATACCTATTTTTTCGAGTCGTTTTATTACTTCTGTTTCTTATTTTAACCATAGGTGTATTTGCTGCTGCTGGCGGTGGTGGCGGTGGTCATTCTAGTGGTGGCGGCGATGGTGGCGGCGATGGAGGGGCTATTTTCTATTTAATATATATGTTGCTTCGGCTCATTTTCATGTTGCCATTTCCAATTAATATTATTGTTTTGGGGATTGTTGTTTTCATTATTTATAAAATTGCAAAAAATTATCAAGCATCGAGTGGTTTGAATTCTATCCCAAATTATTCTGGAAACAATGCATCTTTTTCACAAAAGAAAGATTCTATTTCATCCGAATTTTTAACTGCTAATGCAGATTTTAGTACTGAAGGATTTAAAGATAAAGTACGTACTGCCTTCGTTGCTATTCAAAATGCATGGATGCAGCAAGATTTATCTAAGGTTCGAAAATGGATTTCAGATGGGGTTTATCAGCGTTTCAATACGCAATTTATTATGATGAAACAAATAGAACAAGTCAACGAAATTTCCAATATCAGCATACAACAAATTTTTATAGACGATATTGAATCGGATGGAATTTATGATATTATAAATGTAGGCATTCAATATTCTATGTACGATGGATTTGTTTCCAAAAAATATACACAACTAAACGATGGAGGCCCTTTAAATGCATTGGAATATTGGTCTTTCATTAAAAAAACAGGTGTCAAAGAAAAAGATTTATACCACACGACTAACTGCCCAAATTGCGGGGGAAATTTGCCTAATGATGGAGGTGAAACTGCCAAATGTCCATATTGTTCTACCATTACTTATTTAGGTGATTATGATTGGATTTTGGCAGAAATCACACAACCAGATGATTATTTTAATTCCAATTCTAAATACGAAAAACAAGGAAAATTTTCTAAAAAAATACGAGAACAATTAGCAGAAAACAAAGATTTTTCCTTACAACTTTTAGAAGATAAAGCTAGCAATGGTTACTTGCAAATGATGACGGCATTGGTATTAAAAAGACCAGAAATTACTAGGCGTTTTGTAACGGATGCGTTGTATAATAATATGGAACAACAAATAAAAACAACCTCTAATTTTGTATTTAATCGCTTATACTTAAATCACGTTACTGCATTTGATTTTTACAAAGAAAACAACAAAGACAATATCGTAATTGCTTTAAAATACTCTTCTCAACGAATAAGAAATATTGATAGTTCACCACAATTTGATACTAGCATTATTTCACAAGATGAGGTATTGATTATGAGCAGAGACAGTGGTGTTGATGAGTCGAAAAAAGGCTCTTTGTATGCACACAGTTGCCCAAATTGCGGTGCTCCTATTACAGATACAATTGATACGAAATGTTCGTATTGTGATGCGCAACTAAACAGCACCAAATATGAATGGATTATTAGTGAATGGATGAACGCAAATGAGTACAACACTTTCAGGCAATCAAAATCAGGCAGCATGACTGTTGACAATAACATCAATGTATTGGATGAATTATTTAAAGTACGAGATTATGCTTTAAATAATGTATTGATGATAATGGCTGCAGATGGAAAAATTACCGAAGAAGAAATAGCTTACATCAATATGCTGGCTTCCAAATGGAATTATGACCGCAATAAAATTCAAGGGTTTTTACAATTAGCAAAAAACAATAAATTAGTTTTGCGCATGCCGCCAGATGATAAGCAAAAGAAAAAAATTATAGCACTGATGGAAACGGCTGCTCAATTAGACAACACCGTTACGCCTGAAGAAAAAGCCTTATTGGAACAAGTAAAAAACTTGTAAGCTTCATCTATTTAATAAATCAAAAAAATGATGGGAAAACTACTACCCCACACCTTCTACTAATTCATCTCGGGTAATTAATCTATTTTGAATGGCATACACTATCATCTCTGAAGAAGAATTTATTTTCAACTTCTTCATAATATTTTTCTTGTGCGTATAAATTGTATGGGTACTTAAGAAGAGATGTTCTGCAATCGTTTTAGCCGCCCAACCTTTAGCTGTTAGTTTTATAATTTCTGTTTCCCGCAGGGAGAGATTTAATGGTTTGCAATTATCCTCATTCACATGCAAGTGTTTTTCGATAATAATATCTATTACTTTATGGCACAAGAATTTTTCATTTTTTGCCGTTGCATAAATTGCTCCTATTATTTCTTCCTTGTCACATTCTTTTGTCAAAAAACTAATCACCCCTTTTTCGATAGCACTGTAAATGCTTGGTTTTGAATTATCATCTGAGATTACTAAAAAGTTAGTAGTTGGCGATATTCTCTTAACCAATTGAATGTCTTCTTGAGAGAAATATTTTTCACTTTTATAGTCAAAAATAATCACATCTGGGTGGTGCTCTTTGGTGAGGAATAATAATTCTTTAGAATTAGACGCTTCGCCAATAACATTGAAATCTTTTACCGAAGCCAGCAAGTTCGTCAAGCCGACACGGATTAAATATTGAGCATCTGCAATAAGAATACGAATCATTCGTATCAAAAATAGATATTTATAAATAAAAATGCACAAAGAGCAGATTAATAAAAGATAATTAATAATGAGCTTGTTATGGTTTTTTCTTTACAAGAATCGTCTGTCTATTAACTCATCGTCAGAAAATTAACGTTTATATCTCGTTTTCTTATCAAAATTTTATGTACTTTCATTCGTTTTTTATTTTTTCTACAAACAAACTATATCAACTGGAGGGTGTTTATAGAATAACAACTGCACAAGTGATTGATATTTAATATATGTTTGCTGTAATTGACTTAGAAACCACAGGTGGAAATCCAAACTCGGAGCGGATTATCGAGATTGGAATTGTATTGCACGATGGTAAACAAAAAATTGGAGAATACACTACGCTTATTAATCCCGAAAAGGAAATCAGTGGTTTTATTTCAACCTTTACGGGCATCACCAATTCGATGGTGAAAAACGCACCCAAGTTTGTAGAAGTAGCAGATACTGTATTAGAACTGTTGGAAGGGAAAATTATTGTAGCACACAATGCTCGTTTTGATTACAACTTCATTAAAAGTGAATTTAGAAGAATCAATATTCCGTTTATAAAAAAAAATATATGCACGGTGCAACTTAGCCGTAAGATTTTTCCTCACTTTAAATCCTATAGTTTAGGCAATATTTGCAGAGATTTGGATATTCATATAAGCAATCGCCACAGAGCGTTTGGAGATGCTTCTGCCACGGCTATTTTATTGGAAAAATTATTAGAAAATGACATTCATCATTACATCCAGAACTTTCTAAAAGAGGATATTTCAACCATACATTTACCCCAATTATTAAACCCAAAAATAATAGAAATTTTGCCAGAAGAAGTAGGCGTTTTTTACCTACACGACACGCAGGGAAATGTTATTTATTTAGATAAATCTAAAAATATTCGAGAACGAATTTTTACGTTGTTAACTGAAAAATTAGGAGATAAATCAACTTTATTACACAAGGAAGTAGCCGACATTAGCTTTGAACTTACGGGAAATGAACTCATCGCTTCTTTGTTAGAAAATACTGAAATCAAAAAATTATCTCCAAAATACAACCGTCCTGTTTCCACCTCTTTTTATAAATATGGAATCTTTTCAGAAAAAGACACAGAAGGGTTTCAGCATTTAATGGTGAGGATTTTGGGTGAAGAAGATCATCCATTACTAAAGTTTTCTTCTAAATTCAAAGCGGAAAAAATGATGCATACTATACTCACTAATTTCCGATTAGAACCTACTTTCAAAAAAATAGACGATGCCTTGCATTACAACAAGCGCATGCAGGAAATATTATCCAAATTCATTTTCCCACATAATAATTTCTTCATTATAGATACTGGACGTGGTGGCACGGAGCGTTCTGCCATTCAAATTGAAAATAGAGAATATATAGGATACGGATTTTTTGAACCTGCTTACATTCAGCATCCAGAGGAGTTGAAAGATTTAATTCAACTTTCATCTACTGCATTGGACCACAAAAAAATTATTCAAAATTATATCAAAAAAAACACTAAAAACATTGAATTAATTACCTATTAATGTTGAATTGTATTGATGTTTTTTTTGAAAATATATTTATCCAATTGGCGCTGCTTAAAGATAGCATACACAATTCTTATCTGCAAAAGCAATACTAACATCATAGCAATCACTCCCGAAAAAATTACTAATTGTTTTAAATACAATAAATCATCCAATTCTGTCCCCGATTTTATATGTTGAAATACGTTAGCAGGCAAGGTTAAATTATAATCGTCGAACACTTTGCTATAGGTGAAATATTGTTTTAGTAAATAAAAAAACAACGGCACATTAATAATAAACAATCCAATTTTTACAAAAACACTTTTCATTAAAACTGAATAGGACATGAAAGTGACAAAACGAAAATAAGTAATAATAAAAGCGATGGAAAAGAAAATATAATAATACAATGCAGAACTGATAGACGCTCTGATAGAAAACACCATTAAATATGCTGCTGCAAATGCGAAAGCAAACCATAATACTTCATAAGTTATGCCTAATAATAAATTCTTTTTCAACTTTATTAATTTGAAAGCAAATGTACACATTCGTAGTTCAAGCCATTGTTAAATATCTACAAACAAACAACGGCTATCACCTGAGCAAATTCATTAGGCATTAGAAAAATAGATGATTTTTAGAAAACGTCATAAAACTTAGTATTTTTACATAAATGAATACGAATCTCTCTAAAAAACAAATTGCTGTTCTCATAGATCCGGATAAAACAGATACCAAAAAATTACAAAAAATTGCTGAAGCTTCTCGAAAAGCCTCGATTGATTTTTTCTTAGTTGGCGGGAGCTTGTTGCTAAAAAATAATTTGGAAGAAACAGTGCTATTTTTAAAAAAACATACTAAAAAGAAAGTCTATTTATTTCCTGGAAATCCGATGCAAATTACTTCTAAAGCAGATGGTATTTTATTGTTGAGTTTAATTTCCGGCAGAAATCCTGAATTGTTAATTGGACATCACGTGCAAGCTGCACCTTTTTTAAAACAAAGTAAATTACATATTTTTCCAACAGGCTATCTGCTGATAGAAAGCGGCATACCCACCACCGTTTCGTATATTTCCAATACCACGCCAATACCTGCTAACAAACCCGAAATAGCAGCATGCACGGCACTTGCTGGCGAGCAACTTGGGCTCAAGTGTATTTATTTAGAAGCAGGAAGCGGAGCTTTAAATGCTGTTTCTAAAGAAATAATTCAAGCCGTGCGCAAGATGATTTCGATTCCATTAATAGTGGGTGGTGGGCTGCGAAGTGCAGAACAAATTACCACGGCTTTTAAAGCTGGAGCCGACATTGTTGTAATTGGAACAGCTATAGAAAAGGATATTCTTTTTTTGGAGGAAATAAAAAATATTCAGAAATAAATTTTCATTTTTACTAAAAATAAATACTCGTTGGAAGGCAGAATTATACAAACCACCGGCTCATGGTATCAGGTATTGACAAATGGTACTATTGTTTCGGCACGCCTTAAAGGGAAATTTAAAACAGAGGAATTCGACACGACCAATCCCATTGCCGTAGGAGATTATGTTGTTTTAGAAAAGACCATTCAAAATGAGTTTATTATCATTGAAATCAATCCTCGCAGCAACTATATCATTCGGCAGTCGCCTCGCAACAAACACCAACGACATATCATCGCTTCTAATATTGATTTAGCTTTATTAATTGTTACGGTTTCACAACCTCGAACTTCTTTAGGGTTTATTGATCGCTTCATTGCGGCGGCGGCATCATTTCATATTCCAGTAAAAATTATTCTCAATAAAATTGATTTATTAAAAAAGGAAAAAGAACAAGAACAAGCAGCGTATTTACAAGAAATATATAATCACTTAGGATATGAAGTCATTAATGCTTCTACTAAAACGGGAGAAGGATTGGAGCAGATAAAAAACATATTATCAAACAAAACAACTTTAATAGCCGGACATTCAGGTGTTGGAAAATCAACAATAGTAAATATTATACAACCAGAATTAAATTTAAAAACTGGAAAAATTTCTGAAAAATGGGGGAAAGGAATGCACACCACCACTTTTGCGGCTATGTTTGAAATTATGCCGAATTCTTTTATTATTGACACACCGGGCATCAAAGAATTTATGCTGTTGCAAGTAGAACCTGAGGAAGTATCAGGATATTTTATTGAAATAAAAAAATATGCAGAAAATTGTCAATTCAATAATTGCCTGCATTTAAATGAGCCGAATTGTGCCGTAAAAACAGCGGTAGAGACACTTCAAATTGCTCCTACTCGTTATGAAAATTATCTAAATCTCTTGCAAGATATTCAAGATATTAATTATTGGGAGCGAAAGTAAGAGGCATTTTTCCATTGGTCAATTCTTTTGACAAACCAATTATTTCGTGCAATCTATCATAGTTAATGGAATAAAAAATAAACTTACCGTTTCGCACTGTTTTCACTACTCCAGATTTTCTTAAAACAGTCAAATGCTGCGATGCAACAGACTGCTCCAAACGCAAGCGCGCATAAATATGCGTCACCGTCATTGTTTTCTCTTGATGAATTAAATTAAGTATCTCATAACGCAATTTATGATGAATTGCTCTCAATACATCCATAGAATTTCGTATTGTTTTAAAATCAATATCCAAGTGTGTGTCTATTTGTATTTGTGCCTCCATAAGCATTTAATTATTTTACAAATGACATAATCTAAAAACGTGCCAATTTTTATGATATTTTATTAAAATTGAATTATTATTATATCTATAAATGAAAATAATTTTATTACACAAGCATTATTCATGTAATTTATATTATAAATAATAAATATTGAAGTTATTTCATCACTTGTTTTACCAAGCCTAATTTGCCTACATACGGCGGATAGCGCAAGGGAACATCGGGCCAAGTAACCTTATGGCAAATTCCTTTTTTATGTGTAAATGTATCGAAACTAAATTTGCCATGATATGCTCCTATTCCACTATTGCCCACTCCACCAAATGGCAATCCATCGTTTACAAAATGAGCAAGCGTATCGTTAATACAGCCTCCGCCAAACTGCACGGTATGCAGGCATTTTTGCTGATTAGCGTAGTTGTTGGAAAAGATGTAAAAGGCTAATGGTTTCTCAAATTTTTTTACAATGCTGATAGCTTCATCTATCGAATGAATAGTAAGCACAGGAAGAATTGGTCCAAAGATTTCATCACGCATCAACGGATGCTCCAACGAATCTATTTCTATCAATGTAGGTGCAATGTATCTCGTATCTTCGTCTGTTTTTCCTCCGGTAATAATTTTTCCATCTGTAATCATAGAAGACAAACGGTTAAAATGTTTATCATTAATAATTCTTGGAAAATCGGCACTGTCTTGCGGATTATTTCCATAAAATTCTTTGAGGCTATTTTTAAAAGCTGTATAAAATTTTTCTTTTACGTCATGGTGCAACAACAAATAATCTGGCGCAATACAAGTTTGTCCACCATTCAAAAATTTTCCCCATGCCACTCTTTTGGCGGCAACAACAATATCGGCTTGTTTATCGATAATACATGGGCTTTTGCCTCCTAATTCTAATGTAGTCGGCGTTAAAAATTCTGCGGCCGCCTTTGCTATTGTTCTGCCTACTTCTACACTACCTGTAAAGAAAATATAATCGTAGCGATGGGAAAGCATTTCATTGTTGTCAGAATATTCATCTAAAACAGTTAAATAATTTTCATTAAAATTATCAGCAATAATTTTCTGAATAATACGATAGGCATGAATAGATGCCCTTGGTGGTTTGATAATACATGTATTACCTGCTGCTATTGCACCAATGACTGGTGCTAACGTAAGGCTGAGCGGATAATTCCATGCTCCAATTATCAAACAAACGCCGTAAGGATCATTATAGATATAATTGCGAGAAGGAAAATTAGCAATTGTATCTGTTACCAATTGTGGAGTAGCCCATTTTTTTATATTCTTCAGCATGCAGGAAATTTCCTCATAAAGAACTCCAATTTCGGTAGCATACGTTTCAAATTGTGATTTTTTAAAATCTGCACTTAACGCTTCATAAATATTGTTTTCATTTGCCTTAATGGCTTTTTTTAATTTTATTAATTGTTCAATACGAAAATCAATGTCACGTGATTGATTGCTTTCAAAAAAATCACGTTGTTTTGCCAATATTGATGTAATATCGGAGATAGTTTGTGTAGCCATTATTTAAACTATAAATGAATATAATAGGTTATACTTTATTTTTTTTATCGGGAATTCTTTCTTCCTGAGGTCTGCCTTCAAAGCTGTTCATCGAAGAATATACCCCTAAGAAACTGGCAACTTTATCAAATATTTTAGAAGGGAACACGCCTTTTAAGAATGGTACAAGATTTACATTTTCTGGTATCAATAATAGCGTTGTATTCTTTTTTACTGCTTTAATAATTTTATTCACTGTATCTTCTGGCTCTAACAAGGGAAACAATAAGGGGGCTTTCACGCCTTTAAACATCCCTGTATCTATGTAACTTGGACATACTGTAGTAACATGCAAATCACCTCCTTCTGTTTCAAATTCCATTCGCAAACTTTCACTCCATCCTAAAACAGCCCACTTGCTGGATGCATATACAGAACCTTTCGGCAGTGGTATCAAACCAGAGGCAGAGGCTATATTAACAACATGGCCTTTGCGTTGCTTTATCATATCTTGTATAAACACCCGTGTTACATTCATCACACCACTTACATTGATGCTCAGTGTTTTTTCGATATCTCTTGCGGTGTGTTCCCAAAAATATTTTTTTCCGGCTACAATACCTGCATTATTAAATAAAATATCAATATTCCCAATCTCCAATAACACTTCTGTTGCAGCACGTTCAATATCATCAATATTGGAAACATCAACTACAAATGTAAATACATTTTTATACCCTTTGGATGAAAATTCTTTAGCTGTTTTATTCAAATTTTCTTCGTTAATATCCCAAATAATGAGGTTTGCTGCACCTTCTTGCAGGCATTTCGCTCCCATTAGTTTACCTATACCATTGGCGCCACCGGTTATCAATACATTCGTGTTTTTTATTATAGACATTTTATCTTTTTTTTGCAAATTAAATGTAGGTAATTTTTATGTGTAAGTAAAATTAAACGCAAGTTAATTATCAAAAGTTCATTCCTAACTTTCTAACTTCAATTAAGATGGATTGGCTTCTTAATAAATATTATAGATGGATAGATGGAGAATTTTTACGGTATAAAGCAATCAGGCACGTGCAACTAAGCCCATCGCTTCCTTTTCCTTTTTTTCTACATTCAAAATACAATCATACGTGGCATTTCTAAGAGAAAGTTCTCTTGGGTCGTTGGCAATATGAGTGCCCATTTTATTCATCACATAACTAAAAGCCACCTGTTTTTCAGGATCGGCAAAACCACCAGAACCACCGGCACCAAAAGTACCATAACTTCTATAATTCACACCAAAATTTTGATACATAGAAGGCTTTGCAAAACCTAATGAAAATGGAATATCTACATGTAAAACTAAATCTTTTTTACCAAATTTTGGATGAATTGGGGCAGCCTCTAATACTTGCAATGTCTCAGGTCGAATATGTAAATTTTCCCCTCCGGTAGCAAATTCATTATAAATTTGTGCGACAGAGCGTGCATTTCCAAATCCATGAGCAGAACCATTGGGAATGGAAACATATTTCCGCTTATTAAAATTATTTAGATTTAAAGCATGCGGCGGATTCAATAATGATTTATAAAAAGGAGAAAATGGATTTAAAATTCCTTTTACTATACTTCCAAAATCTGTATTTCTTTCTCCGTTAAATGCCTCCGTAGGCATAAAAGGAATTAATTCTGCCACTCGATGCTGCGGAATATGCTCCGGCAATCCGATATGAAAATCTGCCTCCAACGCATCTGCAATTTCATCTTTAAAAAAGCGATGTAGTGGTTTTCTGAGCGGATCTACTCGTTTACAAATTTCATTTTGATACATGGCAATCGTCCATGCGTGATAGCCTTTTTTTTCGCCAGGATTCCAATAAGGTTTTTGTTTTGCCAAACAATCAGAAAGGGTATCCTCTGAGGTCAGTACTTCATAATTTAAACTCTTAGCATTGGTATATAAGCCTGCTTGGTGTGCCAACAGTTGACGCATAGTAATTTGCTCTTTGCCATTAAAAGCAAATTCTGGCCAATAAGTAGCTACTTTTTCATCATAATTCAATAAACCCCTAGAATGTAATAATGCCAATGCTAAAGAAGACATTCCTTTGGTGGTAGAAAAAACAATACTCAATGTGTCTTCTTCCCAATATTGCTTTCTTTTTTTGTCGCGAAATCCGCCCCACAAATCAACTACTTTTTCGCCACGATAATAAACGCAACAAGAAGCACCAACTTCATTTCTCATTTTAAAGTTTTCTTCAAAGGCAGTTTTTACCTTTTCAAATCCTTCTTTCACATATCCGAAAATTGGAATTTCCATGTTATTATTAAAATTTGGGAACAAAAGATACACTTTTATTTTACAAAGAAAACTTTTTTTACTTTCCTTTCTGTTACAATCTTATGTTTTATTGTTTTATATCAAGATTCTTAGTCTGCACTTTCTATCAATTTCCAATAAATAGCTATCTTTGTGTAAATGCAGGCATCAAAAAAGAATTCCCCTACAATTGGTATTATCGGAGGTGGACAATTAGGAAAAATGTTTATTCAAAAATCTTCGCAATGGTCTATTCCAGTTCATATTTTGGAAAATGATGTGGATAGTCCGGCTGCAATTTTGGCCAATAAATTTGTTTTAGGGAACATCAAAGATGCAGATGCCATTCAACAACTGGCGGAAGATGCAGACATTCTTACATGGGAAATAGAACACATCCATGTAGATAAACTAATTGAACTGAAACATACTGGGAAAACGATTATTCCAGATCCTGAAATTTTGAAAATTATTCAGGACAAGGGAAAACAAAAATTATTTTATCAGGAACATCAAATTCCCACTGCTCCATTTTTTATTGCAAAGAACAAAAAAGATGCTGCTCAAAAATTACAAGAAACTGCCTTTGAAAAGGTAGCTGTAAAGGCTTGTACTGGTGGTTATGATGGCAAAGGTGTTTTTATTTCCAATTCAAAAGATATCATAGAAAATTCAGAAATTATTCCATTCGACAGCGAATTGATGGTGGAACAATTTGTTCCGTGCAAGACAGAAATTGCAGTCTTGGTAGCACGCAACCCAACAGGTGAAACAGCCGTTTATCCGGCTATAGAAATGGAGTTTGACCCACAAAGCAATTTAGTTTCATTTCTAATCTCTCCGGCAAATATTCCAATACATATAGAACAACGTGCAGAACAAATCGCCTTACAGTGCGCATCAGCATTTGGCAGTGCCGGATTATTTGCAGTGGAGTTATTTTTATCAGAAGAAAATGAATTATTGGTCAATGAAATTGCACCACGCCCACATAATTCTGCACACCATACCATTGAAGGATTTTATACTTCTCAATACGAACAATTACTGAGAACGTTATTGGATTTACCTTTAGGCTCTACGGATTTAAAAATGCCTTGTGCCATGGTAAATATTGTGGGGAACGAGCAAAAAAGTGGCCCATACCGATTGAAATATTTCAAAGAATTGAGCGCCATGAAAGGTGTGTATATTCATTTATATGGAAAAAAGGAAAGCAAGCCTAATCGTAAACTCGGACATATTACAATTGTTCATCCTGATAGAAATGAAGTATTGCAATTAGCAGAAAAAATACGAAATTTAACTGAAATTGAAATTATAGAATAGACAGGAGATGTGAGAAATGAGACAGGAGAAAATTCTCTTGCCTCTTATCTCTCCGCTCTTATTTTTCAAAATATAATAAAATGAATAAAGTACTAATAATAATGGGCTCTGACAGTGATTCTCCTGTAATGAGAGATGCAGCCAAGGTACTGTCAACTTTTGAAATTACATTTGAATACACCATTGTTTCTGCGCATCGCACGCCGGAGCGTATGTATGAGTTTGCACGCACTGCACACGAGCAAGGTTTTAGCGTAATTATTGCCGGCGCCGGAGGCGCCGCGCATCTACCCGGCATGGTAGCCGCTATATCGCCACTGCCGGTTATTGGAGTTCCAGTGCAAAGCAAATCATTGAATGGACTGGATTCATTACTTTCTATTGTGCAAATGCCCGGTGGTGTTCCGGTGGCAACGGTTGCAATAAACGGAGCTAAAAATGCTGGCATCTTGGCGGCCCAGATTATTGGTGCTCACGATAAAAATATCCAACAAAAAGTAATAGATTACAAAAAACAATTAGAACAAGAGGTAATTGACAAAACACAAGATTTTAAACCTTGGTAAATAGAATCTAAAAATAAAAACTAAAAGATTTAAGTAAAAGTAAAGCAACTGTTAGTCTATTATTTTATAGGATTTGTTGATGTTAGTTTGAGTAGTAAATGCCTCCAGCAAACTGTAATACTATTTTAAAGGTAATGTGGTCAAAAATGGAGCTGTTTTATTTAAATATTCGCCGCTTTGTCATTTAAGTTTGCAACTTAATAACATCAGCCACCAATAAAACTCCATTCTACCAAACATATTTTGTCATAAAAATAACGCGCACTCGAATACCCCATTCTGACGCAAGTATGCAGCCATGCTTTAGCGTAGCGTACTTGTGCCAGTCTATATATTTTATAATTTCAACATTGGCACAAGTACACTGCCACACATGGCTATACGGCATACTTGCGCCAGTTAGTGAACAACGTGGAAGACTTCGCCGCATTTATATATCATTACTCTTCCTCATTCATTTCAAAATCTTCCAAAAACTTAGTCGTAAAATTTCCTTTGCGGAAATCTTCATTGTCCATCAGTTGCAAGTGAAACGGAATGGTGGTTTTAATACCATCAATTTTTAATTCGTGTAAAGCACGTTCCATTCTGTCAATCGCTTCCATACGAGTGTTGCCTTTTACAATCAGCTTCGCAATCATGGAATCATAAAACGGCGGAATGATGTAACCATTGTACACATGCGAATCTATGCGAACACCATAACCACCGCTTGGTTGGTAGTTTACAATTTTTCCGGGTGATGGTTTAAAATTATCATACGGATTTTCTGCATTAATACGACATTCAATTGCGCAACCACTTGGGAAATATTCTGATTGTTCTAGTTTTTTTCCTGCTGCTAATTCTATTTGCAAACGTATCAAATCCAACCCTATCACTTCTTCCGTCACCGGATGTTCCACTTGAATACGTGTATTCATTTCCATGAAATAAAAGCCTTTGTGTTTGTCCACCAAAAATTCTATTGTGCCAACACCTTCATAATTAATTGCTTTCACTGCTTTAGTAGCAGCATCGCCTAATTTTTTTCGCAAGGCATCATCTACAAACGGGCTCGGGCTTTCTTCCACCAACTTTTGATGTCTGCGTTGTATAGAACAATCGCGTTCTGAAAAATGCGCTGCATTTCCATGTTGATCGCCTGCCACCTGCACTTCGATATGGCGTGGTTCTTCAATATATTTTTCTAAATACATCCCTGAATTTCCAAAGGCTGCTCCAGCTTCTGCTTGTGCATTTTCTAAATTAGATTGAAATTCTTCTTCGTTCCAAACGATGCGCATACCTTTTCCGCCACCGCCGGCAGTAGCTTTCAAAATTACAGGGTAGCCAATTTCTTTGGCTAATTTCTTTCCTTTTTTTATATCTGTAATCAAATCTTCGGAGCCAGGAATTACAGGTACTTTGGCTTTTATCATCGTTGCTTTCGCCGTTATTTTATCGCCCATGGCGTGAATTTGCTCCGGTGTTGGTCCAATGAATTTGATGTTTTTCTCCGCACATTTTTTGGCAAATGTTTCATTCTCTGCCAAAAATCCATAGCCGGGATGAATAGCATCTGCTTTCGTCATTTCGGCAGCCATCAAAATGCTATCCATTTTCAGATAGGAGTCTTTGCTTGCGGGCGGGCCAATACAAAAACTTTCATCGGCACTTTTTACATGCAAACTTTCTCGGTCGGCGGTAGAAAAAACGGCTACGGTTTTGATGCCCATTTCTTTACAAGTACGGATAATTCGCAGCGCAATTTCGCCACGGTTGGCTATGAGTATTTTCTGGAACATCTTGATATTGTTTTATAAAGAAGCCATCGCTTTAAGCGATGGCTTCTTTAGTATGTTGAAATTAATTTGGTTCTACCAAAAATAAAGGCTGGTCGTATTCTACGGCTTGTGCGTTGTCCACCATCACTTTTACTATTTTTCCAGATACTTCGCTTTGTATTTCATTAAATAATTTCATTGCTTCGATGATGCATAACACATCTCCTTTTTTTACTTTGTCGCCTACTTTTACAAATGGTTCTTTACCTTCTCCTGCAGCACGATAAAATGTTCCTATCATGGGTGCTTTTATGACTTGAGAATTACCTGTAGGTGTTACCTCTTTTTTAGATTCTGGAGATGGAGCTGATGTTGGAGCAGCAACGGCAGGTGCTGAAATTACGGAAGCAACACCACTTGATTTTGCATAATCTTTATGACGGATAGTGATTTTAAAATCACCTTCTTTAATCTTCAATTCTCCTAAATTATTATCGTTTAATAACTGTATGAGTTTTTTTATTTGAGCAATATCCATGTATCAAATATAGAGATTAATTTGAGAATTTGATAATGTAAGATGCAGAAAGAAGTTCAGCATGACGTGATACATATTATAATAAAAAAACTCCGCAATTGCGGAGTTTTAATTTATGAGATTGCTTCACTATGTTCGCAATGACGTGCTTTATTTTACTCTTTCCATGTAATCCCCGGTATCGGTATTTACTTTTATTTTATCGCCTACATTAATAAACAATGGAATCATCACCTTAGCGCCGGTTGACACTGTGCATGGGCGCAATGTGTTGGTGGCTGTATCTCCTTTAATGCCAGGCTCTGCATAGGTTACTTCTACTACTACTGTTGCTGGTAATTCACAAGTAAGTGGCAATTCATCTTCTGCGCGAACGGCAATTTTCACCGTCATTCCTTCTAACAGGAAGTCTGGAGCATTGATGATTTTTGCATCTATAGCAATTTGTTCGTATGTTTCATTATTCATGAAATTGTAGTATTCTCCTTCTTTATATAAGAATTGATACTCTCTATGTTCAATACGAACTTCGTCAATTTTCATTCCGGAAGGAAACGTATTATCTACTACTTTGCCGTTTGTTACGCTTTTTAATTTGGTACGAACAAATGCTGGACCTTTTCCAGGTTTTACGTGTAAAAATTCAACTATTTTGTAAATATCGTTGTTGAAAACGATACACATGCCATTTCGGATATCAGATGTAGATGCCATAATTTTAGAGGTAAGTTGAAAGTAGTAAGTTGTAAGTGTTTTTACTAATTACTTACTACTAATTACTAAATACTATTTTGCGTATCCTTCGATTAATACTTTTCCATTGTAGTATAAATCATTTCCAGAAACGTATGCTCTGTGTGATAAGTGACTTTCACCTGTTACTTTACAGGTAATTACATTTGGGGCTTCCATTTTGTAATGTGTGCGTCTTTTGTCGCGTCTTGTTGTAGATTGTCTGCGCTTTGGATGTGCCATTGTATTCTAATTTAATTTGTCTTTTAATTTATCTAAATCTCCCCATCTTGGGTCAATTGTATCTTCTTCTTTCTGTTGTTCTTCTAATAAGCCAATTATTTCCATATCGCAATATTCTGTTTTTCCCGGATTATCACAAATCACATGAACAGGAATGGATAAATGCACAAAATCATATAAAAACTGCGAAAGGTCGATGTATTGCTCCTCTCTTGAAACATAGATGATTTCCATTTCGTCGGTGTCTATCTCCGTTTCATTGGAGGTATATTTTATATAAACAACGAATGTAGCGTGAATAGTTACTGGAATAGATGCTGTACAACGATCGCAATCACTCCAAACAATGCCATCCAAGTCAATTTCTGCGGTATAAGGCTCTTGGCGATTATCGAAGGATATATTTACTTGTATGTTGCATTTTTGAATAAGTGCATTATCAAAATTGGCAAAGAACGCTTCTGTCAATTCATAAGAAAACTCATGAACTTCCTTTTTAAGTCCGATATGTGGTATTCTATATGTTTGTATGGAATCTGACATATCAATAAAAAGATTTAAAAAGGATTGCAAAAATACAAATTCTTTTGTGAATTTGAAAATTTAACCTTTCTAAAAAATAAATTTATAATAGGCTGATTTTCAATGTGTAATACTATCAAAAAATTTGACACTTTGTTATGTTTCTATTAAACAACATAAAACAGCGTCCAAATTTTATCAGAATAGCAATAAAAGATTGATTGTCAGTTGCAAAATGGGATTGCTTTTATTTTCATCAGAAGGTTTACACATCCAATTGATATACTGCTTCTAAATTTCTGCCTTCTCCGTCATAATCTAATCCGTAGCCGACTACGAATAAATCTGGCACGGTGAATCCGACCATATCTATCTTCAAATCTAATTTTTGTAAATTAGCTGGTTTATATAAAAAAGAAAGCAAGGTGATGGATTGAGGATGCAGTCCTTGTAAATATTGCATGAAAAAATCCATGGTCAATCCGGAATCTACAATATCTTCAATAATAATGATTGCTCTATCTTTTACAATTTCTTCTTTTAGGGGTAGTACCATGTTTATTTTTCCGGTGGATTGCATTCCGGTGTAAGACATCAGCTTCACAAATTCTATTTCGCATGGGAAATTAAATTTTTTCAAAATATCGGAAGCAAACATAAAGGCACCTCGCAGTACTACGACAAAAACGGGGTTTTTGTCTTTAAATTTATCCGAGAGTTCGACTACAATTTCTTGTATGCGTTGTTGAATTTGTGTTTCAGAAATATATTTCCTAAAAATTTTGTCTTTTATTTTGATGGTTTCCATTAAGGCTGAATTTTTAAAACTTGCCCTAATTTAATGGATTGTTCTGATAAATTATTCCATTGCATCAATTGTGCAACAGAAATATTGTATCGTTTGCAAACATTATACATCGTATCTCCTTTTACAACAGTGTGTGTATTGGTATTGCTTTTAGGCAATTTGGAATAATCAATATTGGCGGGATACACTGTTTTTTGATTAGGGTTCCAAGTGGTATCGGCGGGCTTTGGTGTGGAGCCTGGTGTTGGAGGATTCGTTGCTGGTTGCTGAGTATCTATTTTTATTTCCTCCTTTTTTATAGTTACAATGGCTGAATCCTTTTTTACAACCATTGGAGAATAAGGAGCTATTTTTGGTTTTTCTAAAAGCTTGGTATCTTTTTCCCAACCCAAAACAGTATTGCTGTCCACCGATAATTTTACGGTATCTTTTGCTACAGCATAAACCGTATCTCTGGCTCTGAAAATATCATTATTAGCTTTGATAATGCTTTCTTTTTTGGTGGATGAAGTTGCTTTTCTTAATGCAGGTTTTTCTTTAATTTTCCCTTTCAAAACAATGGTTTCTTTGGCAGCAGGCTCTTCTCCATTTTCCAATTTATTCATTTTTAATAATGCTGGCAATCGAATTCCTGTCTTTTGAGAAATGCTCCACATATTGTCCTCTTGGCGCACGTTATAATTTTCTTCTTTATTGGATTTTTTCTTATGTTGGATAAAAATAGTTTGTCCGTCTTTGATAATTGATTCATCTGTAATGTCATTATAATTCAACAAATCCTCTTTAGACACATTCAACACTTGGCTTAATAAATCTAAGGTTTCGCCTTTATTGATATATATTTTTACAGCTTTTGTATTGTTTATTTTAAAAATATTTTTGTTTATTTTTTGAGTAGTTACGACAGGTGTAACGGTTGGTTGTTGTATTTCTATTTTATTTTCTTGGTTGGTTTTTTTTGATGCCTCAGTGTGCAAATCATCTTCTTCATCTGTAGTATCTTCTACTGCCAAAGCAGGTTTTTCTGTTGTAGATAAATATGGCAATGCCAAATTTTTATCTAATAAAAACAACTGATAATCCTCAATAAGTTTGATGAGAATTTCTGCATACTTCGGGTTGGTGGCATAGCCGGCTTTTTTTAATCCGTAAGCCCAAGCTTTATAATCATATAAATCTAATTTAAACAGGGATTGATAGTATGGACGATATTTTAAAAAGTCAGAATGATCATGGTAAGAGTCTTCTACTTTATCATACACCCTGAAACATTCATTGGGTGCATCGTCTGTATATTTAAATGTTTTTCCTGTCCAGTTTTCTTTGCATTTAATACCGAAATGATTATTGGTATTTTTTGCCAAATAGCTGGTTCCAAAACTGCTTTCGTGTATGCCTTGTGCAATGGTAATACTTGCAGGAATACCAACACGCTTCATCTCTTCCTGAGCTATATTTTTATATTGTTGGATATAAGAAAAAACTGCCGTAGAATCTTTTTTTTGTTGTGCTTTTGCAGAAAATATATTCAGGAATAAAATCGCAATCAGTAGGTATTTATTTGTTTTCATTATAAAAGTCATCTTATTTTTTTTGTATCATCATAATTCCATCTCGTATAGAAACAATAACGTTTTCTACACGATTATCTTGTTGGACTTTATCATTAAAATCTGCTAATTTTTGCGTGTCTTTATCTTTCTTTTCCTCTATAATTTTTCCGCTCCACAACACATTATCGGCAAAAATAAACCCACCCGAACGAACTTTGTCAAACACTAAATCATAGTACAAACTATAGTTTTGTTTGTCGGCATCAATAAACACCAAATCAAACGTTTCATTTAGCTTTGGAATTTCCTCCACCGCATTTCCGATGAGCTGGATTATCTTGTTTTGGAATCCTGCTTGCTCTATATGTGCACGAACTAAATCTTCTAATTCTTCATTAATATCAATCGTGAAAAGTTTTCCGTTTTCGGTCAATCCTTGAGCCAAACAAAGAGCAGAATATCCTGTAAAAGTGCCTATTTCCAATATTTTTTGAGGGCGCAGCATTTTAGAAATCATTTGCAAAAACTGCCCTTGTACTTTTCCGCTCAACATTCGTGGCATCAACACATCTGTTTGTGTTTTTCTGTTTAATGCCCGTAGCACCTCCCTTTCATCAGAAGTGTGTAATTCTATATAATTTTCTATTTCTTCTGAAACTAAATGCATAGGCAAAATTTTCAAATAAATTTATTCCATCTCAATTAATAATTGGTTTTTTTCTACCGCGTCTTTTTTCTTTACTTGAATACTTTTTACAATACCCGTGCCACTTGCTTTAATAATATTTTCCATCTTCATGGCTTCCAGTATTAATAAGTTATCGCCTTTATTAACTGCCTGACCGGGTTCTACCAAAATATCCAACACCAAGCCTGGCATTGGTGCTTTTACACTATCCATCTTATCGTCAGCAGCGGCAGACATTCCCATTTTATCCAACAATGCATCTAATTCATTTTGCAAATTAAGGTCATAAATATTATTATTCACCTTGATAGAAAATCGTTTCAAATTATAATCTGCATGTATAATTTCTAAGTTATAGGACTTGTGGTTTTCTAAAATATGAAATTTATTATCCAATAATTTTACCAAATCAATGGTTGTTTCTTTGCCATCAATTTTTATTTGCTGATTGTCCAATTCTATTTCGTGCGACAAATCTTCCTTGTAAAAGACTTTGTATTTCATGTGGGTCGGTTTGGTTAATTAGGTTTATTAAAAATATTATTTGATTTTAGACAAACAATAAAAGCAAACAGTTTAATACCTTTGCAAATTGCTCCACGATATTAAGTATTTAGCGAGTATTGATTATTTTTACTTTTTCAAACGATGTTAATAAGTCCTTATGCGTAAATTCTTTCTGTTTCTATCTATATTGCTTGTTTTCAATATATTAGATGCTTCTTGCCCCAGAAAAAAGAAAGGCACCAAGAGAAATCCGAAAGAATTGGAAGAAGTTGTTATTACTCCCAACAACCCAATTACGGCTTATCGAGGTTCTTATACCAAATATTTTGATCTGTTACATACTACATTAACGATAAAACCTGTTTTTAAAGAAAAAGCATTGTATGGTTTAGCCGAACTTACTTTAAAGCCTCATTTTTACAACCAACAACAACTTGTTTTAGATGCTAAATATTTTAAAATAAACAACGTTCAATTAAAAACAACCACAGCTCCCGTCAATCTAAAATATACTTACGATACTACTCATTTGAAAATCGACTTGGGAAAGCCATATACTCAAAATGAAGAATTTACGGTGATGGTAGATTATGTTGCTTTGCCTTACACGCAAGACAGTGCTCAAGTAGAGAATGGGCGAGGAATGTATTTTATTGATGTAGAAAATAAAAACCCATACAAGCCAATGCATTTATGGACGCAAGGAGAAGAAGAATCCGCTTCTTGTTGGTTTCCTACTATTGATGCTACCAACCAAAAAACAACCGAAGAAATATATGTTACACTCGACACTAACATGGTTTCGCTTTCCAATGGTCTTTTAATAAACACTAAAGTAAATGGCGATGGCACTAAAACCGATTATTGGAAACAAGACAAACCACATTCTCCTTATTTATTTTTCTTAGGAATTGGGGATTATTTTATTCATAAAGACACCTGGCGAGGAAAGGAAGTTTCGGCCTATACGTTTCCGAAATACAAAGATGCCGTAGGGGAAATATTTAAAAACATGCCGGCAATGATGGAATATTTTTCCACTATAACAGGGGTAGATTTTCCTTGGGATAAAATGGCAAATATAATCGCGTATGATTATACATCTGGTGCGATGGAAAATACCTCGGCTATTTTATATTTTGATAAATTATTATGCAATCACCAGCAATTAATAGACGGAGATTTTGATTGGATAATTGCGCATGAATTATTTCACCAATGGTTTGGGGACTTAGTAACAGCAGAATCCTGGGCAAACCTGACGCTCAATGAATCCTTTGCCGATTATTCCGAGTATTTATGGTACAATCATCAAGAAGGAAAAAACATCGGCGATGCTTATCGGTTTATGTCTTCTGAAAAATATTTAAATGCTTCTAATTATAAAAATGAGCCTATTGTCAATTATTATTACAATACTCCTCATGATATTTTTGATGTCATCCGATACGAGAAAGGTGGTGCGGTATTACACCTATTGCGCAATTATGTGGGCGATTCTGCCTTCTTTTCTTCATTAAAAAAATACCTGACTACATTCAAATTTGGCAATACGGAATTATCTGATTTCCGTAAAGTGGTGGAAGATATTACGGGAGAAGATTTGAATTGGTTTTTCAATCAATGGTGGAAAAGCCAAGGACATCCTATTTTAGAAATTACTCCAACGTATGATGAAAAAAATAAGACCATTCAGTTAGCCGTCAAGCAAATTCAAAAAAACAATTTTGGACCTATTTTTCGTATTCCTACCAAAGTAGATATTTATGTAGATGGCAAAGTAGAAAGAAAATCTATTGAAATAAATGACAGAATAAATGTTTTTTATTTTGCCGCTTCTACTAAGCCTCAGTTAGTAAATTTTGACGCAGACAAAGTATTATTATGTGAAAAAAAAGAAAACCTATCTGACTCTGAAAATATTTTCAAATTCAACAATGCTCCATTGTTTGTAGATAAAATAGAAGCACTGAGAGCTTTAGC
>ERZ724520.77-NODE-77-length-48123-cov-7.421757_pt1 | contig 48123 bp, 50 predicted proteins | sample MGYA00376053_ERZ724520 | MGnify/ENA primary metagenome ERZ724520 (study PRJEB28724, sample SAMN07190886) | activated sludge metagenome | isolation source: activated sludge of sewage treatment plant in Hong Hong | place: USA: Christiansburg, Virginia | collected...
TGCGAACCAGGTCGCTGCGGTGGTGGGGTTGGTTAGAGCGCATGGCAGCAATATAACCATGTCAGCGATGCCCCCGCGCTGCCGCCCTAATGAAGAGGCTTTTTGCTTTAACAAAAAAATACTTTGCCCTCCCCTCTGTGGGCTAGGTTGTGGATAAGCGTGTTCACAAGCCTTCAGAACCGCGCCGGGCCTGCGGTTCCAGCCCGTGCCTTGTTTTTAAGCGGCCAGGCTCGGGGCTGTTTTTCACACTTGCGAGTGTGTTAGGGCAGCGTCCGCCGCCCAATCGCAGGTGCCAACAGCAACCGGCCTCAACGCCAGGCCACCATGCACGTGCCGCACCTGGGTATGGCCCTGGCTGCGCAAACACAACGCTGCCTGCAAGCTGCGCTTGCCGCTGCGGCACACCAGAACCAGCGGCGTGCGGGGCACGGCCAGTGTGTTCAAGGCCAATGGCTGGCCGGTGATGGTGCTCAGGGGCAGGTTGATAGCCGACTGTGCCCCGCAGTGCAGACCGCCGCTGGCCAGGTGTTCGGCGGCCTCGCGCACATCCACCAGACGGGCATCGGGGTTGCGCTCCAAAAAAACGTCCAGCTCACTCCAGCTCAGTGTCAAGGCTGTGGTTGCTTCGTCGCTGGAGGCCGCCCCGAGCGCAGGCAACGGGTCTGTTGCCCCGCCAGCCGACGCGTGACCAAGCTCTCGCGCATCGGCTTCCGCCAGGGCCCGAAGCAGCGGCCCACAACGGGTAATAGCCACACAGGCCGCATCGACCAACTGGCTGCTAACCAGCGCCCCTATGGAAAGTCGCACCGCCGAAGTTGTGCGCCAGGCGCTTTGGCCCATCGCGTCCAGCACATAGCTGGGTGCGGATTGGGCGGCACTGCAGGCACTACCGGCGCTGACGCGCAAGCCCGCAGCGTCAAACACGTCGAGCAGGGTCTTGCTGGAAATACCCGGCACCGAGAAGTTCAGCGTGGTGGGCAGGCTGCGCTCCAGCGGCGCATTGAATGCAATGGCCGGGAAGGCGCTGCGCAGGCAACGCTCCAGCTGGTCGCGGTAGCCGCGCAGCGTGGTGTGGCTGGCAAAGGTGTCACCTCGCAGCAGCGCCTGCAACACAGCGCCCAGTGCCGCAATGCCGGGCATGTTTTCGGTACCACTGCGCAGGCCGCCCTCCTGTCCGCCACCAGCCATCAGCGGTGTGAACGGTGCGCCGCGGCGCACATACAACATGCCAATGCCTTTGGGCGCATACAGCTTGTGGCCGGAAAACGGCGCGTAGTCGATGCGGCTGTTGTGCAGATGAAGATCGAGCTTACCCAACGCCTGCACCCCGTCCACCAGCCACAAAGCGTTGCTGTTGGCTTGTATCAACATTTTTTTAATGGCGGCTAGGTTGGAGACAACACCCGTCTCGTTGTTGGCGGCCATGGTGCACAACAACGCAACACCGGGCAGCCACGCGGCCAGCGTCGCCAGGTCGTGCTGGCCATCGGCACAAACGGGTAAAACGCGAATATCCAGACCTAAACCCAACACGCTGTTCCAGTGCTCCAGCGCATGCGGAACCGCTTTGTGTTCGGTGGCGCCGTAAACCACAAGTTGGCCACCCTGCCCCGCGCGGCGCGGCCCGATGGCGCGCAAGGCCGACAACACTGCTGTCTGTATGCCTTCGGTGGCGCCGCTGGTGAATACCACTTGGCCGTCACCGGCACCCAACACCTGTGCAGCCGTGGCACGGGTTTGTTCCAGCAAGGCTTTGGCCACGAGGCCATCAGAGTGGCTGCTGCTGGGGTTGCCAAACTGCTCCACCATGGCACGGGTAGCGGCGTTTACCGCTGCGGGCAACACGTGGGTGGTAGCGTTGGAATCCAGATAAATGGTGTGTGGCATGGCGTTGGGCTGGTCGGTGCTGGGAATAGCCAGAAGTTTAGAAAGTGCGGGTCGTAATTGGCTTCCAAATTTTGCCAATTTTTCAATCAATTTAGAACACAATTACCACATTAACTAATTTTGTAGAACAGCATGCTAGATCGACTTGATTTTCAGATATTGGATGCCCTGCAACGCGACGCCACACTGTCCATGGCGCAACTCGGCGCACAGGAGGGTCTGTCCAGCACACCGTGCTGGAAACGCGTCAAACGACTGGAAGACGATGGTTTTATCGAGCGCCGTGTGGCCATCGTCAACCGCCACAAGGTGGGGCTGCCGGTCACGGTGTTCGTCAGCATCCGCGCCGGCCAGCATGACGAAAAATGGCTGGCGCGTTTTGCCGCCCTGGTCAGCACCCTGCCCGAGGTGCAGGAGTTCCACCGCATGAGTGGTGATGTGGACTACCTGCTCAAGGTCGTGACCTCCAGCATCGACGGCTACGACCGTTTCTATAAAAAACTCATCAGCCTGGTCGATTTGGCGGGCGTGTCATCGGCATTTTCAATGGAACAAATCAAAAGCAGCACGGCTCTACCATTGGTCTAGGGGTTGAACGCCGCTCACCTGCGCCGCTTGAGCCTGCCCGAAAATTGAAGCAGCGGCTGCGCAAAGGCCATTGCATATCTGTCACCATGTTGAACTGCTCCCCTGTTTGCTGCACCGTGCCGGCAAGAAATGCGACCCCGAAAGTACCCTGATTTGAACTCCAAAACCCCCAAAGCCGACTCTCACTCTGACGCCCGCCCGCGCGCCGCCGCACCCACACTGGCAGTACCCAGCGGCCGCGGCTCCCGCCTGGCGCGCCTGGGCTGGATGGCCACTGGCATTGCCGGAGGCATGGTGGCCGAAGGAGCACGCCAGTGGGCACGTGGAAACCGCCCCAAGGTCAGCGACCTGCTGTTGACACCCGCCAACGCGCGCCGGGTTGCCGACCAGTTGGCCCAATTGCGCGGTGCGGCCATGAAGGTAGGGCAGCTGGTGTCCATGGAGACCGGCGACTTGTTGCCGCCTGCGCTGGCCGATATTCTGGCGCGCCTGCGCTCCGATGCGCGCGCCATGCCCCGGGCCCAGGTTGCCAGCGTGCTGGAGAGCAATTGGGGCAAGGGCTGGGAGCAGCAATTCAAACATTTCTCGTTCGAGCCGATGGCGGCGGCGTCCATCGGACAGGTGCACCGCGCCCAGACCCGTGACGGGCGCGTCCTCGCCATCAAGATTCAGTACCCCGGCGTGCGCGAAAGTATCAACAGTGACGTGGACAACGTGGCGGGGCTGCTGCGCATGTCCGGCTTGTTGCCCAAGGAAATGGACATCAAGCCCCTGCTGCGCGATGCCAAGCGCCAACTGCACGATGAGGCCGACTACCTCAAGGAAGGCAACTACCTGGCCCGCTATGGCGAACTGCTGGTCGATGCGCCAGAGTATTTGCTGCCCGCGCGGCATGCCGAGTTGACCACCCACAGCGTGTTGGCCATGGATTTTGTGGGCGGGGTTGCCGTGGAATCTTTGGTGGACGCGCCGCAGGCGGAGCGTGACCGGGTGATGGGCTTGCTGTTTGCGCTGTTGCTGCGCGAGTTGTTTGAGTTTCGCTTGGTCCAGACCGACCCCAATTTTGCGAACTATCGCTATGACACCGCAACGCGCCAGTTGATCCTGCTCGATTTCGGTGCCACCCGGCCCTACAAGGCCAGCATGTCCCGCGACTTCAAACGCCTGATCCAGGGCGCCATGGCCGCAGACCGCAACACCATGGCCACCGCTTGCCTTGCCATTGGCTACTTCGATGCCACCAACCAGGACAAACACCAGCAGGCCGTGCTCGACATTGGCCAGCAGGCGCTGGAGCCGTTCAGCCAGGTCGGCGCTTACGACTTTGGCACATCCGACTTGCCGCAACGCATTCACGCCACCGGTCTGGCCCTGGGGCTGGACCGCGAGTTCTGGAAAATCCCCCCGGCCGACGCCATGCTGCTGCAACGCAAGTTCGGCGGCCTGTATTTGCTGGCGATCCGGCTCAGTGCCCGGGTGGATGTGCATGCGCTGGCGCAACGTGCCTTGCAAAGGGCGCCAAAAGCCTAGGAGTTGTCGGCATTTTGTGGTTCGAAATTTAGTTGATAACTCTATTGGTGATGGCTTGCAACCGCAACTCTTGCTCTGCATCAGCCGGAGGAAAGCACTGGGGCCGTCCTATAAAGGCGCCATCTCCACCCCCAGAATTCATTAGTAAGCGATGTTGAACAAGCCAACCACCCTTTGCGATATAAGCTTTGCCAGTGGCAACCACGTCACCCGTAGCTACGTCGGTATAGGCAATGGTCATTTCTTCAGCTGGGCGATTAAGTCCTTCGAGCTTGTTTTTTTTGGTAGAGCTGTACCGCAAATCAAACTTCTTCCCAAAAGCATTCGGTGAAATTTGATAGACGCCACCTGTATTGCATAGCGCTTCGAACTCTTTCGCCCCTTTGATTTCATCACGTAACGGCAATGTGAATAGACCGATAACAGCAACCGCGCCAATCAACTGGCGAATCCATCTTTTTTTTTGGATAAAGAAGGTGAGAAAGTAGGCGGAAAAGTACAGCGCAGCACCCCAAAGCCCTCCAATCAAAAGAAACAATAGCGCGCTCATTTTGCTGCTCCCGTTTAGCTCAACTGCTCTGTAGCCATGCCGCCCAGCGTCAGGAACACACTGGTCTGGGCTTTTGCTGTGCGGTCAATCAAAATCATGCGACCGTCAAGGAGTAGCACCTCTTCTTTCCACATGGCAACAATTGGGCCACAACTGGTCAATAGTGGGAGCAAGTCTGATAGGGTGAGTGCGTAAACCAGCATTTTTATAGTGAGGTCTTTGAATTGCTAGTTTAGTGGCTCGTTTTGGCGCTTGTTTTTGTCGGAAGTTGACTGCAATTGCTGGCCACAGGTACCTTTGGCTTCGCGAACAAAGATTTGGGAGGCAATGTCCCATAACGAAGTACTGCTTATTCGCTTGAAGCGTGCGTGCAGCAGGTCCTGAATAATGCTGGGGTCCAGAGCGGCTATGCCGAGTTGGTGGGCCAGGTTCGCCGGGGCAACCGCAACGTGCTGCAGCCCGGCAATGGTGCGCAGGACGGACAGCGGCGGTTAGGGCGCGGCGGGCTGCTGGCCATCGTTGGGCAACAGCGCTGCGTGATTGCCGCGCCCGCCGCAGGCAAATGGGTGCTGTTATAAGCCTCGTCCGCCTACAATTCGATCACCCTCACCTACCGGATGTAGAGAAATGCGTAACTCCGAAGCCAGCCCTGTGCTAACTGTTCCACCCGCAGTATTGGCCGCTTTGCATATTTCGGCTACCGACCCCGTGCGGTGGGAGGTGCGCGATGGTGAAGCGGTGTTGAAGGCAGACGTCAGACGCCGCAACGTGGACGAGGTTGCAGGCATGCTGGCCCAGCAACTGAAAGGTAGGCGTATCCCGTGGAGTACGGTTGGCGCAAGCGCTCGTGAAGCATGGGGAAAAATGCGGTGATTTCGATTGACGCCAATGTAATACTGCGGTTTCTGACACGCCAGCCCAAACCCCAGTTTGAAGCGGCTCGTGCGCTTTTTCACAAAGGTGACCTGTTTGTCAGCACTCCGGTGGTCATGGAAGTCTATTTCACGTTGACGGGAAGCGTCCTTGCCTTTTCCGAAGTTCAGGCCCTCGCAGCATTGGAAGCGGTGCTGCAACTGCCCGGCGTTACGGTGCAAAGTGCCGATCAAGTTTTTGCAGCCATTGGCTATGCACGCCGAGGCATGCCTTTCAAAGACGCGTGTGTACTGGCGTTCAGCACAACGGCCACAAAGTTGCTCACGTTTGACAAGGCGTTTGTAAAAACCACGGCCAGGCTGAAGCTCAAGCCAGAGGTTCAAACACCGTAAGTTTGCGCCCGCCAATACAGCAACTAACGCTCCGGCAACCCCAAAAACCGCGCCATCGTCTGCGCCAGATTCTGCGAATCGGCTCTCAACAACTGGCGGCTGATGGACTGCACGGAATGGTCTGCGCCCGCAACGATGCGCAAGTCATAGAGAGCACCTGAGTCTTGCCAGACCTTGGCCGTATTGGCTTGGGATGCAAAATCCACACGCGCCAGCCCCTTTCCGCGACCGCCAGTGATGGGCACATTGGTGTCGTCTGCGCCATGGATAGCCATGATGCGTTTGCCATGTGCCGCCGGGCAGTGGGAGGCCCCGGACTCCAAACCGCCTGACACGGCAACGGCGGCGGCGTACAAGGTGGTTTCACACACCATGCGCTGGGTCAGCATCGCGCCATTGGAGTGGCCCACGCCAAAAATCCGCGCCGGGTCCACGCCATATTTGGCCGCAATCTCGCCCACCGCGCTGCGCAGGTAGGTCACATCATCCACCTTGTTTTCAGCAGGCTGGCCACAACACGCCCCGGCATTCCAGCCCAATTTGTCGGGACCCAACATGCGGGCCACGGGTGTGCCGCTGAGGTAGGCCACGACAAACCCACCCTGTTCGGCCACTGCGTTCATGTTCAGTGCGCTCTCGATGCGCGCAGATGCCAATCGCTCGGCATTGCCCAAGCCGCCATGAAGCACTACCACCAGGGCCCGACTCCCTACAGCAGGCAGATTGGCTGGTGTGTAGATGTAGGCCATGCGCCCGGAAAAAACCTCTGGCACGGGTTGCGCGGCAGCTGCGCCTGGCATGGCCCACAGACACGCCAAGGCAAACAGTGCAAAGAAGTCGCGTCGCAGCATTGAGGGGAAAGTCATGTTGTGTGGGCCATCGGCGGTGTCTGTGGGCAAGCCCAAACTGTACCGTCAAGCCAGCAGTTGCCCGCGCTCACCGAACTGGATCAACACCCCCACCCTCCGGGTGGTATTGAAACACCGCGTCCAGTGGCCGCCCAAACACAGCCGCGATGCGAAAGGCCACTTCCAGCGACGGGGAGTACTTGCCCAGCTCGATGGCGTTGACGGTTTGCCGGGTCACCTGGATGCGCTCGGCAAGTGCCTGCTGCGTCATCTCTGCGTGTTCAAAACGCAGCTTTCGGATCGTGTTGGTGATGGTGTTGAGGCTGTCGGCCATGTCAGGCCTCCCGGCGGTAGTAGTACAGGCGCGAGCCATAACGCACCAGTTCCGCCAACCAGATAACCAGTAGGATGCAATGGGCAAACTGCCACACGCTGAACCCCATGTGCATGGTGCCAATGGTCAGAAATGCGCCCACCAACAGCAAAAAGTAGGCGCCCTGGGTGGCCCGCCACTGGATCAATCGCTCGCGCTCGTCCAGCGGCGTTTTGGCGTCCTGCGGCGAGCGCAGGGCCAGGACCACGTGCGATACCACCTGGATGACAACCAGCACCGCTACCAGCGCTACAAAAAACATGAAGTAGTTGCGTCCCGGAAGACGGGTCGTGTCCAACAGGCTCCAGGCAATGTCGGCAAAGTAGACGGCAAAGAGGCACAAGGAAACAAAACTCAGCCAGTCGCTCTTTTCACGGAAAGACATGATGAACACTCATAAAGTCAAACAAGATGGACTTAATGTAATGTTTATCTTACTTTATGTCTACTATTTTTTACACAAAGGTTCCATCGCTCGGTCTGCATGGGGCGCTGAACCAAACCTAGTTACCGTCGTCACAATCCCCAAAAAAAGCCATTTGCTCCTTTTTTTATAGCGATATCCGCATATTTCACGGGGGCGAGAGGCCCATTTGACACATAAGAATGAATTGCGCCGGGTTAAACTGCCTGCACCATGCTGAGCCCACTCAAATCCCTGTTGTCCAGTTTTTTCATGCCCGATGGGGGCAAGACCGCGTTGGAAGAAACCCATGAACTGCACCTGGCCACCGCCGTATTGTTGGTGGAGGTGATGCGAAGCGACACGCATTCCAAAGCGACCGAGCGGGCCGCTACCGTCCAAGGCTTGCGCAACAAGTTTTCCCTGACCGACGACGAACTGGCCCGACTGATGGCCCGGGCCGAACAAACCGCCGAAACGGCCAACGACTACTTTCGTTTCACCAGTGCGATGAACGACCAGCTCACCCAGGCGCAAAAAATCCAGGTGATTGAGACCATGTGGCAAGTGGCCTACGCCGATGGCCATCTGGACGCCAACGAGAACCACCTGATCAGCAAGATTGCCGGTTTGTTGCACGTCACGCACGGCGAATACATCGCAGCCAAATTGCACGCCAAAAACGCCGCGCCCCTGCCCCCCTGAAACGGAGACCACCCCATGAAACGGCTGAAAACATTCGTGCTGACGCTGGTTGGGTTGGCCCTGGTGCTCAGCCTGGCGACGTGGCTGGTGTTTCGCATGCCCAGTTTTGGCGGTGTGTTCCAGGGGGAACGCCTGGAGCGCATGCGCCAGTCCAAACAATTCATCAACGGCCGGTTTGAAAATACGCCGCCCTACGTCAGCAACATGTCGACCGTGGGAGAAATTCAGGCCTATCTGGGCGACCAGGTGCGTGAGCCCCAGTTCGAAGTGCCGGTGCTCAAGATGACGGCGGACGACCTGGCCCAACCGGTGGCGCCCGGCCTGCGCACCTGGTGGTTGGGCCACGCCAGTGTGCTGATCGAGCTGGACGGCGTGCGCATCCTGACCGACCCGGTGCTGTCCGAGCGCACCTCGCCTTTCCAGTTTGTGGGGCCTGCGCGCCTGCACCCGGCACCGTTGCCGCTGGCGCAATGGAAAGGCGTAGACGCCGTGGTGATTTCCCACGACCACTTCGACCATCTGGACATGGACACCATTGCCCATTTGGCGCAAAACGGCACGCATTTTTACGTCGGTCTGGGCATTGGCGCGCACTTGCAGCTCTGGCAAGTCCCAGCGGCACAGATCCACGAAATGGACTGGTGGGAGACGGCCGACATCAAGGGGGTCAAGATCCACTGCACACCTGCACGCCACTATTCAGGCCGCAAGAGCATGGACAACTCCACACTGTGGGCGTCGTGGATGGTCAAGGGGCCAGCCAACACGCTGTACTACAGCGGCGACACCGGCTATGCGGGTCACTTCAAAACCATCCGTGAGCGCCTGGGCGCGCCAGGTCTGGCGCTGATCAAGATCGGCGCCTATGGCGACACCTGGCTGGACATCCACATGAACCCCGAGTCCGCCATCCAGGCCTTTCAGGACCTGGGCGCTACCACGCTGCTGCCGGTGCACTGGGCCACCTTCAACCTGGCTTACCACGACTGGGCCGAACCCGTGGTGCGCACCGTGGCGGCGGCCCAGGCCAAGGGCGTGCAGGTGGTGACGCCGCGGGTGGGTGAGACGTTTACGTTTGGAGCGCCGTTTGTGAACCAGTCTTGGTACCAGCCAGCGGCGGTGGCCCACTAAAAAAGTGGTACCACGCGTGCAAGCGCCTTCAGGGCAACAATTGCCCGTCAACAATCTGAATCTGCCGCGCACAACGCTTGGCCAGCGCCGGATCGTGGGTCACGATCAGGCAGGCGGACTTTTGCTCCTGGTTGACCCGCTGCAGCAGCTCAAAAATGTCATTGGCGCTGTGGGTGTCGAGATTACCGGTGGGCTCATCCGCCAGGATCAGGCGCGGCGACAGCGACAAAGCCCGCGCCACCGCCACCCGCTGCTGCATGCCACCCGACAGTTGCGCAGGGCGTTTGTGCGCTGCGTCCTTCAAACCCACCTGGTCCAGCAGCCGCAGTGCCGTGTCCTTCGCCTCGGGCGTGGGCCAACCGGCGTCGATGATGGACGGCATCATGACGTTTTCCAGCGCGGTAAACCCGGGCAACAAGTGGTGAAACTGGAAGATGAAGCCGATGGTGCGACCGCGCAGTGCTGTGATGGCGGCGTCGTCCAGAGCGGCAATGTCAACCCCGCCGACCCGCAATTGGCCAGCCGATGGCTTTTCAAGCAAACCGATCAGGTTGAGCAGGGTACTTTTGCCAGACCCTGACGGCCCGGTCAGCGCGGCAAATTCGCTCTCCTGAACCACCAGATCGATGCCATGCAGCACTTCGGTGGCCACCGGCGTGCCTTCGCCGTAGCTCTTGCGGATCTGGTTCAGCTCAATGATGGGTGCCATGAAGAGTGATCGCTCAGATTCGAATGGCCTGCACCGGGTCCAGCAGCGCCGCCCGCCGCGCCGGCAGAGCTGCCGCCAGCAGACCAACTACCAGCGCCAGAGCACAGGCGGACGCCGCCACAGCGGGGTCCAGATCGGCGCTGACCAGCGCGGTGCCGTCTGCATTGCGGGTGATCTTGGAGAAAAATGTCAGCAAACCCAGCGCCAGGGCAGACCCTAGCGCCGAACCCATCAAACCGTAAAACCCACCCTGCAGCAAAAACACCGACATGATGCGCCGGGGGCTGGCCCCCATGGCGCGCAGAATGCCGATTTCCTTCTGCTTTTGCACAACAGACACCACCAGAACGCTGGCAATGCCCACGGCGACGATCACCGTGACAAAGAATCGGATCAGGTTGTTGGACATGCTTTGGCTGTTGAGCGCAGAGAGCAGTTGCGCATTGGTCTGCATCCAGCTGTCCACGGTGAGGCCGGTTTGGGCCTGCAACTGGCGCGCGATGCCGTCGGCCTCAAACAGCTTGGCCACCCGCAGGTCGATCTGGGTAATGCCGCCGGGCAGGTCCAGCAGGGTCTGCGCGACCTGGGTGCTGGTGAAAACCCAGCGCCGGTTCAGGTCGCGGTTGCCAATATCAAAAATCCCTGACACGCTGAACAGGTCGTTGCGGCCATTGACGGTGACCAGCCGCAGCTTGTCACCCACGGTGATACCCAGGTCTTTGGCCAGTTCCACACCGACCACGGCATTGGCCCCAGCCACGTCAAAGGTGCCCAGTTGCAGGTATTTCTGCATCCGGACGATGCGCTGGTAGGCCTCAGCATCGACCCCCATCAAAGCGATCGACTGGCTGGCATCGGCCCGCACCGCAAAACCTGCGCCAGAGACCATGGACGACACCGCCAGCACCCCGTTTGTTTGCGCCGCCAGTTGCGCAACCGATGCCGACTGGTCAATGCCGCGCAGGCGTTGCGCACGCGGCTGCACAATCGCCGCGGTGCTGTCGGCCGGCAATGTAGTCAGGTTCACAGCCTGCGGCGGGCGTATCACGATGTGGGCCTGGCTGCCCAAAGTTTTGTCGATGATCGAGACCTGGAGTTGGCTGATCAGCGTGGTCAGGAAAATGATGACCGCCACCCCACCGGTCACCCCGGCCAGGATCAGCACAGTTTGCATGCGTCCTTCGCGCAGGTAGCGCAGGGCCACCATCCAGGCAAAAGGCAAACGGATCGGCATGTGTGCTGGAGCCAACAACTAGGGTTTGGCAGTGGCGGCCGGCTGAGCGCCGCTGGGCAGTGTGTGTTCGGCGCGCTCACGCACCCGAGCGCCCTCTTCCACACTGGCCGTCGGCAAGATCACCCGATCGCCCGCCACCAGGCCTTTGACAATTTGCGTGGTGCCAATGCCGCGCAAACCGGTGGTCACCACAAGCCGCTGCGCTCGGCCGTCGCGGTTGACCAGCACAAAACTTGCACCATTGGCATCACGGCGCACCGCGTCGGTGGGCAGCTTTACGGCTTTGGGCTCCTGGGCGGTGATGATTTCCACACTCACGGTCATGTCGGGGCGCAAGAAGTCCGGGCTCTTGTTCACCCGCAGTTTCAGGTCGACCGTGCCGCGCTGCGCATCCACCGCCGGCGCAATGTATGTCAAGGTGGCAGCAAGGGTCCGATCGGGATAGGCGTCGGCCGTGGCGCGTGCCGCCTGACCCAGCTTCACATACTGAAGGTTTTTCTCGTCAACGCTGGCCGCGATTCGGGTCTCGTCTCCGGACACCAGGGTCAGGATGCTGCGCCCCGGTTGCGCCATGTCGCCCGGGTCAGCCGCACGGGCAATCACTGTGGCGGCCACGGGAGCACGCAGGCTCAACTGGTCCAGCCGGGTCGCGGCGGCCTTTTCGGCTGCCATGGCTTGCTCCAGCCGGGTTTGCGCCACGGCGGCCTCGGCCCCGCCGCCCTGGTTGCCCTGGGCCTGGGCACGCGCTGCCAGCACGGCGGCGGCGCTGGACAAGGCGGCCCGTTGCGCATCATCCAGCCGGGACTGCGAGATAAAGCCTTTTTTGACGAGGTCCTGGCTGCGCGTGAGCTCCTGCGCGGCCTGCGCATCGGCGGCGATGGCCTGTTTCAGTTGTTGCGCGCTGACCGGTTCTTGCACCGTGGCAATCTGGCGGATGCGGGCACGGGCCTCGGCCACGGCGGCGCGGGACTGCGCGAGGTTGGCCACCGCTTCGTCATCACGCAAGCGCACCAATACTTGATTGGCCTGGACCTGGTCGCCCTCGCGCACCAGAATGGCGTCGATACGGGCCGAGCTTTGGGCTGCAATGTCGTTGCGCGCCACCATAACAATGCGCCCCGCTGTGACAACCGACTGCACCATGGGGCCTTGGGTGACCACCACCACCTCCACGGCCTGGCCGCGCAGCGCGCTCCACAACAGAACTGCCATACCAATCAGCACAACAGCCATCCAGATCAGTCGGGTACGCGTAAAAGTCATCGAACGATTGTGACCGACGCAAGCCGTTGCACAATGGAGACGTCCGATACCCTTTGCAAGCACCCTGTTTTCCTGAACTACATGCTGTGAATGCCCTTACTCTCAGAGCCGTCAACGCCAACGTGCACAGTGTGCACACGTCCGATGGAACCCACGTGGGCAACCTCAAACGGGTCGGTGAAATTTGGAAGTTCAAGGCGATTGGTTATGACGCGGCCGGGGCGGTAGAACCGGGTGGCGGGCCCTTAACGGACCGGCACAATACGCCATTTGCAGCGCCCGATGCGCAGGATGCCACTGCCAAACTGTGTGCTTGACGCGCCCTATCCAAAGGCTTCACCGATGAGACTCCCTTCACCTTGGCGGCAGCTAGGTCGCCGCACCTGCAATGTGCTCATCACATTCGCTTTGGGATGCAGTGGGATGGCCTGGGTGGGCCCTGACGAGGCCCCGCTGCGCATAGGCTCCAAACGCTTCACCGAGTCCTATATCCTGGCGGAGCTGCTGGCCCAGACCGCTGCGCCGCATCTGCGGGCCGCACCCGAAGTGCGCCAGGGTCTGGGCAATACCGCCATCGTCTACGAGGCCTTGCGTGCTGGGCAGATTGATCTGTACCCCGAATACGCGGGCACCATCAGCCAGGAAATTCTGAAGAGCACAGTACCCATGGACCTGGCGCAGATGCAGGCGGCGCTGGCGCCCTTGGGCCTGGGTGTGGCGGTTCCGCTGGGCTTTAACGATGGCTATGCACTGGCCATGCGCGCCGACAGGGCCCAGGCGCTGGGCATTGCCAAGTTGGGCGACATGGCCGCCCACCCCACGCTCAAACTGGGCCTTTCCAACGAATTTATCGGCCGCTCCGACGGCTGGAAAGGTCTGGCCCAGCGGTATGGCCTGTCACAGAAACCTGCAGGCCTGGACCACGGTCTGGCCTACGACGCCATTGCCGCCCAGCAGGTGGATGTAATCGACATTTACACCACCGATGCCAAGATCGATTTCCTGGGCCTGCGGGTGCTGGTGGACGATCAACGCTACTTTCCACGCTATGACGCCGTAGTGCTGTACCGGCTGGATGTGCCCACGCGCCTTCCGCAAGCCTGGGCCGCGCTGCTAACCCTGAGTGGCCGGATCAACGAGGCCATGATGATTGCCATGAACGCGCGGGCCGAACTCAAGGGTGTGGCCTTTGATGTGATTGCGCGGGACCAGTTGGCGGCACTCGCCAAGCAAGGCATGGCCACGCCAAACGCGACCAACCAAAAGTCCAGCGGCGCAACGGCCACTGCGAACGCGACGGCACTTGCGCCTGATGCGAGCCAACGCGGCTTCTGGGCAAAACTGTTCGCACCCGACTTTGCGCGGCTCGCGGGCCAGCATGTGCTGTTGGTGGGCGTGGCCGTGGCGCTGGCCACGCTGCTGGGCATTCCGATGGCGGTATTGACCTTTCGCCACCCGCGTCTGGGCGCCACGGTGCTGGGCGCTGCGGGCTTGCTGCAAACCGTGCCGTCCATTGCCATGCTGGCCGTGCTGATCTCGTTTTTGGGTGCCATTGGCACACTACCGGCCTTGGTGGCGCTGACGCTGTATGCCTTTTTGCCCATCATGCGCAACACGGCAACCGGTCTGGCCCATGTGCCCGAAGGCCTGCGAATGGCCGGCACGGCATTGGGCTTGACAGCTCGGCAACGCATGCGCCATATCGAACTACCCTTGGCGCTGCCCACCATCGTCGCCGGGGTGCGCACCGCCACCGCCATTTCTATCGGCACGGCCACCATTGCCGCGTTTGTGGGCGCGGGCGGGTTTGGTGAGCGCATCGTCACCGGCCTGGCGCTCAATGACCGTGAGTTGCTGTTGGCGGGGGCGTTGCCAGCGGCATTGCTGGCGTTTCTCAGTGAAGCGCTGTTTGAAGTGCTGGAGCGCAGGCTGCGGCGTGGTGCCTGACCCCGCTGGCTCCTGACTACCGTGCTCGGAGTGTATTTGGCGAATCCTTGCAGTCAAATTGGCATCCAGCCCCCGTAGATATTGCGTAAGTAGCTATTGTTTTTATAGCGAGTAAGCTGACTGGCTGGCCCTTTCTGCCAACGGGCTTGGGGGCTGGTGAATCGTGTATTCGTTCTCTGGCCCACGCTCGCCGACGGGCATGGTGGGTTCGCTTGCCTTGCTTCGTTAACGCCGTGCCTGGCGCGCATTCTCTGTGGCAACGTCGAATGGGGCCGACGCCCGAACACCCGATCCACCAACCCAGTGGCGTTGTGGGATGTGGGTGGAACTTTCCTCGGGTGAGGTTGGCCATAGCACTTGTATGTGATGGTACGCACGGAGTTTTTTGGACAAGTGCAATACGCTTGGCCACATCCGGCACACCCTGGAACACCACAGCCAGGGCACCGCAATGAAAACAACACATTCAGGGGAAATCACCATGTGCCTAGGCAACAACTCTGGGTCGTTCCGAAGCATGGTGCGCTGTTTACTGTTGGCCATCACTGCCTTGACTGCACATTCCGCTCACGCCGCACCGAGTGTCTCGGCAGGCGGCGACCACACCTGTGCCGTACACAGCAACGGCGGGGTGGAGTGCTGGGGACTCAATGGCCACGGCCAACTTGGCGATGGCAGCCACAACAGCAGCGCACTTCCCGTATCGGTGCGCGATATCAGCAACGCATTCTTTGTCTCCGCGGGACACCGTCACAGTTGTGCAGTGCTCCGTAATGGTCGGGTGCAGTGCTGGGGCAATAACTATGCGGACCAACTAGGCGATGACACCACGCCAACGAGTTCCAGCATCCCAGTGACAGTGAATGGGCTCGGCAGCGCCATCTCAGTCGCAACGGGTGAGTACCACTCCTGCGCCGTTCTCATCAGTGGCGAGGTGCAATGCTGGGGACACAACAGCGCGGGCCAGCTCGGCAACGGCGGCGGGTACAGTGGTCTCAGCCCGGTCACGGCAAGTGGCATTTCTAACGCTGTTGCGGTTGCGGTGGGTATCGGCCATAGCTGTGCTGTACTGCGTAGCGGAGGCGTGCAGTGTTGGGGCGACAACTATTACGGCCAGGTTGGCAGTGGCGTCGCACAATACCGATCCATCCCCGTAACAGTGCAGGGCATCAGCAACGCCATCTCCCTATCGGCCGGTGCCTTTCACACCTGCGCTGTGCTCAGCAGTGGCGGGGTAATGTGTTGGGGTCTCAACAACTTGGGCCAGTTGGGCGACAGCAGTAGCAAGGATAGGAGTGTCCCGGTGGCGGTCAATGGCATCAGCAATGCCATGTCGGTTGCTGCGGGTGGTAGCCACACCTGCGCCGTGCTCAACGGCGGTAGCGTTTGGTGCTGGGGCGATGGTACCAACGGCCAAACGGGCAATGGCAGCACGACATTGCGAAGCCTCAGCCCGGTTGCAGTGGGCGGTGTGAGTGATGCGACGTCAGTCACGGCGGGCCGCAAACACAGTTGTGCGGAAACGCGCAGCGGTGGCGTGCTGTGTTGGGGCGACAACTATTACGGGAAGCTGGGCAATGGAAGCACCACCTGGAGTGTTCAGCCAGTCGATGTCGTCAACACCAACAACGCCAGCGCAGTGTCCTCAGGCTGGAGACACAGTTGCGCCTTGTTGGGCACGGGCGCAGTGCAATGTTGGGGAGTCGAGCCCAGCGATGTCTATGCTGTTAGCAACACGTCGAAAAGGTCCAGCCCGGTGGTGGTTGGCGGGATCGGCAATGCCATCGCCGTTTCCGCTGGTTTTAACCATGCTTGCGCTGTGCTCAGCGGCGGCACCGTGCAATGCTGGGGTGACAACTCGTTGGGGCAGCTTGGGGACGGCAGCACGGTCAGCAGCACAACCCCGGTCACGGTAAGGGGCATCAGCAGTGCCACATCGGTTGCGGCCGGGGGGTTATACACGTGCGCCGTTCTCCGTAGTGGTGCGATTCAGTGTTGGGGGAGCAATATCTCGGGCGAGCTAGGCGACGGCAGCAAGACTGACCGCGCTGTCCCCGTTGCGGTCAGCGGCATCAGCACTGCGACATCGGTCTCGGCAGTCGGTTCCACAACGTGTGCAGTGCTGCGCAGTGGCGAACTGCAATGCTGGGGAAGTAACCTTTTCGGCATGCTTGGCAATGGCAGCACGATCTGGAACAGTTCCACGCCGGTGGCCGTTAGTGGCATCAGCGACGCTATCTCCGTCTCGGCGGGCGGTTTTCACACCTGTGCCGTGCTCAGCAGCGGTCAGGTGAAGTGCTGGGGAAGCAACATTTTAGGGTGGCTAGGCAACGGCAGCACGACGGACAGCCGCACTCCGGTGCTTGTGAGTTCGATCAGCACGGCCACTTCGGTCACTGTGGGTGATAACCAGACCTGCGCTCTGCTCAGCAGCGGTGTTGTGCAGTGTTGGGGTAGCAACTATCTGCCCCTGCCTGGCGATGACCCCGCGACCCGCACCTCCGTCCCCGTGACTGTGAATGGCATCAGCGACGCAATCTCCGTCTCGGCGGGCGGCTTTCACACCTGTGCCGTGCTCAGCAGTGGCGCCATGCGATGCTGGGGTTACGATGAATTTGGCCAGTTGGGAACCGGCCGGCCGTTCAATTACCTCCCTGGCGCAGTCCTGGGTGCCAATGGGCAAGGATTCTTGAACCTGATCGCAGGCATGGCTGCCGACGCCGACAAAGTGTTTGCATGGGCTGAAAAAACCTATCCGTCCATCTTCAGCGCGACCGGGCAAGCATCGCTCATCACACCCGGCTATCGCTATCGGAGTTATGTCGATGGGCACTATCTTGGTGTCAACGACGGTGGTATCCCGCATCTTTTTTACCTTGGCCCATTGAGTGACAACGCCTTGCTTGATCTGGGGTTGTTGTCTGGGTGGGTGAACCAGATTGGACTTTGACGGCGCTGCGCCCAAAGTCTTGTAGTCAAATGGGCAACCAGCCCCCGTGGACATTGCGTAAGTAGCTATTGAATATATAGCGAATTGGTTGGTTTTCTGGCCTTTTGTGCCAGCGGGTGTGGGGGCTGGTGGGTTGTGGTTTATGGGTTCTTGAACGTACCATCGACCATACGCAAAACCGGAGACGCGAGTTGACCCAGCCTGTTGCTCTCATCACCAATGCACTCGCATTTGCGGGTCCGCCTGCGGTTGCATCGCTTCTCAAGGCAGGGTTCCGGGTTGTCGTGCACGACACCGCGTTCACTTCGTCCGCAGCCCAAGCGGCCTATCGAAGCGCCAAGCCCGACGTCGTCGTACTGTCGGATCAAACTCCGCCCGAGATTATCGAATCCGCCTGGGCCGTGGGCCATCGGTTGGACGTATTGGTCAGCAATGATGCGTATCGACCGATCCACGGACCCATCGAGGACGCCGAGATTGAAAGCCTGCAGTCCACACTGGAACGTCTGGTTGTATTCCCGTTTGCTATCGCCAAAGCGGCAATTCCAAGGCTGAAAGCCCAGGCGAAGGCGCGTATTGTTTTTATCTCGTCGAACCGCAATCGGCTTCCCTTGCGCGGTGGCTCCATTCCAGACATCGCACGGGCGGGCACCAATGCGCTGGTCAAATCACTCAGCATAGAACTCGCGCCCCACGGCATCCCGGTGAACGCCATCGCCCCGAACTATTTGTACAGCGAGACCTACTATCCCAAAGCACGTTTTGTTGATGACGCTGCCGGGCGTGCGTACATCGAAAAGACGGTGCCTGCCGGGCGTCTGGGCGAACCCCGGGAAATAGGCGAACTCATTCACTATTTGGCAACGATGGACGGAAACTTCATGACCGGGGCCATCATCGACTTCTCCGGGGGATGGCCCGTGGCGATGTCAGCCCCCACGTGAGCACCAGCACAAACAACAGCCTCTGAAGAACCCCACCCATGACCACCTTCCACCGCCGCCCGCTCCCCGACACCCTGGTCGCTTTCGCCAGCCCCGCCGGGCGGGACATGCTGGCCAGCGCCATGGCCGCGGGGGATGCGGCGGCGTTTTTTCCGCTGGTGTCACATCTGCACACCCAGGCCGAGCCAGCATGGTGCGGCTTTGGCACGCTGGTGACGGTGCTCAACGCGCTGGAGATCGACCCCGGGCGGGTCTGGAAGGGGCCGTGGCGGTATTTTGGGGAAGAGCTGCTGATCTGCTGCAAATCCCTCGAAGCCGCCGCCGCCGAGGGACTGACGCTGGGTGAGGTGGGTTGTCTGGCGCAATGCAATGGTGCGTCCGTGCAGTTACAGCACGCCGCGCCGGGCGATGACGGCCTGAGCGCCTTTCGCCAGGCCCTGTTGGCCTCGGTGCGCGCACCGGATGGGCCATTTATGGTGGCCAACTATGACCGCGCTGCGCTGGACCAGACCGGTAGCGGCCACTTTTCGCCGCTGGCGGCCTGGCACGCGCCAACCGACCAGGTGCTGGTGTTGGACGTAGCCCGCTTCAAGTACCCGCCGCACTGGGTGCCGGTGGATCGCCTGTGGCAGGCCATGTGTGCGCCCGACACCAGCACCCACGCGCCGCGTGGTTACCTGTTGATTGGTAAAGCGGACACCGCCGAAAAGCCCGAGGGACTGGACGCGCTGGTAGCCAGGCTTCAAGGCATGGGTGTTCCACCTATGTGCACCCCACAATGCGCGCCAACCGTCGGCTAAGGAGGATGGGTGGCAGAGCGTTCTGCGCAGGTCAAGGAGGAGCCCGCGCAGCGGGCGGAGGACACGGAGCAGAACGCTCTGCCGCCCAGCCGCCCCACACACCAACGTCCTGCACCGGTCTTGGGGTAACCTCCAGCATCAAACCAACAAGGAAGCCAATATGAAGAAACTCAACGTCACCATCACCCTCGAAATGTCCGTCCCCGACGACTGGGAGCTGACCAAGACCTCGGAGGGCGGCCAAGTACTCAAATTGCCGGACGGCCAGTTCATGGACATCGCTATTGAACCGCTGTTCAGCGCCGACCCCGAAGAAACCTGGTCCAGCACCGATGACGACGCGGTATTGAACGACATTCTGGACATGGTGGAGAGCGAAGAGGTCACCTACGAGTTTGTGGTCCATTAACACCGCGTGTCATCCAAGCACAGATGCGGCGTGCCGGCGAACAAAACCCTGAAAGAAAAACCAAAAATACTTGCCCCTGCCCCCTGTGGGCTAGCTTGTGGATAAGCGTGTTCACAAGCGGCCAAAGCCGCGCTGGGCTTGGTTTTGCCAGGCGTGCCTTGTTTTTGAGCAGACCGGGCCAGTGCCGCGTTTGGAGATTTGCGGTGTGGTAAGGGCAGTTGAGCGTGCTCAGTACACTGTGCCTATGACCATAAGCCCCCTCCATGACTAGCCCGCAGTGGTTTCTGCTGATCGGCGCACTGCTGCTGTTGCGGGGCCTGACCGCCACGCTGCTCAAACGCCTTCCTGTCACACCCGCCATCATCTACCTGGGCGTCGGCCTGCTGGTCGGTCCCACGGGGTTGAACCTGTTTCATTTCAACCCCTTGAAGGAGTCGGCTCTGCTGGAGGCTCTGACCGAAGTTGCGGTGTTGATATCGCTATTTTCTGCCGGCGTCAAGATGCCCGGTCCTTTCACTTTTGCGCGTTGGCGTGTCCCCTTGCTGCTGGCCACGGTGTCCATGGGGCTGACGGTGGCCATGGTGGCCGCATTCGCTTACCTGGTGCTGGGCCTGCCATTGGGGGCCGGCGTGCTGCTGGGGGCCATTCTGGCACCCACCGACCCGGTATTGGCAACCGATGTTCAGATCCGCCATCCCGGCGACCGTGACCAACTGCGCTTCACCCTCACCTGTGAAGCCGGCATGAACGACGGCAGTGCCTTTCCTTTTGTCATGCTGGGTCTGGGCCTGTTGGGTCTGCACGGCTTGGGTGAATCAGGCCAACGCTGGTTGGTGGTCGAGGTCTTATGGGCCACCACGGGAGCGGTGGCGATTGGGGTGGCCGGTGGTGTGGCGCTAGCCCGACTGGGCTGGAGTCTGCGCCGTGGACCCAACAACCACGAACTGCTGGACGATTTCCTGGGCCTGGGCTTGATCGGTGTGGTGTATGGCCTGTGTGTTCTGGTGGATGCCTGGGGCTTTCTGGCGGTCTTTTTTGCGGCCGCGGCCCTGCGCCAGACCGAACAAAAGCTGGCCAAGGCGGCAGCGCCGACCGACGCAGGCGAGGTCCAACCCACCGTCAGCCAGGGCGCGCTGATTTTCAAGGAGCATCTGGAACGCCTGTCTGAAATGGTGCTGGTGATCCTGCTGGGGGGCACACTCTTTCTGGATTCCTGGAGCTGGGCGGCGGTGGGTTTGTCGCTGTTTTTGTTTCTGGTAGCACGCCCGGTCAGTGTGTTGGTTGCTTTGTGGGGTTCCGGTACGGCACCGTCCATGCGGGGTCTGGTGGCCTGGTTTGGGGTGCGTGGTGTGGGTTCGCTCTATTACCTGATGTTTGCCATTCAGCACGGCCTGCCCCAAGAGTTGGCGCTGCAATTGATTCAGCTGACCTTGATTGTGGTGACGCTGTCCATCCTGTTACACGGCACCAGCGTCAAACCGCTGTTGGGGCTGTTCTGGCGGGGCAGACGCTCATGAGTTGGCCAGACGCCAGGCAATCCAGGTGCCCAGGACCGCATTGCCAATTGCAAAACCGCCAACCAGCACACTGGCCAGCACATTCAACGACTGGTTATGGGTCACCCAGCCCAGCACCAGCGACATCAGATTGAGCGCCAGCATGACCCAAAACAACGGGTTGCGAGGCTGGTAAATGCGTGAGACTTTCATGACAGCGGATGGTAAGCGTTGCCTGAAACGCACAAAATAGGGGTCTGCAATCCCTCACAATATCAAAAAAACCAAAGCAGGAGCACCACCACCATGCAAGCCCAGGACATTCTTGATTTCTGGTTTGAAGAGTTGACCGACAAACAGCATTTCATCAAAGACCCGGCGCTAGACGACATGATGCGCAAGCGCTTTGGCACCACGCTGGAAGCGGCGGCGCGTTGTGAGTTGTTCACCTGGCGAACCACACCCCAGGGCCGTCTGGCCGAAATTCTGGTGCTGGACCAGTTCTCACGCAATATATTTCGCGACACACCCCGCGCCTTTGCCCAGGACAGTCTGGCCTTGGTCTTGGCCCAAGAGCTGGTGGGCAGCGCCCAGGACCGCAGCCTGCCCGAACGTCAGCGGGTGTTTGTTTACATGCCCTATATGCACAGCGAATCACCGGCAATCCATGAGCAGGCGATTCAGTTGTTTTCGCAGCCCGGGCTGGAAGGCAACCTGGATTTTGCATTGCGGCACAAAGCCATCATTGATCGGTTTGGTCGTTACCCGCACCGCAACCAGGTTTTGGAGCGGGCGTCCAGTGCGCCGGAGGTGGCCTTTCTCAGCGAGCCAGGCTCATCCTTCTGAAAGACCGGTTGCTACGCCGCGCGAAACCTCGCGCTACACATTATTACGACTTGCGGATCGCCGCGCAGGCGATGCGCGGGCCGGAATTGCCGGTGGGCTGGGTCTTGTAATCATCCGGGTCGCGGTGCACGATAAGGCCTTTGTCCACGATGCTGGCGGCGCCCGGTTTGAGCGTCAGGCTGGTCGAGCTGAAGTCAATCTTGGCTACGCCCTGGGCGTCGGCTTTCAGCGAGGGCAGGTCGCCTACGTGGTGCGTGCCCTGTCCATGCTGGCCGTGCGCGGCGGTCATCGGATTGAAGTGGCCACCGGTTCCCATGCCGTCACCGCTGGAGCAGTCGCCCTTCTCATGCACATGAAAACCATGCTCGGCATTGGGCTTCAAGCCACGCACTTCACCGATGACCATCACCGTGTCGCCCGCCTGCGCAAAGCGCACCGTGCCTGTGGCAGCGTTGCCGCGCGTGGCCTGGAGGTCGGCCGTGGCTACCATGTCGGGCTTGGGTGTGGCGCAGGCCGCCAGGCCGATCAGCAGCGCCGCCGATGAAAGCGCACGAAACACGGGGAAAACGCAAGGGTTGCTTGAAGTCATGTCAGGTCTCCGGTTGGGTTGGGTTAGGGGAAAGTGAGGATAAAGCAGGCTTTGTGGTTGAACACTGTAAACAAAAAAATAGGGTTTAAAGGGTGGCGGTGGCAGTGTCGCTGCCGCCGGGCACGAACTGACGGAACAGGTGATTAAGGATTCGGGGCGTCCATTTCAGCTTCGTACATGACGACGCGGTTGCGTCCCTCTGCTTTGGCGCGGTACAGGGCCAGGTCCGCGCTGCGGGTCAGCGCTACAAGCGTCTCGCCATGGCTGGGGTACACCGCCACGCCGATGGAAATGGTGGCCTTGATCGACGTGGCGCCAAACAGGGTGACCTTGTCGGCGAAGCCGTTGCGCCATTGATTGGCCCGAACCATCGCAATATCAGCCGCCATGCCGGGCAGCAGCAATATGAATTCTTCTCCGCCATAGCGGCACGGTACATCTGCGGCACGGGCCTTTTCAAGCAACAGTGCCGACAAGGTTTTTAAAACTTCATCGCCAGCCTGGTGACCGTAGGTGTCGTTGACGTTTTTGAAATGATCGATATCGATCAACATGACCACCATGTACTGATGGTCGCGATGGCAGCGGGCAATTTCGCGGCCCGCAATGGTGTCCAGAAAGCGGCGGTTGTACAGCCCCGTGAGTGGATCACGGGACGCTTGTTCCTGCAGCCTGGCTTGCAGGTCTTGAATCTCGCTGAGTCGGTTGGTCAGGGTTCGCTCACTCTGGCGCAAACTCTCGCGCGTTTTGCGCAGCTGCAGGTTGCGGGAAAAAGCGGTAAGCCCGATAGCAACCATGTAAACGGTGTTGCCCAACAGACACAACACGGTGGCCGGCCAGTCGGTATCGGGAGACAAGTGCCAGCCAAAGGCAGCAATGGAGACCAGCGCACCGCCAGCAAATGCCAGTTGCGACAGCAACATGCCCCGGGCTCCGCGGATGATCGTGATGTTGAGCGTGCTGGCGATGTAAACCGTGAAGGATATCCACAGCGGGAACTCCAGCGTCGCCACCAGCAGGCCAAACAGCAAGGAGTCGATGACCAGGTTGCTGGCTTCTGTCTGTTGTGAATTCGACGAGCGTCTGGCCCGCCAATACATGAGATGGGGATACACCAGCAACTGCAACGCGATGAGGCTCCACAGTGCAGGGCTATAAGCCTTGTCCCAGCCATGAAGGCCAATACTGGCAAACATGATCGCAAAGGAACCGGTGCGCAGTCGGTAATTGGTTTTTACCGACCAATGGGCACCTTTCCTTGCCGCTGCTGCAATGGCGGAGCTTTCCATTTGGTTCGGGTCTCCTTGGGGGGCACACCACTAATCCAACCACGTCACGGCGCAGTATGGCACCTTTCATCACCGGACGACGGCTCGCGCATAGCCAAATCCGCTGAAATCAACCATGGTCGGCGTCGCAGTGCTTTGTAGACCTCAAGCTGCATAATCCCCGCATGCCCCTCCCCGTCTACCCTATGCGCACCCTTTTTGCCCACTGCATCGTGCGCAAGACCGGTATTCACCTGTTCATGACAACCCTCGCTATGCTGGCCCCGGCCATTGCAACGGCAGCGGGCGTGCGGGGCAGTTTGATCGACCCGCCTGTGGTACTGACCACCTTGACCACCAGCCAAATTGACTCTGCCACCGCATCGGCCAGTATCCAAACCCTGTCGGGCAAGGCCAAATGTGACGTGAAGGTGGTTGCCTTGCACTACAACAGCATCGGCACGCAAGGCGAAGATGCCAATGTATCTGGCGTCATGCTCGTGCCAGTTGGCATCTGCAGTGGAGAGGTCGCCCTGGTGGCCTACGCCAAAGGTACGGATGTGGAAAGGCCCCACACGCTGGCCAACGCAAGTGACAGCCAAACTCTGGCCTTGGCGGCATTTTTGGCGGCACAAGGGTATGCCGTGGTGGCTACGGACTACCTGGGGTTTGCCAAGTCAAACTACCCCTACCACCCCTATTTACACTCCGATTCTGAAGCCAGCAGCGTGATTGACTCGGTGCGTGCCGCACGCAACGCCGCCAGCGCCGTGGGCGCCATGCTGTCGGGCAAAGTCATGTTCACGGGGTACTCGCAGGGCGGGCATGCCTCCATGGCCGCCCAACGGGCCGCAGAACGCGACAACGCGGCTGAAATCACCGTGCTTGGTGGCGCACACATGGCCGGCCCGTACAACCTGTCGGGTTACTTCAAAAACGCCATGGCCATTGTGGGCGCACAGGCCTTTGTGCCTTATGCGATCACGTCCTGGCAAAAAGTTTACGGAAACGTCTATGGCAATGTGAATGACGTGTTCCAGATGCCCTATGCCGACTATATCGAGACGCTGTTGCCCAGTGCCACGTTGACTTTCGGCAGCCTTGCGTCCACCGGCAAGCTGCCAGGCGCTAACAACGAAACACCGGACCAGGCACTCAATATGGTGCTCAAGTCCACTTACCGCACCGACATCGAAACCAATGCCAACAATGGGGTGTTCCTGGCGGCCAAGAAAAATGATTTGCTGGACTGGACTCCAGCGTCCAAGGTCTTGTTGTGTGGTGGCTCGGGCGACCCTACCGTTCAGCCTGCCGTTCACCAGCAGGTGATGAAGGCGGCGTTTGACAGCAAAGGCTTGACCAACGTGACATCGGTCGATGTGGACCCCGCTATCCGCGCCGTATTTGGCGCCGTGCTGACCTTCAGCCCTTCAACCTATTACGCCAGCTACCATGGCACGCTGGAGCCAGCCTTTTGTTTGGCCCAGGCCAAGCCTTTTTTTGATAGTCTGGTGACGGCTGGCGCCGGGCTGACGGCAGACGCCGACCGAGTGTTCAACTGGGCCGAGCGCACGTACGCCTTTGTCTTTTCGCCCGCCGGACAATCCGCCGCTCTGGCCGGGTATCGCTACCGCAGTTACGGCAACCACTACCTGGCCGTCAACGAGACCGGCACACCCCATCTCTACTACCTGGGGCCACTGAGTTTGTTCACGGTGCTGGACTTGGGGCTGCTGTCGGACTTCGTCGCGTTGGCAAGATAAGGCAGCCCTCTTGCGCATAGGCCCCAGGCCTGTGGCATCCAACTTGCTAGATACTTCACTCTATCTCAACCACCAGAAATTTCTACTTATGCCTTCACTCAATTTCATCGGCGGCGAAAAAGGCGGGGTTGGCAAATCGGTCGCTGCGCGTTTACTGGCACAGTATTTCATCGACCGTGGCCAGCCCTTCACCGGCTTCGATACGGACCGCTCGCACACGTCGTTCACCCGCTTTTATGCAGACTATGCCGCGCCCGTAATTGTGGACACTTATGAGGGCCTGGACCAGATTGCCGCCGTTTTTGAAGAACCACCGGTGGATGGAAAAGCCAAGAGTGTCATTGTGGACCTGGCCGCGCAAACAGCAGCGCCCCTGTCACGCTGGGTGCGCGATTCCGACCTGTTGTCGCTTTTGGCCGAAATGGGTGTTACGGTCAACTTCTGGCATCTGGCCGATGCCGGCAAAGACTCGGTGGACCTGCTGGATCGCCTGATCAACACCTATGGCGCAGGGCCCAACTATATTGTTGTCAAGAATCTGGGCCGGGGCACCGATTTCGCCCAACTGGACCAGTCGGCCGCACTGAAGAAAGCATTGGCACTGGGCGCCCATGTGATCACACTGGCCCAATTACACGAAGGCAGCATGCGCAAGATCGACCGCCGCAATGCCAGCTACTGGGCTGCCGTACACACCACAACGGTCCCCGACAGCCTGGGTATGTTGGAGCGCCAGCGTGTCAAAACATGGCTGAAAGGCGCCTACAGTGCGCTGGACACGCTGCCCTTGATGTAAGCACGCCTCTGAGCCTCAGCGTTCGATAACGTACAGAACCGGGCACCGTTTGCCACTAGCCTGTAGCCTTTGAGGTGGGCTCATTCAAGCCCCGTGCGCGGGGCCTTGGGCGCTCCTTCTCAGAGCAAGGGCAGGCACATGAAGTCTTCGACCAAAAACAGTGAACTGCAGCCCGGTGCCGCACGGGTCGGTGGACCTGGTTGCAGGGATCGTCGCCTGCGCATCGTCTATCTGGCTGCGTTGGTCATCACGCTCATTTCATGCGGGGAGATCCCCACCCTGGCGGTCTCCGATGGCGCGGGTCCAAAGCCCAATTTGCCGCCCCCGCATTCCGCCCTGATACCAACCGTCAATATTGCCCCCGCCAAAGGCTGGCCACCAGGTGTCATGCCACAACCGGCCCCTGGCACCCGGGTGACTGCATTGGCCCATCGCCCAGGCGATTGCACCCGATTGCGCCTTGGGACCCCACGTTGCGCCACTGGGCCTGGCCTCGTCAGCGCCGAGCGCTAATCCCTGTGACCAACCAGACCATCACTATCCAAACGAGGCCCACTATCACCACATCACCAGTACCCGCATCCCACCGAGAACCGGAAGGACTTCGTGACCGCTTCGCATTGGGATTGGTCAAGTTCATGCGCCGGTTTGCGGACGCTTTTTTCGCCCGCCGGTATGGCCATCGCGCCGTGGTGCTTGAGACCATTGCCGCTGTGCCGGGCATGGTGGGTGGCACCCTGCAACACTTGCACGCACTTCGGCGCATGCAAAGTGATGGAGGTCTGATTCACACCTTGCTGGACGAGGCAGAAAATGAACGCATGCACTTGATGACGTTCGTCGAGATCGCTCAGCCTACGCGTCTTGAGCGCTGGCTTATCCTGCTGGCACAAGGCGGCTTCTACAACATCTATTTTCTGCTCTACCTTGTGTCACCCGGCACCGCGCACCGTGTCGTGGGTTATCTGGAAGAAGAAGCTGTTTACAGCTACACCGAATACCTGGCGGGTGTGGACGGCGGAACCTACGCCAACGTAGCGGCGCCAAGCATCGCCATTGCGTATTGGAAACTCGCACCCGACGCCCGGCTTCGCGACGTGATCATCGCCGTGCGTGACGATGAAGCACACCACCGCGACGTTAACCATGCCTTGGCCAACCAATTCGTGTAACCCAACCGCCGGTGCGTTCAGCGTCTCCCGCGGTTCACGCGTCCTGTTGCCGCTCCAACTCCTTGGACTGATCCGGGTCTTCCCGCCCTTCCACAAAATCAGGGGAAACAGGGGTCGCTGGTGCGGCATGGTTGACGGTGCCCGGCACCGGCGCACCTTCGGACGTGAAATCCGCTTCTTGTTCAGCCAAGGTTTTGTTGTGTGCCGCAATAGGAGGCAATAATTCGGGCGGGGTCGGTGCAGTCATGGTGTGAATCTCTACGGTCGGAGTGCTGCTTCTTCCTCACCCATGCGGCCAGGTGCCTTTTCTGTGAGATCCTCGATCATTAAGAGCCCATAGTGTTGTGCTGTAGCGGGCTTGATGGAGTGCACAAGCTCGGCAACCTGCGCCGCCAAAACATCGGTGGGCGCATCCACCACCAAAAAACTGCAACCTTTTTTCGCCAGGTCACCATGGACGCGAATCAAGTCCAGTTCATAACCAAAGGAGGCCAGGGGACTTGCGGCCAGCAACTGGGCGTCGACCTGGGTGGCCATCTCTCCCGCAGAGAAGTGAACCATGCTGGCGGGTGCAAAGCCCAAGGCCGTGAGTGCCACGACAGCAGATTGCAGTTGATCCTCGGTGTAAAAAGCCATGAGCGTGTGTCCCACGGGTTTGAAAACACCAAAGGTCGTTGGGGGGTCGGTCTTGTTCATGGCTTACTCCGTTTCATGCCCAGTCTGTCCACCGTACTTTGTGCGCGGGTTGCTGGCCAAGTGTGTGTACCGTACCGTGCCTACTCGCGCTTGTGTGTGCGCCGACGCACGCAGGGTCGAATCAATCTACGTGTTTTTTGACCCAGGCCACATAGTGGTCCATCCAGTCTTGCAAGAAGGCCCGGCTGCCCGCGCCGACGCCACCGTCCGGTGTGAACAAGTCGTTTTTGGCCTGGATAAAGGCTTCGGGCTGACCCATGGTTGACACATCCAGATACGCCAGCACATTGCGCAAATGCTGCTGCGCCAGTGCCGTCCCCACCGCCCCCACGGAGACGCCCACAATTCCGGCTGGTTTGCCAGACCAAACGCTGTGGCCGTAAGGCCGTGAGGCGTGGTCAATGGCATTCTTCAACACACCGGGAATCGAGCGGTTGTATTCCGGTGTCACGAACAGCAGCCCGCAGGACTTTCTGATCTCCGCCTTCATCCGCGCGACGGCTGGGGTGGGGTGGTCGTCTTGATCCTGGTTGTACAGCGGCAGGTCGTCGATTTGCACCTGCTCGAACGTGAAATCCGGCGGCGCCAGAGTGGCCATGGCATGGGCCAGCTTGCGGTTGAACGAATCTTCTCTCAGGCTGCCGACGAGGACGCCGATCAGATACTGGGTCATGCGGTTCTCCCAAAGACAGAAATGTCGCGCAGCTATTGCACAAATGCACCGGGTCGCACGCCACTGTCCGTGGACAAGGCGTCGCTACAGTGGTGGGGCAATTGGGTGCCCAGCGCGGCATCGGCAACCGCCCAGGCCCGCAAGACCGGCGCATGGGCCTGCACATTGCCAAATATGGTGGCAAAGGCGACATCGGCGGCGTCGCGTCCGGTGCCAAAACGCACCAGCCCCATAGGAATGGCGGTTCCAGACGGATCAAAGATGTACCAGCGGTCGCCAAGATAAGCCTCTACGTAGGCATGGAAATCCGGCGGGCCTAGCACCGGGTCGGCACCATAATCGGTGCCGGTAGTAAAACGTGCCGGAATGTTGAGCGCACGGCACAGGGCGATCATCAGGTGGGCAAAGTCACGGCAGATTCCGACCCGTTCAATCAGGGTGTCGACAGCCGAAGTATTGCTGTTGGAGCTGTTCGAGGTGAACGCGACGTGGCTCAACACCCAGTCACGAATGGCCTGGACCCGGCTGTAGCCTTGCGGCAAGTGCCCAAATTCATTGTTCGCCAGTTTGAGCAGACGGTCAGACTGGCAGTAGCGGCTGGGGTAGATATAGCCCATCACTTCGGGCGGCAGGAACCGCACGGCCACCTCGGGTACCTGGTGTGGAGCAGCGTAATGGTGAATCAAATCGACGGTAGCCACGTAGGACACGTTGAGCTCCCCCGGCAACCCCGTCAGGCGCAGGTAGCGGTTGCCGCTGATAGGGTCGGTGTGGATCTGCGTCGGTACGTCCTGGCTCAGGGACAGATTCTCAAAAATGATGTTCTGGCTGGCGGTGTGGGCGGCGTGGATGTTGAAAACAAAATCAGCACCCTGCTGATCAATCTGGTAGTTCAGCGCAATTTGCAGTTCGATTCTTATCATGGTGGACCCGAGTATGTGACCAGACGGGCCTTGGGTCTGTGGTCTACCGCACGGACGGTTGTGCGCTTGATTTGCACAATGGCCTATTTAGGAACCCACCATGAACCCCCTCAAACTCGTGGCTATTTTGTTGATCGTCGGCGGCACCTTGGGCCTGATGTATGGCGGATTCAGCTATACCAAGGAAACCAGCAGCGCCGACATTGGCCCCATTCACTTGCAGGTCAATGAAAAACAACGTGTGAATATTCCGCTTTGGGCTGGCATCGCCGCTGTTGTCGGAGGTTTGGTGCTGTTGGTTACCGCGCGAAAGTAGGCGCTACGCCCCTGCGGGCGTGCATCGTCTGCGCAGGCTTGGGAAAGTTTCTTGGTGGCCAACGGCACGCGATTCGTCGCTGTGCTTTGCGGCATACTCAAGAAACGTGAAAAATGTATCTGAATCCCCCACTGGAGACGTGCCACAGCGCCTGACAGCGCTTGAATGGGCACAGTCGTCGCTTGCAGCGGCTCCCCTGCACTACGACGAGTTGCGCGCGCGTATGTCAACAGGCTCGCGCCTGTCCGAAGCAGCTGCTAATTTGATAGCGAACTACCAAGGATTGACGAGGGCTTGGGGCGAATTTTTCTCAAATTGTGAAACAGACGACCTGGGTACACTGGACCAACGGGCTGCGACCCTGGCACGCCAGATCCGCGACAACGGTGTTACCTATAACGTTTATGCCGACGAAGGTGGGCCCCAACGCCCCTGGTCGTTGGGCTTGTTTCCGTTGATTCTGTCAGCCCAGAGCTGGACACAAATTGAGACCGGCGTCACACAGCGGGTGCGCCTGCTGGACCGGGTGATGGCCGACGTCTATGGCCCGCAGGAACTGGTGGCCCAAGGACTGCTGCCCCCAGCGCTGGTGCAAGGCCATCCCGGCTATTTGCGCGCCATGCACGGCGTGCAGCCGGTGGGCGGCACGCACTTGCACATTGCCGCTTTTGACCTGGCACGCGGGCCGGACGGCAACTGGTGGGTGGTGTCACAGCGCACCCAGGCGCCCTCGGGTCTGGGGTATTTGCTGGAGAACCGCTTGGCGGTGTCACGCCTGTTTCCACAGGCGTTTGAGAGCCTGCAGGTGCAGCGCCTGGCTGGCACCTACCGGGCGCTGATGGAGAGCATCAAATCCATGAGTCCGGCGGGTCAGGATGCCCACATTGCGCTGCTGACACCCGGGCCTTACAACGAAACCTATTTTGAACACGCCTATCTGGCGCGTTACCTGGGGCTTACGCTGGTCGAAGGCAATGACCTGATCGTGCGCGACCAGCACCTCTACCTCAAAACACTGCGCGGGCTGGTCCCTGTGCATGGGCTACTCAAACGCCTGGACGATCAGTTTCTGGACCCGCTTGAATTGCGCTCCGATTCCACGCTGGGCGTGCCGGGTCTGTTGCAGGTCATTCGGGCGGGAAATGTGCTGGTGGCGAATGCACCTGGATCTGCTTTTTTAGAGTCACCCGCCTTGTTAGGCTTCCTGCCAGCGTTGTCGCGGCACCTGCTGGGGGAGGAACTCCTGTTGCCCGCCTTGCCCACCTGGTGGTGTGGTGAGCGATCGGCCATGGAAGAGGTATTGCCACGCCTGCAGGAATACGCCATCAAGCCCACCTACCCGGGTTCCGCCATCCATGGTGATTTCGACGCCGTGCTGGGGCGCACGCTGTCACCGCGTGAACGCGACGAATGGGCCGGACGCATCTTGCGCCAGAGTGATGAACACACCATCCAGGCCTATATGCCCTTGTCACAAATGCCGACCTGGCAAGCACCCGCCGGTGGTGTGGTAGCCCGCTCGGTCATGCTGCGGGTGTTTGCGGTGTCTGATGGGCCGCGCTCCTGGCGTGTGTTGCCAGGCGGCCTGGCACGTGTGGCCGGTGGCAGCGCGGATGTCGCCTCCATGCAACACGGCGGCAGCAGCGCCGATGTGTGGGCCATCACCACCGGCGACGTGGACAAGACCAGTTTGCTGCAACCGACGCTGACGCCGTCGATTTTGGCCCATCGCAAGCGCCTTGTGACAAGCCGTGCTGCCGAAAACCTGTTTTGGCTGGGCCGCTACACCGAACGCGCGGAAAACTCGGTGCGACTGGCCCGCATCACGCTGGAGGCCCTTGGCGGTGAGGACCAGGGTTCACAACCCTTACTGAGCTGGCTGGGTCGCATGGCACTGAACAACACCCTGGTGTTGCCGGGGGTGCCGCCCCTGACGCCAGTCGCGCAGGCGCGCCGTGTGTTTGAGCGCTCGCTGATTGCCAGCCTGGGCAGTACCGACCAGGCCACCAGCGTGGGCTACAACCTGCGCTCACTGCGCCTGGCGGGCGCTGCGGTGCGTGAACGCCTGTCGCAGGAGCACTGGAACCTGATGCAACGCACCGAAGAGACTTTTTTCAAAACCTGTGCCGAACATATGGCCAGCGCCGATTACTCATCCCTGGAAGCCCAGGCCGCGCTCAAAGCCGCCAGCGACCACCTGGCTGCCATCACCGGCTTGCAGACCGACCGCATGACACGCGACGACGGCTGGCGCCTGCTGAGCATAGGGCGCCATATCGAACGGCTGAGCTTTTTGTCAACTGCTTTGCGCATCGGCCTGGAGACTCGGTCGGTCGGCCAGACCGGTGGCTTTGAGGCCATGGTGTCACTGTTTGACAGCACCATCACTTTCCACGCCCAGTACCAGCAAAGCCGGGACATGGCCGCCTTGGTGGACCTGCTGGTGCAGGACCGTGACAACCCGCGCTCGCTGGCCTGGGTGGCACACACGCTGCGCGGGCGGTTGGCCAAACTGGCCGGCAGTGAGCCCGACCAGCTCGGCCTGTTGTCCCATAGCGTGCCCGACCCCGGCCAATGGCAGCTGGAAGACCTGTGTGACATCGGGGACGACGGCAGCTTGCCGACCCTGATCGATTTGTTGTGGGATTGCGGCGAAGCGGCCTACCAGGTGTCGGAAGAAATTGGCGCCACCTATTTCACCCACTCCGGCGAGACCGGGCAAAGCCTGGGCGCTTAGACGAGGCAAACCATGCAGTTACGCATCACCCACGAAACCTGCTACGACTATGCTCCGGCCGTGGACATTGCACAGCACATGGCCTATTTGCAGCCTATGCGCACGGCGAACCAGCAGTTGCTGGACCACAAACTGCGGATCACCCCGCAGCCCGCGCAACAGGTCGCAACACAGGACGTGTATGGCAACACCCGGGTATTTTTCTCACTGCAGACCGCCCATACGCAACTGCAGGTTGTAGCCCGAAGCTTGGTGGCCACGCAGGCGCCGTCCATGCCCGAGAGCAACATGCCTTGGGAGGAGGTGCGCGAGCGTTTTCGTTACGTCGCCCACAAGCCGTTTGACCACGCCGCCGAGTTTGTGTTTGCCTCACCGTTTGTAGTGCGGCACGCCGAGTTTGCGGCCTATGCGCGGCCCAGTTTTGGCCCTGGCGTGCCGCTGGTAGAGGCCGCGCGCGATCTCATGCAACGCATCTACCGGGATTTCACGTACGAGAGCCAAAGCACCGAGATCAACACCCCGGCGCTGGAAGCCTTGGCGCAGCGCAAAGGCGTGTGCCAGGACTTTGCCCACATCATGATCGCCTGCCTGCGCGCCTATGGCCTACCCGCCCGGTATGTGAGTGGCTACCTGCTGACCCACCCTGCCGAAGGTCAGCAACGCCTGGTCGGTAGTGACGCCTCCCACGCCTGGGTCTCGGTGTATTTGCCTGATTTGCCCGACGCGCCCTCTGGCGCCCGCTGGTGTGACTTTGACCCGACCAACAACCGCGACGGCTGGGGCACGCCGGGCGAGGACTACGTGACACTGGCCATTGGCCGCGACTACGCCGACGTATCACCCATACGGGGTGTCATCCACGGCGGTGCCAACCACACGCTGACGGTGGGAGTGACGGTGGAGCCGTATGAATCGACGGCTTGGAGTGGTGGCGGGCAGAGCCAAAACCAGGGACAAGTTCAATCACAATCCCAGACTCAGGGAACGTCGCAAACACAAACACAGTCCCAGTTCCCGGGTGCTATTCTTTAGATAGCTGCTGACGCTTATTCCTCGGGGGCTGGAGGCATTTCTTACCACTAATGTTGAGAGCAAACCAAACCATGAACATCTACGAAACCCTGGCCAAACTGGACATCGACCTGCCACCGGTTGCCATTCCCGCGGCAGCTTACGTCCCCTTTGTGCAGACCGGCAACCTGGTCTTCCTCAGTGGGCACATCGCCAAAAAAGACGGCAAGCCCTGGGTCGGCCAATTGGGCAAGACCATGGCCACCGAAGAAGGCAAGGCTGCCGCCCGCGCCATCGCCATCGACCTGATGGGCACCCTGCACGCGGCCGTGGGCGACCTGAACCGGGTCAAACGCATCGTCAAGCTGATGTCGCTGGTCAACTCCACCGCTGATTTCACCGAACAGCACCTGGTCACCAACGGCGCCAGCGAGTTGTTTGGCCAGGTCTTTGGCGACCAAGGCGCACACGCCCGCAGCGCCTTTGGTGTAGCACAAATTCCCTTGGGCGCCTGTGTGGAAATCGAACTGATTGCCGAACTGGCCTGAAGCTTGCCATGCGCGTGCTGTGGCTCTGGACCCGCTTGCTGGTGCTATGGGCGCTGGCGCTGACGGCCCAGTCGGCACAGGACGCAACGCTGCCAGTGCTTTCGGTCTGGGAACGGGGTGCAGGTCGCATAGAAGTCGGCCCGCGCATGGGGGTGCTGGTGGACCCCGGCGGGAGCTTGACCCTGGAGCAGGTCCGCACGGACGGCTCCGACTGGCAGACCATCAACCGCCAGTCGCCCAATTTTGGCTTCACCAAGGACACCTACTGGTTCAGGTTCCAGCTGCAAAACCTGGACTCCCAGCGGCTGTCCCGTTTGATCGAGTTGCCAATTCCGTTTCTGGACCATGTGTGGCTCTACCACTACGCCGGTGACTCGCTGCAAACCCGGTACAGCCTGGGCGACGAACAGCCCTTTGCCCAACGGCCCGTACGCCACCGCAATTTTGTGATGCCGGTGGACCTGAGCCCTGGCATGAACACGGTGTATCTGCGCCTGGCCTCCAGCGGCACAATCGAGGGGCCTTTGCGCATCTGGGACCCGGCGTTGTTCCATGCGGCTGCCAACGACGAAAGCCTGGTGCAGGGCGGCGTGATCGGCATCCTGCTGATCATGGTGGTCTACAACCTGTTTGTGTATTTTTCCACCCGCGACATCAACTATCTGTATTACATCGGTTTTGTCGCCAGTTATATGCTGTTCCACTTGACATTGACGGGCTACACGTTTGCCTATGTGTGGCCCAACGCCTTGCGCTGGAACAGCTTCGCCATCTCGACCTTTATTGGAGCCTCCGCTTTTTTTGCCTGCCTGTTCATGAGCCAGTTTCTCAAACTGCGCCTCTTTTCCAAACCGGCGTTTTACCTGGTGCGGGCGCTTACCCTTGTCAGTGCCGCCATCTTTTGCCTCTCGTTTGTGTTGCCGTACAGTTGGACCATTCGGGCTGGCACCTCCATCGCGATACCGATAGCGACTACGGCCCTCACCCTGGGTTACTGGCGCTGGTGGCGCGGCGCCAAATTTGCACGTTTTTATTGCCTGGCCTGGACTGCGATTTTTATTGGTCTGGCGGTCCTTACCGCCAGCAAGCTGGGCTGGATACCGATCAACCTCTGGACTGAAAGTGCGTCCGAGATTGGCATCATCCTCTTGGTGGTTTTGTTGTCGTTCACGCTGGCGGATCGCATCAACACCGACCGCAGCCTGCGCCTCAACGCCCAGGCCGTGGCGCTGGAGCATGAGCGCGAGGCTCGCACCAGCCAGCAAGCGCTGATTGAAGCCAAGGAGCGTGTCAACCAGGAACTCGAAGCGCGGGTGCAATCCCGCACCACCGACCTCAACACCACGCTGCAACAGCTGAAAGCTGCCAACGACCGGTTGCTGCTGCTATCAACCACCGACGGACTGACCCAGATCAGCAACCGGGCCTACTTTGATACGGCCGTGGAGAACGAACTGCGTCGGGCAGAGCGACAGCAAACCGCCATTACCCTGATCCTTTTCGACATCGACCACTTCAAGCAGATCAATGACCGTTACGGCCATCTGACCGGTGATGCCTGTCTGCGAGCGCTGGCCGATCTGATGCGCCCCCGAATTCACCGCGCGGGTGACATCCTGGCGCGTTATGGCGGTGAGGAGTTTGTCATTGTGCTCACAGGTGTCGACCTGACCCAGTCGATGGCGCTGGCCGAGGAGTTTCGCGTCGCGATTGAAAGCCTGCGAGTGGTATCAGAAGGCCATACAGTGGCGTTTACTGCAAGTTTTGGGGTGGTATCTACCGTGCCGCATGCCACGCTGCAAATCGAGGACTTGCTGGCGGCTGCCGATCGGGCGCTTTACGAGGCCAAACACAACGGTCGCAACTGTGTGCGTGCGGCCCTGATCGGGACCTGACCTAGAGTCGTATCATGGGTTCGTTTCGGCGCAAGCTAGCGTTGCGTTCGTGAACACAAAAAATCTATACCAGGAGACCATATGACCGCTAAGAAAGCCGTGAATGCCTGCCGCGCCGCGGGGCTTGTGATTGCCCTCGTTTTGGCAGGCGGGTCGCATACGATCGCCGCAACCGTCAACAAATTTGAAACAACACAGGTGCTGAACGATGTGCCCTTGATCCTGAATGGATCTGGCACACGGGTCAACAAGGTCGGTGCCAACAAAGTTTATGACGTTGCGCTGTACGCTCAAAGCAAGGCCAAAACCGTCGAAGAGCTGATTGCCATGCCGGGACCCAAGAGGCTGCGATTTATTGCGCTGCGGGATGTGCCCGGCACCGACTTCGGACTTTCGTTCATCAAGGGCATGAAGGCCAATGCGAGTCCCGAGCAAGTGCAAAGAAATGCCACATCAAGTAACCGCATGGTCGAAATCTTTTCGGCGCGCCCGAAACTGGTTGCAGGCGACTACTTCTCGATTGACTATGTACCCGGCAAGGGCACTATTTTTTACCTGCTTGACGTGCAACAGGGCGCCCCGGTGGGAGAGAGCGACTTTTTTGAAATGGTGCTCAAAGTGTGGCTGGGCTCCGCGCCAGTGGACCCAGCCCTCAAGGAAGCATTGCTTGGGAAGTGAGCGTCGACCTGGAGATCGTGTCACTGGTCAATCGCTGAATGGCCTGGCCACTGATCCCTTCGCGTTGCGCCGCATCGACCCGGTGCGGCGCAATCTCGGCCAGGGGCAATAACACAAAGGCACGCAAGCCCATGCGGGGATGGGGAACGGTCAACACCGGGCTGCTGATGCTGGCATCACCAAAAAGCAGCAGGTCCAGGTCCAGCGTGCGCGGTGCGTTTTGGAAGGGTCGCTCCCGCCCGGCCGCGTTTTCGATGGCGTGCAAACAAGCCAATAACGCAGGAGCCGTTAGCTCCGTGCGCACCTCGACCACGGAATTGATGTAGTCCGGCCCGCTGGCGTCGATGGGCGCTGACCGGTACCGGGATGACTGCGCAGTGACCGTCACACCGGGTGCAAGGCGCAAGCTGCGTACTGCGCCATCCAGTGCCATTTGGGCGTCGCCCAAATTAGCCCCCAGACCGACATACGCCACTACGGGCTCGCGCATGCCGGCGCTCAGTTGTCCGGTCCTTGGTTCCCTTGGTCCGGGCCGGTAGCGCCAGGACCACCTTGTCCACCACCTGGGCGGCGGCGACGGCGGCGTTTGCGCGGGGCGGCATTGTCGGACTCGTCGCCATTGTTAGTGCCGTTGGCGACGGCGGTTGCTGGTGCGCCCAAGGGGGACTGGTTCGACGCTGGTACGCTGCTGTCACCCGCTGGTGCGTCAGCCCGTGGCACGCGGTGGACGCGGGGTGCTTGCTTGCGTTTTTGCTGTTCTTCGCGCACCTGGTCGACCAGATCCTGACGCAAGGCATCGCTGGCCATGCTGAATTCCTGCCACCAGTCGGCCAAAACCTCTTCGACCTCGCCGATGTCGGCCCGCAAGCGCATGAAGTCAAAGGCGGCCCTGAAGCGTGCCTGCTCCACCAAACCAAAGGGGGTACTGCCCACCCGCTTCTCGAACCGCGGTTGCATCACCCAGATCTCGCGCATGTCGCTGGCCAGCTTGCCGCCGCCCGACACATCGCCGATACGGGCGCGGAACACGTCATCGATGGCATCCATCAGCGCCGGGTGGGAGTGCTGGCGGTCTTCCAGGCGTCGCGCCCAACCATCACGCACATCGGCCCACAACACACAGGCCAGCAAAAAGCTGGGCGCCACCGGTTTGCCTTCGCCCACGCGGCGATCCGTGTCTTTGAGGGCGGCGTTAACAAAGGGCTGCTCGGCGCGCTCCACCACCACATCGAGCAGCGGGTAAATACCGCGCGCCAGACCCAGTTTTTTCAACTGCTCAATGGACGCCAGCGAATGGCCGGTTTGCAGCAGCTTGAGCATTTCATCAAACAGACGGCTCTGCGGCACATCGGCCAACAACTCGTGCGACTTGACCAGCGGCGCTGCCGTTTTGGGCTCCAGCGCAAAACCTAGGCTGCTGAGCTTGGCGGCGAAACGCACGGCGCGGATAATGCGCACCGGGTCCTCGCGGTAACGGGTCGCCGGGTCGCCAATCATGCGGATGACGCGGTTCTTCACGTCCTTGAAGCCATTGTGGTAATCCACCACGATCTGCGTTTGCGGGTCGTAGTACATGGCGTTGATGGTGAAGTCGCGGCGGACCGCGTCTTCTTCCTGCGGACCCCAGACGTTGTCGCGCAGTACACGGCCCGTGCTGTCCACGGCGTGTTTCATGCCGGCCAGTTCGCTCTTGCTGGTCTTCTCATTGCCTGCCACCTGCTCGGCCGCAGCGTTGTCCAGGTAAGCACGGAAGGTGGACACCTCGATGACTTCGTGCTCGCGGCCCCGGCCAAACACCACATGCACGATACGAAAACGCCGCCCGATCAAAAACGCGCGGCGAAACAGGCCTTTGACCTGCTCGGGTGTGGCATTGGTGGCCACATCAAAGTCTTTGGGCCGCAAACCGACCAACAGGTCACGCACTGCACCACCCACCACATAGGCCTCAAACCCCGCAGCGTGCAGGGTGCGCACCACGTTCAATGCCCGTTCATCCACCAGCGTGGGGTCGATGCCATGGGTTTGAACGGACACGTCAACCCGTTTGCCAAATTTGGGCTTTTTGCGACCCAACGCGTCAGACGATTTGCTTATCAATTTGTCTATAAATTTTTTGATCATTCTTTTCTCGTACGGGGCTGGCCTACACACCGGTGCAACTGGCTTCACCCTCAGCCAAACAGGTCAAGTATGCGCCATCCGCGCTGCTGGGCCAACGCGCGCAGGCGGGCGTCCGGGTTGGTAGCGACGGGCACAGACACCTTTTCCAACAAAGGCAGGTCGTTCATCGAATCCGAATAAAAGGTGGTGTGGGTGGTGTCCCAGTCCAGCCCACGGGCTTGCAGCCACTGGGAGACCCGGGTGACCTTGCCCTCGCGAAAGGAGGGCACACCGCGAATGGCGCCGGTAAACCAGCCTGTGCCATCCGATTCAAAAGAGCGCTCCAGTTCCACCGCAATCAGTTCGCTCACACCAAAAGCCTCTGCGATGGGCCGGGTCACAAATTCGTTGGTGGCCGTGACGATGGCCACCATGTCACCGGCATTCTGGTGCTGGCGCACCAGTTCCAAGGCCTGAGTTTGTATGGATTTCTGGACGATAGCCCTCATGAAATCTGCGTGAGCAGCTATTGAACTTATAGCACCTTGGTGGCAAATGGCGGCCGTGGCAAAACGCACATAGGCATGCACATCCAGCGTTCCAGCCTGGTAGTCGGCGTAAAAAGCATCGTTCTCGCGCTTGAATGCGACCGGGTCCACCCAGCCGCGCGATACCGTGAACTCACCCCAGGCATGGTCCGAGTCCATAGGAATCAGGGTGTGGTCCAGATCGAAGAGTGCGACCCTCACGGTCCCCGAGGGGGCTCTCGCGTCTGCGGGTGGCCTGTCGGCGCTCGACGCCACTCCCGGTGTGTTAACAGATGTCATGCATTGTCCATCATGGATTTGATCAGCGGAATGGTGATGGCGCGTTTGGTTTGCAGGGCATAACCATCCAACAGGCCCAACAGTTCCATCAGGCTAGCCAGGTCGCGGCTGAAACGGGTGAGCATGAAATCCATCACCTCGTCGCTGAGGAACACGCCCCGGGCATCAGCCGCCTGCCGCAGCACGGCACGCCGCTCGGCTTCACTCAGGGGCTGGAGGTGGAAAATGTGGCCCCAGCCTAGCCGGGTACGCAAATCGTCGCGCAGTTGTAATTCGACCGGAGCAAACTCGCCTGCAGCCAGCACCGGGCGCTGCAGGGCTTGTGCATTCACAAACCAGTTAAAAGCCGTGTGCTGCTGCGCTGCCGTGTAAAGGTGCACATCGTCGAGCATCACAGCCGCCCAGGATTCGTTGTAGTCGGCGGGCTCCAGCGTGTTGACATCAAGCCAGCCGACCCGGGCTCCCTGCTCCCGCAAGCCCTCACGCGCCGCTTTGAGCAGATGGGTCTTGCCGCTGCCACTGATGCCCCACAAATAGGTCGGCACCGGCGAACGGGCCGAAGCCCCTACCCACAATTCAAGATGCCGCAAAGCGTCCAGGTTGGGGCCGGCGCAAAAGTTGGCCAGTGTGGGTCCGGTTGGCAGACCAATGTCCAGCGCCATCTGTTTCATGGATCGCTTCTCAACCCTGGTACAAACGGCTGGCCAAATAGCCTTCCTTGATGCGACGGATGGCGACCAACAACACCGCACTGACCGGCAATGCCACCAACACACCGACAAAACCCAGCACCTGTCCAAAAGCCAGCAAGGCAAAGATGACGGCCAGCGGGTGCAGACCAATACGCTCACCCACCAGACGTGGCGTCAGGTAAATACTTTCCACCAATTGGCCCGCACCATACACCACGGCCACCATGATCACGGTGTAACCAAGTCCGGAGTCGGCCGAGAATTCCAGCAAGCCCGCCAAGGTGGCAAGCGCCAAGCCGACACCAAAGCCCAGATACGGCACAAAAATTGCCAAACCGGTAAAAACACCAATCGGCAAGGCCAGATCCAGCCCGAACAGGGCCAGCCCTACACTGTAAAAAACAGCCAAAATCACCATCACCAGCAATTGGCCACGCAGGTATTGCCCCAGCACCGAATCAGCTTCAGCCATGAAACTGTCGGTCGCGCCGCGCAAGCGCGGTGGAATCAGGTCACGAAGTTGCCCTATCAGGCGGTCCCAGTCCATCAGCAAATAAAACAGCACAACCGGAATCAGTATGGCATTGCCAATCAGCGAAAACGCAACACTGCCGCCCAACTTCAGCGAGGCCAGCAACGAGCCCACAATGTCCTCGACATTGCCACTGAGGTGGGTCATGGCGAAGGACTTGATGCTGGCGACATTCAAGGTGAAACGAATGCCCCATTGCGCCAACCAGGGTTTGAGCGTGGTGTTGACCGCTTCGAGCAACAACGGCAATTGTTCGCGCAGCAACGGCAGTTCCTTCGCCACGATGGGCACCATCAGCAACAAAATCGCGAGCATGGCAATGATGAAAAGCAGCTCCACCACTACGACCGCCAGCAGGCGGGGAATACGCCCACGACCGACATCGTCCAACCAGTCCACCAAGGGGGTCAGCGCATAGGCCAACACCGCACCCACCACAAACGGCGTCAACACCGGGCCGAGCAGCCAAAGCAAGACCAACAACAGCGCGGCGATCAGGCTCCAGGTGACAAATCTTTTTTGGGGAGGCGTAAATTGCATACAGGAATGGAGGGGGTGAACCCTTAAAATCTGGGCAAATTCTATCGGCTCAGCCTTTGATGCCGTCGCAAGCCCCTCCACATGACCCAATCCAGCACCCCTACCCCCCTATCCTATAAAGACGCTGGTGTCGATATTGACGCCGGCGACGCCCTGGTCGAACGCATCAAACCCTTGGCCAAAAAGACCATGCGGGAAGGCGTGCTGGCCGGAATTGGCGGTTTTGGCGCGCTGTTTGAAGTCCCCAAGCGTTACAAGGAACCGGTGCTGGTATCTGGCACCGATGGTGTGGGAACCAAGCTCAAACTGGCCTTCGAATGGAACATGCACGACACCGTAGGCATCGACCTGGTGGCCATGAGCGTTAACGACGTGCTCGTACAAGGCGCCGAGCCTCTGTTCTTTCTGGACTACTTTGCCTGCGGCAAGCTGGACGTGGACACCGCTGCGGCTGTGATTGGCGGTATTGCCAAGGGCTGCGAGTTGTCTGGCTGCGCACTAATTGGCGGTGAAACCGCGGAAATGCCCGGCATGTACCCTGCAGGTGAATACGACCTGGCTGGTTTTGCCGTGGGCGCGGTGGAAAAGTCGAAAATCCTGACCGGTGCCGGTGTGTTGCCCGGCGACGTGGTGCTGGGCCTGGCCAGCCATGGTGTTCATTCCAACGGTTTCAGCCTGGTGCGCAAATGTATTGAGCGCGCTGAAGCGGCGGGCACGGTGCCTGCAGTGCTGGACGGCAAAGCGTTCAAACAGGCCATCATGGAACCCACCCGCCTGTATGTGAAGAATGTGCTGGCGGCGTTGGCACAACACCCGATAAAGGCCCTGGCCCACATCACTGGCGGAGGTCTGCTGGAGAACATTCCCCGCGTGTTGCCCGAGGGCATGGCGGCCCACCTGCAAAAAGGCAGTTGGCCGCAGACCGAATTGTTTGCCTGGCTGCAAAAAACCGCGGGCATTGACGACATCGAAATGAACCGCACCTTTAACAACGGTATCGGCATGGTGGTGGTGGTGGATGCAGCCCAAGCCGACGCCTGCGCCGAAACCTTTCGCAGCGCTGGAGAAACGGTTTTCTCCATCGGCCACATTGCGCCGCGCGGTGACGGCGCAGCCGTCGTCGTCGCGTAGGCAACCTTCACAGCGCGCAAACAGGGTGCGTGGGGCCTTGGCGCTAGAAAAAGCATAGCTACCCAAGCCCTAGCGACTGGACTTTCACCGACTTTTGCACCAAAATTCATCCATCTGTAGACGATGTGATGGGTGCCCATGCCGGTAATCGCAGTGATCAATCGCAAAGGTGGCAGCGGCAAAAGCACGCTGGCCACGCACTTGGCTGCCTGGATGGCGCGCCAGGGTGCTACCGTCATGCTGGGCGACGTGGACCGCCAGCAGTCGACCCGGGCATGGCTTAAGCGCCGCGAGCCGCCACTGCCGTCCATCGTGCCATGGACCATAGACCAAAAAAACGTATTGAAAGTGCCTGCTGGCGTGACCCATGTGGTGCTGGACACGCCTGGAGGATTGCACGGTTTTGAGTTGTCCAAAGTGGTGATGTCGGCCCAAGCCATCCTGATCCCCGTATGCCATTCTATTTTCGACCGCGAGTCTGCTGCGGCCTGCATCGCCGAATTGATGGCACTTCCGCGGCTTGCCAATGGGCGCTGCCTGCTGGGCGTGGTTGGCATGCGCATTGATGCCCGGACCCATGGCGCTCAGTCCTTACGCGACTGGGCCCAGGCTTTGGGGGTGCCGTTTCTGGGTGTGTTGCGTGAAACCCAGTGGTATGTGCGCGGTCTGGACAGTGGCCACACCATTTTTGACATCCGCAGCAATGCAACGAAGCCCGATCTGGAGCAGTGGAACCCGATTCTTCAATGGTTGCAACCGGTAACCCAACTTGCAGCCGTTCCACCGACCGGGGAAACCTCTGACACAACCACTCCCAACCCCCATTGGCACGACACGTTTGCGCCCACCACGGTGTCCACCCAGACGCGGCCCGCCAACGAACACATTCGGGCGTCAAGACCCGTCAATCTGATGCCTGCCCAGGAGTCACTGGTCCATGGAAGTCGGCTATCGGTGTTTTCAACACCACACACCGACACTGCCATCGCTCCGTTGGGCCGTGTCGCTGCGGTGTCAAAGGCTTTGGAACAAGCAAAACTTTTGTCGCGACCCTAACCTGAGATCGCAAGCCTACGGGATGTTGCGGCCGACAAACAATTTTCGGCGCACCTGACCCCATTTTTTTGAACAAACCGCTGCGAATCTGCACATCCGCCGACTAGGTAGCTACCAGACACTCAGTCGATACCCGTTGTGCCGCTGGGTGCGCGCACCGACAAAACTTCGGGTGCAACCGCCATTCGTCGCAAAAACCCTGAAATTTCGCCTGGGATTGCCTACTGTTCACACAGTGGGCTGATGTGGCCTACCGATGGAGAAAATCATGCTGTACCACGCAAACAACACGACTTTCAAAGTCACTGCGCTGTCGTTCGCGCTTGTGATGACCCTGGCCGTCGAGGGAACGCTGTTGTGGCACTTTGATACAACCGCCCAGGAAAACGTGGCGGCCGCGGCACCTGCGCAAATGACTTTGCCAACGGTCACCGTCAACGCCCGCCAGTCCTGACCAAGTGCCGCAAAGCGTGGGGGGGCTAAATCTCCCCCCGCACCATGGCTAGCAGGCGCGCTAACACCGGGCCACCGTCCATTCGTAGCCCGTTGTGCTCGTATTCATTAGTCACCCACAAGCGAATGTTGGGCACGAGGTTTGCGGTTTCTTCTGAAAATTGCCGGTGGACATACATGTCGTCGTGGTACACCGCAGCAGCGACCGGCACTGCGTTGTGGCGCAGGCGGTCCACGTCATACAAATTTGGCCAGGCAGCGGTTTGGGCCAGCAGGTGTGCCGCCTCCTTGAGAGGCTGCAACTGCGAGTAACACTCAAACATCCACGGAAAAATCATTTCCCCGGTGAATAAAACTGGCCCCTGCCCCTGCAGCGCAAACTCGGGAAACTCGGTTAACAAACGATCGGCCGACCATTGGCTCGCAGCTTGCTGGGTGTAACAGGCTTCATGCAACAACGCATAAATCGGGTTGGTGTCAAAACTCTGGGCCTGTTCCACCTGCGTCAGAAAATTCCAGTTCAAAACCCGCTGGCCGTCCGGCAGGACCAAAAAAGCGTCTTCCATCAGGTAATGCACGGCCTCGAAACCATCCGCCATGCCAAACTGAAGCCCCAGTTGCAGAAAACGCGCGGCCGTCAAACGCCCACCCCCCGGCAGACGCACAACGTGCTGCAGCAAATGGTCGACGATGTCGCGTACCCGTTGACCATCGCCGGGGTAACGGGCATAAAACTGGCGGTTCTTGGCAATCACCCGTGCGAAAGTCGCCCGGTAGACGTCGTCCACCGGACGTGTCAGCGACGGAATGCCGCCGGTAATCAGCACCTCTCTTAAGCCATCGGGCGCTGCGCTCAGGTACCGCAAGGCACAAAAACCGCCATAACTTTGTCCCAAAATGCTCCAGGGTTTGCCATCGGTCAGTTGCAGGCGAATGGCCTCGGCGTCGCGCACAATGTTGTCGGCGCGAAAGTGCATCAGGTAGTCGGCCTGACTCTTCGCATCGACAAAATGGCCCAGCGTTTGCGCCGTGACCGGTGTCGAACGGCCGGTACCCCGTTGGTCCAGCAATAAGACCCGGTAGTCCTGCAGGGCACGGGCCATCCAGCCGTTGTTACCCACGGGGCGCGGCGAGCCGAAGCCAGGTCCTCCCTGGAAATACACCAGATAGGGCAGATCCGCATCCCGCTTTCCCGGGGCCACCACTTCACGCGCGAAGACGCTCAGACGGGTACCGGGACTCTGGTAGTCCAGCGGCAGGTCAAACGTGTGGTCACGCAAGACCAGCCCGGGAATGGAGTGTGTGCTTTGGAGCATGAAGTGGTGGTGAAAGTGTTGCTCAGGAACGCCGCAGCGCATCCACCCAGTCCGCAATTGCGTCCAGGTTGACGTGTTCGTCGGCGTGCACCAGGTAACACTCCAGATCGGCCAGCGCCTGTTCGGTGTGGCCCAATTGGGCATGCGCCAGACCGCGGTCACGGTATTCGTTCCAGGCCTCGGGCATCAGCACAATCAGACGCTCCTGCACCGCCAGCAGGCGCAGCCAGTCGCTATGGGATTTGTGGATTTCCTTCAAGTTGCGCAGCATACGGGCAATGATGTCGCGTGAGGGAGCGGTCTGCAGGTACAGGCCCAATGGCGTCTCCAACTCATCAATCAGGCCGCTGCGCCGCCGATAGGGTTCGAGCCGCTCCGATAGTTCTTCCCGGCTCAGGGATTTACCGTCAATCGGGTCAATGACCACCTGCCCCATCGGCAAATTCACCTTGACCAGAAAATGGCCAGGGAAGCCCACACCCCGCACCGACAAGCCCAAGCCCTGCGCCAGTTCCATCCACAGCACCGCAAGCGTGATGGGAATTCCGCGCCGCGTATGCAACAGGATATGAATGAAGCTGTTGTCCGGGTCGTAATAGTTGTTCACGTTGCCAGCAAAGGCCAGATCCTGGAAGAAGAACTGGTTCAGGACACGCAACTTTTGGACCGGCCCGGTGTCGGCAGCGATACGGCGGCGCACGCGGGCCTGCAAATGGTCTACTTCGTTCAGCACCGTCTGAACATCGACTTCCGGGTATTCGTCCTGGGCCAGGCTGATGGCCGCCTCAAACAACGCAAACTCGATATCGCGCTCCACCAGCGCGGTGAAGTAGTCCAAAGGAGACGGCGCGGTGAGCGACAGGTTCATGGTGCGAGGGTCTCCCGGCGCCTAGCGCCGCAACAACTGCCGCAGATTCAGCCCCGCCGCCCAGATTGCTACGAAATATATAGCACCACCACCAGCAATCACGAGGGCTAGAGCACCCATTCTCTTAAGCTTTTCGGAATACATGGCTAACCAGGGTAAAGCCATACTGGCCCACATTAAAAACACCGCCAGCAAGGCGCTGGCTGCCAAAACCTGCATGGTAAACCGACCCCAGCCCGGGCGGGGAACAAAGGTTCGATCACGCAGCAGACCCAGCAACAACCACAGCGCGTTGACCATGGCACCGACCCCAACCGCCAGCGCCAGACCGGCATGGGCCAGCACGGGCACAAACAGCAGGTTCAGGCCTTGGGTAATGACCAGCACGGCGATACCAATCAAGGCCGGTGTCCTGATGTTCTGGCTGGCAAAATAACCGGGCGTCAACACTTTGATGGCGACCAGACCCAGCAGCCCGGCGCCGTAGCCCATCAGGGCTCCAGTGGTTTGAATCACATCGGCATCGGTGTAACGACCATTGTGAAAAATCACTGCAACAATGGGCTGGGCAAAGGTGATCAGTGCCACGGCGCTGGGCACGGCCAGCAACACCACCAGTCGCAAACCCCAGTCGATCATGTTGGAAAACTTATCGGAATCGCCGCTGGCCTTGGCAGCCGCGAGCTGGGGCATCAGTACCACACCCAGCGCGACGCCCAGCATGGCGGTGGGAAATTCCATCAACAACCCCGCGTTGTTCAACCAGGTCACAGAGCCAGTCGCCAGGTGTGAGGCAATCTGGGTATTGATCAACAGTGAAATTTGGGCAACGCTGACACCCAGCAATGCTGGTCCCATTAGCTGCACGACTCTTTTGGTAGCGGGCTGTGACCACGCGGCGCGGGCTGCAGCCAAACTCAGGCCAATTTTCGGTGCCAGTCCAATACCGTGGAGCGCCCACAAAATGGCGCCTAGTTGCAGCAGCCCTCCCACCATGACGCCACCGGCCATGGCGTAGATGGGTTCGAATCCATGGCGCTCCAGCCATGGCGCGCCCAACCACGCTGCCGAGATCATCGCGAGGTTGAGTAAAACCGGTGTGGCCGCCGGGATCGCAAACCGCTTCCAGGTGTTGAGCACGCCCGCCCCCAGCGCCACGAGCGACATGCACGCAATGTAGGGAAACATCCAGCGCGTCATCACCACGGCCGCGTCAAAGCCCTCTGGCTGGAGGCCACTGGCGAGGATGTAGACCAGGATGGGTGCACCGGCAACCCCGAGTACACACGTCAGCAACAACGCCAGGGTCAATAAAGACGCCACTGCGTTGATCAATACATGGGTTGCTTCATCACCGTCTTTTTCCTTGCTGGCGGCAAGCACCGGAACAAAAGCCTGGCTAAAGGCCCCTTCGGCAAACATGCGGCGCAGCATATTGGGAATGCGAAAGGCGACCCAAAACGCATCGGTCATGGCGCTCACACCAAAGATGGAGGCCATTAGCAGGTCACGCACCAGGCCGGTGATACGCGACACCAGGGTCAGCAGGGAAACAGTGGAGGCGGATTTGATGAGGCTCACTGAGTGAGTGTAATGGGGGCTAACTTCCGACTACCGACTACCGACTACCGACTACCGACTACCGACTACCGACTACCGACT
>ERZ724520.80-NODE-80-length-47352-cov-6.900713_pt1 | contig 47352 bp, 40 predicted proteins | sample MGYA00376053_ERZ724520 | MGnify/ENA primary metagenome ERZ724520 (study PRJEB28724, sample SAMN07190886) | activated sludge metagenome | isolation source: activated sludge of sewage treatment plant in Hong Hong | place: USA: Christiansburg, Virginia | collected...
CGTGGTGGTTGCTGTAGATGTGGCAGTCGCCGCCGGTCCAGATGAAGTCGCCCACTTCCAGATCACACTGCTGCGCCACCATGTGGGTGAGTAGGGCGTAACTGGCGATGTTGAACGGCACGCCCAGGAAAATGTCGGCGCTGCGCTGGTACAACTGACAGCTCAATTTGCCTTTGCCGCCAGGCTCGGTGGCGGGCGCCACATAGAACTGGAAGAACGCGTGGCAGGGCATCAACGCCATCTTGTCCAGGTCTGCCACATTCCAGGCGCTGACGATGATGCGGCGCGAGTCCGGGTTGCTTTTGAGCGTTTTGATGACTTCCGCGATCTGGTCGATGTGGCCGCCGTCCGGTGAGGGCCAGCTGCGCCACTGCACGCCGTAAACCGGGCCCAGGTCACCGTCGGCACGCGCCCATTCGTCCCAGATGGTTACGCCGCGTTCTTTCAGCCAGTTGTTGCTGCTGGAACCGGTCAGAAACCACAGCAGCTCCTGGATGATGGAGCGCAGGTGCACCTTCTTGGTGGTCACCAGCGGAAAGCCTTCATTCAGGTCAAAACGCATCTGGTAGCCAAACACGCTGCGGGTGCCGGTGCCGGTGCGGTCGCCTTTTTGTACACCCGTGGTGGCGACGTGGCGCATGAAGTCTTCATATTGGGAACGGACGGGGTGGGTAGTGTTCATGGGGTGGTCAGAATCCCGAAATCAGATAGTCCAAGGCTGTAATCAAGTCATGGCGTTGGGCGGCAATAGAAGAATGCGGCGTTTTCAACAAGCGAGCCGGAAACGACGCTACCGATGGTACGTCAGCGCACAACTGCTGTTTACCAACGGTGACCAGCGGTTGCAGCCCGTCGATACGCGGACCCATGCTGGATAGCGTCCGCAGGGGAATGATGACACGCGAGCCCAGCTGGGCGATGTGATCGGACTGCAAATCCAGCCAGTACGGAATTCGGCTGCGCTGGTCCACCATGGGGTTGGCATAAACATCAAATTGGGCCATGTCAGTGCCGGGTCAATGGGGTCTCAAGCCGCACTGCGTGTGTCTTGGGCGCCCGGCGCCTCACCCTGTTCGACCAGCCAGTCGTTCACCTGCTGGGCGAACGTGCCTTCGCTTTCAATGCGTGCGTTATAGCTTTCGATGGCGGCCTTGTTGCGCTCCATCCACTGGGCGCGGTAGACGCGCCTGACTTCTTTCTCCAGCAACTCGTCCACCGTTTTCGACAGGTTCATGCCCAGCTCCCGTGCCTTTTCCAGGGTGGCTACGGACAGGGACAGATTGGTGGCTTTCTTGGGTGCATTCTCAGAGTGCAGCATGGCAGGTCTCCATCAAGGATGCGCACAGTATATGCGCATGATGAGATAAAGACCGGTCAGCCCGCTGCGGCGTCCAGCGCCGCGATCTTGGCCATGTGGGTGCGGTACACCCCCACCGCTGCCAGCAGGTTGCGCAGCAGCCAGGCGTTGGCTGCGATCAAAGCCAACCCGGCCGGATAGACAAACCCGCGCGGCCAGACCACGGCGAGCAGCAACAGCCCCACCGCCACAAAGTGGGTGTGCATCTGGCCGTTGATGTGCCATTCATCGAGCACCTTCTTCACATTGGGCGCCATCAGGCGGCCGTGGCCGAGGTTCTGCAGGTGCAGCCAGACCAGAAAGGGCACGATCTTGTACAGCATGCCCAGAATCACCGACATGAAGCCGCCAAACAGCAGCAGCGCGCCAAACAGCAGCGGCCAGCTTTGCCACTGGGCCACCGTGCCCGACATCCGGGTCAGCAACCACAGCGCACAGGCCAGCAGCGCGCTGACCATGGCGACGCGCCACAGGCGCTGCACGGCATCCAGCTTGGGGCGCTTGCTTTTGCGCTGCACTTGCAGCGTGATCCACGCAAAGGACGCAGCCACCAGCACGACGCCAATCGCCAACACCGAGGCACCGCGCGCCACGCCGGCCAGTTCGGCCACTGTCCACAGCGCAACCGTGGCGATGGCCACCACCGCAAATCCACGTCCAAACCAGCCCGGGTACTGTGGCGTCTGCTGGAACATGGGCACGGCCACAAAGCCCACCGCACCCAGCATGGCGCCACCCCAGGCGACAAAGCCCCAGCCAAGGTGCACATTGGCCAGTTGCTCCAGCGGCAGGCCCAGCGACCAGCCCATGGACACGGCGTTCAGCAGGCCGATGCTCACCGTCACACACAGCCCCAGCAGCCCCAGGCGCATGCCGCGGACGAAGGGGCTGGTGGTGGGTGCGCCGTGCAGGGCCTGCAAGGCCGCAGCCATGAAAGCAACCACCCCACCGCCCAGGCAGGCCACCGCGCTGCCAAACAGCAGCGGCTTGGCGGTCAGGAAGGCCAGCACCAGCAGAATGCCACCCAAAGTGATAGTGGCGTGCACCACCGTGGCCACCAGCAAGGGGCGGCGGATGTTGGCGCCGGCCATGACCGGCAGCAACTGCTGCATGGCGCCCAGCATCACCTGCATCATGAATCCCACGGTGATCAGGTGGGTCAGGGCCAGCGCCGCCGGTGTCCAGCGCGAGGCGAACAGCTCCGGGCCGGCCCACAGCAGCAGGACGCCCGCGCAGATGGCGAACAGCGGCGCCGTGATGAAAAAGCGCAGCGGCGCGCTGATGGGAGGGCCCTGGTCGAACGACAGGAGTGCTTGCATCAGGGCTGCTTGCGCCAGATCAGGATTTCAAAGCTGTAGTCCGCCGTGAGCTCGGCCTGGTAGGCATAGCCCTGCTTCTGCAGGGCGCGGTACAGCGGATGCGGCTCACGGTTGATGATCAAGAGCAGCTTGTGGCTGGGGTCCATCACATCGAGCGCGTCCATGGTCACCACAAACGGCTCGGGCGGCTCCATCTCGCGCGCATCGATGACGAGGTTGGCAAGGGCGTGGTCCATGGCTTACTCCGTTCTGCCGGGCATCAGACTCTGCAACTGCGGCACCAGCACGGTGGCCTGGTCGGCCAGGTGCTGGTCGCACATCGGGTAGAGCACGTTTTCTTCCTTCACATTGTGCTGCTGCATCATGGTCAGCAGCGTGTCGGCGTAGCCGGCATAGTCGTCAGCATCGCTGGCCTGCAGGGCTGCGGCACAGGCATCCATCAACTGGCGCATCTGTGCGTGTTCGCCCCGCATCACCTGCGTGGGCCCCATGCGCATGCCGGACTTGTCTTCAAAGGCGGGGAACAACACGGACTCCTCGGCGGCGAAGTGCTGCAACACCAGGGTCTGGAATTGTGCGAAGGCGGCGGCCGCTGCGTTCCAGTCCTGGGCGGCAACCAGGCTTTCGGTGCGTGCCAGCACCCCATCGCAGTGGAGGTGGTCGTGGGCCATGAAATCGCGGATGGTGGACATGTGGGGCAGTCGTGGACGGTCAATAGGAAAGCCCATTGTTGCCCCAGGCGCCCTTGCAGACCTTGAACCACCTTAATAATGGGCTCTAGCCCTCGTGAAATAAGCGTGTAAAGCTATCAAAAAAATAGCAAATGGCGGCGGTTTGTAGGGTTATCCGTTTGTCCGCCATCACGCGCGCCGCGTAGCAGCACTTTTGCTAATCCTGGCCGGCAAGACCGTTGTGTCGATGGATGCTGCGCAGCGCCTGAGAGACAATTCCGTACTTTGCCATTGCGGGCTCATTGCCTCGCTTACGCCATGCACCCTATCAAGAGACTGTTCGCTTACGCGGGAAAGTACCGCCGCGATATTCGCCTTGCCACTCTTTACTCCGTCCTCAACAAGTTCTTCGACATTCTGCCCGAGGTGCTGATTGGCGCGGCGGTGGATGTGGTGGTCAAGGGCGACCAGAGTTTTCTGGCCCGCCATATCCTGGTGGACTTTGGCATTACCAGCACCTGGCACCAGTTGCTGGTGCTGGGCGGCTTGAACGTCCTGATTTGGGGTGGGGAGTCCTGGTTTGAATACCTGTACCACCTGAAGTGGCGCGGCCTGGCGCAAGACATCCAGCACGATCTGCGGCTGGACACCTACCGCCATGTGCAGAAGCTGGAGATGGCCTACTTTGAGAGCCAGCGCACCGGCAACCTGATGTCCATCCTGAACGATGACATCAACCAGATGGAGCGTTTTCTGAATGGCGGCGCCAACCAGATCATCCAGGTGTTTTGTTCGTCGCTGATGATTAGCGCCGTGTTTTTTGCGCTACAGCCCGGCATAGCGGTGATTGCGCTGCTACCGGTGCCCGCCATTCTGTTTGGCGCCTTCTGGTTCCAAAACCGACTAGCGCCACGTTACACCGAGGTGCGCGAGGCGGCGGGTGATGTCAGCGCGCGGCTCAACAACAACCTGCTGGGCTTGGCGACGATCAAGGCCTTCGCCACCGAAAACGTAGAAGCCGACCACATCGCACAGGCCAGTGATGGGTACCGTGTGGCCAATGCCCGCGCGATTCGCTTGAGTTCTGCGATCACGCCGGTGATTCGCACCGCCATCCTGGCAGGGTTTACCGCGACTTTGTTGTATGGCGGCTGGCTGACGATAAAGGGCGAACTGGCGGTGGGTGCGTATTCGGTGCTGGTGTTTCTGACCCAGCGCCTGTTATGGCCGCTGACCGGGCTGGCTGAAGTGGCCGACATGTACCAGCGCTCCATGTCGTCCATAGACCGGGCGATGGGTTTGCTGCAGACGCCCATCGCCATTCCGTATGAAGGCCAACACTTTCCGATCAACATGGTCAAGGGTGAACTGCGCTTTGAGCACGTGGGTTTTACCTACGACACCGTACCGACGCTGCAAGACATCCACCTGACGATCCCCGCAGGCAAGACCACGGCCTTTGTCGGCTCCACCGGGTCCGGTAAATCCACGCTGGTCAAGCTGCTGCTGCGCTTCTACACCGCCCAATCCGGCCGCATCTTGCTGGACGGCCAGTCCATCGATGGTCTGAACCTGCAAGACCTGCGCCGCGCCGTGGGTTATGTGTCGCAGGACACCTTTTTGACCGACGGCACCGTGGCCGAAAACATCGCCTATGGCGCGGCCGGCGCCACTGACGCGCAAATCGCCGAGGCCGCGCGTGCCGCAGAGTGCACCGAATTCATCAACCAACTGCCATTGGGTTTTGCCACCCGTATTGGCGAGCGCGGCCAAAGGCTCAGCGGTGGCCAGCGCCAGCGCCTGGCCCTGGCCCGCGCGATCCTGAAGAACCCGCCGGTATTGATCTTGGACGAAGCCACCAGCGCGGTCGACAACGAAACCGAGGCCGCCATCCAGCGCTCGCTGGACGTGGTGAGCCAGGGCCGCACCACCATCGTCATCGCCCACCGTTTGTCGACCGTGCGCCAGGCCGATTGCATTTACCTGTTGGAAGGCGGGCGCATTGTGGAGAGCGGCACCCACGACGAACTGGTGGCGCGCAATGGCGGGTATGCGGCGCTGTGGCGGCTGCAGACCGGTGTGCGCATGCCTTGATTTGCGACTGCGTTTCCAGACCTGACGCAGTGAAGTGGCATTGGCCGCCCTGGAGGTTTCAGCGCGTTACCATTCGGCCATGGAAAACATGGATAGCTTGCCACGGGACGCCCAAAGTATTTTGGAGCTGGCGGCGCGCTCCATGTTTGATCTGTTCGCCAATGCCAGTGAAGGCATGATGCTGGTGGACCGCGCAGCGCGCGTGGTCTGGATTAACGACCAATACAAACGCTTCCTGCCAGCACTGGGCTTTGAGCGTGAGGAGGACTTTGTCGGTCACCCGGTGTCCCAGGTGGTGCAAAACACCCAAATGCACCAAGTGCTGGAAACCGGAAAGCCCATACTCATCGATCTGCTGACCAACCGCGCCGGTACCTTTGTGGTCAGCCGCATTCCATTGCGCGATGCCGCGGGGCAGGTGATCGGGGCGCTGGGGATTGTGTTGTTCGATCACCCCGAGACCACGCTGCAGCCGCTGATCGAAAAATTTTCGCTGTTGCAGCGTGATCTGGATGATGCGCGACGCGAGCTGGCAACTCAGCGGCTGCGCCAGCCCGGTCAACGCCAGTCCAAATACACCTTTGCCAGCTTCATTGGCATGAGTGCAGCGGCAGTGGAAGTCAAACGGCAGGCGCGCCGGGCGGCCCAGTCGTCGAGTCCGGTGCTGCTGTTGGGCGAGACCGGCACCGGCAAGGAGTTGCTGGCGCACGCCATTCACGCCGCGTCGGCGCGGGCGGCCGGACCGTTTATCAGCGTCAACATTGCGGCGGTTCCCGACACCTTGCTGGAAGCGGAATTCTTTGGCTTTGCCCCTGGGGCGTTCACGGGCGCTGACCGCAAGGGGCGCGACGGCAAGTTTAAGCTGGCAGATGGTGGAACCCTGTTTCTGGACGAGATTGGCGACATGCCGTTGGCCTTGCAGTCCAAACTCCTTCGTGCCCTGCAGGAAGGTGAGATAGAGCCGCTGGGCTCAAATAAGCTGATTCCTTTCGATGTGCGGGTCATTGCAGCCACTTCGCGTGACCTCAACCGCCTGGTCCGGGAGGGCGGTTTCAGAGAGGACTTGTTTTACCGCCTCCACGTTTTGCCAATCCGGGTGCCACCTCTGCGCGAGCGCCGGGAAGATATCGCCGCTTTACTCGAAGCGTTAGGCGAGGATGTTGCTATGCGCAGCGGCTTGTTGCCGCCGGAGCTGTCCCCACAGGCGCTGGCATTGTTGGAGGCACAGGCCTGGCGCGGCAACATCCGCGAACTGCGCAACGTGTTGGAGCAGGCCGCCATGCGCAGCGACTCGCAACGCATTGACGTGCCACAGCTTGAAGCGGTGCTGCGTGAGTCAGGGGTGCAGCAGCTTGAGTTTGTGCCGACGCCGACGCACGTGCTTGCGCAGCCCAACCCAGTGGTGATGACCGCCATGTCGTCGTCAGGTGCAACAGCGCTGCTTCGACCGTTGTCTGAACAAATAGCAGAGCTGGAACAACAGGCTATTCGCGCGGCCATGGAAGCCTGCCGGGGGAACAAGGCTGCAGTCGCCAAGATGCTGGGAATGGCCCGCGCGACGCTGTACGCACGGCTTGAGAGTGACTAATACTTAGACACAATGTCTATTTGTTGGACACTTCGATGTGTATTGATTTTAGTCAAAACGATGACAATCCCTCAATGGGTGCATAAAAAGTTCAATGAAATCAACAACCTTGAAGTTGGCACGGTTTGTGCGCACCAATCTGGATTCGAACACCACAACAGGAGACATGATGTACCAACGCCGCTGGGCTCTCAAAGCAACGCTGATCGCAACTGGACTGTGCGCCGCCATGGCGGGCACCCATGCACTAGCGCAATCCAAAGAAATCAAGATCGCCCACATATACAGCAAGACCGGTGCGTTGGAAGCCTATGGCAAACAAACCGCCGTTGGTTTCATGATGGGCCTGGATTACGCCACCGGCGGCACCATGATGGTGGCCGGCAAGAAGATTGTGGTCATTGAAAAAGACGACCAGGGCAAGCCCGATATTGGCAAGAGCCTGCTGGCCGCCGCCTATGGCGACGATAAAGTGGATCTGGCGGTTGGCCCCACAGCATCCCCCGTTGCGCTGGCCATGTTGCCGGTGGCTGAAGAATACAAAAAGATCCTGTTGGTAGAGCCCGCGGTCGCTGACTCCATCACCGGTGACAAGTGGAACAAATACATCTTCCGTACGGGTCGCAATTCGAGCCAGGATGCGGCCGCCAACGCCGCCGCGCTGGACAAACCCGGCAATGTCGTTGCCACACTGGCCAACGACAACGCCTTTGGCCGTGACGGTGTCAAGGCCACGCGCGAATCCCTCAAGAACGCCAAGATCGTGCACGAGGAATACCTGCCCGTGGGCACCACCGACTTCACAGCCGGTTTGCAGCGCATTGTCGACAAGCTGAAAGACCAGCCCGGCAACAAATACATCTCGGTGGGCTGGTCGGGTGCTCCAGCACCGTTTAGCAAGATCGCCGATCTGGACCTGAAAAAACGCTACGGCATCGAGCTGGCAACCGGTGGCAACATCTTGCCGGCCATGGTCGCCTACAAGCAGTTCCCCGGCATGGAAGGCGCGTTGTACTACTACTTCGGTATCCCCAAGAACCCCATCAACGAAGCCATGGTGGCCCGCCATTACAAGGAGTTCAAGGCACCGCCAGATTTCTTCACTGCCGGCGGTTTCTCCGCAGCCATGGCCGTGGTCACCGCGCTGAACAACAGCAAGGGCGACACCTCGGCCAACACGCTGATCAAGACTATGGAAGGCATGAGTTTTGACACACCCAAGGGCAAGATGACCTTCCGCAAGGAAGACCACCAGGCCATGCAAAGCATGTACCACTTCAAGATCAAGGCCGACCCTGCGTTTGCCTGGGGCGTGCCCGAGCTGGTGCGTGAGATCAAACCGGAAGAGATGAACATCCCGATCCGGAACAAGCGCTAAGCACCGCGCGGCACAAGCGGCCACCTGCGGGACCAGCGGTCCCGCTTCTCTGATTCAGTTTTTTAACCCCCGGGTACACGGGGGCCAGGGATTCCTTTCGCCCAAAAAAACCAGGAGACAATTCAAATGAACCGTTTTTCCGTTCGTGTGTGTGTGACGGCTGTCGCGCTCGCGCTGGCCAGTGTGGCTGCCAATGCTGCGGTGAATCTACCGCAGCTCAATATCGACAAAACCCAGACCTCGGTGTCGGGCCTGTCGTCTGGCGGCTTCATGGCCGTGCAATTGCACGTGGGCCACTCGGCCACGTTCAAAAAGGGCGCCGGCATTGTGGCCGGTGGGCCGTTCTACTGCGCCGAAGGCTCCATTACCAATGCCACGGGCCGCTGCATGGCCAGCCCGACCGGCATTCCCACCAGCACCCTGGTCAACACCACCAATAGCTGGGCCAGCGCGGGCAGCATTGACCCGGTGGCCAATCTGCAAAGCTCCAAGGTTTACCTGTTCTCCGGCTCCATAGACAGCACCGTCAAACCAGGTGTGATGGATGCGCTCAAGACCTACTACAACAGTTTTGTGCCAACCGCCAATGTGATCTACAAAAAAGATATCGCGGCCGAACACGCCATGATCACCGACGACTTTGGTAGCGCCTGTTCCACCAAGGCCTCACCCTATATCAACGATTGCAATTTCGACCTGGCGGGCGCCATGCTGGGCCATATCTACGGCACGCTGAATCCGCGCAACAGCGGCACGTTGCCCGAAGGCAATTTTGTCGAGTTCAACCAAAGCCAGTTCATCACCAACCACGGCATGGCGCCGACCGGCTGGGCCTACATTCCCCAGGCCTGCACCACCGGCACCCAGTGCCGCCTGCATGTGGTGTTGCACGGTTGCCAGCAAAACGTAACCTTGGTGCAGCAAAAGTATGTGCGCAACACCGGCTATAACCGCTGGGCCGACACCAACAACATGGTCATGCTGTACCCACAGACCAGCACGGCCGCTACCAACAGCTGCTGGGACTGGTGGGGCTATGACAGTGCCAACTACGCCAAGAAGTCCGGCCCACAAATGGCGGCCATCAAGGCCATGGTGGACCAGGTTTCTTCGGGTAGCACCACACCACCGCCACCTCCACCCGCAGCACTTCCAGCCCCAACCAATGTGGTGACGTCCAACGCAACCGCCAGCGCCATGACCATTGGCTGGAATGCGGTCACCGGTGCAGCCAGCTATAACGTCTACCGCAACAACAACAAGACCAACGCCTTGCCGGTGACGGCCCTGAACTTCACCGACACCGGATTGGCCGCAGCCACGACCTATAGCTGGACCGTGAAAGCCGCTGATGCCAATAGTGCAGAAGGTACAGCCTCCGCAGCTGCCAGTGGCACGACCACCGGTACACCGCCACCCGCTGCAACCTGCTACACCGCGTCCAACTACTCCCACACCATGGCGGGACGCGCCATAGCGCTGTATGGTTTTACATATGCCAACGGCTCGAACCAAAGTATGGGTCTGTGGAATATTTACACCACGACGACCTTGAAGAAGACCGCCACCAACTACTACGTCATCGGCACCTGCCCATGAGCAGGGCATTGATCTGAACTGGAGAAACCAAGAGTGTTAGTTACCAAAGACTTGACGGTGCGATTTGGAGGTCACGTAGCGGTCAACGCCGTGAGCTGCACATTCAAACCAGGCACGCTGACGGCCATCGTAGGCCCCAACGGCGCCGGCAAGACGACTTTCTTCAATCTCATCTCCGGTCAGATCAAGGCCACCAGTGGCGAGGTCACGCTCAATGGCAACAATCTGGCGGGCCTGAGCCCGTCTGCCCGCACCCGGGCCGGTCTGGGGCGGGCGTTCCAGCTGACCAATTTGTTCCCCAATTTGTCGGTGCTGGAAAACGTACGCCTGGCAGTACAGGCGGCACGCTCCGGCGCCCATTTGCGCGGACTGAATCTATGGAGTGTATGGAGCGACCACAAGGCTCTGACGCAGCTATCGGAAGAAGTGCTGGAAGCCGTGGCCATGAACGACAAGCAGAACACCCCAGTGGCCAGCCTTCCGCACGGCGACCAGCGCAAGCTGGAAGTGGCCTTGTTGATGGCGCTGGAACCCGATGTTTTTATGTTCGATGAACCGACCGCTGGCATGTCGGCCGACGAGGCACCGGTCATCCTGGACCTGATTCGCAAACTGAAGGACGACAAACGCAAGACCATCCTGCTGGTGGAGCACAAGATGGATGTGGTGCGAGAGTTGGCCGACCGCATCATCGTGTTGCACAACGGCACGCTGGTGGCAGACGGAGACCCGGCCACCGTGATTGCGTCACCGGTTGTTCAAGAGGCGTACCTGGGTGTGAGCCCAACGCCCGCTCAAGCCGAGCCAGCCGAGGCCCCGCGACAAGCGCAGGGCGGACGCAATGGAGAAGACGTATGAGCCAAGCGACGACACACCACGAGGCACTGCTCACCCTGTCCGGCGTGCACACGCACATCGGCGCTTACCACATCCTGCATGGCGTGGACCTGGCCGTGCCACGCGGACAACTGACGATGCTGCTGGGCCGCAATGGTGCTGGCAAGACCACCACGCTGCGCACCATCATGGGCCTGTGGCATGCGTCTCAAGGCAAGCTGGTGTTTGATGGACAGGACATCACGGCTGCCGAGACGCCGCATATTGCCGGACTGGATGTTGCCTACGTACCCGAAAGCATGGGCATTTTTGCGGACCTGACGGTTAAAGAAAACATGCTGCTGGCGGCCAGAAGTGCCAAAAATGCGCAGCAAATGGACAGCCAACGCCTGGAATGGATCTTCAAGCTGTTCCCGGCGGTGGAGAAATTCTGGAACCACCCGGCGGGAAAACTCTCCGGTGGCCAAAAACAGATGCTCGCCGTAGCCCGCGCCATTGTGGAGCCACGCAAGTTGCTCATCGTGGACGAGCCCAGCAAGGGCCTGGCACCAGCCATCATCAACAACATGATTGACGCGTTCGCCCAGCTCAAACAGACGGGCACCACCATTCTTTTGGTCGAGCAGAACATCAGCTTCGCCAAACGTCTGGGCGACCAGGTGGCGGTGATGGACAACGGCAAGGTGGTCCATGCTGGCTCCATGCAGGAACTGGCCGACAACGAAGACCTGCAACACGCACTGTTGGGGTTGGCGATATGAAAACTCTATCTATTGACTGGAAGCCCCTGGCATTGGTGCCGCTATTGGCAATGCTGGTGCTGCCCTTTATCGGCTCCACCTCGACGTGGGTGACACTGACCGTCGCAGGCCTGGCCATGGGCATGATCATTTTTGTCATTGCCTCGGGCCTGACTCTGGTGTTCGGGCTGATGGACGTGTTGAACTTTGGTCACGGCGTGTTCATCGCCCTCGGTGCCTTTGTGGCGACAACGGTCTTGGGGTTGATGGGCGACTGGACCGGGTCCGACCAACTGTGGCGCAATCTGGTGGCTGTTTTTCCAGCCATGTTGGTGGCCATGGCGGTGGCAGGCGCTGTAGGGCTGGCGTTTGAGCGTTTCATCGTGCGCCCGGTGTACGGTCAGCACCTGAAGCAGATTCTGATCACGATGGGCGGCATGATCATTGGTGAAGAACTGATCAAGGTCGTATGGGGCCCGGCCCAGATAGCACTGCCATTGCCCGAAGCCATGCGCGGTTCGATCTACCTGGGTGATGCCGCGATCGAAAAATACCGCCTGATGGCCGTGGTCGTGGGGCTGGCCGTGTTTGCCACCCTGGCCTGGGTGCTGGGCCGTACCAAGATTGGTTTGCTGATACGGGCTGGCGTGCAAGACCGCGAGATGGTCGAGAGCTTGGGCTACCGCATCAAGCGCCTGTTTGTCGGTGTGTTTGTGGTCGGCAGCGCGCTGGCGGGTCTGGGTGGAGTGATGTGGGGTCTTTACCAGCAGACGGTCACGCCGCAAATGGGCGCCCAGGTCAATGTGCTGATTTTCATCGTCATCATCATTGGCGGCCTGGGCTCCACCGGTGGTGCCTTGATTGGTGCACTGCTGGTGGGGTTGATGGCCAACTACACCGGATTTTTGGCACCCAAGGTCGCGCTGTTTTCCAACATCGCGCTGATGGTCGCCATCCTGCTTTGGCGCCCGCAAGGCGTCTACCCCGTAACGAGCAGGTGAATCTATGTTGCAAAGACTTCTCTCAAACGATTTACCGCGCAGCCGCTGGCTGGCTGGGCTGCTGATCCTGCTGGTGCTGGCATTGGCGCTCACGCCATTTATCTTCCCCGGTGTCAAGGCGCTCAATGTGGCGGCCAAGGTGCTGGTCTTCATCGTTCTGGTGGCCAGCTTTGATTTGCTATTGGGCTACACCGGCATCGTCAGTTTTGCGCACACCATGTTTTTTGGCATTGGCGCCTATGGCATTGCCGTAGCGACCACACGCATGGGACCGACATGGGAAGCGCTGGCGGTGGGCCTGGGCGGTAGCCTTCTGCTGTCGTTTGGTTTGGCGCTGCTGGTGGGGCTGTTCTCGCTGCGGGTACGGGCCATTTTCTTCGCGATGATCACGCTGGCCGTGGCTTCGGCCTTTCTGACGCTGGCGTCGCAGTTGCACGAGATCACCGGCGGAGAAGACGGCCTGTCGTTCAAGGTGCCAGAGATTTTGTCGCCCAGCTACGAGTTCAGCGACCAGCCTTTCCTGGGCGTCTCGCTGGATGGCCGCTTGCTGTGTTACTACCTGCTGTTCGTGACGGCGGTTGTGCTGTTCCTGGCGCTGCTGCGCATCGTGAATTCACCCTTTGGCAGGGTGTTGCAGGCCATACGCGAAAACGAATTCCGTGCCGAGGCCATCGGGTACCGCGTGGTGGTGTACCGCACCACATCCGCCATCCTGTCGGCGCTGTTTGCCTGTCTGGCTGGTGCCATGCTGGCGCTCTGGCTGCGCTACAACGGACCGGATACCTCGCTGTCGTTCGAAATCATGATGGACGTACTGCTGATTGTTGTTATTGGCGGCATGGGCACCATGTACGGCGCCATCGTGGGTGCCACGCTATTTCTGGTGGCGCAGAGTTATTTACAGGACCTGCTGCGCCTGGGGCATGAAGCCGCCAGTGCCTTGCCCTGGTTGTCCGCCCTGTTATCGCCCGACCGCTGGTTGTTGTGGCTGGGCGTGTTGTTTGTCCTGTCCGTTTATTACTTCCCCTCTGGTGTGGTGGGGAGGCTGCGCGCGCGAAGCGCGCAGCCTTGACTGCACCCAATCGTATTCACTCAAAAATAACTGGAGATAACCATGAAGAACAAGTTCGATACACGTGCCATGACAATGGTCGCCGCTGCTGTGGCGGTTCTGAGCGCAACCGCGTTGAGTGGTTGTGGCGGCAGCAGTGCCGAACCCGAAGTCAATACACTGCCCACCGGCGTGACCGACCTCGGCTCCAAGGCCTACCGCGCCACCACCATCGGTGCTGCCAATACGGCCGCTGGCCAGGATTTGTTGACCGCCGGTCTGGGCAAAAGTGGTATCGCCAGCACGGCTGCGGCAACGCTCACCGCGTTTGTCGACCCAGCCAACCCCACAGCCGATGAATTGCGCCGCAATGCGTTCCAGTCCAACTATCGCGGTCTGGTCGACAACACCGTCAACGGCGGCTACGGTGTTTTGTACGGCCCCAATATCGACCTTGCGGGCAAAGATACGTTGGGAGAGGGTCTGGTACCCGGGCTGGAGTATGTGGGTGTTCTGGACGATGGCACCGGTCGCAAGCGTGTGACCATGGCAGTGCAGATTCCAGACAAGTTTGATGTGAATGCCCCCTGTATTGTGGTTGGACCGTCTTCGGGTTCGCGCGGCGTGTATGGCGCCATCGGCTCCGCAGGGGACTGGGGCCTCAAGCGCGGTTGCGCTGTGGCACTGACCGACGCCGGCAAAGGCATGGGCCTGTACGACCTGGGTGACGACACAGTGCACCGCATCGATGGCACCCGTGCCACCCGCACCCTGGCCGGCAACCTGTCGCACTTTGCGGCCAATGTGACGGACACGGTCCGCAGCGCCTTCAATACCGCGTTTCCCAACCGCGTGGCGCTCAAACACGCCCACTCGCAAATGAATCCTGAAAAAGACTGGGGTAACGACACACTGACCGCCGTATCGTATGCCCTGTATGCGCTCAATCAGCAATATGCCCCGACCGTCTCCGGTGGTCCTGCCAAGGGTGTGCGTTTCACACCCGCCAATACCCTGGTGATTGCCGGGTCCGTGTCCAACGGCGGTGCAGCGGTTTTGCGTGCAGCGGAACAGGACACCAAAGGACTGATCGACGGTGTGGTGGCAGGTGAGCCCAGCGCACAACCCAGTTCCACCTCAGGTTACGGTGTGCAGGTCGGTGGTGTAGCGGTTGCGTCGTACGGCAAGTCGATCATGGACTACTTCACCATTGCCAACTTGTACCAGCCCTGTGCGGCACTGGCGCCCTCCGCCGCTCTGACCGAAGTGTCCATCTACAACTACATCGGGTTGACAGGCCAGACCGCCACGGCCACGAACCGCTGTACACAATTGGCGGCCAAGGGTCTGGTGACCGGTAGCACCACCGCCCTGCAGGCGGCGGACGCCCTGGCCAAAATGCGTGCTGCGGGTTGGACCAGTGACAACGACACCATGCACAACGCCCACTTTGCTTTGGGCAACGCGGTCATTATTTCCATGATGTACACCAATGCCTATGGCAAATTTTCAGTGACGGACAACGTCTGCGGCATGAGTGCTGCTGCCGTTGCTGCCGGTGCGCCCGCGGCCATGGCTGGCAACGTCAAGGCGGCAAGCTTCGCAACCGGCAACGGTACCGTGAATGGAACACCCGCTACTGTGATCTACAACGACTCGGTCGGCGGCGCCAAGGCCTGGAACCTGGGGGTTTCACCATCCTCCGGCGTGGCAGACTTCGCGCTGGACGCGGCCCTGTGCCAGCGCGCCTTGTTCACGGGTGTGGATACCGTGACGGGCACTGCCTTGACCGCATCGACGGTACCCACCAAAGCCCAAAGCGACGCCGTGAAAGCCGGTGTGGCCGAAGTATTGCTGAACGGCAACCTGCGCAACAAACCCACGCTGATGTTGGCCGGCCGCAGCGATGCCCTGCTGCCGATCAACCACTCGGAGCGCGCCTATACCGCCTACAACCGCATGGTCGAGGGTGCAACGAGCCAATTGAGCTACATCGAAGTGACCAACGCGCAACACTTTGACAGCTTCAATGCGTTCTCGGGCTTCGACACGCGTTTTGTGCCATTGCACACCTATTTCGTGCATGCCATGAATGCGATGTATGCCAATCTGAAGAGCGGCACAGCCTTGCCACCGAGCCAGGTGGTTCGTACCACCGTGCGTGGTGGCACACCGGGTGCTGCGCCCGCCATCTCTGCCGCCAACGTGCCTGGTCTCAGCGCCAGCCCGGCAGCGGCGGACCGGATCGGCTTCAGCGGGACTTCTGTCAACGTACCCAACTAACCCTGGAAGCACACCACCATGACACATTCTTCCAAGTTCATAACATGCTTGCGCCAGGGTTTTGCGCTGCTGACACTGGGCCTTGGTGGCCTGGTGGCCTCAGCGGCGAACCCGGCCGAGGTCACCGTGGTCCAAGTGGCTCCGTTGACCGGGGTCTTGGCCAGCACCGGCCAGCAAATGGTGCTCGGCGGCAAGATTTACTTTGATTGGATCAATGCGCAAGGGGGTGTGCATGGTGCCAAGATCAAACACACGGTGCTGGACGACGGCTACAAGGTCGACGAAACCGTGCGCCTGACCCGAGAAGCCCTGGTCAACCCCGAGGTGATTGCACTGTTTGGTTTTGCTGGCACCGCCAACATCAGCAAACTGCTGACCGACGGCATTCTGGATGTGGGTGGGGCGCCCCTGGTGGCCCCCTACACCGGTGGTGAGGCCTTGCGCAGCCCCTTCAACCCCTACATCTTCCATGTGAGGGCAGGGTATGTTGACGAGACTGAACACATGGTGCACCAGGCAGCCACGCTGGGCATGACACGTATTGCGGTCATGTACCAGAACGATGCCTTTGGCAAGGCGGGCCTGGCCGGCGTGGAAGCGGCCGTCGCCAAGCGCAAGCTGAAGCTGGTCGGTACGGCCTCGTATGAGCGCAACACGGATGAGGTGCAAGAGGCTGTGAAACAAATCAAGGCCACCGATCCGCAGGCCATCATCATGATTTCAGTCAACCGTTCAACCGCCGCATTTGCCAAACAGTACCGCGCGGCCGGTGGTGGTGGCCAGTTGTACAACATCTCGGTGGTTGACCCTGCCGAGCTGGTCAAACTGGCAGGTTTGAAGGCGGTCCATGGTCTGGGGATTTCGCAGGTCGTTGCGTTTCCTTTTGCAGCGGGCAAACCCGTGGTTCGTGAATACCAGTCACTGATGAAAAAATACGGTGGCGGCGTTCCCGTCAGTTACACCAGCTTTGAAGAGTTTCTGGGTGCCAAGGTGTTGGTGGAGGGCCTGCGCCGCGCCGGCCCTGCGCCAACCCGCGCCAAACTCGTCAAAGCCCTGGAGAGCATGGATAACTTTGACCTTGGCGGTACCAGCGTCAACTATTCACCCAGCAACCGCATTGGCTCGCGCTTTGTCGAAGTGACGGTGATTGGTACCTCCGGAAAACTGCTGCGCTGAGCATTCCGGTATACATACCGCCATGTTTGCACCCTAGCGTCACTTTGGTTCCTGAAGAAACTGATTGTCATGTCCTTCCAATCCCACTTCATCACCTGCGCCGGTCTGGAAATCCACTACACCGAGTGGGGCTCTGCGGACGCACCGGTGGTGGTGGCTTGGCATGGGTTGGCGCGCACCGGGCGCGACATGGACGAACTGGCCGAACACCTGGCCCCTAACTACCGCGTCATTTGCCCAGACAGCATCGGCCGTGGTCTCAGCCAGTGGAGCCAGCGGCCCGAGTACGAATACTGCCTGGCGTTTTATGCGCGCATTGCTGCGCAGTTGTTCGATCAGCTCGGCATCGGGCAGGCCCATTGGGTGGGCACGTCCATGGGTGGGGCGATCGGCACGGTGTGCGCGTCGGGCCTGTTTGAGCCGACTATGCCCAAGCGCATCCTGAGTCTGACGCTGAACGACAATGCGCCCTCATTGGCGCCACCGGCGATTGAACGCATTCGCCAATATGCAGGAAACCCGCCCGCGTTCGACACTGTGCTGGAACTGGAGGCCTTTTTCCGCCAGGTCTACAAGCCCTATGGATGGTTGAGCGATGCCCAATGGCGCCGACTGACCGAAACCTCGACCCGGCGTCTGCCCGACGGACGTGTGACACCGCACTACGACCCCGCCATGGTGCAGCAGTTCAGCAGCCACCCGACCGACTACGAAATCTGGCCCCACTACGATGCCGTGCAAGTGCCCGTGTTATGCCTGCATGGTGTGGAGTCGGACTTGGTCTTGGATGAGACGATTGAGGCCATGCGCCACAGAGGCCCCGGATTGGCGGGGCGCTTGCAGGTGATGGAGGTGCCGGGCTGCGGGCATGCACCGGCGCTGAATGTGCCTGCGCAACTTGAACCCGTGGCGGCCTTTATCGCTGCCTGCTCGCCCCAGTTGCTATAAAGATAATAGCTGCTTACGCATATTCCACGTGGGCTGGAGGCACTTTTTGCTTAGAAAATTTGCTTCTGGGCGCCATCAACGCCAGAAGTTGCACGCTACCTGGAATCGCGCTTTAGATGCCGGTTTCCCTGCGAACTGCCCGGCGTAGAAAACTCTCAAACTGAGCATCCGGCACCAGCAGCCCGCCGGTGGTCCACACCATGTGATTGGCGCCCGGCACAGCCAGGAGGCTGTCACGCAGATAAGCCGGTCCGCTGAAACCGGAGGCGGCCGATGGTTCTATGCGCAGGCCCTCGGTCTGAAGGACCAGGGCCAGATGATCAAACAGGGTCTGGTCTTCTACCGTGAACACCCCCGCCAGCAGGGGCCGCATGGTGTCCGCAGCCAGCACCGATGCGCGGGGCACAGCCAGCCCATCAGCCTCGGTCTGATTGCTCAGGCCCAGGTCATACACCGATGGGTGACTTCCAGGCGGCGCCAGCAGGTGAGCCAGAAAGCAAGGCGACTGCACCGGCTCAGCAAAATAGCAGTGCACATGGTCACCCAGGACTTGGTGCAAGCCCCAGGCAATGCCGGACGGTGCGCCGCCTACGCCGCAGGGCAGGTAGAGCAACAGCGGATGCTGCGCATCCACCACGACACCTGCCGCCTGCAATTGGCTGCGCAAGTGCAGGGCCGCTGCGCTGTAACCCATGAAGAGCGACAGCGAGCGCTCGTCGTCGACAAAATGGCACAACGGGTCAGCATCTGCCAGTTGGCGGCCCATCGCAACGGCTTGTTCATAGTCGCCAGTATGTTCCCGCACGTCCACGCCGTGTTGGCGCAGCCGGTCCTTCTTCCATGTTTTGGCATCGGCCGACATGTGCACCACGGGGCGAAATCCCAGGGCCGCGGCCAACACACCAATGGCCATGCCCAGATTGCCGGTCGAACCGACCGCCACCTGGTACTGCGCAAATGCCGCGCGGGCCGCTGGCCGGCCGAGACAGCGGTAGTCGTTACCCGGTTGAATCAAATCGTGTTCGACGGCCAGACGTTCGGTCAGTTCCAGCACCTCGTGAAACCCCCCTCGGGCCTTGACGGAGCCGGCCACCGGCAGCCGATGGTCTGCCTTGATCCAGAGCCTGCCCATGGTGGGCGGCAGACCCAGGGCCTGCTGGAGTGCTGGAACCGCCAGCAGGTCGGACTCGATACGCCCTTGGCTCTCGGCCAACTCTGGAAACAAATCCGCCAGCAAGGGCGCAAAACGCTCGAATCGGTCCCTGGCCTGATGCATATCGGCCAAACCCAGACCGGCCAAGCCCACCGGCGTGTTGCCGCTGCTGGTACTTTGGCGGTGGGGGTTGGTCCACATCAGCGGCCGAGCTGACCGCAGGTTGACAAGGGTGCTGGGCATCGGGTCAGGGTGTTGGCGGGTGGACCAGAGTCTGCGCGGCCTTTAGCTCCTCTGCCACCTCGATCCAGACACATTCCCCATTTTTGCGTTTGACGTGTAACACGGCATGGCGTGCCAGGTCACTGATGTGGCGCGTCACCACATCCATGACCCAGCCGTGGGTCACCACCAATATCCGGCCGCCACGGTGGCGCTCCCCGATGTCGGTTAACGCCTCCAACACGCGATCCGCAAACTCATCCAGGCTCTCACCTCCCGCAAATTCGGCAGCCGGGTTGCGGCGCAAAATCTGCTCCAGCAGGGCCGGGTTGAGTTCAGCCAGTTCGTTCTTGGGAATGCCCTGCACGGCACCAAAGTGTTTTTCCTTCAGACCTTCATGGCAAAAAGGTGCTGGCAGGCCCAATGCACTGGCGACGATATCGGCGGTTTCAAGTGAACGCGAAAGCGGGCTGGACCACACCGCATCGAACCCCGCGCCCGCCAGACTGGCCGCCAGCGCATGCGCCTGTGCTCGGCCCAGCGTGTTGATCGGCACGTCCAGCCAGCCCTGCAAGACGCCACGTTTGTTCCAGTCGGTTTCACCGTGGCGGGCGATGCAAATGTGGGTGGAGGTCATGGAGGGCAATCGGTGTGGTACAACCCGCTGGTTTGGCGAAGTCACACAATAATAGAGGATGTCATGGGAGACGCTTTCAAAGCTGCGGCCGCACCAGTGAGCCGCGCGCCCACATGGAGCCCGCTGATCCGCGGCACGTTAGACTTTGGGCAGATGGTGTACGCGCCCTCTGATCTGAAAGACGCCAATGGAATCGTGGGTTCCATCAGCTACCAATGGCAAGCCGATGGCGTGCAGATACGGGGCTCCACCGATGCCTTTCACCTGTTAACCCATGCCGATGTCGGGAGGATCATCTCGGTCACCGCCCGTTACGTTGATGGCGTAGGAGCAGCGGCATCCATCAGCACGAGCGCCAATGTGCCAACACCCATGTCAGCGCAAGCAGAGACCCTGTATGCGGCAGGGGTGGCGGTCATGATGCTGAACCGCGCGTTTATGGACATTTCTCCGTCAGTACCAGTTTTCTTGAATCAGCGGCACATCGCCGCGCATCCAGGCGATGGCATCGCGGCGTTCGCGCTGGAGTTCGGTCATGTGTTTGATGGCATCGCCGATGATGTGCTTGCCAATTGGGTGATCGGCAATCTCGGCTTGCATTTCTTCTCGAATGAGCTGGTCCCAGCACTGTCGGCCTACTTTACGATCCATTCCTCCGAGCGCGGTGCAGTTGTGTTGCAGCTCGCACAACTCCTGGTGGGCTCAGCTGACGGAACTTCACCGGGCTTGGAGAAGTATGCTGTCGCCGGTCACGCTTGGATTGGCGAGTTGTATGCCTCTTATGCCTATTCGTCAGACCCGGCAAATATCTCACCACCCAGCACTGCAGGCTCGAATTCAGTGTCACCGATGTGGCATGGTGCAGAGTCGTACTCGAAAGTGGACGAAAACCTCACCCTCGTGGGTGTGCCAGACTTCGGCTTGGTTACGGGCTAGCGCCGTTGACGGAACTACGGTTCGATGGCACGGCCAACCCAGCCCAAAAGAGCCTGAAGTCAACTCAAGGAAATTCCATGGTCCAACACGTAGGCGTTGATGGGTGTCGGTTTGGTTGGGTTGCGGTCTTTGAAGACAACGGTGAACTGTTGTATCGCCTGTTTTCGAAATTTGCTGAGTTGGTTGCATTCTTCCCGGCGGCTAATTTTCTTGTGGATATTCCTATCGGGTTGCCATGGAATGCTTGCCCCGTCCGGCCTTGTGACGCGTTGGCGCGCAAAAACTTGGGGCCGGGTCGCGCATCCAGTGTTTTTCCGGCGCCATCTCGTGATGCTTGCCGTGCCAGCGACGTCAACGAAGCACGACGCCTCAACGAGGCCGAACTCGGCAAGAGTCTTTCCGCCCAGGCTTGGGGTATCTGCCCAAAAATTGCGGAGGTCGATGTTTTTATGTTGTCGAACCCAACTGCACAACTCCGCGTGCGGGAAATGCATCCTGAAGTTTGATTTTGGGCGCTCAATGGTCAAAAAGTGATGGCACTGTCGAAGTCTAAGAAGCTCGGTGCAGAGCAGCGATTGGAAGTGTTATCCAAGTACGAACCACGCAGCCAAGAGTTGTTGGCTACGTTTGAGCGGGAGCAATTTCGAAAGCATGTAAAGCCAGATGATGTGTTGGACGCATTGGTTGGCTATGTGACGGCGCGCGAAGGGAATGCAAACCAGCGACTCAAAGGCCAGCCAGAGCGCGATCAGTTGGGCTTGCCGATGGAGATGATTTACCCCCAAGGCCGCAGTCTTTGAATCAAAAGCGTACGTAGCCCCCGAGAAATAAGCGCAACATGCTACTAAAGAGATAGCAATTCTCGTCAAGGCGACCAATTATTTGGTTTGATCCTGAAATCGACTATTCGCCATACGCGTCATGGGTACCACCCGTTCCATTAACACCTGATGTTGCGCGGCCAGCAGGGCTTCATTGGGATCGTGGCCCACCTTGGGGACCACGACCAAAATCTTGTCGGGCGCCTGCAGGCTGTCGAAGTAGATTTGGGTCACCGACAGGGGAGTCAGCAGGTCTTCCTGCCCTTGTACCAAGTAGACGGGAATGTCAAAACGTACTCCCAGGCGCGGCAGGTCCACCTTGGAAAAAATGCCGTCGCCGTTGGGTCCGACAAACTGCATAAAGGAATAGTCCTCGCCTTGTTCGTAAGCCTGCTGTGCGTGCGCGCTGCTGTAGTTGGCCCCGGGCTGCCACCATGACCGTGGCGCAGGGGTCGAAGCTTTGCCTTCATAGGCCCGGATGGCGCGGCGCAACACACCAAAGGCGCGCGGATCGGTGCGCGGGGGCAGGCCAATGGCCTGCAGGGCGGCCACCGTCTTTTTGTCATCCGCTGCCGTTGCAAGCGCCAAGGTTTGGGCATAACTGGCGGCCTCGTTAGCCTGGTAACTGACCATTTGTGCCGTGCCGACGTAAGCATGGAACAGATCGGGTCGGCGTTTGGCCATATGCACTCCGAGCACGCTGCCCCATGAGCTGCCCATCAGAATGAGCTTTTTCTGACCCAGGCGCTGGCCCACCCACTCGGCGACTGCAATGCCGTCGTTCACCATCTGGTCCAGGGTCAGTGTGGACTCTGCCGTGCCGGGGTTGCGCCCGAAGGTTTGACCGGCGCCGCGCTGGTCCCATTGCACCAGCGTGAAGTCCTTGGCCCAAGAGCCGTACAAATTTTGGCCGAAGGGACTGAGCGGATTGCCGGGGCCACCGTGCAGAAACAGAATGGCCGGTTTCTTACAGTCTTCGCCATTCAGGGTGACCCACTGTTCCTGGCCGCCAATCGGCACAAAGCCTTGCACAGCCAGCTTGTGTGGGGTGGCGACGGTCGTCGTCGACAACTTGGATGTTCCGCCGCAGCCCGGGATGGGTGACGCTGATAGAAGAGTCGCTTGGGGTTGTGGGGTCTCGCCCATCTGAGCCTTGGGCGTGGTTGCGATTGCCGCCGTGGTCAGAAGCGCCAGGGCCAGGAACGTTGTTTGTACCAAATTTCGATTCATTGCGTTTTTTCCCGATGCAGTGTTGAACTGCGGGAAGTGTGGCTACCGGAGCGCCGTCTTGCGCCCCAAATGATGATTTGGGACGTCAGACTGTCGCCATACAGGCCTCAAATGGTCAATTGGGGCCTTGGCCGCCTGCGTTGGCGCTGCGAAACTGCGACGGCGTCATGCCGGTGTGGTTCTTGAATACGCGGTTTAAGGAACTCTTGCTGTTGAATCCGGCGGCCAGCGCCAGGTCCAGAATGGTGACGTCCTGGTTCGTCTCGTCCCGCATTGCTGCCTGCAGCGCCCTTACGCGGTAGCCATTCACGTATTCCTGGAAATTGACTTCAAACGACTGGTTGATCAGTTGGGACAACTCGTGTGCCGTCAGTGCCAGGTTCGCAGCCAGCTGTTCCAAACTCAGTTCGCCATCGCGGTAGGCATAGTCCACCTCCATGCTGGCGGTGAGCTTGTCCAAAAAATGCGCACGGTCATTCGGCGTCAGCAGGCTTGGTGTGGCGCGCGGCGGCTCTGGTGGCGCCACACGTGGCAAGGGCGGCCGGTAACCTATTGGCAAACGCATGGCGTAAAAAGCCAGGCCATACACAAAAGAGGTCAGCACTGCAGCACCCCAGGTATCGGAGGAAACCGGAACCGGCATTTCGAAGATTTCAGCGGCAAACACGGCGGCGTTGATGCCCAGGCCCCAACCCAACAGCAGCGTCAGCCGCCGCAGACTGCGCACCAGCGCTTGGTCCGGGGTCTGGCGATCCGTCCGCACGATCAATCGGTAACTCAGCAGCACATAGGCGCACACATGAATAGCCTTGATGGCCCCAAATACACCCAGGTACCACGGCAACTGGGTGCGTGGCACCATCAGGGCCAGCTTCACATCGGCCGACTGTAAGTAGTAAGGCGCCCAGGCCAGCAGCGCCAACAGAAACGGCAGCCCATGGGGCACACTGCGCCGCGTGAGCGGCTCCCCTTGCAACAGATTTTGCAGATACAGCCACAACAGCGGGCCCACCAACAGCGGCAGCGTCGCAACCGATGTAGCCAGGTGCGGATAACTCCCAAACAAACCGTTCACGCCCAGCCAGGCGTGCCCGATGAAAAGTGCAAACAGCAGGACCAAAGTCGAAAGCAGACGATTGGCAACCCGCAGTTCGTGTTGGCTGGAGAACCACAACGATGCACTCAGGAACAGACCTTGCCCCATGGCAACCAGTAGCAACAACGAGACAGCGGAGGTGGACACGGCTCAGACTTTTCAAACATGAGGTTGCAGATCGGGCGATGGCGGGCCGCAAAGCCCATTATGTGCATTCGCGCACCGACTTCTCTGACCGACTAAGGGACGATGCAGGCAAAGGAGCGCACGCGAGGCGCGACCTTCGTTTGCGCGTAATGCCACCTTTTGAAAGCTCATATGAAAAATTCATCCGCTGCGGCGACATGGTTGATGGCGTGCGTATTGCAGTCACTGTTACCGGCGTGGAGCGCCGACACAACCACCGACGTCGAAAAGGTGCACCGGCAAGCGTCGTCCATTCCCGATCTTTTGCAGTCCGCCGCCAATGCGGCGGGTTATGCGGTCAACAGCGTGGGTATCCGGCACACCGCCCAGCAAGTCACGGTCACGGTGGTCAACCCCAAGTTCAAAGACAGTTCGGTATCCAGCCGCGAATCCGAGGCGATGGCGATTGCGTCCCTGGTCGAAGCAGCCATGGCCGGGAAAGTGGAATATGGGCACGTAGCCGTGATTCGCCTGGAATTTGTTAACCAGCTGGGGGAGGGCGATGAGGGGGTTGAGTCGTTTGAGTTTTTCCGCACGGCGACCAACACGTTTGCGTTACGCAAGGTTTGACCGCTCAAAGCTGAAATGCCGGCTTTTTGGCGTTGAACCACCTTTATCCGTGATTCAGGACGCTTCTGGGCTGTGGTGACCGCGCCGGGAGGGTTTCACCAGAGATGCCTAATGCCCTCATTTGTGTCCCTTACGACCACCCATGCAATCACGTGGTGCCGACCAAAGGCTCTGCAGCCTACCCGCTACTGGGATCAAAACATCCGGTTGGCGGGCAACGTCAACTGCAAATGCACCGCAGGCGCTTTACCTTCGACACTGAAATGGCCGCCGTTGCGCGCCAACGCCGCCTGGACCCGTTGCACACCATCCGACAGGCTGGGCACGGTTTGCAAAGTTGCCTGCGCATCGGCACCACCGACGGCCATGGCCACCGTTTCGGCCGCACCGGCATCGGTGGCGCCATGGAGCACCATTGCAATCCCGAGCGTGCGTTGCCCGGGTGGGCTTGCCTCCAGGGCCAGCATGGCATAAAAAACGGCGAACAAGGCGGCTTGTTCCATGTCGGTTTTGACACCCCGCACCTGTACCGCGCGGTCCACACTGCACCACTGCACAAGGATGCCGCGATTGCCCAGAGGCCTTGCCAAGACCTCGAGCGCCCCGTCCAGCAAATTGGCCATGGGCATTGCCACCAGCGGACCGCCGATTGGAGCAACCAAATCCAGCAAACTCCGCACCGACCGCATGCTGCGCACCGTGGCGTCGCGAATCACCTTGACGTCGGCTGCCAGGTGGGGCTCATGTGCGACATCCAGCTCCAGCAATTCGGAGCGTCCTGCCAAAATGGCCAACTGGTTGTTGATCTCGTGGCGCAGACAAGCCAGCAGCGCCTGCATGGGCTGCGCGGGTGGATCGATCGCGACCGTCTTTGCCACGTCAGGTTCCCGGTGTGAAAACATAACCCACACTGCGCACCGTCTTGAGAATCTGCGGGTTGGCGGGGTTGGCCTCAATCTTGCGGCGCAGGCGCAGAATGCGCAAATCGATCGACCGGTCAAAGACCTCCCACCCGCGTTGATGCGCCTGCTCCATGATCTGGTCGCGCGATAACGGACGATTGGGGTGGCGCGCAAACAGTGCCAACAGGTCAAATTCCGAAGCCGACAGCTCCACCTCAGTGCCATCCGCCCCCCACAACTTGCGCGCATCCACATCCAGTGTGCAGCGTCCAAACCGGACCGACTGCGTGGCCGAGGCCCCAGCTGGCGCGCCGACTGTGGCGGCGGGCAACTGGCTGCGCCGTAACACGGCACGTACGCGGGCCAATACTTCACGCAACTCAAAGGGCTTGGGAATGTAGTCGTCGGCACCCAGTTCCAGACCCACGATGCGGTCCACACTGTCGGCTGCGCTGGTCAGCATCACGATGCCCATGCGGGGATGGGTGTCGCGCAGCCAGCGCGCCAGTGAAAGGCCGTTTTCGCCGGGCATATTGACGTCCAGCAGCGCCAGATCGGGCGGCTGTTGTGCCACTGTGATCCGGGCGGCGGCCGCATCCTGCGCGCTTTGTACCTCAAAGCCGCTACGGCCAAAGTAGTCACACAACAGGCTGCGTATTTCTGGCTCGTCATCGACGACCAGCAACTTGCTGGCAGTGGTCACAGCCTGTTGGGACGGTCGTGAAGAATGGTTTTCGGTCATGGCTCCGCCATCATATCCAGCGTGAGCAACCCATCGAAGCGCTGGCTACTTCAGGTACCCCGCCAGGATGTTCATTGCCGCAACATCAGACTGCTGTTTGGCGCAGCTATTGGGTGTGCTGCTGCTGTCGACACAGTTGCCGATTCCAACCGATGGGTCATCAAAACTGTGTTGGGCGTTGTTGAAAGCGGCAAGCGCGACGCTGGCACCGCCAGGTTGGTTTTGCGCCAAGCTGGTGCGGGTGGTGCAGGACTGAATGGACACGGTACTGTCCGCAGTGCCGTGGAGCATTTGCAGGGGTGCGTAGCTGGCCCATTTGCTGCCGGACAGGCCTCCCCAGCAGGAAGCAGGTTTGCCATTTTTTTGCGTGCCGCACTGGTAGTCTGCCAGACCACATCCGGCGTAGAAGGCAATGCCGACCTTGAGCGGTGTGCTGTTGGCATAGGGGTTGACGATCGTGGTGTCCACCGGGTTGGTTGTCGCCAGGGTTGCGACCACCGTGCTGCCGCCATTGGACCAACCCAAAACGCCGACTTTGCTGGCATTGATATAGGGCAAGGTGGACAAATGCGCGTAGGCGGCACTGGCGTCCTTGGGGCGGTCAAAAATTTCAGAGACCCCCACACCGGCGCCATTGCCACACTGGTTGGCCGCTCCGCGCGGGGTGTAGCTATCGACCAGCAAGGCAACATAACCTGCGGCCACCAGCCGGTCGCCCCATTCACGGTAGATGCTGCTGACGGTGCCGTTGGCGTTGTAAATGCCCGCACAGCCGTGCAGCATGATGACAGCCGGCAACGCTGCATCTGGCAGGGTGGCCGGGGAAAACAATTTTCCAGGTACAGCGTGGCCGTCGACATTGCTGAAACTCACATCGGTGGGGGTGACATTCCATGCGAAAGCGGAGTGGCTCAGGCTGGCCAGCAGCAAGCCACCGAGCAAGACGGAGGTGCGATTGATTCTGGGGAAGGCGGTCATGTGGGTCTCTTTCGGTTGAAGTGTATGGAGGGCTGTTTTGCAGCACGGACGGTAGTTTCGGCCCCGCAGGTTTCGGCCGCGTTTCCATCCAGGGGGACTTTTGTTTCAAATGTTTCAAGGCAGCGCCGATCGGGCCGGGTGTCACGAACCGCCTGAGCAGAATCAAGACCCATAACGCTCCTGTTTTGATAGCTAACAATGTCCTGTTCATGAGGGGCTGTGCAGCATTTGGTTAGTAACCTGGTGACGGGAATTACCAGTTTTTGGCCAAATCCGGCTGTGGCCAGCGAACAGGCTTGCTATGCCGCTATAAAAAATGTAGCAGATTCCAGCCATGCGCCAACCAGGCACCACCCCCTTCACCAGCCCATTGATCCGCAAATCGCTCTGTTCGAAGTTGCGTTTGGTGAAGGCTCGCCCGGGAATCGGCCGCGGGCGGGAATCGCGAGGGTTTGTACGTGGGTTGATGCTTGATCGGAACTGCCATACTGACCTCAGGTAGCGAAAGGAATCCCGATGCTGATAGGCCCGGTCACCGTCTTGACAAGAAGGTTGTGGAGTCTTTTGTTCGCGGCCTTGTGGTGGACCTGCATGCCGGCCTATGCCGCTGGCCCCGATCTAAGTGCCACCAAGGTGTGCACCGTGAACGGGGCGCAGTCCGTCCTCTGCACCATCACCATCACCAACATCGGCAACGTGGCGTCTGTGGCTCCGATGAGCCTGACGGATCTGGTAACAGGAAGCTCCAATATCAACCTGACAGGGGCAGGCGGCTCTCTTCCGGTTTCCTGCACACCTGGCGCGCAGCTGATCAACAACGTCCCCATCAATTGCGGGATCAATACCTCGCTGGCGGCAGGTGCTTCGGGCGATGTACTGTTCAGCTTCACCATGCCGCTAGGGGGCACCTTTACCAATTGCGCGAGTGTGTCGCAGGCGCAGAACTCCATGACACCGGGTGATCCTGATTCGAGCAACAACACGAATATCTGCACAACGATTGCCGTCTCACCTCCTGCGCCCACGACTGGAAGCATCACCATCGTCAAGGACGCCCAGCCCAACGATGCTCAGGACTTCGCCTTCACGCCCAGCCAGGCCACCATGCCGCAGTTCCTGCTCGATGACGACAGCGACAGCACGCTGTCGAATATGAAAACCTACAGCGGTCTTCCTGCTGGCACCTACGCCTTCACCGAGACCCAGGTCCCCGGCTGGACGCTGTCAAGCATCAGCTGCACCCCGTCTTCGGGTACCAGCACCAACTTGAGTGGTGGCACGGCGACGATCACTTTGGCCGCCGGAGACAACATCGTCTGCACCTTCGTCAACACCAAACCAGCGACTGGAAGCATCACCATCGTCAAGGACGCTCAGCCCAACGATGCTCAGGACTTCGCCTTCACGCCCAGCCAGGCCACCATGCCGCAGTTCCTGCTCGATGACGACAGCGACAGCACACTCTCGAATATGAAAACCTACAGCGGATTGCCCGCTGGCACCTACGCGTTCACCGAGACCCAGGTCCCCGGCTGGACGTTGGCGAGCATCAGCTGCACGCCATCCTCGGGCACCAGCACCAACCTGAGTGGTGGTACGGCAACCATCAACCTGGCCGCTGGCGACAACATCGTCTGCACCTTCGTCAACACCAAACCCGCCACCGGCAGCATCACCATCGTCAAGGACGCCCAGCCCAACGATGGTCAGGACTTCGCCTTCACGCCCAGCCAGGCCACCATGCCGCAGTTCCTGCTCGATGACGACAGCGACAGCACGCTGTCGAATATGAAAACCTACAGCGGTCTTCCTGCTGGCACCTACGCCTTCACCGAGACCCAGGTCCCCGGCTGGACGCTGGCCAGCATCAGCTGCACGCCGTCTTCGGGAACCAGCACCAACCTCACGTCAGCCACGGCCACCATCAACCTGGCTGCCGGTGACAACAGCGTCTGCACGTTTGTGAACAACAAGCCCACGACTGGCAGCATCACTATCGTCAAAGACGCCCAGCCCAACGACGGCCAGGACTTCGCCTTCACGCCCAGCCAGGCCACCATGCCGCAGTTCCTGCTCGATGACGACAGCGACAGCACGCTGTCGAATATGAAAACCTACAGCGGTCTTCCGGCTGGCACCTACGCCTTCACCGAGACCCAGGTCCCCGGCTGGACGCTGGCGAGCATCAGCTGCACACCGTCCTTGGGCACCAGCACCAACTTGAGTGGTGCCACGGCCACCATCAACCTGGCTGCCGGCGACAACGTCGTCTGCACGTTTGTCAATGCCTACACGCCGCCCACCACTGCCAAAGTGTGCGGTGTGAAGTTCAACGACCTCAATGGCAATGGACTACAGGAAGCCGGGGAGTTGGGTCTTGCGAATTGGCAGATCGGGGTGGGCCTGGCCTCGATCCCGCCCGTCACCACTGGTGACAAAGGGCAGTATTGCATCAACGATCTCCCCGTCGGCACTTACACAGTTTCGGAAATACCGCAGGCGCCGTGGGTGCAGACCTATCCGGCTGCACCCGGCACACACACGGTCACTCTGGTGGCTGGGCAGCAACTCAACGGGGTCAACTTTGGCAATACCCAACCGAGCGGCGCTTGTTACAACGCACCTGGCAATGCATTTACGCTGCTGAACAACGGGGGATTCGAGACTTCACCAACCCTGAGTCCCAACGGTTCCGCACTCTTTAACCAATCGATGGTGTATTCCTGGACAACGCCTTCCCTCGGCGGACAAATCGCGCTCTGGAGCAACGGACATCAAGGAGTCCCTGCCTACTCTGGCAGCAAATTTGTGGAGCTGAATGCCTCGACTGGCGCCCAGCTGTTCAGCAGCTTCACCGGCGTTCCCGGCAATACCGTCTCAATCTCCTTTGCCCATCGCGGTCGGGTCGGTTTTCCCAATCAGCTCAGTGTCACGATCCACTCCGGGAACAACACCCCCACGACGCTCGCAAGCTTCACCGCAGGCACCACGGCGTGGACGGTGAACACCTTCACCTACACCTTGCCCAACAATGGGCAAACCCAGTATGTCCTTGGTTTTGCCTCCAGTGACGGCGCGGCGGGTGGCAACTTCCTGGATGAGATCCAGGTGATCAATATGGCGTGTCAGGATGTTGTCATACCCGACCTCGCTGAATTGGGCAAACCCAAGGTGTTCAGCTATTTGGAGGGCGTCTACCCGCATTTGTTCAAAGGACTGGGTGTGGCCGGGCAGAGCGCCCAGTACAGCTACCGGTTCTACGCGCAGACTGGCAACTATCTGGCAATTGACGATATGGGCACGATTTTCATGCTGGGATCGTTCACCAACAACGCAGTGGCTACTCTGGGCACGGTTGATTCGTTTCGCACCTTGATCAGCAGATGGTATGCGGGTCCGGTCAGCAACTCGCGGGTGTTTGATTTCGCCGCGGCCAACTTTCCTGACGTCTTCCAGGGCACGCCCATGGCGGAGGAAATCGGGCAATACAGTTATCGCTTTTATCCGCAGAGTGGCAACTTCCTCGCCGTCGACAACGCGGGCATGCTCTACATCTTCGGGCCTTGCACGGGTAACACACTGCTGCAGATCGGTGAGGTCAACGCGCTGCGCGAAGCAATCACAGCCTGGGAGGCGCGGCTGCCTCCGTGAGGTGACAGCAGGGTCAACGAATCAAAGTTTCGACCACCTCTCGGCACAATAAAGGGTGCTCGGTTTCCTTGCAGCGGCGCAAGGGTTATGCCAGGGTTGCGGCGCGCAGGACTGAATCGGAGGCAACCACGCAGTTTCGCCCGTTCCGTTTGGCGCTGTACAGGGCCTGGTCGGCGGCCCGCATCAGGTCGTCCAGGTCAACATCGGGCAGGCCCGCCGGCATGGATGCGATGCCGATGCTGGCCGTGACCTGAAGCGTCAGACCGGCGTCTTCGATGCGCTCCTGGGCGATGGCGTTGCGCAGTGTCTCGGCAATTTGCAAGGCGCCCTTGGCGTCGGTGCCAGGAGCCAACACCGCGAACTCTTCGCCACCCAGGCGGCCCGGGATATCGGTCACCCGCAAACACATCGACAGCAATTGGCCGATGCCACGCAATACCGCGTCCCCGGCGGGATGCCCATGGGCATCGTTGACCTTCTTGAAATGGTCAATGTCCAGCACCAGCACACTCAAGGGGGTCTTCAGGCGTTTGGCCAACTGCAGTTGCTGCTGCGCCTCTTCCATCCAGGCGCGCCGGTTTTTCAGGCCCGTCAGGTCGTCTTCGTTGGCAAGACGGCTGACGGTGGCGAGGGTTTCTTTCAGCTCGCGGTCCATGCGTCGCAGTTCCATCAGTGAAATCACTTGGCGCGCCAGCCTTCGCAACAGCGAGAGCTGGCGCTCGGTCAAGGCGTGGGCCTTGGTGTCCAACACACACAACACGCCGACCTGGAAACCGTCACTGGTTGTCAAGTTAACGCCGTTGTACATGCGGAATTGCCCACCCTGAACGGTATTTGGCAACGTGGCAGTGCGCGCGTCCGACAGCAAATCGGGGATCAGAAGCTCTTGTTCTTCCAGAATCGCCCACGAGCAATAATCCTCATCGCGGGGTGTCTGCACGGCCTTTGCGCCGTAACTGCTTTTGTACCAAACGCGGTCCGCATCGACCAGCGACACAAAGGAATACGGCACGCCACACAGTTCGGCGGCCAGCTCGGTCAAAAGGTCAAAATCGGCGTCGGCCTGTGTGTCGAGCAACTGGTAAGCACGCAGTGCGTGCAGTCGGGCCGCTTCGTTAAGGGGGCGTGGGATCATGGTGTGCAGCCGTTCAGTCGATGGAATGGACGCATTCTGTGGGAGTCGGTCAGTCGCGTCAACGAGGGTTTATGCCGCGTTGCATAGCAATTGTCGGCAGCCAACCGAAACTACTCCTTGGCCCCCTGGGCCAGCGCCGCCGAACGCGAGGCAGCCAGTGCCACCGCATCCGGCGCCAGGCGGGTGTCCCATCCCTGCAGGTGTCTTTCGCTCAGGTTGCACAGCGCGGTGATCCACTCGGGGTCGTCGTTCAGGCAGGGTATGTAGTGAAAGCTTTGGCCACCCGCCGTCAGAAAGGCGGCGCGGCCTTCCATGTCGATTTCCTCCAGGGTTTCCAGGCAGTCGCTGGTGAAGCCCGGGCAGACCACGTCGACCCGTTTGACACCTGCCTTGGCCATGGCAATCAAAGTGGGCTCTGTGTACGGTTCCAGCCATTTGGCGCGTCCCAATCGGGACTGGAAGGTGACTTTGTAGTCGGTCTTTTCCAGTCCCAGGCGTTCTGCCAGCAAGCGCGCGGTTTTGAAACACTCGCAGTGGTAGGGGTCGCCCAACTCCAGTGTGCGCGCCGGCACGCCGTGAAAACTCATGACCAATTGGTTGGGGCGGCCGTGGTTTTTCCAGTAACGCAGGATGCGCGCCGCCAGTGCCGCAATGTAGTCGCCATCGTCGTGGTAGTGGTTGACAAAACGCAGCTCGGGCAGGGTGCGGGTGCGCTGGGCCCAGCTGTAGACGGCGTCAAACACGCTGGCCGTGGTGGCAGCGCTGTATTGGGGGTAGGCGGGCACCACCAGCACCCGGGTCACACCCTCGGCTTTGAGGGCATCCAGCTGCGATGCGATGGATGTGCTGCCATAACGCATGGCCCAACGCACCCCAACCCCTTGGTTTCGCTGGCCCAGCCAGCCTTGCAGCAGCTTGGCCTGCTTTTCGGTCCAGACCTTCAGCGGTGAGCCCTGGGGTGTCCACACGCTGGCGTATTTGGCAGCCGATTTGGCCGGCCTAAACCGCAGAATAATGCCGTGCAGGATGAACCACCAGACCAGGCGGGGGATTTCCACGACCCGGTGGTCACTCAAAAACTCGGCCAGGTAGCGGCGTACCGCTGCGGGGGTGGGGGCATCGGGGGTGCCCAGGTTGCACAGCAGGACTGCGGTGCGGGGGGCGTTGCCATGAAGAAAAGCGGGTTCTTTTTGGAAGGGCATGGATCGTATTCTCGCCGACAGTCACGGGCACTTGTGCTTTGGAAGCACGTAGCAGACACATTGGGCCAGTTTAGTCAGCCGGTGCTGCAGCACGCTTCTTTTTGACCGATTTCTTGGCAACTGGAGCTGCGGTTGCCTTGGCCGGCGCAACACGCCGGGTCGCGGCTTTTTTGGCCGCTGGCGGCGGGCTGTGGTGAATGCCGACTGCGGCCTCCAGTGCCAGGATGGCGTTGTGGGTGTAGTCCAGCATGCGCTGCAGGGCTGGCACCGAACGGCGGCACGCAATGTAGCCAAAACCCAGCCTGTCGCCATACCCGCTGATGGTGATGTTGAGCGCCAGGTAGTGGGTGGGAATCGATACCGGGTAGACCTCATCAAGGCGCGCGCCATTGAGGTACAGTGCCTTTTTGGGGCCCGGTACATTCGAAATGACCAGATTGAACAGCGGATGGTTTTGCGCCGTGCCCGTGACCATGCCCGCGCCAAAAGGGGAAATCGATGTAATGCCATGGGCCATTTTTTGCAGGCGCGGCATTTTGGTCAGACGCTGTTTGGCTTGTGAAGTGGACTCCACGATGCGCTTGAGCCGTTTGAGGGGGTCGGCAATGTCGGTGGCCAGGCTGGCCAATAAAAGTGATACCTGGTTGCCACCGGCTGAGGTCTCACCATGTAGAGACACCGGCACCATGGCCACCAGCGGTTTTTTGGGCAGTTTGTTTTGGGCCTGCAAATATTCGCGCAGGGCACCGGCACAAATGGCGAGTGTGACGTCGTTGACGGTGGCCCCCGTGGCTTCGCCGATATGTTTGAGCCGTGCCAGTGAATAGGATTGCGACGCAAAGCGGCGTGAGCCCGAAATTTCGACGTTGAAAGGTGTGGGTGGTGCCTGGAACGGCAGGGCGGCAGCGCCTTCCACATAACTCGCGCGGGCGATATCCCACAGGCCACTGCCGATGCCGGGCAAAATATCCCGGCCCGCCTTGGCCACGTTGCCAATCTGCTGCATCAGGGTGGGCGCAGTGCGTTTGCCGCTTGATGCCGGATGGTGGGGAAACGGCATATCCCACACCGGTGCTTTGCGCCCGGACGCGTCGTCACTCATCGCGTTGGCCGCCATGCGCGCGCCGGAGACGCCATCCACCAGGGCATGGTGGATCTTGCTGTACGTGGCAAAACGCCCGCCGGGCAGGCCTTCAATCACATAGGTTTCCCACAGCGGGCGGTTGCGGTCCAGCAGGTTGCCGTGCAGACGGGAGACCATGGCCAGCAGCTCGCGAATGCGCCCGGGCTGTGGCAGGGCCAAATGCCGCAGGTGGTAGTCCAGCTCGAATTCTTCGTCTTCTTCCCAGTACCACAGGCCCATGCGCAAGACCGGTCGCAGGTTGAAAGGGGCAATCGCCTTCATGTGTTTTGCCCAATCGGCCAGCAGTTTGGCGACGAAGTCCGTGCCCGAGTCGGGGGGCGGCGTAAAGATGTTCAACCCCGCCACATGCATGGGTTGGTTGCGGGTTTCCATCCACAAAAATGCTGAATCGGTTGGGCTCAGGGCTTGCATGGTGAGTTCAGGTCTGGGGCTTTGCCTGCCGTTGTTCAAAAAGGGGATGCTTGAACTGTAGCGCCAACCGGCACAAACTGGTCGCTGTGGTCTAGCAGCCATTGCCGCGACAGCGCATCGTCTTGCTGGCGTGGGTGAAAATCAGGCGCCATATAGGCCTTCCACTGCGGGTAGTTGCCGCGGAACATGCCGTCCTTGGCCATCAGCATGCGGGCGCCACTGACCCAGGTGCTCCATTTGAACAAGCTGCCGTCGTGCCACAGGTTGCTGATGGTTTGCAGTGTCACGTCCTTCAGGAAGATAAACGTGACGTACCTGAACACCCGCACGCGCCATTCCTGGCTACCGCCCAGCGCCAGGTAGATATCAAAGGCCGTGCTGCGGTGCTCGGACTCCTCGGCGCTGTGCCACAACCACAGGGTTTTCAGGCGGTCTTCGCTGCCCGCCAGGGCTTCAGGGTGTTGCAGCATCCAGTCGGCAAAGATGGCGGTCATGTGTTCGGTGGCTGCGGTGGCCGCCACGTGGACGCGTACATCACGGTGTGCGTTGTCCGCGATGCGTTTTACGGCTCGGCGTTCAATGCCGTTGGTGAAACCCATGGTTTGCAGATGGCCGTTGAACAGCCCGTGGATTCTGCGGTGGGTGGCTTCCTGGCCAATGAAGCCTTGCACCTCGCGGCCCAAGCGCTCCTGCTCGGTGGCGGGCAAGACCTTGAGGCCGGCACGCACCGAGTCGATGAAATACTGCTCCCCCTGCGGGAAACTCATGGACAAGGCATTGAAGAAGGCCGAGCGAAAGGCGTCGTTGCCGTTCCAACGTACGGCGAAAGGAGTTGTCAGGTCGATCAACAGCCTGCGTACGGTCAGTTCGGTCATGGCGGTTCTCTTATGGTAGCGTTTGGCTAGCAGTGTGATGAATTCAACATAGGTTATGAAATCGTTTGAATCAGGACGCTTCGAGGCGGCTGGACAAATCTAGCCAGCGGTCTTCCAGTTGCGCCAGCTCGGCGTTGACGGCGTTGAGGCTGCGACCGATTTCCGCAATTTCGGAAGGATGGGGATTGGTGGACAGGCGGCTTTCCAGCGCGGCGCCTTCGGCATTCAGCACGGCCATGCGGGCCTCCACGTCCTGGAACTCCTTCTTGACCTTGGGTGAGGTGTCACCTTTGCCCTTGGGTTTGACGATGGGTTCTGCCACGATGGGTTTGACCGGCACCTTTGCCGCCACTTTGGCTTCTTCCCGTTGGCGTTTGGCCTCGTCGAGCAGGTAACGCTGGTAGTCGTCCAGGTCACCATCGAACGGCTCTACGCCGCCGCGTGACACCATCCAGAATTCGTCGCAGACGGCACGCAGGAGCGCACGGTCATGGCTGACCAGCATCACGGTGCCTTCAAACTCGTTAAGCGCCATGGACAGGGCCTCACGGGTGGCCAGATCCAGATGGTTGGTTGGCTCATCCAGCAGCAGCAGGTTGGGGCGCTGCCAGACGATCATGCACAACACCAGGCGCGCTTTTTCGCCACCGCTCATGCTGCCCACGGCTTGTTTGACCATATCGCCGCTGAAATTGAAGGTGCCCAGAAAGCTGCGCAAGTCTTGCTCGCGGGTCGCCTGGCCGGCAATTTTGCCGTCGGCTGTCATTTCCTTGACCAGGCGAATCATGTGCTCCAGCGGCGTGTCTGCCGGGCGCAAAACGTCCAGCTCCTGCTGTGCGAAGTAACCAATATTCAGGCCCTTGCCCTCGGTGATTTCACCGCCAATGGCTTGCAGGTCACGGGCCACGGTTTTCACCAACGTGGATTTACCCTGGCCGTTGGCGCCCAAGATGCCAATGCGCTGACCAGCCAGCACCGACTTGCTGACGTTGCGCACGATGATGGTGTGCGGCGTGCCTTCGGGCGCATCCTCCGGCGGCGGGTAACCAAAACTGACGCCACTCATGGACAACATGGGGTTGGGCAGGTTGGCCGGTTCCTTGAATTCAAAGGTGAAGTCCGCCTCGCTGAGCAGCGGCGCAATCTTCTCCATGCGGTCCAGCGCCTTGACCCGGCTTTGTGCCTGCTTGGCCTTGCTGGCCTTGGCCTTGAAGCGGGCAATGAATTTTTGCAGGTGGGCAATTTTGTCCTGCTGTTTGGAAAATGCGGTTTGCTGCAGCGCCATTTGTTCGGCCCGCATGTCTTCAAACTTGCTGTAGTTGCCGCCGTATCGCACCAGTTTGCCAGCGTCAATGTGCAGGGTCACACCGGTCACCGCATCCAGAAATTCCCGGTCATGGCTGATGACCACCATGGTGCCTTCGTACTTCTTGAGCCAGGCTTCCAGCCACACCAAAGCGTCCAGGTCCAGGTGGTTGGTGGGCTCGTCGAGCAGCAACAGGTCACTGGGGCACATCAGCGCCCTGGCCAGTTGCAGGCGCATACGCCAGCCGCCCGAGAAACTGTTGACCGGGTTCTCCAGTTCACTGGTTTTGAAGCCCAGACCCAGGATCAGGGCTTGCGCGCGGGAGGGTGCATCGTGTTCGCCCGCGTCGTGCAAGGCCATGTAGGCGTGTGCCATGCGGTCGTAGTCGTCGGTGGCCTCGGATGCAGCCACTTCAAGTCGCGCTGCCAGCAACACCGTGTCACCTTCGACCACAAACTCGGTGGCGGACTGGTCGGTTTCCGGCATGTCCTGTGCTACCTGGCCCATGCGCCATTGGGTGGGGATGTAGTACTCGCCGGCGTCTTCGTGCAGGTTGCCGTTCAGCAGCGCAAACAGGGACGATTTGCCAGCGCCATTGCGGCCCACCAGACCCACTTTTTCGCCAGGATTGAGGGTAACGGATGCACCGTCCAGTAACACCTTTGCGCCTCGGCGCAGGGTCACGTTTTTCAGGGTAATCATGGTTGTAATGCGGTTCGCCGCATCCATTTTGACGCCAGTTCGCGTCCCAGTGCAATGCCTGGTTTTTCGACGAAGATATAGCTCAATGTTGATAGAAGCAAAGTGAGAAAGACAGATAGGCAGACACCGGACAGTCCTTTATAACCAAGCGCGTTCACTAATAATAGGGCAGGAAAATGGCAAAGATAAATGGAATACGATGTTTCAGAAACATGAGCAATGAATTTGTTTTTAATTGTCGTGGCGCCGATGGCTGCAATGAGAAAAAAAGTTGCAGCAATACCTGTTACAAATATCGGGCTAAATAAGCCATAATATGGCTTCAATATTAATATTGTAATTCCAATCAATATTGCATTTGCTGGATTCCATTCTTTTAGTGTATCTCGATGGCAATATACGTAAGCGCCAAGAATAAAAAAACACAACTGGGAAATAAAATGGTTGCCGAGAAATAAATATGAGTATGCTTTGTTTTGAGCAATAACTTCAGGGTGTATAAAGTCGAGGTAACCCATTGTGGCGAGAATTGACCAAGCGCTGGATAGGATGATACAAGCCACAACCAGTTTTTTAGTCACACCACCGAAGGCGAAAAATATTATCGGTGCGAGAATGTACCAGAGAATTTCCACTGTCAGGGTCCACGTGACGTGAAGTACGTCGTAACGAATAAGGGATTGAGGAAATAATTGCTGCAGAAGCAAGAGATTTACCAAAAAACCGCCTGGGTATGAATCTACCTTAGTCCAATTGATGGTGCCGTCAAATATCCCGAATCCTAAAAAGTACAGCAGATAAGCTGGTAATATTCTAAATACACGGTGCAAAAAATATTCACGCAGATCATGCTTCACGCAGCTTGCGCTGATCAAATAGCCGCTGATAATAAAAAACATCTGCGGTCCAAATTCGCCACCAAAAGTGCCAAAAAAAGGAAAGTCCCCCCCGAAGACATGTTGGGCGTGGTGAATAAATACCGATGTGACCGCGAGTGCGCGCAGCAAAGCGATGTTATTTTGATGCGGATCCATCAATAATGTCGTTTGCCGGGCAAACCACAGTTGAATTGAGTTAGTTTTTTTCATGGGATTCTCGAAATACGAGCTCCATGACCCAAAGGAGCATCTCGTTAAGATTTTTGTTGGAGGGTTTCGCGACCAAGTAGCAATACCTGATCTTCTCCGGCGCTGGTTTGAAGCCAGATGGCGTCGAGATGCGGAAAGGCCGCCTCGAAATGATCGCGCTCATTGCCGATCTCCAGCACCAGGACAGCATCGTCTGACATGTACTGGGCTGCATCTCGCAACAGGACGCGAACGAAATCCATGCCATCCGCGCTGCCCGCTGTGTTGCCGTCCAGCGCCAGCGCCGGCTCGGCACGGTACTCCGGTGGCAATGTGGCCATGCTGGCAGCGTTGACGTACGGCGGGTTGCACAGAATCAGGTCGAAAGGGCCGCGCGTTTGTAACTCTGGTGCGGTAAATCCGTCGGATTCCACCAGCATGATGCGCTCCTCCAACTCGTGTTTGGCCACATTGATATGGGCCACGGCCAAGGCGTTGGCGGACAGGTCGGACCCGGTGACGGTCACTTCCGGGTAAGTCAGGGCCGCCAGAATCGCCAGGCTGCCGCTACCGGTGCACAGGTCCAGCACGTTTTGTGTCGATTCTTTGAGCCAGTAGTCCATGCTGCCATCGGCCATCAGCTCCGCAATCAGCGAACGCGGAATAATGACGCGTTCATCCACGTAAAACGACACCCCCTGCAGCCAGGCTTCGTGGGTCAGGTAGGCTGCAGGTTTGCGGGTGCGAATGCGTTCTGCAAAAAGCATAGCAATACGTTCAACATCGGCGAGGGCTACAGGCATATTTGCCTTGGAGTCCTCGCCCTCCAACGGCGTGTCCAGGGGCAGGCCCAAAGCCCACAATACCAGCCAGGTTGCTTCGTCCCGTGCATTGTTGGTGCCGTGACCGAAGGCGAGTTTGGCTTCTGTGAATTGGCTTGCGCCCGACGCTATCAGTTCCACTACTGTCATGGGCTGACCTGACGTTCAAGGTTTTCAATGGTGCGGCGGTAGATGTTCTTCAGAGGCTCGATATCCGCCACTCGCACACATTCGTTGACCATATGGATGGTGGCATTGGGCGGGCCCATTTCAACCACCTGGGGGCAGATGCGGGCGATAAACCGGCCGTCGCTGGTGCCACCGGTGGTCGAGAGCTGGGTTTCAATACCGGTTTCCATCCGAATGGCCGCCTGCACGGCATCCACCAGTGAGCCTGGGGTCGTGAGGAAGGGCAGGCCGCCCACGGTCCAGGTCAAGTCGTATTCCAGCTCAAATTTTTCCAGCACGCGCACCAGGCGTTTTTGCAGTGATTCCGGGGTCGATTCCGTCGAAAAACGGAAATTGAAGTCAATAACCACCGATCCGGGAATGACGTTGCCCGCGCCGGTTCCGCCATGGATGTTGCTGACCTGCCAGGTTGTGGGCGGAAAAAACGCGTTGCCTTGGTCCCATTCCACCGCAACCAATTCGGCCAGGGCCGGGGCCAGCAGGTGGATCGGGTTCTTGGCCAGTTGCGGGTAGGCAATGTGGCCCTGCACACCCTTGACCGTGAGCTTTCCGCTCATGGTGCCGCGTCGGCCGTTCTTGATCATGTCGCCGGTGCGCTCCACCGAGGTGGGCTCACCCACAATGCAGTAGTCCAACGTTTCGCCCCGTGCCTGCAAGGCCTGGCACACCACGACGGTTCCGTCATTGGCCGGGCCTTCTTCGTCACTGGTAATCAACAGGGCCAGGTTGATCCTGGGGTTGGGGTGGGTGACCAGAAACTCCTCAATAGCCACCACAAAAGCGGCCAGCGACACCTTCATGTCACTACTGCCGCGCCCGTACAACTTGCCGTTGCGGTGGGTGGGCAAAAAGGGTGGGCTATCCCACTGCGCAACCGGTCCGGTGGGCACCACATCGGTGTGCCCCGCAAACACCAGAGTTTTGCTGGTCGAGGGTTCTGCTATTGAATTGCTAGCGCCTTGCGCTTGTTCTATGTGGGATGCAGCGCGTTTTGCCCAAAGGTTTGTGACCGAAAAGTCGGCCGGCCCACTGACGATTGTTTCACAGCTGAACCCGATGGCTCGCAGGCGCTGGGCGATCAGTTCCTGGCAGCCAGCATCCGACGGGGTGGTGGAGGCGCGGGCTATCAGTTGCTCGGCCAAATGCAAAGTCGCGCTCATATTGAGGCCCCCACGCTTGCTACTGCGTATGCTGCGCTGAACAGGCCGATGCCAGAGGCAACGACTCTTCGCCCTGTCCAAGCCTGCATTGGCAGGCTTGGAGCCGCAGGGCTTAGCCCCGAGGGGGTTTGAGCTTGCTTGAAGCGGTTCTGCGCGGCGCTCATCAATGCTTCACATCCAACGTGATTTCCGTGAAGGAGGCCTCTTCGTTTTCTTCTTCGGCGACAACGGTTTTGTTGGCCTTGGTGAAGTCGTTTTGCAAACGCCACATCAAGTTGGTGGGTGAGTCGGCGTTGGCCAGACCCTCTTTGCGGTCAATCACACCTTCGACGATCAGGCGCGCAATGTCCTGCTCAAAAGACTGCGAACCCTCTGCCATGGACTTCTCCATTGCTTCCTTGACGCCCGAGAAGTCACCCTTCTCGATCAACTCGGAAATCAGCTTGGTATTGAGCAGTACTTCGACCGCGGGAATCCGGGTGCCCGCCGTATTGCGCATCAGGCGCTGCGAGACAATGGCTTTCATGGCCGCAGCCAGGTCGCCCAACATGGTTTGGCGTACTTCGACCGGGTAAAAGCTCAGGATACGGTTGAGCGCCTGATAACTGTTGTTGGCGTGCATGGTGGCCAGACACAGGTGGCCCGATTGGGCGTATGCGATCGCCGCCGACATGGTTTCACGGTCGCGGATCTCCCCAATCAGAATCACATCGGGGGCCTGGCGCAGCGCATTTTTGAGCGCTACTTGCAGGCTCTTGGTGTCGGTCCCGATCTCACGCTGATTGATGACGGACTTCTTGTTCTTGAACAAAAACTCGACCGGGTCTTCAATGGTCAGAATGTGGCCCGATACTGTGGCGTTGCGGTGGTCGATCATGGACGCCAGCGTGGTGCTCTTGCCCGCGCCGGTGGCGCCCACCATCAGCAACAAGCCCCGCTTTTCCATGATCAGGCTTCCCAGGATGGGAGGCAGGAACAGGTCTGCCAGTGCGGGGACATCGACCGTGATGAAACGGAATACCGCTGCAATGCTGCCGCGCTGACGCATGGCACTGACCCGAAAACGGCCCAAGCCGGCGATGGGAAAACCCATGTTCAACTCGCTCTCGGCGTCCAGTTCGGCCATGCGTTCGGGCGGCAGAATTTCGGCTAGCAGACTTCGAGGCGCATCAAAGGGGAGTGCCTGGTTGTTGATCGGCACACACTGACCGTTGATCTTGATCAGTGCCGGTGAGTTGGCCGACAGGTAAACGTCTGAGGCTTTCTTCTCCGCCATCAGGCGAAGAATACGTTCCATCGTGCCAGTGGGAGGGGTTGTAGCCATAGGTCAGCCTCGGTTGGACGTCAATAAATGAATGATTAGTCGCGCAGCAAGTCGTTGAGCGATGTTTTGGCCCGGGTCTGGGCATCCACATGCTTGACGATGATGGCTGCGTACAAACTGTACTTGCCACCGTCCTTGGGCAAGGTGCCGCTGATGACGACCGAACCCGCCGGGATGCGGCCATAACTCACTTCACCGGTGGCCCGGTCGTAAATCGGGGTGCTCTGGCCGACATATACGCCCATCGACAGCACCGAATTTTCTTCGACGATGACCCCTTCCACCACTTCAGAGCGGGCGCCGATGAAGCAGTTGTCTTCGATGATGGTCGGGTTGGCCTGCATGGGTTCCAGCACCCCGCCAATGCCCACGCCACCGGAAAGGTGTACGTTCTTGCCGATTTGGGCGCAAGAACCGACGGCAGCCCAGGTGTCCACCATCGTGCCATCGTCCACGTAGGCGCCAATGTTCACAAAGCTGGGCATCAAAATGGCACCTTTGCCAACAAAGCTACCGCGACGGGCTACAGCGGGAGGAACCACGCGCGCACCGGTAGCCCGCATTTCTTCGGCGGACAGGTCAGAGAATTTGGTTTGCACCTTGTCATAGAAACCGAGTTGCCCTGCTTGGATGATTTCGTTGTCGCGTAGGCGAAAGCTCAACAACACTGCTTTTTTGATCCATTGGTGGGTGGTCCATTGGCCCACGCTCTCGCGGGTGGCAACACGCAAGCGGCCGCTGTCCAGTTCATTGATCACGTGTTCCACCGCGTCGCGCACTTCTTGGGAGGACGAATTGACCGAGATATTGGCGCGGTCTTCCCACGCTGCATCGATGATGTTTTGAAGTTGTTGGCTCATGGTGTACTTTCTAATGGATCTTTTGAGGGCACTGCGGAAGGTCGGTCCCTCAAGGCTTTAGTTTCTGGATTTCACAAACTGGACGATGCGCTCAGCCGCTTCCACACACTCTGGCGCCTGCGCAACCAGCGCCATGCGAATGCGATGGGCACCCGGGTTGAAACCCCGCGCTTCACGTGCCAGAAAGCTGCCAGGCAATACCGTCACATTGTAAAGAGCGAGCAGTTCGCGTGCGAAGTCGGTATCGCTGCCTTTGACGTCGGCCCACAGATAGAAGCCGGCGTCGGGCAGGGCGACGTCCAGCACCTGCGCCAGGATCGGTGTTACCGAGGCAAATTTTGCGCGGTACTGTTCCCGGTTGTCCTGCACATGTTGTTCATCGTCCCATGCCGCAATGCTGGCCGCCTGCACCACCGTGCTCATGGCGCTTCCGTGGTAGGTGCGGTAAAGCAGGAACTGCTTGACCAAGGCTGCGTCACCGGCGCAAAAGCCACTGCGCATGCCCGGAACATTGCTGCGCTTGGACAGGCTGGTCAGGATCAGCAGGTTCCTGAAATCGCTGCGACCGAGTTGCGCCGCGGCCTCCAATGCGCCCAGGGGAGGTTCCTCGCGGAAATAGATCTCGCTGTAACACTCGTCCGACGCAATGACAAAACCAAAACGGTCGCTCAGTTCAAACAGCTTCTTCCACTCGCCCAGCGGCATCACGGCGCCTGTGGGGTTGCCCGGCGAGCAGACAAACAACAACTGGGTGCGGGCCCAGATGGTGTCGGGCACGCTGTCCCAATCCTGGGCGAAGTTGCGTGCGGGGTCGGAGGGCACAAAGTAGGGCTGTGCGCCCGAAAGCAGGGCGGCGCCTTCGTAGATTTGGTAGAAAGGGTTAGGGCACACCACCAGCGGTGCTTGGTCTGGCGCAAACCGTGCGGCCGGATTTACCACGGTCTGGGCCAGCGCAAACAGCGCTTCCCGAGACCCGTTGACCGGGAGAATCTGGGTGTCGGGATTGAGTTGCAAGCCGTAGCGGCGTTGCAGCCAACGCCCGATGGACTGGCGCAGGGCCGGCACACCACCGGTGGCAGGATAGATTGAAAGCCCACCCTGTGGATCGTTGATGGCCCGGCAATAGGCGTCCTTGATCAGTTGTGGTGTTGCGTGGCGCGGCTCACCGATGCCCAGGCTGATGGGTGTATAGACGGTATTGGGGGTGACGGTGGCAAACAGCTGGCGCAGACGCTCGAACGGGTAGGCCTGCAACAGAGACAAATTCGGATTCATGGGGAGCCATTATCCCCGAGCCCTTGCTACACTGCGGCCGGACTGATGTGGCGATGCCTTCGTAATGCAAATAGACCTAGGAGTCGAGGATGTCGAAACTTCCGGGATGCTGAGACGCAAGCCCCTGCGCGCTATCATTGCAGTACCGCGGTTCCGGGGGCTGCTCCGAAAACGTTAATTAAATCAACAGCTTAGCCCGATTTTTCGTCTTCCGTGCGCCTCAATTCCATCAAGTTATCCGGGTTCAAATCCTTTGCCGAACCCACCAACTTCCTGTTGCCAGGCCAACTGGTGGGGGTGGTCGGGCCCAATGGCTGCGGCAAGTCCAACATCATGGACGCCGTGCGCTGGGTGTTGGGCGAGAGCAAAGCCAGTGAGTTGCGTGGTGAGTCCATGCAGGACGTCATTTTTAATGGCACCACCACCCGCAAACCGGCCAGCCGCTCTAGCGTTGAACTGATTTTTGACAATGCCGACCATCGCGCCGGTGGCCAGTGGGGCCAGTTTGGCGAGATTGCCGTCAAACGTGTGTTGACCCGTGACGGCACTTCCAGTTATTTCATCAACAACCAGCCGGTGCGCCGCCGTGACGTGCAGGATGTTTTTTTGGGCACCGGCCTGGGGCCACGCGCCTACGCCATCATTGGCCAGGGCACGATCAGCCGCATCATCGAATCCAAACCCGAAGAGTTGCGCCTGTTCCTGGAAGAGGCCGCTGGGGTTTCCAAATACAAGGAACGCCGCCGCGAGACCGAGAACCGCCTCTCTGACACCCGCGAAAACCTGACCCGGGTTGAAGACATTCTGCGCGAGCTGAACGCCAACCTGGAAAAGCTCGAAAAACAGGCCGAGGTGGCGCAAAAGTACAACGCGCTGCAGGCCGATGTCACGCTCAAGCAGCACCAGCAGTGGTTTTTGAAACGGGCCGAAGCGTTGGCCGACCAGTCCAAGGTCAAGGCGGATGCCTCCAGCGCCGTGAACGCGCTGGAAAGCCGCATGGCGGATTTGCGCTCAATCGAGGCCGACCTGGAAACCGTGCGCCAGGCCCACTATGCAGCCGGCGACCAGGTTAACCAGGCGCAGGGCCTGTTGTACGAAGCCAGCACCGATGTCGGTCGCCTGGAGGCTGAAATCCGATTCGTCGTGGAAGGCCGCCAGCGCGCCGAGCAGCGTCTGCAAAGCTTGCAGGAACAGATTGGCCAGTGGGCGGCGCGCAAGGAAGACGCACAGGGCGAGGTGGAACGACTGGCCGAGCTGGCCTTGTTGGGCGACGAACAAACCGAGCTGTTGTCGGCCCAGGTGGAGGAGCAGGCCCAGCAGTTGCCCGACCTGGAAGACGCGTTGACGGCGGCCCAAGCGGCGGCCAACAACCAGCGTGGCAGTGTGATGCAGGTGCAGCAACAGATTCAGGTGCTGGCAGCCGAGCAACGCAGTATCGAAGAACAGTTTCGGCAGGTATCGACCCGACGTGAACGTTTGGCCGTTGATCGCACCGCCCTGGTTATGCCGGATGAGGCACGCCTGCAGGAGTTGGAGATCACGCTCGCCGATGCCCAGGAAATGGCGGCGGTGGCCGACGCCCGGTTGCAGGAGCTGCAAGAGATGCTGCCGCAGCGCGATGAGACGCGCCGTGCCCAACAGCACACCGTCAACGAAGAGTCGGCGCGCCAGGCGGATTTGTCGGCGCGGCTGGAGGCATTGCGCACCCTGCAGGAGAAAGTCAAGACCGATGGCAAGCTGCAACCCTGGCTGGCCAGACATGGGCTGGACCATTTGCAAGGCTTGTGGACCCGCATCCATATTGAGCAGGGCTGGGAAAATGCGTTGGAGGGGGCTTTGCGTGAGCGACTCTCGGCATTGGAAGTGTCACGTCTGGACCTGGTGCGGGCCTTTGCCAACGACGCACCACCGGCCAAGCTGGCGTTTTTCAGCCCACCTCTGGCCATTGCACCGGACCCCCATGCGTCACTGCCGCGCCTGGCCGATCTGCTGCGGATTAGCGATGCCGGTCAAAAGGCCATTCTGTCGGACTGGTTGCAGGGGTGTTACACGGCCCCCAGTTTCGAAGAAGCTCTGGCCAAACGGGACATGCTGCAGCCGGGTGAGAGCATTTATATCAAGTCGGGGCACGTGGTGACCAGCCACAGCGTGAGTTTTTATGCCCCCGATTCGGAGCAGGCTGGGCTTTTGGCCCGTGCGCAGGAAATTGAAAACCTGGAGAAAGAGCTGCGCGCACAAGTCATGATTGCCGACGAAGCCCGTGCTGCTCTGGTGCGGGCCGAAGCCGCGTATGCCGATGCTTCTCAGCGGCTGGTGGGTGTGCGGCGCGAAGCCAGTGAAACGCAAACCACGGTTCATGCATTGCAGGTTGAGACTTTGCGCCTTTCGCAATTGGCTGAACAGGCGCGGTCACGCAGTGCCCAGATTGATGCCGATCTGGCTGAAGTTCAGGCCCAGCTCGACGATCTGCAAGAGCGCAGGGAGACCGCAGAAGGCCGTTTTGAGTCACTGGACTTGCAGCTGGCCGACAGCCAGGAACGCCACGCCGAAATGGACGAACGGGTGATTGACCTGCAGCGCAAATTGACGCAATGCCGCGAGCAGCAGCGCAGCCTGGAGCGCCAGGCGCAGGAAGCCCAGTTTGCCCAGCGCAGCCTGCAGGCCCGTACCGCCGAGTTGGCGCGCACCATAGACACTGCCGACCAGCAAACCGCA
>ERZ724520.84-NODE-84-length-46650-cov-7.752634_pt1 | contig 46650 bp, 41 predicted proteins | sample MGYA00376053_ERZ724520 | MGnify/ENA primary metagenome ERZ724520 (study PRJEB28724, sample SAMN07190886) | activated sludge metagenome | isolation source: activated sludge of sewage treatment plant in Hong Hong | place: USA: Christiansburg, Virginia | collected...
CAGCGTGGCAGTAAAGCCGCTCAGGATCGCCATGCGGATCACCGGCGTGATGGCCGCACTGAAGCGAATGGCCCTGGCGTTGGCTGTGCGGTAGGCATTGCTGGCCTGCGCGATGTGATCGGCCTCGAAGGTCTCGGTCGCAAAGGCCTTGATGGTGGCCAGACCCAACAGGTTGTTGTTCAGGCGCGCACTGACGTCGCCGGAGGCCTCGCGCACCTCGGCATAGCGCGGGGCCAGGCGCTGCTGGAACCAGAAGGTGCCAAACAGGATCAGCGGCACTGGCAGCAAGGCAACCAGCGCGATGCCGGGCTGCAGCGCGAAGAACACGGCGCTGACCATGATGCTGGAGCAAAACACCTGGATGATCTGGTTGGCTCCGCCATTCAGAAAACGCTCCATCTGGTTGATGTCGTCGTTCAGGATGGCCATCAGGTTGCCGGTGCGCTGGTTCTCGAAATACGCCATCTCCAGCTTCTGTACATGGCGGTAAGTGTCCAGCCGCAGGTCGTGCTGAATATCCTGCGCCAGCTGGCGCCACTTCAGCTCATACAGGTACTGGAACAGCGACTCACCACCCCACACCAGCACATTGAACACGCCAAGCGCCAGCAGCTGGTGCCAGGTGTTGGTGATGCCGACCGCGCCCAGGATATTGCGCGCCAGAAAACTCTGCTCCCCCTTGACCACCACGTCTACCGCCGCGCCAATCAGCACCTCGGGCAGGATGTCGAAGAATTTATTGAGGACGGAATAAAGGGATGCAAGCCGGAAGTCGCGTTTGTAGGTGCTGGCGTAACCGAAAAGCTTCTGGATGGGGTGCATAGTTTGGTATTTTCCCTTATGGCACAACCAGCGAAGAGGTGGATCGACTAAGATTTCAAAAACACAGGGAGAATTGTGAAAACACGGGACCCCACAGGAAACGCGCTGGCATCAGACCTGTTCAGACGGATGCCGATGTCGGTGGGGGTTGGCGTCGTCGGAGTCTGTCTTGTTGTGTTTACCCACAGGGAGGCTGTCGAATGGCATGCCTACCTGCCGTGGGTGGTCACCATGCTGGTGTTTTTTTCCTCGCGTCTGCTGTTCGCCGGGCACGCACTGCGCAGGATTGCAAGCGGCGCCGACGCAACTCCCATGGTCCACACGGAGGCGCTGCTGTGTGTGCTGACCGGATTGGGCTGGGCAAGCATCGTCTACGTCTTCGACTCCCTGGTCATGGACCAGAATTTCTATATTCGGCTGATGATTCTGGCGACTGCCATGTCGTTTGTACTGTCGTCCATGTCGGTGTTCATTCGCGTTTTTCTGGCATTCGCGGGCTCCATCGCCCTGGTCTGTCTGGTGTTCCTGGGGTCCGCCAGCTATGTCACTCCGCGCCTGCCACTGATGCTGTGCTGGCTGACCTATTTTGCGCTGCTATTGGGCGTCGCCCTCTTCAATAACCGCAACATCCGCGCCGCGGCCGCGGACCGTTCGTCCGTTTTGCGTCTCACCGACGAATTGAACCATGCGCAAGCGCTTGGCAATGTTGGAAGCTGGGTGTATGACTTCGCAGACGATGCGTTGCGCATGTCGGCGGAGGCCTGCCGCACGTTTGGTCTGGCAGAAGGTACATCCACCGATCACGACAGCTACCTGGAGCTGACCCATCCCCTGGACCGCACGGCGGTGGAACGTGCCTGGGCAGATGCGATCAAAGGCGCAGCTTTCGACTGCGAGCACCGCATTCTCGTGGGCGACAAGGTTCGCTGGATACGCCAGAAGGCCGAGTTTCAATACGCTCTGAATGGAACGGCGCTGAGTGCCCTGGGCATCGTTCAGGACATCACCAAACGCAAACTGACGGAATACCAGCTGCACGAGCTGGCGTTCTCCGACACGCTCACCAAGTTGCCCAACCGCCGGTTGACGATTGACCGCCTGCGCCAGGCGATGGCCGGTGGCAAGCGGGCCGGAAAGTACGGCGCGCTGATGATCCTGGATCTGGATGACTTCAAGCCGCTCAATGACACCCATGGCCACCAGTTTGGTGATTTGCTGTTGATCGAGGCCGCCATTCGCATCGTCGGCTGCCTGCGAAAAATCGACACGGTGGGCCGGTTCGGTGGCGATGAATTCGTGGTGATGCTCAGCGAGCTGGACGTGGATCGATCAGAGTCCACCGCGCAGGCGAGCAGAGTCGCCGAGAAAGTGCGACTGGCCATCGGTTTGCCCTATGTGCAGAATACGGGGGAACACGCGGGTTCAGCCACCACCGTGGAGCACCGTTGCACCGCCAGTATTGGCGTGGCCTTGTTCATGGGGGATGACGCGAGCGCCGATGACATCCTCAAGTGGGCGGATGCGGCCATGTACCAGGCCAAAGCCGCGGGGGGCGATGCGTTCCGGTTCTATGAAGCCCCGGACGCCCGCTAAAATTCGCCGCTTACCCGCAGCCTGGCCCGCCCTCCATGACCCCATCCACGCCCCACCGCCCTATCCGCAGCCAATACGAAGACTTCATGCGCCATGTCTACACGACGGGCGTCGTCAAGGCCGACCGCACGGGCACGGGTACCCGGAGCGTGTTCGGCCACCAGATGCGCTTCGACCTGCTTGAGGGCTTCCCGCTGGTCACCACCAAGAAGGTGCACCTGCGCTCCATCATCCAGGAGCTGCTGTGGTTTCTGACCGGCTCCAGCAGCAACCACTGGCTGAAGGAACGCGGCGTCAGCATCTGGGACGAATGGGCCCGGCCCGATGGCGACCTGGGCCCGGTCTACGGCGTACAGTGGCGCAGCTGGCCCACGCCGGACGGCGGCCACATCGACCAGATTGCCCAAGTCATCCAGACCCTCAAGAGCAACCCGGACTCGCGCCGCATCATCGTCAGCGCCTGGAACGTGGCCGACCTGGACAAGATGGCGCTGATGCCCTGTCATGCCTTCTTCCAGTTTTATGTGGCGCCCGCTACCGAACCTGGCGGCAAGGGCCGCTTAAGCTGCCAGCTGTACCAGCGCAGTGCCGACATCTTCCTGGGTGTGCCGTTCAACATTGCCAGCTATGCGCTGTTGACCCACATGGTGGCGCAGCAGTGCGATCTGGATGTGGGCGACTTCATCTGGACCGGCGGCGACTGCCACATTTACAGCAACCACCACGAGCAGGTGGAGCTGCAGCTCAGCCGCGTGCCCTTTGCTTACCCCACGCTGCACATCAAACGCAAGCCAGACTCGATCTTCGATTACCAGTACGAAGACTTTGAAGTGCTGGGCTACGAGAGCCACGCCGCCATCAAGGCACCGGTGGCCGTGTAGCGGAGGCGCCCATGCAACTGCATCTCATCTTCGCCAAAGCCCGCAACGGCGTCATCGGCAAGGACAACGCCCTGCCCTGGCATCTGCCCGAGGACATGGCGCACTTCAAACGCACCACCATGGGCTGCCCCGTCATCATGGGGCGCAAGACCTGGGACTCGCTGCCGGCCAAGTTCCGACCGCTCCCCGGGCGCACCAATGTGGTCGTCTCGCGCCAGCAAGCTTGGAATGGAACCGGCGCCAAGCCCTCGTCCAGTCTGCATGAGGCGCTCTCATTTTGTGAGCAATTCGAGGATGTCTGGGTGATTGGCGGTGCCGAGCTGTATGCCCAGGCATTACCTTTGGCCAGCACGGCCGTCGTCACGGAAATCGATGCCGATTTTGACGGCGACGCTTTTGCCCCACAATTCGGGCCTGCGTGGCTTGAAACCGCCCGCGAAACCCACACTTCGGTCAACGGGCTGCGTTTCAGCTTTGTGACCTATCGCAACCCCCAACCCCAACCACCTGCCCAAGGAAATTAAACATGTCAGGACACGGATTCCACGTTCACGGCCCGCACGACCACGAACTCGAGCACGCCCAGCAAGGCGGTGGCGGGCACGGCGGACACGACAGCAGCGGCATGATCAACCAGATCGCCATGTTCACGGCCATCATTGCCACCATTGGCGCCATTTTTGGCTACATGGGTGGCGCCACCCAGGCCAATGCCGGCCTGTACAAGAACAACGCCGCCATCAAGAAAACCGAGGCCTCCAACCAGTGGAACTACTTCCAGGCCAAGAGCACCAAGCAGTCGCTGGCGGAAATGTCGCGTGACCTGTCCGCCAAGGACGAGGACAAGGCCAAGTACCAGGCCAAGGTAGACCGCTACGAAAAGGAAAAGACCGAGATCAAGGTAGGTGCCGACAAGCTCGAAGCCGAGGCCACCGAGTGGGACCACCGCAGTGACGAGCAGATGCACCAGCACCACCGCTGGGCGCAGTCCACCACCGTGCTGCAGGTCTGCATCGCACTGGCGGCCATCGCGCTGCTGACCAAGAAGAAGTGGCTGGAGTACGCCATGTTTGCCGCCGGGGCCATAGGCCTGGCCGTAGGCGCGATGGCCGCGCTACACATGTGATAGCAGCATGCCCTTGTTTGACGAGGGCTAGCGTCTGAATTTCTTCCGAGCCACCCGATGAAACTAGCCACCTGAAGCGTTAATCGACGTTTCTAGCAGTTTCACGATGAATCAAAAAGCAGCGTAACCCATTGTTTTTATTGAATTTTTTGAATCACATCACATCATGATGATTCATTGCATCACGTATACTTTGTGTAGCTAAGTGCGTAGCTAGAAACTCGCGAGCTAGTTAACTTTGCGAGCAAAGTGGGGTGCTATGAGTCAGCTTGTAAACAAGCTAAGTGATGTTCAAATTAAGCAGTGGATGAAGGCAGGCAAACCGGTCGCAGTGTCTGATGGTGGCGGTCTGACCTTCACACTTTCCGCCAGCGGAACGGGCGCCTGGATACTTAGGTATCGGTACGGCGGAAGACTCAAAGAGCTAACCATCGGTCGCTACCCGGACAAGTCACTTGCCGAAGCCAGGGAAGTTGCTCGGCAAGCACGCAGCAAAGTACAGAGTGGCATAGATGTAGCGCGGCAAAAACAGTTAGACAGAATCAAGCTTGCAAAGCAAAAGACCTTTCGCGAACTGGCGAACGACTATATGGTCAAGGTCTACCCTACCCTTGCCAAAACGACTGTCAAACAAAGAAACCAACAATTCAAAAAGTGGATACTTCCGAAACTCGGGTCTGTATTAGCTCGCGAAGTTGAAACGGCGGACATTGTGTCTTTGGTAGAGAGTGTCGGGAAAAAATCGATCAACGTTGCTGAGATGGTTTTAACCGTGGTTTCTGAGACCTTCAAACACGGCATCGCGCAACATACCGTAAATGCGAATCCCTGCCTTGGGATATCTGTTGCCGCTATTAGTGGCCGACCTGCGCCAACTCGGCAGCGACTCATGCTGACTGAAGAGGAGCTGAGAACCGTCCTTCCCAAGCTCTCTTTTGTTGGACCAGACAACGCTTTAGCCGTCAAGATCTTGCTGGCGACTTGTCCTCGTATCGGAGAACTTGCACGTGCCAAATGGGAAGACGTAGATTTTTCACAATCCGTCTGGCATGTAACAACAGCGAACAGCAAGACCGGAAAAGGCTATACGATTCCTCTCACACCGGCAGTCGCAGAATGGTTTAGAGAACTCGAAACTCTTGCTTGCGGTTCGACCTACGTACTTCCCGCGAGACAACAGCGTCGAACAAAAAATCACCAGGGCGATACCTATTTTGAGCAACGCGCACTGAACTCGATGCTGCACAAGTTCTTCGACAGTCTGGAGGCGTCAGGGGAAACGATCAGGCGGTTTACCCCCCACGATCTTCGCAGCACAGCCAGAAGCTGGTTGACTTCGGACCAAATTGGTGCGGAAGTTCACATAGCTGAACGCTGTCTGAACCATGCTATCGGAGGGATCGCTGCTGTGTATGACAAGCACGACTACTTGACTGAACGCCGGGAAGTTCTCGAAAAATGGACACGAGTACTCCTCGCCTTTGAGGCCGGAAAGTCGCTGGAGACAATTGCCACTTAAACCGAGGGACATCAAGTCAGTTCGCGAACTCAAGGGGTATTGACGGCGACCCAGCTTAGTGCAATTTGCCGCCATCAAAACTAACTTTGGGAACTCTATGGCCGCAAAGAATCTGCTCGCGAATTTTCAAGACGGTGTGATCTTGATTCCATTGCCGCCATCGATTATTGAAATGTTCGGGTGTCGGCCAGGCACTGCAATCCGAGCCCAAGTTGTGGACGGAGAGATCATGCTGCCACTCGAACCAGTCTCGGTCATAGGCAATACGAGTCTTCCCGGTGTCGGAAACACCTGGGAAAACTGCAGTCGCTGGTGGAAAGCACGGGGCTCGAATCCAGAATAGTCGATGCCAGTAAACTAGGTGGTACTCCAAGTGCTCCACAGCAGACACCCCGTAACATCGTTTGATGAGTTGGCTGTTGTGATACGGCCCGCCATCAACGGTCGAATACTTGGGGGCAGATATGTACGTGACCTTTGAACGTCAAGCGCTTTTCGAGGAGGTTTGGGCTACGCCTTTAACCACCCTCTCAAAGAAGTACGGCCTGTCCGACAACGGGTTGCGAAAGATATGCGTGTCGCTCGGTATTCCGTTGCCCAAAGCCGGGCACTGGGCCAAGCTGGCTGTTGGCAAGGCCGTTCCCCGTCCCCAGTTGCCCCCAGCTAAAGATAAAACCACTTATCGGAGCTACCAGCAGTTTGATCCAACAATTCCAAGTACGAAACGGCAAAGTGATGCAGAGTGGCTTCATGAGCGCCAGGTATACGAATCTGTTGATGAAAACGCTGTAACCGTAGTTGCCAAGCCCAGAAAGTGGCACCCCGCCGTTGAACCTTTGCGCACCTGGCTCCTTGAATGTATTGAGGAATACCGAGTGGCGCTAAAGAAACAAGCGGCTTCAAACAAGGGACGCAAGGCTGGCAAGTACGAAGTCGAACATCACTACGTCGATTGGGACGTCCGGCAGCACGAGCCAATACTTGGAAGTACCCACAAATCTGTAGCTATGCGAGTATCACTTCAGACTTACGAGCGGGCGCTGAGTATCTTCAACGCTATGGCATTTGCCGCTGAGTCACGTGGGTTTGATGTTTACTTTGGTGGTAACAGGGAGCGTCTTTTTCTCCGGATGGAGGATGCTGTATTTGGCCTGTATATCACGGAGCATCTCGACTCAATCGTGAAGACCGTGCGCAACTCTTGGAATTCTGACACCAGAGAAGCAACGGTTTTGGTTTCTTCTGGTCGCCTGCGTTTGAATGTCGAAAGGCCTGGCTATGGTGTCTTGCCGATCAATGACGCGGAGGACTCTCAAATCGAGTCCGACCTGGGTAAGGTTTTTCTTCATGCCTATCGCCACGTTGTCCGCCAACGTGAAGAAAGTAGGCGCCGCGATTTTGTTCAGCAGCAAGCAGATGAACAGAAGCGAATTCGAGATGAGATTGAACACAAACGGAAGGAGGCGGAGCGGCTATTAGCTGAGGAAGAGCAACGGCGAACGAACCTGATTAAGCAATCCGAGAACTGGCGGAAATCTAATCAAATTCGAGAACTCATACATATCGTCCAATCAAATCCTAGCACTGACCAATCAAGCACCGCATTCCACGAGTGGCGTACCTGGGCGATGTCGGTCGCGGATAGCATTGACCCAAGTGCAAGCCTGGTCAAGCAATTCGCCACGCAGAAAATCGATGTCTAAATATGGAATCAATCGACGAGTTAGTCCGCCCTTGGAAGCTTGCATTGCTGGCCTTTGGCGTCGCGCTACTTGTTGCAGGGCGGTACTACTACCAAGCGCCGGACTGGGACATACCCATTAGCCTGATCATGGCCTTGGTTTCCTATGCAACGGCGTCCTGGTCCATGCACGTGATAGTTGAACGCCAGTGGAAGAAATGGCCTTTGATGTTGTTTATGACTTGGTTTTCAGTGGACGGTTGCTACTGGCTCTATTGGCGTTGGCAAGATCCAGTTGCGCTGGAAATGATGCGTGAGGCAAATGCTCCGGCATCGCTATCCCTCTACTGGATGTGCGGGCTCGTCTGGTACTTTCGCGGAACAGCTCAGGAATACATCGGAGTTATCCGAGCCCAGTGGAACGGTAATCCCCCCGATTTCCACTGACTTGAGAAGTAGAACGGTTATGCAGCCATGGCCAGATGCTGCTTTGGGGTGAAACCGCCCAGGGCCATATTCGGGCGGTCGTGATTGTAGGACCACATCCATTGCGTGGCGAAGTCCTGAACCTCTTCAATACTGGACCAGTAATACTGGGATAACCATTCGTAGCGAACGGTCCTGTTGAATCGCTCGACATAAGCGTTTTGCTGTGGCTTGCCCGGCTGGATGTATTCAAACCGTATGCCCCATTCCTTGGCCCAGTTCCGGATTGTTCCGCTTATGTTTTCCGGCCCGTTGTCACACCGAATGACCTGCGGTTTGCCGCGCCAGGAGATGATCTGCTTCAAGGCCCGGATGACGCGTTCTGACGGCAACGAGAAATCCACCTCAATGCCCAGCGCCTCGCGGTTGAAGTCATCGATGACATTGAACAGTCGCAGGTTCCTGCCGTCTTCGAGCTTGTCGTGCATGAAGTCCACTGACCAGACCTGATTGATAGCTTCCGGCACCCTTAGCGGCTCCGGTTTCTCACGCACTAGACGCTTCCTGGGCTTGATACGCAGGTTCAATTCCAACACACGGTAAATACGGTACACGCGCTTGTGGTTCCAGCCAAAGCCTTTGACGTTGCGCAGGTACAGGTAGCACAGGCCAAAGCCCCAATTGCGATGGTTGTCCGTCAGGCGGATCAGCCAGTCGGCGATGAGTGCGTTCTCGGCATCCTGCTTGGGCTCGTAGCGGTAGCAGGACTCGCTGATCGAGAACACCGTGCAGGCGACCCGTATGCTCAGCCCACGTTGATGCACGACCTCTTTGGCCATCTCGCGCCTGCGAGACGGCCGGGTTACTTTTTTGTGAGGTACTCGTTGGCAATTTCGGCCTTGAGTTTCTCTTCAAGATACATCTTGCGCAGGCGCCGGTTCTCGTCTTCAAGCTCCTTCATACGCGTCATCATGGAGGTATCCATGCCGCCGAACTTGGCGCGCCACTTGTAGAACGTAGCAGAACTGATGCCCAGCTCGCGGCAGATCTCTGGGACCGGCAGACCGGCTTCAACACGCTTCAAGGCAGCCATGATTTGGCTGTCCGTAAATCTCGACTTCTTCACGTAGAACTTCCTTCATAGAAAATTCTACTTCTCGGGCCTTTGGTCTATCGGGGGGATTACCGAACCAACTTTGGCACACCGAGAAATGAGTTTGGCATGCGGCTAGCCGGTATAACGGACCTTATTCGGTTGCTTCTCGGGATGAAGCTCAAAGTGAGTTACGAATTTCTTGAATAAGGTTGTTGAGGATGCGCTTTTTGCCAGCAACTTTTCCACGTGCAGTATCTTCGCCACATCTCCGAGCGGTTGCCAATCCCCAGACCTAAGTGCAGGGACAGTATCAAGAATTTTATTGACCGACACCGCTTCCACCTTTGGCGCAGTCTTTTTTACCGCTGCTTTGGCCGGGACCTTCTTTGCTGGCGCAGCCTTAGTGGCTGTCGCTTTCACAGCTACAGCCTTTGATACAGGTGCCTGCACTGGCTTGGCTGTAGGAGACTGAGCTTTCTTGGCCGCCGCTGGAACCTTGGTACGCGTAGCTTTCTTTTCGCCACCAATCAGGACAATATGGTCATACGCTGGTTCAGCTTCGGCTGACAGTTTGCTCTGCTCAGATAGACAGATGACTTTGATCCCACGTTCGCGAAGCCGCACGACAAGAGGCACAAAGTCAGCATCGCCAGAGCAAATGGCAATCACAGTGGGCTTAGGCAACAGACATGCCAACTCCATAGCGTCTACAGCCATTGCCATATCAGTAGTGTTCTTGGAAAGCGCTACGTTAGCAAATGGCCGGATTGCCCATTTCTTTAACGTATCCGAAAGCCCTTTGAGGTTCTCTGCACTTCCATATGCCCGTCGTACTGCAAATGAGCCTTCGACCGCCTCAAGCCTTTCAAGTGCTTCATCGACCCAAGCCGGGGCGGAAAAGTTGTCAGCATCAACCAGAAATATTCGCATTAGATTCTCCCTTTGGATCACTTTACTCCATGAGCAATCTGCGGCTGGGCAGAGGGAAATCGAATTACAACAGTAACTCCAGCATGCAGATTGCAGCCAAAAGTAGCCGATACTCACTAACGACAAGTGAATCCCCTGCCAACAAACAAGAACTGCAAATGCTTCAAAACCGCGTTGATCCTTGGGGAAATCTTTGCGCTGTCCCGGACCGGGGAACGCTGATGGGAAATCGTGGCATCCTCCACGACAACAGCAACAATATCGTGAGGCCTTGGGCCCATAAAAGCTGGGTCATCTGCCTGACAAAATTTAACAACATTGAGCGTCCCAAGCCCTTCTCCAAAGGGAATTATTCGGAACTCTTTTTCTTGGATGAAGCGACAGGATTGGCCGCAGGGCACCGGCCTTGCTGGTATTGCCAACGTGAGCGCAACAAACTCTTTAAGGATGCTTGGATTAAGGCTAATGTACCGAGTGAAAGACGTGGCTCAGTGACCATGGCTGAGATTGACAAAGTGATTCACAGCGAGCGAGCCCTGCCCAGTCGGGGCAAGAAAACATTTGCCGCAGCTTTGACCGACCTACCCGTCGGTACTATGTTTGATCACGATGACCGAGCCTACCTGGTCCACCATCACCTGAGCTTCCTCCCTTGGTCATTCGCGGGTTATGGAGCGCCGGTGGCCCTCGACTCCAAATTGTCGATAAATGTGCTGACTCCAGCCTCTGTTGTTCGGGCATTTCAAAACGGGTTCGAGCCCGAGACGCTGTAATTGTGATGCGACATCGCTTGTATCTAAGGGCAGCGGTCTCTTCACAGCACAGCGACTAAAACAGTGCACATTAAAGGTGGAGCCCCAAGGCAAAATGATTCCATACATAGATATTTTCATCCAGAATGGGACAAAGATTGATCGTCAGTACCTGGTGGGCAGAGTCCGCGACGTGGAGCTTGGGAAAAATTCCAGCGCTGTCTATATCTATTCACTGGCCGATGAAACTGTCAACTATCCAAACAAGCCCGGACACGTTCTATACATCGGTGAAGCAGGAAGATTAAATGAGCCTACAGGTAAAAGATTCGGCCAACACATCAGTACTGGAGAAAGTGTGGGCGGTGATCTGGGAACAATTTATGCCCTGTCACGGTACTACTGGCTTGGCAAGCGCATCCGGCTCCAAGTTTTTTTGGTGAAGGATGGCCAAAGAAAGGTACACGAACGGGATCTCCTGCTTGCTCACGTCAAAGAATTTGGCACACTACCAATGTGCCAAGGAACAACTGGGACCTGTTACACAACCAATCGAATGAGTGCACTCGTTACGTCGCAGGACCACCTTGCCTTGTTCTCACCAGCCTCTGGTATAGCTCTGTGTAATCAAAACGATATTGCCGGGAGTTGAGTACAGCCTGAATTTGACCGACATCAGTCAATACAAGCTAGCCACAATATGTAGTTATGCATAGTCAGCGCAAGTTGTCTTCATGGCGGTGCTACCATGACTCCGCTTACGTCCACCATCGAGGTCCCGCTAAGGCGGGCGGGCGTCCGTGTGACCCACCGTCTGGCCAATGGATGTGACGTGGTGTAGTAACCTAAGGTCGGCATCCCAAGTTCATTCAAATGGCGATTGTTACATCGCACTTACAGGGCTAAATCTATGAGCAAAAGGCCGTATGAAGAGCGCACGGACCTGGAAAAGGTTCAGTCCCAGTGGCGCAAGCTGTCAGGACTACACACTCGTGAGGAATGGTCAGCAGCAATCGTTCGCGCTGCGACAGCGGCAGAGATCGCCGCCAACTTTGCCATTAGAGCCGAGTTCAAGGCGCAAAGCGATCTGACCCCTGAGTTTGTGGACAGTCAACTACGTTGGGCGAATGGACTCGCGGGAAAGATTGACCGTCTGCTCATTCCTCTTTCGGCGAAAAGTCCGAAGCGGCATAAGAAAGTGAAAGCGCTAAAAGTCTTTGCCGAGGCTGTGAATGGCAAGCGCAATGCCATTGCACATCAGGGTGAGTTTTGCAGCGAAGTTGAAGCTATAAAAGTGATATCCACTGCGCACGCGCTCATCACCGACCTGGTGCAGATTTACGAACCTACCTTCGCGCTAAGGGAGTACAAGCGCAAGGCTTTATAGCGAATGGGCATGCCCTTAGTTAGACCAATTTGCACTTGGTCACAAGGGAGCCACCTGCAACTGAAATTGGTTGAAGTAGAACACGTTGTACTAGGGTATGGCCGCTAAATTTTAGGAGAACAGCAATGCATTTTGGTGATGCAGATGTCAGACGCAATGCCTATCTACATGAGTCGGGTCATTCTATCGTCGCGCTCGAACTGGGCTTACTTGTCAGCGAGATTCACTGCGACGGACAGACTGGACATTGCAAGGCAGATCAGACGCTTACAGACCAAGTCAATGTTGAGGCTGCGGTGCATCGCCATCTATCGAATGCCACAATTGTGACATTCCAACAGGTTGTAAATGCGTACTTCGGTAGGCTTGCGACGATGCTCGGCGGAATAGCGGGGGAAAGTCTGGACCTTGGGCGGCCCATCTTTTCAACGCGCAGAGCAGCGGACGACTTCACGATGTTCTTCGGCTTCATGGCTGCGATGTCACGGGGCATTTCCTCGGAACAAGCACACCCGATTTGGCTGGCAACCTACGCCAAAGCCCAGGATGAAGCATGGCGCATTGTTTTGGAACGCGAATCAGATGTTCGCAAGGTTGCGACAGAACTGGAACGGGTTGCCACCATTTCAGGCGACGACCTCCTCAAATTAGTATGACCTCACCGAAGTAATCTGAATACCGACCCAACCGAACTCCGAAAAATGTCATGGCGCAATGGCTGCCTTTGCTGTGGACAGCGGCCAAAGCGAGCTAACGCTGACCAACGAGAATGTTCGACTATTGATAGCCATCGTCATAAAAAGTATTTTTGCTCAATCGAGATGCGAATTGAACACCGCATACTTAGAACAGTCGAACGTCGGATCAAGCTCCAGGGCGCGGCCTCGCACTTCGCTGTGGTCTCTTCTCGCTCGACGACGCCCCCAGGTCTCGCTATTGCCTTGAATACCCTCGATGAGTTCGACGCAATCATCAAAGTCGTAATTCTTCAACATGGGGGCAATTACCTCGGTGAATCGACGATCTGCAGTGTCATATCCCCCGCTGGAAATGTAATATCTATTTGCCAACCGAATAACCGTTTTCTCCCATTCAGACGAATCTGAGAGAGAACCAATAGCATTCCACATTTCGGTATTGATTTTCGGGGAATCGTCGCCAACCATCCAGGCGCTCAGTTGCTCTGCGTGAGTTTGCAGCGTTTCGGACGTAAACCATGCGAGGCAACGCGCCAATACATCGCCTTCGGAAAAATGCTGAATAGCCGTCTTGGCGTGTTCCGCCAGCATTTCATAAATTTTTGACTCAGTGGAAAGGAATTGAACCAGGCAAGCAACTGGCGCCCCCGAAGTGGCGATTGCGCTGAAGTAGTCTCTCTCTGCCTCCACTTGCGCTCTAAACTGCGCTGAATTTCTCCCGAAGAGTACGCGCAAAGCACTGTAGTTGATGGAGCGGTTTTTTTCGCATTTTTCATCTGTCAGCTTAAAAACGAACTTCCACAAAGACTTAAAGACAGCCTTCTCTACCTCAGGGTTGAACCGGGCGAAGTACTTGCTCTCCAAGTAGGCTTTCAGCTTCTTGTCGTCAATCAAGATACCCGCTGTCTGCTCCAAGTCCTCGACGAGCTCGAAAACGATCTGTTTGGATAGGATTGGGGCTTTCGTGAGTAGCCCATCAAGGGTATTGCGGATCAATGCCCGAGCAGTTTCGCGGTTTGGCCGATGCAGTTGAAAATTCGCTGTAACAACCGGGTGCGCGGACAAATGACGCTGGCGTTGCAAATGAAGCAAATTCTCCCGTTCGGCGATATCAAGAAGCTGCGTCTGCTCGGCGACCAATTCAATGAGTCTTGTCTCCCAAATTGGAGAGCGCTCATTCTCTTGTTGCAACTTGCCGATTTCGTCAAGTATCCCTTTGGCTTTGGCATCCCCATAAAGATCAAAGAGGTTTTGCAGCTTGAAGAGAACATCGCAAACAGCAACTGACCAAAGCATCACCACCGACGACCGGTAACTGCCTGCCGCGTAACAACTCAACACCTCGGAGAAATACTCCTTGCTTCGAGAATCGAAGATTTGTGTTGCCCTCTGCTCCATTGAGTATTCGTCCAGCATCATGTTCCTTTTGTAAGAATCTCGACATAACCGATCAGCTCCGCCGAGTAGCTGCCATTCCCGTTTGCAGCCCCTTTGTGCTTGAGTTCCCGCTGCAATGAGGGCTCGATAGTGCGGGCAAACATTTCCAACCGCTGCGCCGCCGAAAACTTTGGTAAGGTCATCGGCGCCTGTAGATAGTGTTCGCATTGGCGCTCCACGGCAGGTACACGCGTGCCGTCCTCTTTGACAGCGACAGGCTGCACAACCACCCGTCTGTCGCCGTTCTTGCCCGAGGTCTCAACCATCCAGATCGACAACATCACTGGCTCATCAACATCACCTTGCACTGCCAGCCCAACATCCTCTGGCGGCACGCTGCGCCAACGTCCAAGCTCTTCTTGCACCAAAGGATGATCCAACCCCATCAGCTCAAGGGTTTCGCTGCTGGTGGCCTTGTCTCGATTCAAAGTAAATCGCGCACGGCAGGTTCCTTCGGCCGTCACCAGGTCGTAGGTCTCGTCGTCCACCTTGACCAGGCGTTGTTGGCGGTCCGTCACCGCGGCAGACATAAAGCGCACCAGACGGTCCAGACTGGACGAGACATCCGAGAAGGGCTTGTAGTCGTCGAGACTGAATCCCTCAAGGTCTTGAAAAAGGTCAAACACTACCTGTCGAGCCTCACGCGAGTTAGATAGCGCAGCCTCCAGCTCAACTTGTGTTCGTTTCAATTCGGGGTCCGACAGCGCCTCCTGGTACAGGCGGTCATAGTTCAGCCGCTCAGACAGTTGACCAAGAATCTGCGCACGCAAATCTTCAGCGACATTGCCTTGATCATCCACCTTGCCGACCGTGCGGGCAATCTCGGTCAGCTTCTCATCAAGCAGCATGAAGATGCGGCCTTCGATGGTGTCGGACAGCACGAGGTTGTAGACCTGAGCAGTGTGGTTCTGCCCGTAGCGATGGATGCGGCCGATGCGCTGCTCCACGTCCATAGGGTTCCAAGGCAAGTCAAAGTTGAACAGGATGTGCGCAAACTGAAGATTGATACCCTCGCGCCCTGCTGCTGTGCAGACCATGACGCGCGGACCGTCCTTCTGCCGAAAACGCCGCTCAGCCGCGACCTTGGCTCCATGGTCGCCGCCACGCAGCACCACCACGCCCTGACCGGGGAAAGTCTGGTCAATCTCGCGGGCAATCAGGTCTACCGTGCCGAGGTACGTGGCGAACACCACGATCTTTTCGCTAGAGTCTTGCCGCCACAAGGTGCCCAACCCGTCGAGCAGCTTCTGTGCCTTCGTCTCGCGCTGTTGCGGGAATATCTTGAGGAGGTCGCCAATGCGCAAACGCTCTTCGGGCAAATGCAGCTCGACGACTGCGGATGCAGCCTCCTCAGCATGCGCCGCCGAATACTCACTGCCATACGGGTCCGAGGCCATTTCAAGCGCCTCCTCGTCTAGCTTCTTCACCAGCCGGTACTTGAGGTCTGCAATAACCCGATCCACCTCACTGCGGCCAATGCCGTCGCGTGCCAACTCAAACTCGTCATGGATCAGTTCTCTAGCTTCGTCTGTCAAACGTTCCCGACCTTCGATATCGAGGTCTTTGTCACGCAGCAAGGCCTCGTGCAGCGTCAGCATCAACAACCTGCGCTTCAAGGTACGCCTAACGGCCGCAAAACTGGATGCCGCGATTTTCTGGAAGATCGCCATCAGGAAGCCAAGCGCCTGCCCTTTGTTTCCTTGCCGCCGAGCGAGGTTGAAGCCGTCTTCAAGGTACTCGCGCAACTTCTCGTAGAAAAGCCGTTCTTCCGCGCACATCACAAAGGATTCGGTGTGCACCCAACGCCGCGCAAACAGCGGAGAGCCATCGGGCTGACAGGCATCGGCCTTTGTGCGACGGAACATCACGGTGTTCAGGCGATGGCGGTTTTCGAGCATCTCTTCCGGGCTGCCAAACAGCGTCGGATTGAGTAGCTGAGCCAACATCCAGAACTGAAAATGGTTGCCCTGGTGCGGTGTGGCAGACAGCAGCATGAGGTCACGTGAGTGGTCCTTTAGCGCCTCTGCAAGCTTGTAGTTCTCTGTTTTTCGGACCTTTCCGCCATTGCGGTATGCCGTCAAGTGATGGGCTTCATCAAACACAACTAAGTCCCAACGCGGCGCGTCCAACAGGCGCTTGATACGCGTAGGGCGCTTCAAGGTGTCTATGCTGGCGATCAGCCGGTCATGTTTGGCGAATGCGTTGGTCCTGCGGTCGGTGATGTCGCCCTCAGAGCCGAAAACCTCAAAGTCGAGGTTGAACACATCATTCAACTCGCGGTGCCAGTTGTGCACCAGACCGGCAGGCACCACCATCAATGCCCGCTTCAGTTCACCCCGGCTCGCCAGCTCGCGCAAAATCAGCGCGGTTTCAATCGTCTTTCCTAGCCCAACCTCGTCAGCGATGAGGAACCGTCGTGGCGATGCGGTGGCAATCCGGTGCGTCAACACCACTTGATGTGGCAGCAAGTCAATCTTAGCGGAGGTCAGTGCAGATGCGCTTTCCATCACCGGCAGCGCATGGGCCTCAAAGGAGAGCCATGCCCTACGAGCGCGGTCCTCACCACCTTCAACGGCACGAAGAATGCGCTCGGTGCGAGACAGTTGCCGACGAATCGCACCAACGGGCACGCGTCGCTCGCCGATGCCGAAAAAAGCACGCAGGTACCCATCACGCGCAGGGTCAAGTACGACACCTGAGCCGAATTCGTTGTGGCTGATCCGCTCGCCTGGTTGAAACAGAGTCTCTACTTCCATGCGCTAGGCTCAAGTAATCCGGAGGTGGAAGAGACCGGCAGGCTTGCTGCCCTCGCGCAGCAAAATTTCCTGCGGATACTCGTTGGCCTCACCCCAAAGGATGCGACCAAATGCCAACAAGCTCTCGCTGCTAGGCGCAGCACAGCGCCACTCGATTGAGTCGGTGGCCGGGTGAAACTTGATCCGGCCCTGTCCGGCCGGAAGCCAGAAGATCAACGCAGCCTCTCCACCGTAAAAATCTTGGAATGACAAGATTGCTTCTTTTATGGCATCGCCAAGCCAGGCCTCTGCGTCATCTGGAGTCAACAGGTCAAGGCTTGCTTCAAGACCGGCTACCACCAAGGTGTTGTTGTCGTTGCTTGGTAGGTCGTCGGGCCAGTTACCGACCGACTGCAAGAACTGACGCAAGCTCCAAACTTGGCCGGCCACACAGACCTGATTGCGTGCCTCTTCATCCCATACCCAACTAGTACCGCGCCGTTGCCAGACGGTATCGAGCGTTTGCTTCATACCTCGTACTCCTCAAACAAGGAGGTCTGCTGCGGCATTGCGGTCTGCGTTGCAACCCAGGCGTTGTAGATCGACACCGCACGCGAAGCAGCGTTGCGGCTCGGCTGATCCGGGCCGTTCTTGTGCAGCCATTCCAACAAAGGCTTAAGCGCGACGTGTGGCTTAAAGTTCTCATTCTTCAGAGTGTCAGCAGCATTGATGCCGCTGCCATCGAAACAGGCTCCGATGAGTACCAATGCTTGGTCTAAGTCTGAGGTCAACTTACGTTTGTGCTTGCCTGACCAATCTCGGGCAAAGTCCAAGGGGCTAACACGGGTGAAGACTTTGCTCTTTTCAGTGCACCACCGCCGCTGCTCGAATTCGTCGGGAGTGGTGATCGACCCCTTTAGATACTTCTGTAGCTGGTCACGCTTCATTTCAATGACATTGCCGAATGTACGCAAGAACTGACGTGTGATCGGTTCGGCGTTGACCGGAGGCGGCTCCTTGCCCTTATCGGCATCCTCGTCTATGAGCTGATTGATGCCGACCAGCGCATCCCTGACTGAAATCGTGCGCCCTTCGTCCACATAAACTTTCCCATAATGGCGAGAGAAATACTCCAATGCCTTACCACGTCGGATGACTTGAATGTCTGCAGCCGGTAATCCATCCTTTGCGTGGTTCTCCAGCATGGACTGAAGTTGGCGGACATCGGCCATGACCTCACGGCGCATTCGCCCCCAACTCACAGGCTTAGGTTCCTCGGTCCGCTTACGGCAGACGTGGATGATGTCGTACTCGATCTTCTGCGAGCCGAATGATGCATTTTCTCCCTTAGTCTCGTCTGATCGAATTGGGTATGCCGCCTCTAAATAGAAGCCTGCATCAAAAAGGGATTCCAAGACCGCCACCCAAGGCTCATCCTCACTATGGTGGAATGTGAATGAAAGGAGCCCTCCTGGCTTTAGTACACGATGAGCTTCGCGCCAGCATTGCGTTAGGAGACGTTTATAAAAATAGTCTGGATCCTCTGGCTCCCGAGAGGAGTTCGTTACTGCCTCAAGAGATTTCAGCGTTAGCTCAGTACCAAAGACTTCCGGGTAGTAAGATTTGAGCCCCAGTCGCATCCAAACATAAAAGAAATCCGAAAGCTCCGCATACTGAATGTTGTCACCGAATGGTGGGTCAGTAATTACCAAATCGACCGACGCATCATCCAAATGGTCAAGTGAAGTCGATGAGGCCAATTTGACTTCCGCACCAAGTAGCGGATCGCCAGGAAAAACTTTTTCGCTCTTTCCACTAAGTTCGGAAATCTGAGGTGCAGACTTTTCTAGTTGCGCCAGACTTACCGAGTCCCAAGGGTTGCGAGCCCATTCGAGCCCCTCAATCACTCCATCGGAGCTTGCTCGCCAATTTCCGCGCCCTAGCTTGGCAACAAAATTATTCTCCACTGGATTGTTGCGGGGGTAGAAATTATTGTTGCTCATGTGGGGCACCAAGCCATCTCGGCTGATATCCCAAAAACAGAACATATTTTGATTTCTAATATATTGCTGGTAAGCACCCAACACACATTCTCGCGCAGCCTGCGAGTATTTTTTATTTTCAGATATGACCTTCAAGAGCTGCGCAAGCAATAAGAGTTGACGCGCATTAAATAACATCCACCAATGTGTCAGTCCATGGCCGTTTGGCAAAACGTCTTTAATGGTTGTGGTGACGCCCTCAGGGATTGCCGAAGTTGGCCAGTATGGCGCCAAATCCTTGTATTTCCGAGCATCCCATTCACGAGCAGCCGCAGCCTCTTGCGCACCAAACCTTTCGTCATACGATGCGAAGAAGCGGCCACCATACGCCCCATCCACTAACTTCGATGAATAGCCCTGAATGGCATGCGCAGCAAATGGAGCCGCTTTCCCGCTCGCCCTCACAGAATCAAGCAGCCCTTGCTTAGTTCCGCAAGCGGCGCATGTATACGCACCTCGACCAGATACAGTCGCGCTGTCTGTAGAGAACTCTTTCCCATCAATCTGAATGACTGGAGGAAGAGCACCACGATATTCGATATGTCCAGCCTGACCTGATCGCGCTTTAGTCCAAAGCACACTGCTTTCCAAGTCATCTTGAGCCGCACCGCCAAGCGGTGATCCATTCTTGTCGACCTTTCCTTCCCCGGCGAGCCAACTGGGATGGGCAAGAAGTGACATCTGCACCTTTTTGCTTTTAGCCTTGCCAAAACTAGTCAGCTCAGTGTGATTGCAGGATGGGCACACAGCACCACGGCGCGGATCTAGTAACGAGAACGGATGCTCATGTTCTGAAATGTGCAAAGGAATGTCCGGTGCCATGCGAGCAGTGCTTTGCTCGACGTGATAGACCTCGCTGCATTTTGAGCAGGCGTGTTCCCAGTATTTAATCGTTAACGTCTTTAGTGCAACGACTGGGCTACTCATAATAGGAGTCCGGTGCCCACAACCGGTCACCTGGCATGGGCCATGCTTTGACCAGAAGGTGTAAATGATCTCTGGACCGTCGTAGCTGTAATCAGGGCGCTGTTCCGGCGTGAGTGATAGAGGGTCGAAGTCCGGAGGCATAACCCGCTTTGTCGGCTCGTGTATCCATTTCCCACGCTCACCATTTGGGCCATCACAGTAGCTATACGGCATGATCTGCGGCTTAATTTCGGCCTCTATGTCGGCGAGGAAGCGTTTCACCTCATCCAGATCTACGTTGGCGAGTTCCTGTTTGACCACGAACCAAGCTATCGGATTCAGGTCGTTTCCTACCATCTGCATGCCGAGGCGAGAACCTTCGACTAATGTGGTTCCTCCACCCATAAATATTTCCGCCACTTTAAGGTGCTTGAACGCTCCTTTCTTCTGGTGGTTGGCGTAGTAGTTGTCCCAGACCAGCTTGGCCGCGTGTGACTTGTCCTCGGGAGCCTTGGTGGCCGCCGCAATCAGCATCGAACGAAAAACGCTGGAGCGTCGCCGCGCCCACCACTTCGACATTTGGTAGATCGGCTTTCCCGCGTTACCTTCGATGATTGCCACCTGATTTACCGGCAGAATCGGAAAATCAACCTCTAAACATGTCTTGGGACGATTCGGATCATTGAAATCAACTGTTTCAAGGGCGACAGCTTTCCCAGCGCCGACAGCCTTGGCGACTTCTTGCGCCACTTGTTCTTTTTTTGTTGCCATTAACGTGTTCCCTGTACTGCACTGACCGCCACTTGTTGCTGGAGCCTAGTGCGAAGCTGTTCATAAATCGGAATTTGGACGCCTTCGGCGACCTCTAGGGTGACAGCAAGGCCATACGGAATGGCAACGTCAAGGCGAGCGGTTGCGTCCTTTTTGCAGGCGACATGCAGCAAGATACTGTCACCATCCTGATATGCCGCGACTTGTTTGGAGCCCTCAACAACCTCATGCTGCACCGTTCCGCGCAACACCTGGTTGTGGTCTGCATCCTGGCGAGCAAGTTTGAGAGGCAAATCGCCCCAACCACCGACCGGGGAAAGTTCCAGTTTCGCTTCGCGGAAATTCCGATGGTCTGGATTGACAGGGCTGAACCACGCCAATGTCACCACCATTCGACGCCATACTTGGCTGCTGGAAAGGCCCGGAGGAAGTGGCAACCGGAATTCGTGAATTTCATTCTCACGAATTTCGCCACAACCCAGCACCGTACCGCGTTGTTCGGTACATGCCAACACCCGTTCAACCTCAACCTCACCATAGCCAAGGAAGCGAGCCATCACCTCTTTGAACTGACGTGAGTTTTCAGGTGTCTTCAGGGCAGCAGTGATTGTTTTGCAAGCGTCATCATCTTGTTTTGCGCCGTGGACCAGCAACGCCTTGATGAGTATAGAAATCAGCTCTTGCGGAATGTCCTCTACATTGTCCCCACGCAGCGCGTCGAGCACTTCATAAATGCGCGCTGCGCTACGCGTGGCAAGGGCTGTGGCATTGCTGGTGCCACGTGTATGAACGGTCTGCGACAAATCTCCAGCCTGATTACTGTCCCAGGCGACTTTGTGGCCTGGTGCGATAAGTCCGGGGTCCATTTTGTAAACGGTTTGGCTACCCAACACTGGCGTCCGATACAGTTGCCTTCCACCAGGAAAAAGTATCTCCGGCTTGACTGAACGGCGAAACCCATGCCCTAGCCGAGCAGCGGGGCTAAATAGAGATGCGTTGGGCAACAAATCGGTTCGCTGCCCTTGATAGTAGGTATCAACCCCGTCGGAATGCGTTGCACCGACGGAGATGGCATTGATGGACTCTGCTGGCGACAAGATTCGCCGCCCGGACAACTGCGCCTGAATGCATTTCAGCACGTGCTCGACCTTTTTCTGTTCAGTTAGCGCCAGATATTCCGAGTGGGGCAAGCCAATGTCGATATCGTCCAAATGGTTTCCGGCGCTCACGCAGAAAAGCACCCGGTATTTCCAAGACAGCCAGTCAAGCAACCTTGCCCAAGGGCTAGGTGTGTGAATGAATGGACGTGCGGGATCTCCGATAGACAGGTTGATGACACAAATATTGGGCGCTTGAGCGGGCACAGCACCCTCCCCCTCAAACATCCGCCTCACCGCACGAGCGATGCGATCCTCGAAGAATATATCGTCGGGAACGTGCTCACTACGATTCATGGAGTGGGGGTCTGGCTGCATGATCGGCAGCACATAGACCAGACGCCGCAATGGATCGGATTGGCCGTCCACCATCTCACCATGCACAACCAAAGATGCCATCGCCGTGCCGTGCTTTCTCTCACCCGGCAAGTACTGCTCAGAAAGATTGTCCGGGTCGTCAAACAACAAGCGCCCTTTCAGCGCGTGATGTTGAATATTTGGTGCGCCATCCAGAATGGCCGCAATGGGGGGCAGGTCAACCTCACCTTCAGGGATTTCAGTCTCAACACCATTGCCATTTTCCGTTACAGCAAGGCTTTGCCCAGTGGGACGGAAGTACATGACACCGTGAAACTTGAAGAGTTGGATACCAGTATCGTGAGCATCAGAATCCAAATCGCTCAAAAGCTGTCGGATGCGCTCGGCCGGCAATTCAGCCTTTACTGCATGGAACGCGATTTCCGGCATATCAACAAAGCTGCCCAATGCCCGACCACCGGCAGCCTCCAGAAGTGCGAAAACGTTGCGCTCACTCTGCGCTCGCTTGCCTTCTGACTTGCGATAAAACAGCTCGATCTGACAACGAATCGGTTCCCCAGGGTTGACGGGATTCATCAGATCTCTCCAACGATCCAGCATGCCGGTCTCGCGCAGTGCCTCTTCGATACCCCAACGACGAATTTGTACGGTTTGGTTGAAGACATCGCGCCACTTGGTTTTACCAGTCGGCAGCGTTTGGCTATTTGCCCACTGAGTCCATAGCGACAAAAGCTCTCGCATCCCTGCTTCGTTTCCGAGCGACAAAAACATCCGACCCTTAACGGCCTTGCCGGTTCGCTCTCCTTTGGTATTACGCTCGAAGAAGTCGTCATCTGGAGCAATGTCACCCACATCCCATTCACCCAGCCACTCCAGCCCAATTGCTTCGATGGCTTGCCGAAATTCATCAACGCTACCCGCGATCTCAATAACTAAAACAGTTTCGGGCTCGAACCCAGCTACAGAACTGCTGACACTTGCTTTGTAGCGATCAAATTCCTGCTGTAGCACAGTCAGTTGTGTACCCAGACGAACAACCTGCTTTCCATGCACTGGAACATGAGGTTGGCTAGAGGGAAAGCCGTTACCTTTGGGCGGTGCAATGGTTCTTGCTTGAGGGAATACCAGGAGAGGAAGTGACGTTGCCATCAGCGATTCATTCCTTCTTGAGCGAATTCCGTGGTCGCTTCAACGCCTTTACGTGAGGTCGGCCTGAGACGGCTTCTCCACTGCTCTAGCTTCAGCTTAGTTATTTGCTGTGCATTTTCAGCTTTCATGTCGAGCACCGCACGGCGAACCACTCCAAGGCAGAATTCTTCTGTTTCTGCAAAATTCAATCCTAGAAGATGCTTCGCCAGAGTTTCTGATTCATATCCAAAATTCACGCCGCATCGCTGACCAATGGAGGCGATGTATTGCGTTAGCTGTCCACGGGTCGGGATTGGCAATTCAATGCGCAATTGGAAACGTCGCCAGACGGCTTTATCTAGAAGCTCAGGATGGTTACTGGCAGCAACCACCACCACGTAGTCAGGCATTTCATCCAACTGCAACAGCAAGCTACTGACGACACGTTTGATTTCTCCCGTTTCATGGGTGTCGCCGCGCTCTTTACCCAACGTCTCGAATTCATCGAAAAACAAAACGCAACGCTGCGTCCTTGCATAGTCAAGCACGCTCTTCAATCGGCTAGAGGTCTCGCCGAGATAACTTCCCACCAAGGTTTCGTAGCGAATGACGATAAGTGGGTACATCAGCTCAAACGCTAATGCTTCCGCCAGCGTTGTTTTGCCGTTCCCGGGCGGACCGGCTAGCAGTACTCGGTTCCGCGCGCGCAGGTTATGGGCATGAAGCAGCTCAGCTCGATGCTGCTCTTCGACTAGCTCTTGCACCTGTGCCCTGATTTTCTCGGGCAGCACCAGGCTACCCAGTTTACGTTCCGGCGTGATTTCGTAAAACAGATCTTTATGTGGACTGCTACTAGTCACTTTTGCAACTGGGGGGCGTAATGCCTGAGCAGCATTGGGCTGCAATGCTTTGGTTAGTCGCTCCGCGAGAAGTCTATGCCCCTTCTGCTTTTCTTCCTGAATCAGCCCTTCGGCGGCTTTACGGAAGGCAAGCTGATCGCCACTGGTTGCGTTTCTGACCAGGTCCACTAATAAATCAGCTTGTGCCATTAGCTGTTGCTCCAAAAAATATGCGAACTCCCATTCATTTGCTTATCTCAAGCCAAGGTGACAACACCTCAAGCAACGACAGACCGCCATGGGTCAAAGTTGGATAGCCTCCTTGGCTCTTCCACTTCCTTCGACCAAGCGCCAGCAAATGCGCGCCGTGTGGGGTATTCAATTGCATCGCCACGGGAGGCACAAAAGGACCGGCTTCGCCAGAACCTGAGGTGCTACGCCCACTGGAGAATGTCTTTCTTAGGTACTGACCAACCTCCCCCTCTGCGTCGGGGAAATAGCCTGTGGCGGCATAGCCATGGTCGGAAGTGATGACGAGACGGCGACCAGTCGCAAGGCGTTCCACGAAGGCCCAGAAGTCATCGCTATTGAGCTGGTCGGCCGCGTCTTTAGTCAGCGTGTCGAGACCCTGGCCCGCTCCCGCAACATCGTGAATCTTGCTGTCTGGCCAGTGGTGCCAGAAAACCCAGTTGGGCGCACCGTTGACAAAGCCTTCACAGTCCTTCCATGGCATGTCAGCACTTTCAGTCTGCGCAGGCTGTAGACGATGAGCGAGGCCACCGCCATTGTTCTGAAGCTGGCTTCGACTGCCGAAACCAAGTGCCCGAGCAAACTCATTTGTCTCGCCGGGCAACTCAGAGGCATTGGCCGACACCTCGTGCAGCTTGAAGCCACGCTCCTTGGCACCTTGCAGCAGCCAGGGCAACTCGCGTAGCGAAAGGCCGTCCAGAACCAGCACCGCCTTGGCGCTGTATGGCTCCGCCCACCAACGAACCAGACGATCTGAGGTGCGCTCGACCGCAGCACCAAAGGTTTGCCACAAATCCCACCCGCTGGCGGACAGGAAGTTATCAAGAGCACCGATTTCACGGTCGCGCTTAATGACCTCGCTTGGGGCGTTGCCCGTTGCCAGCGGCTTGGACGCAATCTCAACGGCGCTCTTGACGACGACACCCCATGCGTCGGCTGCGGAGCCTTTGGTCAGCCTGTTCAAGACTTCAGGTTGGAGGGCCATCACTTGTCCTCCTTCTCAAGATTCAGCTCGAAGGTCATGCCATCGGGCAGCTTCTTCAGCAGTTCCTTGAGTTGCGCCCCCGTTGCAGCCGATATCTTGATGGAGACATCAGCAACCTGTGTGGCAGGGCCGATGCCCCAGCCTTCTAGCTTGCCGATGAGATTCAAGGGGGAAGTGGGCGGGTTGTGCAAAGGGATACGCGAATTGCAGCCCGTGGCAGCACCCCCACTAAAAATTCCGCCACTGGCACCAGTTGAAGTGACGGGTTGCCCGCCCGGCGTTGGTTCGCTCACGCCTTGAGGCGTTGGTGACTTTGCAGCCCCACCGAACAAACCGCCGCCCTCATTGGCCTGCCCGGCTGTGCCCGTGGGCGCTGCTGGTGTGGTTCCGCCCGTTGCAGGCACGGCAGATGGCTCCAACAAAAACACCTCGTCTAGCTGGCGACCGGTGTAAGAGAGCTTCGGCCGCAGGCGCCGCCAAGCCGTGTCTTCGTCTTCCCCAGGATTGGTCTGGAGCCATTCCATCTGACGCAGGTTGATGACGATCTTTCCTCGCGCGCACAGGCGAAGGATGCGCTCCTTCATGGAAGTTTCACCAAGCCAAGGGATGCAGTCTTGGCCAGCGGGTCGAGGCTCCTGCAACTCGCGCAGCAACTTGCCCACCGCAGAATTTTCCGAGGCGGCTTCAAGCACCAGCTCTTCAAAGTCCTCCGGCACGAAGAGATCGTTGGTCAGCGCCTCTTCGAGGCCTTCTGGAATCTGTGCACCTTGCTTTTTCAGACTCTCAACGCTGAACCGGCATTGCGCAGGGTCTGCAAAATTCCATCGTTGCAGCACTGCGAAGCGGTCAAACCGCTTCTTCAGAATGTCACGTAGCGCACCTTGAAACTCGGTGTGCAACTTCTTGTATTCAGGGCCTTGGTTGCTCCAGTCCTGGGCCTTCATTTCGGCCCGCGCAAGAATCAGCAGGTCTCGATCTTGAAATGCATTGGTGGAGCCAGAACGTGGCAGCAGGAAGCGAATGGTGTTGCGCCGCTTTTGCAGGTGGTCCTTTAGCCAGCGGCCAAGACGGGAGTCAATGTTGTCAGGCTCTTCTGGCAGCACCAATATCGGGAGACGGTCATCCCAGCGTTCAGGCTGCTCCGCTTCGTCCAAGGTGGACCAAGGGTCTGTCTGCCAAGACTTGGGCAATGCGATGACGCGGAAAGTTTTCGCTACCTCGTCTGTGCCACCGATTACATAGCGAATCTGCTTGGCCAACTGTGCTTGGTCAGAACCATCCGCAAAGAGCTTGTCGTTGCGGGCGCAAGCCATCAGCTTGGCGCGCGGGTTTTCTTCCTCGCGGAACACAAGCCGGTTGCCGTCTTGATGGATGTTGAAGCTGTTTTCAACAATCGTTGCCAGCTCAACCTGAAAGGCGTTGTCGTCCACGGCCTTGCTGCGCGTGATATCAACCTGCAACGTGGAAGGTTCAGCACCGGCAAGGTTGCCGACCGCAATAGAACGCAACCACAAGGAACCCACGATCTCTTGTAAATGAGGTGCCAAAGTTGCGTGGTCAGTCACCGCCTCGGTCACCGAGATGATGTTTTGCTGCGCCTTAGACCGCAAGGTGCGGTGATGCTCGTTGGAGACCGAATCCAGCAGCGCACCGATGCCCGATGCATCGTCATCCAATCGGAAGTCAGCGGCTGTGAGCACCGGCGCGGCCTCGCCCCGGCTCTTGTAGAGGTTTGCAAGAATGCGAATCATGTCGCGCGTTTCCTGCGCGTCGGTAGCGATCAGGACTTGTTCTTCCAACAGGCGCAGCAGGTGCGGTGCATAAGGCCACGACTCGTTGAACTCCTGCCGCTTGCGGTCCTGCTCAGAGGATGGCACATCCTGCAGCCGGAAGTATTCGCCGACGTGCTTCGCAACCAGCGTCTCGATGTTGGCCGGAGCAATTTGTAGACGGTTATCAAACAGGCGGTGCAAGAGCATCCGGCGCCGGTCTTGCTGAATGCGCTCTGCGTTTCCGCCAGCCTTGAAGTCGATGGCCACCGGGTTGACGCGGTGGACCTGCTGGTAGGCGTCGCTGCCACCGTTGCGCACCGAAATCACCAAGACCAGCAAGTCTGGTCGCTCTTTGGCGATTTCCGACAAGATTTGGATGAAGTTGAAGGCCCAGTTCTTCCATGGATACTGCTTCGTGTTGGTCAAACCGTCGAACCACGTCTGGAACTCGTCCAGCAGCAGCATGGTGGGCGTGTGCTCAAGCAGTTCGAGGATCAGCTTGTCAGACGGGATATCGGTCTTGGCCGCACCCATACCTTCCCACTTACCCTTGATGTAGGTTCCGTGTGGGTGGCGCTCAAGGAGCAAGTCCCAAAGGAACTTGTACCGCTGGCGGTGCAGGCTCTCGCCGATGACTTGCATTCCGCTGCGCAGACCAATCTTGCCGATCTGTGGGTCACCCAATGTGGTGGCCCACGAGTTCAACCAAGCGCCAGTCGAGGCGGCATCGTTGACCGCGTGATACAGCGCAGCCATCAAGTGGGACTTACCAAGCCCGCGCTCACCAATCACCACGACTGGACGGCCTTGGTCTGGGCCAACCGCCTCGATGCCTTTCAAGAGGTCATGGGTGGGGTAGGTGATCTCCAGGAACGCCTTGGCTGCGATCTGCGTCGCACCCGTGTTTGTGTCGTTGGACAGCTCGATGGCTGTACCTTTGAGGCGCTTGCCTCGGAATTCTTCGCGTAGCGTCAATCCAAGCATTACTACTTCTCCCTGTCCTGATTTTGTTCTTTAGCACCGTCTTCAGACTGAAGCTTTATCCAGCTATCAATATCAGCACGCGAAAATCGCCAGGTTCCACCAACCTTGAATGCAGGTAACTTTTTAGCAGTCGCGAGCCTGTAAATTGTCCTTTCGGTCACTTTCAGGTACTCGGCAACTTCCCGGACTGTGAGAATTTCCGCATCTCTAGTGCTTATTGACATGGTAGGGGGCAGAATATGACAAACCACGACAGGATAAGACAAAATTTTCAAGTTTGACGCATTGTTTAACCTCCTATGAAGTGTTTGACTGAAAATTATCTGGACTCAAAAGGATTAATTTGACCGATCTAAGCCAAATCCAAATTCGCAATCACAGTAGACTCTGTATCTGCCGCTTCTGCACCGGCCGCACGTAGCGATAGACCATTTCCAAAGACTTGTGCCCGGTCTGCCCCATGATTGCGCTGGTTTGCATGCCGACCATTGCTGCCTCTGTCACAAAACCAGCACGCAGTGAGTGGCCCGATACAAGCTTGGCTGCGTCTGCCCCCTTGGACTTCCCAACCGACGATTTCACTATCAGCGCAACGGACTGCGGCGTCAGCGCCTTGCTACTAACCACTTTGTCATGCCGATTCACGGATCGGAACAAGGGCCCCTCCCCAATGCCAGCCAGTTCCAACCACCGATCCAGGGCTTTGACAGGGCACCGCTCCTCCGATTTGGCCAGCGGCACAAACACCATACGGCCCTCGCCTTCCTGATCGGTCTTGGAGCGGCGTATCAAGAGTTCGATCCCGTGTGCGTGCGGCGTGATGTCTTCAATACGTAGCGTAACGAGTTCTGAGCGCCTAAATGCGCCAGCAAACCCGAGCAGCAGCAGCGCCTTGTCCCGGGCCGCTTTCAATGGCTTTTGCATGGCCACCATCACCATCAGTTCTAGCAGATCATCTTTGACAAGCGCCCTCGCCCGCTTCTGCGCTACGCCGAAAGTGCGGCGTATTCCCTGCATAGTGCGCTTGACCAGACGGTCCTTTACTGGACTCTCAAATCCTTTGTCGGTATGCGCCCTATGGATAGCAATCAACCGATGGGCCAAGGTGGCAACGGCCAGCAAACCGGCAAACTGGGCCAAGTATTCCGCAACCATCGCCGGTGAGGATGGAATCTTGCCGCCGTTGGTCTTGAAATGCCGCACGTCCTGGGCATAGCTGCGCTTGGTAGAAGCTGACTGGGCGGCCAGAGTGTAGTTGTTGACCAACTTGGAGTGCTTGGTTTTGGGCGGCTTTGTGCTGTTGTTAGTAGTCATGTTTGTTCCGTCACGTAAAAGAAGTGGCGGCGCTAGGCCACACGTTTTTGAGCGCTTTCTGAATGCGATGGCTACTGCCACGCGGTCAAAGCGCGGATAGCGCGACCTGGCGCGTTTTAGTGGCTTTTTGAACCGCTTTTAAACCGGTTTTGGCGGTTTGCGCCACTGCTGGTCGGCAACTTTTCCGTTGCACGCACTTTTTAGTCAGGTCTTGTCACGGACCTCTTCGCTGTTGATAGGCCAGTACCCGCTATCACGCTGGACGGCTGCGCCAGCGGTCAATGCAGAAGCGACTGCCATCCAGCACGAGCCGTTGGATACAAGACGTGCCAAGCACTTCCTGATGTGCGATGACGTCATCAAGAGTGGCGTCCAAACCCAAAAGCTCTCCCATTTTTTCATTTGGTAGAGATACCAAATAGTGAGAATGCCGTTCCAGCGCCTTGAGTGCGGCAAAGGCATTGGGGTATCGACCGAGTTCCCATTTGAATGGTGTCACTATGACGCCCAAGACGAGCGCTCCAGCTTCCATTGCCAATCGGGCCAATGCGGGACCTGCGGCAGAGCCAGCCCCGCCCCCCAAGCCCAGCACTAGGATAACGATATCAGCACCGTCAACCAAAGATCGCAATAGATTTTCGTGTTTCCTGGCTGCGGCACGTGCGATGTTGACGCTCCCCCCTGCACCGAACCGTCCAAGCTGTACCGTTCTGATTGGTGCAATACCAGGGTGTAACCTGTTAGCCGCGATGGCATCACTAATACTTTGCAGTCCCATGCTGACGCACGCAAAATTCGATTGGCAGTCAGAGGCTTGAAGCAACCCGCTAGACCACGCCGCCAAGACAATATTGCAGCCTGCATCCCCAACACCAATGATCCTACAGGCTACCTTTTTCGACCCAATTCTGGACTTGTCGGGATTTTCTCGCGCCCCATCCCTTATTGCCAACTTGACGGTAGATTGGAATGCCAGTGTAGGAAGATGCAGACCGAAGGCCGCAGCCGCGAGCCACTTCAATGTATTTCTGCGGGCCATCTCACCAAAAGTCCTTCATGTATTCCCCCATCAAACAAACGTGAAGATATTTGCACGGCAGAATGGCATCCACATCCAATCGAAACTGTTGTTCCTCTGGTATTCCAAGTGCCGGATTGATCATGTAGGACATCGGTGGCCTACCGCCATCAAACTTCTGCCGATGAAACAAAGCAAACTGGTCAGGATATTTGGACAATAAGATCAATGCCTGATCAGGCAGATCAACCACAGTTCTGGCTTCTCGGAACTGCGATGCAATATGCCAGTCGTAGTGGGCAAGAATATCGGGCATCCGCTTTTGGGCAGGTGCCCAGCGACCATCAGCAGGCAAGTTGAATTGCTGGACCGCCACGTGAAGCACTTCGTCAATAGGTTCATTTACAAGAGTGGCTATGCAGGCGACTGCGCTGTTCCAGTGGTTGGTCTGCGCAACGCGCTGATAGAGAGGCTCAAAGCCAAGGATACGCAAGGGGAGCTGTACATGTTCACGTTCGGACATCTAATATTCCTCCGGTAGCAAGATACACGTTGATGCACGTTCGCCGTCGTCACCTACCGCCTCCGTAATGACCCAAATTCTTTCGCCTTGGACGTCATATGAACTGAAGACTCGGCTACCGTCAGTAACCGCGCTATTGTTGGACATGCGGTCTTCAGCACCGAGATTGCCCCAATCACCATACTGATGGCGCTTGAGAAAGATCACTGCGCCAATGCCGTGATCTTCCATCAGGGCGATAGCGCCTGGCGTTGCAACCACATTGCCAAGGGCGAAAAGCGCTGGCCCATCGGGATCGAAAGTTTGAGAAGCCCGTGGCCGCGCGGGAATATTCTCTGCGCTCATGGTGCGGTCTGCCTCATCAAATCCGCCTTGTACGAATTCACGCCATCGGACAGGTCATTCACCAGGGACTCACCGTTCTCGATCTCCACGACAAACTTGCCGTTGCCCTCCGCAGTGGCTTGCGAGGTGAATCTGCGCGATGCAGTGTATGTGGCGCCGGTAATTGTTTGGAATACAAACACCCCAGTGCAGGCGTATCTTTTGGCATCGGCGTTATAGCCGTCGCTGACAATGTCCCGTATCTCCAGCTTTAGGGCGCTATTGAAGTGGGCCACTTGCTCACCCGTCAGACTGAAGATGCTTCGATATTTGGTGTCGAGAACCACTTTCCATCGGTCAAGCAGCGCCTTTCTTGCTGCAGAGATGGTTTCATTGTCCGCGCATTCTGGGGGTTTTTTGCCGCATGCCGTCAGCAGGACCATTGAAGCAATAGTGGCAAGCGCCAATGTTGCGGCGGATCGGCGCGGTGAGGGATTTGCATTCATACAGATACTTTCGTTCATGGGGGTGGAACAGCATTGCGCCGTTGTTCTCGGTGAAATGGGGGCGCATTGCCAGCAACCTGGACTGGCAGGTCAACCGTTCAATGGACAGGCTGCCGGTACGCGCAGTCAAGCACTAGGGTGGGCAGCGCAACCAGTTAGGTTGCGCGTTCGGCGACCACCCGGTGGCCCTACTTGCCTTTGCCTGATGCATTGGGGCGTTGCTTGATTTCCAAGTACCAGGCCGGCTTCAGATTCAAATGGCTCAGGTCGGTTGTCACCTGTTGGTGCGCCCCCACCCACGGCGCCACGTCGATGACATAGTGAAACGATGGCACGTCCCCGTGAGCGCGTATGTGGTGGAAAACAACGTGCCGATAACTCTCATCGAACTTGGACCAGTCGCAGGCTAAGACACATACGTCCGGCAACGCATCAATCGACGTGAAGTCGAGGTACGCCGATGTTGACAGCGTGCTGATGTTGAAGAGAATTTTCCTGAACAGGTCTTCATCATGCATGTTGAATGGGCCGTTCTCTCGCATACCGAGGGTCACGGCAGTCTTCTTGACGTCCTCAAGGGACTTTCCCGCCAGCGTCGCGGCGCATGCCAGCAAGCAGTCGTGGCTGCCGGATTGCGCAATTCTGCGCAGCGGGCTGGAGAATCCTGGTGGTAGTGCTCCGCCGTTGATTTTTGATGCTACTGATGCCATTGCTTTTTTCTCCTGTGGATAGTGAAGTGAATAGCGCATGCGGCGGCCAGACCCGGACGTTTAACCCGGCTTGATGATCGAAAAAGGGAATCGGTCTGAGCGAATTCGAGCGGCGGGGCTCGGTCGCTATCTGGTTGGCGCTGCACTAACGCCGGTGTGTCAAATCGGTTGATCGGCTGGCGAAAAACGCGATTTGACAATCAATCATCGCAGAAGCCCAACAACACCGCAAGCATATTGAAACTTTGCCGGTGAGCAAGATTTTTCGGGTACCTCCGCCGCGCAGACTAAGACTGCTGGCGCATTGACCTGCTTACAGAAGCTTCCTCAATCCTTGCCTGCCATTTGCAGCAATGGTTTAGTTCTGCTGGTAGCGTCATGCCTAAAACCCTCGAAACGCCCCCCACAAGCCGGAAATCCGCGTGCAATTCATGCAATTGCTGCAATTCTGCAATCGAAGGGCCTTGGTCAACCCTCAGTCCCATCGGCCCCAAGCGCCAAACACCACCAAAACACCCTGGAAGCCCCTGAAAACGCCCTCTGCCTAGAGGTATGCGCGGTGCCGACTACTTTTTGGCTATACCGCATATACAACATCATTTCTGTGTACGGTTTACTCAATTTGAAAGCGTCATCAACCACTTTAAGGACGCTTCCATGGCCAAACCGCTAAGCACTCTACTGCCGCAGAACGCATATATCCACATTGACAAGATTCACGTAAAAGGACCTTGCAGGCACAAACCGATTGGGACGGTCTACTTCGGACATGACGAGGATTTCGGGTACGTACCTGCCGGATCACGCCTCACCAAGAAGCAGTTAAAGAAAGGTGCGGACTCAGCCTATGTCAAGTCCAAGAAGATCGAAGACGACGGCCTTGCGTATGAGCTGGAAATACACTGCTGCCCGCCGAAAGTATTGCAGAAGCACAACGTTTTCGGACATTCCTCACTGGTGGACTACGCCTATGCGGTCTTTGACCATGTGGCACGAGCTTCTGGCCTTGACGTTGATCCCGTGGATCGTGAGGAGTGGCGTGCAGGCAATTTCTGGCTAACCGAGGTACACGTCACCGGGAACTTTGGGTGTTTGTCGCGCGACGTGATCCCCGTCATTGACGCCATTGATGAGAACAATGCTGAGGGTAAACAGCGGAACCTCAAGACCAGTATCACCTTGGGCTTTACCGGCAAGAGACGCTCCAAGCATCAGATGGCGACTTTCTACTACAAGCCTGACGAACTGATGGGTGAATGGAAGAGCCCAGGAGAATATCAAGGAAAGCTGATCAAGGTCACCAATGATTCCATCCGTGGCGAAATAAAGTTCTACAGCATGGGGCTGAAAGCACATGCCCTCCAGTACGGGGCCAAATGGTTGGATGCTGACGTTGCCACTCTGTTTTTTGACGGCCTTGAGAAATACAAGGTCAAGTATGCGATCCAACCGTTGCTGACTGCAGAGGTACTGGCCGTGCTGTCCAAGGCTGAACTGAATGTCTATCAGCTTTGGTTGCACGGGAAGGCTGTTGCAGATCAATTTCGTTGTCGGAAGTCTGCCTGGAAGTACATCAAGGCCATCAAAGAAAAGACTGGTTTCGATATGGGTGGCGCCAGACGACCGGATGCGTTGCCAACCATCAACCTTGCTGATATTTTCAGCCCCGCAAACGTCTTGCCCGTTCCCGACTGGTTGATCGCTACGGAGCACTACGTTCCGCCGACAGGGGTGAAGTTGCCTAGAAGACGTGGCAAAAGTGGACCAGGCAGTGCGCCGCTTGATCCGAATGCCGGTCAACACGATGAATAAGACTTCAACATGAAGACAATTCATCAAACCCTGCGCGACGTCTTTGGTTATCGGGAATTCCGAGGCAAACAAGCCGCAATCGCCCGCCAGATAATGGGTGGCGGCAACGCTCTGGTGCTTATGCCGACCGGAGGCGGCAAATCGTTGTGCTACCAGATTCCCGCAATACTCCGGCATGGCGTAGGCGTGGTGATCTCTCCGCTAATCGCCCTGATGCAGGATCAAGTCGATGCTCTGCAATCGTTGGGGGTGCGGGCCGCCTACCTGAACTCAACACTCGACAAGCAGGCTGTACTCGATACTGAGCAACAGGTGCGACTGGGGGAGTTGGACCTGCTCTATGTGTCCCCCGAACGGGTGCTGAAGGAGAGCTTTGCCAACATCCTTGACACGCTGTACAGCGCGGGTGACATCGCCTTGTTTGCTATCGACGAGGCGCACTGCATATCGCAATGGGGCCACGACTTCCGTCCGGACTATCTGCGGCTGTCAGAGATACCCGCGCGTTATCCGGACGTTCCGCGCATTGCACTGACCGCCACCGCTGACGACAAAACGCGCCAGGAAATCACATCCCAACTGTGCCTTGATGATGCGCCCGCGTTCGTGTCCAGTTTTGACCGCCCCAATATCTGCTACAGGGTGGTGAAACGGGGCAGCAGTCAACGGCAACTGCTCCAGTTTATGGATGGCCACAAGGGCGAGGCTGGTATTGTTTACTGCCAGACACGCGATGAGGTCGAAGAGACGGCCCAATGGCTCAACAGGCAGGGCATCAAGGCGTTGCCCTACCACGCAGGGTTGGTTCCTGACATTCGCAAGCAGAATCAAGATCGATTCCTACGTGAAATCGGCATCGTCATGGTGGCGACCAACGCCTTCGGCATGGGTATCGACAAGCCAGATGTGCGTTTTGTTGCACACCTGGGTCTTCCAAAATCGATTGAAGCCTACTACCAGGAAACCGGACGCGCGGGTCGCGATGGCCTACCCGCCGAAGCCTGGATGTGTTACGGACTGAACGATGTGATGGTTCACAGTCAGCGCATAGAAGAATCAAAATCCAGCCTCCGCCGCAAGGGTGTTGAGAGAAAGAAACTGGATGCCATGCTTGGATGGAGCCGCATAGAGAGTTGCCGCCGGGCACGGCTCTTGGGCTATTTCAGCGAGGACGCGGGTGCCTGCGGCAACTGTGATAACTGCCTCGAACCACCACCAGGGGTAAGTGCTAAGGGCCTGCAAAAACAGCGTGCGTTTTCACCGGTTCAAACCCACGACGCGAATGACCCCCTGTTTTTGGCGTTGCGTACCTGGCGTTCGACCATCGCGCGTGAGCAGGAGGTGCCAGCATTTGCAGTGCTGTCGGACCGCACGCTTTACCGCTTGACCGTCCGGCGTCCACGAACAAAAGCCGAATTGGGGATGGTGCCAGGTGTCGGCCCCGACAATGCCAGCCGGTATGGGCGAGCGTTGCTGCGTCTGCTGGCGTAGTGCCCTCCTCTAGGGGCAACAATTATGCACTTTGACGGCGGCACGGCCCCTCTGCGGAGGACACCCTACCCCGCACTGGCTTAGGCCTGCATGATTTTTGAGCCCTATCTGCAAAAACAATGCAGGCATCGAATGTTTGAGTTATTCAGGGGCTTGTCCAGAGCCTTATGGACCCTAAAAGTTGATAGCTTTTGGAACCAATGAAGCAACCACGTGGCCAGCGCTGAAAAACCGAGCCGTGACATGCAATTTGATTGCTGCACGTCATTGGCTATACGCTGCGATCCAAAAGGAGTTGAATATGGTACGTCTCACGAGGTGGGGGAACAGCACGGGGCTTCGGATATCTGCTGCGGTGATGGAGGCATCGGGTCTCAAGGTGGGCGACTACGTCCACGTCCGTTTGCTCGATTCAGGTGACATACGGGTGAGGCCTAGCGGCGATATCCAGGCTGTCAACGCAGACGCGGCGAAAGACGCTGCACAGGCAAAACCACAGGAGTTGGAGCAGTGGTAATTGTGGCGGGTACGGTCATTGTGAAAGGCGTTTTGATTTGCGGATACTTCGTTTTTTGAAGGGCGACACATCATCGCTCGCGTGGCACCATTCCGCAAAGTCGAAGTGTGATGTGTCTCGTTCCAAAATTTCCCGCCGTGGTCCCTGATGCCGCTCGGAAAGATCCTGTATCAACCGAGGTTCACTGGTTGTTGACACGATCAGATCTTGCATTTCACCTGGTACATGCCAACGATTGGAGTGGTGCAGTCTTTCGCCGATAGCGCCGTCGAGAAACCTGTGCTCACTCGGGCGCACGCGAAGGTCAATGCCGTCTTTTAAATGCGAGGCAAACAATTCGGCTACGTATTCCCCATCAAGGCCTTGAAAAGTCGGGTAACGCAGGTGCTCAAGAATAGTTTGTGCCGCTGTTGGGTACCCTTTACGGGAGTAAACCGCAGGATAAGGAACATATTTCGTCATGAATCCTGCTTGGGCCAATACTGAATCAACGCACGATTCCAGGCTGGAACTTTGCCAACCGCTTGGATTTCCATTGGCTAACTCGCCCAGCAGTTGCGGCCCCATAGTGGCATCCATCCGGATTTGGCTTTTTGTCATTGCCAAAATAACTTCGGCGCTGACGCTTTGCCCTATGTGCAGTTCCATGTATTTCGACAAATGTTCCGGCTGAATGGACAGTCTTAGGCCGTTGCCAGAACTCAGTACTATTTGCAGACTGACCTCGGTTGAATCGTTGGTGTAGACGTAACCTTGGATGCCATAGTAATCGTCATCGTTATGGTCGTGCAAAACCTTGACTTGACGAACTGCACGCTCCATCAAATCCAGGGCGGCGACACGGTCGTTCATATCGATATGCCAGACCAGATTGGCAGAGGAGGCTTTTGCGTCCACAGTGAAACTGCGAGCCTCTTGAGAGGTAAGTCCCTGCTCCTCCAGTATCTTCCTCAGCAGACGCGCTGCCAGTCTCTTTTCCTGGCCAAGGCACTCTGTCCAACCATGCAAAAGACCTTGACCGACGAACGAAGTTGCAACGGGCAAACTAAAACTCACCATCAACTGCTCAGGTTGCCCAAAAACGGGACGGATGGCGATGCCAATTGGTGCTCCTGTGAGGTGGCTCGCTACTTGAGCACTGCACCTCTCCGACCTTTCGGCGAGGTCACGAAAGAACGCAACCCGTGATGGATCTGGGAGGACCGTCCCTGACATGGGGGACGCTGGAATTACCCCTTCGACCAACATTGAATCAATCATGTTTCGCTCCTGGCAAGGAGATGGATTGCAAAATTGCATGCATTGCACGATTGCAGAATTTCATGACCGATCCGCCTTACTGCGAGAGTCGAGTTGCTGGCAATCGAGCCTGAACTTTTGCGGCCTTGGCCTCCTCCATGTCAATCTCCTTGAAGTCACGGCAGATGGTTGCTGCGTGGACTTTAAGTTCTTCGGCTATGGTCTTTTGGGGTATGCCTTCTTTGCGCATCAGAGCAACCTTAATCTGGCGTTCAAGCCTCTTGGTGAGATGGGGTGCATCTTGATCCTCCTCGTCTGGCACGGCAAAGCCATACTCAAGTCTTCCATTCATTTCGGTGTACCAGAAGGAGAAACACTTGGGCATCGAATCAGCATCGTCGACCCGGTTGCGACGGAGTAGATGGCCACCCCCTAGTTGAGTCGGTGCCGTAACGTCGTGATCGAGGTAAACGGTGTTCTTTGCCCACAGCTCCCCAAGTACGGCGCGTTTCTTGGTCTCTACGTCGAAGACGACAACAGTCACGCCGTGCTTGCTCAAATCTAGGAGCCAAGAGTCCACCTTTTGCCGTTCCCTTGGATGGATGCTTTCCGTTGGGAAGAATGCAGGCAAATAGTCGATGACCATCACTTTGGTATCGGTCGGTATGGACTTCTTCAAGACTTCCCGACCTTCATCCGTAGTCAGATCAATTGGATCGTCCCCCTCCATGCCACGGTTGTACATGGTGAGGGAGGCGCCAAGCTTTTCCTGTTGATCTTTATCGAAACTATTGGAAATCAATTGCAGGCGGCGTATATCTGCCTCCTCGTCGCCAGAACCCGAGACATAGAACACCTTTGCCCCGGGACCCCTGGAAAAGGGACCCAAATCAGCGCCGACGGCAACGGTGCTGCCTAAAAGGATTCCGAACTGTCGAGGGAGTACTTCTGGCCCGACAACGATGCGAACAACTTCGCCCGCATACAGCAGTGCATGTTGAAGTGCCACCGACTGGGGGACTTGACGTTCCAGGACCTCTTTGGCACTGCGTACCTTGACGCGCACCGTGTCGCCTTCTTGGGTCTTTTCAGATGTGCTCATGCAAATTGCTCCGTGATAAATGTCACTTATGGGGATAGATGAATACCTGAACTCAACCAATGCGCGATAGCGATTGCCGCAGTTGCCCGACGTTCCAACCCGTTATGCGGACAGACAACTTGATGGGAGAAGGTATACCGCCGTCCTTCACGCGCCGCCAAACAGTTGCAGCGGAACAGCCATAGAGTGCTTCAACCACTGGCAACCGCACATGGGCGGAATCCGGCAAGCGATCAAAGTTTTGCAGGGCGGACTGCAAACTATTAGTGCCCATGCCTTCGTTGGGACCTGTCTCTTGATTTTTCTGCATTTCAAACTTCCTCATATGAATCACTATGAGTAGTCTGTTGGAGCGATTTGGCACCGTGGAGAAAATTCACGCGCACCGAAAACTCAAGCTAGATGCGGCTTCCGAGGGTGTTTTCATTGCGCGAGCTAAGTGCCCATTGCGCGGCAAAACACTCGCGCAATGAAAAACTGCAACTCCAGCGATGGTCAAGCAGCGAGGTAATCGAATACCCGCTAGAACCGCGCTTCGGCCAGATTTACCCGTTCTTAGTCTTTCTTGGGCAGAAGCGTTCTCGGCTTCGACCCACCAACGCTCCTCTTACCAGGATCTTCAGTGTTTCGTCTGATGGTTGCGGCGGTTACTTCACCGTCCCCTCGCCCCCGATCATTGTTTAAGCGTATGGCAAGCTCTTCACAGAGGGCAGTGTGGGACTTTTCCTTGTCCAACAAATACATACTTTTTAGAAGACTTTGCCACTTGGCATTTCGTTCGTTCTTTTCAGATGGGCGCGGCGGTCTTGTTAGCACGGCTGCATCCAGCGATAAGGCTGGGAGACCTTCTCTATTGAACGTTTCAATCGAATAGAAGTACGTACCTTGGCCCGCAAATTTGTGAGACGGAACAGTTGCCCCTGGGGGCAGCGCCTGAACCTTCTTATTTGCTGCCGCTCTCGCTGCCAATGGAGAGGGATACGCCTTTTCACGCCTTGCAACTACGCGAGCTTCGGCCAGCTTCAGTTGCATGGCCTCCACGCTGAAATACTCAGATTCAAATCCCCAACCTTCTATTTGATCCACCATTCTTGGGTCAGCTTCACTTGCAGGATTCAAAGGTTTCGCACTCAAGGTGGAAAGCTTTCGTTTGCGGGAGCGCCGGGGTGGTGTGTTGCCAATGACTTGCCAGATCGCTTGCATTGCCCTCTCTCCGTCCAAGCAATAATCACGACCATGTTCGATTCCAATATCGGTTGCATTACTCTGTCCCAGGCGGCGAAGGTATTCAAGGACCTCCTTCAATTCGAGCCCGGAAATTAATTTCAGGCTGTGAACATCAAAAAGAAGGACTTCAGTCTTTTCGATCTTGTCAGCAAGGTACCCACCAAGCGTTACCGCAACTTGCTGCGACGCGTCACCATAATGCTGAGGATCGACTGCAGTTTCATCCGACCGAAACTTACAGGAGCCATAGTCCTGCAGGACATCCGATAGGAATATGAATGGCGGAGTTGCCCTTTGCCCTTTACCAACTGACTTAGTTTTCTGCACCATCTGCTGCACCTCCTAGCGATACCTCTGCAATGAATCCAAAACGTCATGGCAAGATATGGCTTTGCATTAACCATTTTGGCCGCAACTACGGCGCAATAAGATCTCAATAAATGTGTAGCTCGATGTGTAGCTAGATAAATATAGTTTCTTAAGTTGTTGATTTTAAATAAGATATTTGCATAATGAAACTTGCCACCTGGAACGTCAACTCCCTGTCCGTGCGCCTGCCCCAGGTGCTGGACTGGCTTAGCCACAACCCCGTCGACGTGCTGGCCCTGCAAGAGCTGAAGATGACGGACGACAAGTTCCCCGCCGCGGCCTTTGAGGCGGCGGGCTACTGCGCCCAGTGGTTTGGCCAAAAGACCTACAACGGCGTGGCCCTGCTGTCACGCACGCCGGTCACCGACGTGGTGAAGAACATTCCCGGCTTTGACGACGACATGGCCAGGGTGATTGCCGGCACCGTGCTACCGGAGGGCACCTCGTACGGTGCAACGGGTGTGCGTGTGATTGGCGCCTATTTCCCCAATGGCCAGGAGCCGGGCAGTGACAAGTTTGAATACAAGATGGAATGGCTCAAGGGCCTGCGCCAGTGGGTCAAGGCCGAGCTGGAGGCACACCCCAAACTGGTGCTGATGGGCGACTACAACATCACCTTCGATGACCTGGACGTATGGGACCCGGTGGGCCTGAAGGACACGATCCACTGCACCGAGGAAGAGCGCTACCACCTGCGCGCGCTGGTCGCGCTGGGCCTGCACGACAGCTTCCGCCTGTTCGAGCAGCCACCCAAGAGTTTCTCGTGGTGGGATTACCGCGACATGGGCTTCCGGCGCAACCGCGGTTTGCGCATCGACCACATCCTGATCAGCCCCGCGCTCAAACCGCTGGCCCAGGCCTGCTCCATCGATAAGACTCCACGCAAAAACGAGCGCCCGAGCGACCATGCACCGGTCGTCCTGACGCTCGCATAGGCTGTTTAACCCAGCAGGCCGTCGGCAGCCACGTAGGCGTAACCCAAGTCCTTGGCCACGGCTTCGTAGGTGACCTTACCTTCGCAGACGTTCAGGCCGTTTTTCAGGTGCACGTTGTCGCGCAACGCGGCCTTCCAGCCCTTGTTGGCCAAGGCCACGGCATGGGCGATAGTGGCGTTGTTCAGGGCGAAGGTCGAGGTCCGGGCCACGGCGCCGGGCATGTTGGCCACGCAGTAGTGCACCACGCCATCCACCACATAGGTGGGCTCGGCGTGCGTGGTGGCGTGCGAGGTCTCGAAGCAGCCACCCTGGTCGATCGCCACGTCCACGACGACCGCACCCTTCTTCATGCGGCTGATCATGTCACGCGTCACCAGTTTGGGGGCTGCAGCACCGGGGATCAGCACGCCGCCAACCACCAGGTCCGCGTCCATCACGGCTTCCTCGATGCTGGCGGAGGTGGAATAGACGGTGCTGATGCGGTTGCCAAAGACCAGGTCCAGCTGGCGCAGGCGGTCCACGCTCTTGTCCAGCACGGTCACGCGGGCACCGAGGCCCACGGCCATTTGCATCGCATTGGTGCCGACCACGCCGGCACCGATGATGACCACGTGTGCCGGTGCCACGCCGGGCACGCCGCCCAGCAGCAGACCGCGTCCGCCATGGCTTTTTTCCAGGTGGGTGGCTCCGGCCTGGATGGCCATGCGCCCGGCGACCTCGCTCATGGGCGCCAGCAACGGCAGGCTGCCGCCGGCACCGGTGATGGTTTCGTAGGCGATGCAGATGGCGCCGGATTGGACCAGGGCCTTGGTCTGCTCAGGGTCCGGAGCCAGATGCAGGTAGGTGTACAGAATCTGGCCGGGGCGCAGCATGGCGCATTCCACGGGCTGGGGTTCCTTGACCTTCACGATCATCTCGGCGCGGGCAAAGATGTCGGCGGCAGCGGCCACCATTTCCGCACCGGCGGCCTGGTACTGGGCGTCATCCAGTCCAATGGCGGTGCCGGCGTTGGTTTGCACCAGCACCTGATGGCCGTTGGTGATGAGTTCGCGCACGCTGGCCGGTGTCAGGCCGACGCGAAACTCATTGTTCTTGATTTCCTTGGGGACTCCGATCAGCATGGCGATCTCCTCTTAGTTTGTGAAAAACGCCATTGTGCGCAAAATTCAGGAAATTAGTAGCTTCATGCATTGAATATGCATGTCATTACAAACTCTAATGTTTTACCACTTCGGCTAGCGTGTCGACGAAAAAAAGCCGCTATGGTTTAGATAGCGGCTAGTTCAGCATCCACGAGGGCTAGCGTTGAATTCACTCCAGACCCAACTCCTGGATCTTGCGGGTGATGGTGTTGCGCCCGATGCCCAGCTTCTGGGCCGCCTCGATGCGCCGGCCCTTGGTATTGGACAAGGCCGCCAGGATCAGACGCGATTCAAAGCGATGGGTCAACGCATCCCACACATTGGTACTGCCCGCACCGAGCAGGGCAATGGCTTCTGCTTCCAGCCCAGACTCCCAGCCTGCCAAGGCCCCCATCGAGGGCACAGCCACAACAGGGGCGGTCGCGGGCATAGCCGCAGCCGATGCCGCAGGTGCCGGCGCAGTGGCAACCGGCGCCAATCCGCCGCCGACGAACGCGGCCGGACTTTGGGCTACAGGCTCCGTCAGCGAGACACCGACTTCGGGCGGCAAATCCTTGGCCTCAACCATTTGCGCCGGCGCCATCACGGTCAGCCAATGGCAGATATTTTCGAGTTGGCGCACATTGCCCGGGAAGTTGAAGACCTCCAGCCACGCCAGCGCAGCATCGGATATGCGCTTGGGCTCGACGCCCAGTTGTTGGGCGCTTTGCTGCAGGAAATGCCGGGTCAACACGGAGATGTCTTCCTTGCGCTCCCGCAGGGCTGGAAGGCGCAGGCGGATCACGTTCAGGCGGTGGAACAGGTCTTCGCGAAACGCTCCGTCCTTGACCCGTTGCTCCAGATCCTGGTGCGTGGCGGCAATCACGCGCACATTGGTCTTGACGGCGCTGTGCCCGCCGACCCGGTAGAAGTGACCATCACTGAGCACCCGCAGCAATCGGGTCTGCAGCTCGAACGGCATGTCTCCAATCTCGTCCAGAAACAGCGTGCCGCCGTCTGCCTGCTCAAAGCGGCCACGGCGCATGGTCTGCGCACCGGTAAAGGCACCCCGCTCATGGCCGAAGAGTTCGCTCTCCAGCAGATCCTTGGGGATGGCCGCGGTGTTGATGGCCACAAACGGGCCACTGGCGCGCGGTGAGTGCTTGTGCAGGGCGCGTGCCACCAGCTCCTTGCCGGAGCCGGACTCGCCGGTGATCATGACCGTGACGTTGCTCTGGCTCAGGCGGCCAATCGCGCGGAACACGTCCTGCATGGCCGGTGCCTGACCCAGCATCTCGGGCGCATCTCCCATGCGCTCTTCTGCGACCTCTTCGCGCTGGCTTTCTTCCACCGCGCGGCGGATCAGCTCCACGGCCTTGGGCAAATCAAAGGGCTTGGGCAGGTATTCAAAGGCCCCACCCTGGAAGGCGCTAACCGCGCTGTCGAGATCGGAAAACGCCGTCATGATGATGACGGGTAGCCCAGGATGCTTGGCCTTGACCTTTTCCAGCAACTCCAGGCCCGAGCCCCCCGGCATGCGAATGTCACTGACCAGAATCTGGGGGCCCTCGTCATCAGCGGCGGAGTTCAGTGCCGCCAGCACATCACGGGAATTGGAAAAACTGCGGGTCGGCAGATGTTCCCGCAACAGGGCCTTCTCCAGTACGAAGCGGATGGACTGGTCATCATCTACTATCCAGATCGGCTTCATTATTTTTTCGTCCTCAATATGTCATGGCAACGGAATCAAGATCTTGAAATCCGTACGGCCTGGCACGCTGTCGACCTCGATCAGGCCATGGTGTTGCTGAACAAAGGTTTGCGCCAATGTCAGCCCCAGGCCGGAGCCACCTTCCCTGCCCGACACCAGCGGATAGAAAATGCGGTCCTTGATCGAATCTGGCACGCCAGGTCCGTTGTCAATGACATGCAATTCCAATGCCAACCGATAGCGTTGTTTGCCGAAAGTTATTTGACGCAAGACGCGGGTGCGAAAGGTGAGGCTGGCATCGCCCGCGGCGATGCGCTCGGCCAACGCCTGGCAGGCATTGTGGGCAATGTTCAGCACGGTCTGGATCAGCTGTTCGTGGTCACCACGGAATTCGGGAATGGACGTGTCGTAGTCGCGGATGACGCGCAAGCCCTTGGGGAATTCGGCCAGGATCAGTGAGCGCACCCGCTCACACACCTCATGGATGTTGACATCACTCACCATGTGCGGTCGGCGATGTGGTGCCAGCAAGCGGTCCACCAGGCTTTGCAGGCGGTCGGCTTCGCGGATGATGACCTGCGTGTATTCGGTCAGCTCCGTCGACTCCATTTCCATCTCCAGCAACTGCGCCGCACCGCGAATGCCGCCCAGCGGATTCTTGATCTCGTGGGCCAGGTTGCGGATCAGTTCCTTATTGGTCTGCGCCTGTTCGGCCAGCCGCTCTTCGCGGTCCTGGCGGGTTTGCTGTTCCAGCGGCACCATCTCGACAATGATCTCCTCGACCGGCTCCGTCCAGGTGATGATGACATGCACGGGCATGGGCTCAGGCCCCGCGCGCTTGATCCAGGCGTCGTAGCGCAACACCGCATAGGCGTTGTCCCGCGCTCCCTCAAACGCGCTCTGCAACTGCGCCGGTTCGGTAAAGGCATCGGCCAGGTTCGACCCCACGATCACGCGCTTGGAAATCCCGAGTGCGTCTTCCAGCGCTGAATTGGCGAAAACAACGGTTGCGTCAGGACTGACCACCGCCACCAGCGTGGCGAGTAGGTCAAAGGGCTGGAACCGGGTCGACGCGTCCAAGCCGCTTATTTCGCTGCAGGGCTGCTGGACGCAGCAGCCGAGGGCACCCGGCTGAGTTCACGCCGAATGCCTTCAATGTCATTTCCATTGCGGGCAATGCCGGCCTTGAGTTCGGCCACGCGGTCCAGGTATTTTTGGTGGTTGCGCGTCTCCGCACCCAGCTTCTCGGGCTCACCGTTGTTGTACTCCTTGAGCAACTCAACCTGGCGGGCTTCGGCCTTCTTCAATTCCGACTCCAGAATCAGCCGCGAATCGGAGTCCTTGGCGCGCTGATCCCCGGAATCGACCCGCTGACCGGGTTGGCTCGCAGACGCTGTCCGATTGGCATTGGGCTTGTGCGATTGAACCACTGTGACGTTGCCACCGGATATCAGCTTGCAGTTCTTCGCCTGGGATTCGGTTACGGTGTTGGTGTATTCATTGCCACACCGGTAGATGCGATCCTGGGCCCAACTGGTTGTGGCCGTCCAAATCGCCAACAAGGGAATCAATAAAACAATTTTCATTCTGTATCCACGCATCCATATGCAGGGTGGGCTGGCCAGTATGCTTCAAAAAGCAGCAAAAACAAAACCCTGTACGTCTATATCGGCGTTTGAGGCGCATCCGTGCAACAGGTTCCAAAAAAAAAGGACGGCAGGCGCCGTCCTTTAAAAGAAACCCTCATGGCTGCCCACAGGGCAGCCAACTGATCACAGTGAAAAGTACATGTCGTATTCGACTGGATGTACCGACATGCGGTAGCGCGTGACTTCAGCCATCTTGAGCTCGATGTAAGCGTCCAACATGGAATCCGTGAACACACCGCCCTTGGTCAGGAAAGCGCGATCCTTGTCCAGGTGCTCCAGGGCCTGGTCCAGGCTGTGGCACACGGTGGGGACCAACTTGTCCTCCTCGGGTGGCAAATGGTACAGGTCTTTGCTGGCCGCTTCGCCGGGATGGATCTTGTTTTCCACGCCGTCCAGACCGGCCATCAACAAGGCTGCGAAGCCGAGGTAAGGGTTCATCAGTGGATCGGGGAAACGGGCTTCCACGCGACGTCCCTTGGGGTTGGCCACAAAAGGAATGCGGATCGATGCGGAACGGTTCTTGGCCGAGTAAGCCAACTTCACCGGTGCTTCGAAGTGGGGAACCAGGCGCTTGTAGCTGTTGGTGCCGGGGTTGGTGATGGCGTTCAGGGCACGGGCGTGCTTGATGATGCCGCCGATGTAGTACAGCGCAAAGTCGCTCAAACCAGCATAGCCGTCGCCAGCGAACAGGTTCTTGCCGTCTTTCCATACGGACTGGTGCACGTGCATGCCGGAACCGTTGTCACCGTGGTAGGGCTTGGGCATGAAGGTTGCCGTCTTGCCGTAGGCGTTTGCCACGTTGTGGATCACGTACTTCTGCAGCATGGTCCAGTCGGCGCGCTCGACCA
>ERZ724520.86-NODE-86-length-46518-cov-4.835138_pt1 | contig 46518 bp, 36 predicted proteins | sample MGYA00376053_ERZ724520 | MGnify/ENA primary metagenome ERZ724520 (study PRJEB28724, sample SAMN07190886) | activated sludge metagenome | isolation source: activated sludge of sewage treatment plant in Hong Hong | place: USA: Christiansburg, Virginia | collected...
TAAAAACGAACGCAAATAAGAAGTAAGTGTCCATTTTTTTATATTATAAAATATCATCTACTCTCGTAAAAATTGGAGAAATACCTTTCGATAGTGAGAAAAAATATATGGTTACACATCATACAGGCGTTTCTTATATCAAAGGAGCTTTGGAAAATATGCTAATGCTCTGTAGTAAAATAAATATAGATTGAAATATAATCTGATTAAGCGAGGAGGATAAGGAAAAAATATTGAAACAAAACAATGAATATTCTAGAGAAGCAATCAGAGTATTGGGTTGTGGATATAACACTGATGGCGCTAATGATTTCATATTCTTGGGTATGGTAGGAATGATAGATCCACCAAGAGATGGTGTCGCTGAAGCAATTAAAGAATGTAGAGGTGCTGGGATTAGAGTCATCATGATTACTGGTGACAATATCAATACTGCGAAAGCCATCGCGGAGAAGATTGGACTAGGTGGAAACGCCATGACTTGAGAAGAATTTGATCAATGTGAAGATAAAGTACTTGCCGTAAAGCAAACAAATATTTTTGCAAGAGTCAGTCCATTTCATAAGGTACAAATTTGTGAACTCTTACAATGATTGTGAGAAGTAGTTGCTATGACTGGAGACGGGGTAAATGATGCTGCTGCGATCAAGAAAGCAGATGTAGGAATTTCCATGGCTATTACCGGAACAGATGTCAGCAAAGAAGCTGCTGATATGTTATTACTTGATGATAATTTTGTAAGCATTGTGAAAGGCGTAAGGTCAGGAAGAATAATTTACACCAATATGAAAAAATTTGTACAATTCTTGATGAGAGTAAATTTTGACGAGATTATTCTTATCGTAATGTGTATTGTACTCAAACTTCCTATCCCTATGATAGCCATACAGGTACTGTGGATCAATCTTGTGACTGATAGTTTACCAGCAGTTGCATTAGGATTTGACGAAGGAGACGAGGATATCATGAGACAAAAGCCTAGATCAAAGGATGAGGATATCATGAAAGGTTCATGGTGAGCAATTATATTTACTACTTTGATCTGCGCAAGCAGTTTGATATTAATATACTTTTATGAACTTGAGCACAATAGTTTAGAGAATATGAGAACGGTTATCGTAACTACAATTATCTTTACAGAATTGTTGTTGGTATACTCAATTAGATCAGGTAAGAAAAGTTTCCGAAAAATACCTTCCAATCCATATCTCAATGGTGCAGTAGCAATTAGTATTATTCTTCATGTAATCGCTTTGAGCACAAGCTTAGGATCTTATTTTGAATTTACTCGCCTGGACAGTAGAGACTGGATGCGGGTGGCTATTGTGTCATTGGGCGTATTTACAATTTTTGAGTCTTATAAGTTTTTGAGACATAAAAAATAATCTGAATAAAATTGAGTAAAATATATTTAATTAACCTATTAAATGTTTAGTTTAAAAAACACTCCTGAAACTTTCTTCAGGAGTGTTTTAATAGTATTTATCAATCGTATAATGCAATTATCTAAGAACAAATCCAAGATCTGCGTCCATACTATAATCATTATTTCTATAGAGATCATAGATTACTTCAGCTGTATTGCCTCTTTTTACAGAAGTCAACGGAATAGAAGTATTGCTATTTAGAGTTGCTTTGTAATTTGCAGCTCGGTCTGTACCTTGTGCATTATCATATTCATTAGTAACCAATCTAACGATTACTGCTATAAGTTCATCTCTAGAGATAATATCATTTGGTCTAAACATTCCACCTACATCTCCACGGAAGATTTCATATTCGTATGAGAGTTTGATATAACTTTGAAGTCCTGCGTCAGTTTGACCAAGATCTTTAAAGAGACCAGCTGGGTATGATTTAGTAGTTTCTCTACAAAGAATATTTTGAGCGAAAAGTGATAAGAATTTAGCAGCTTCAGCTCTAGTCAATGATCTTTCTGGATTGTAGTCTTTAGTTCCAGGTATAGTCGTAAGATCAAAATTGAGCAATACTTGTAAAGATTTCATAAAGTTTAATGAAACACCATTTCCTTGATCAATGATTTTCTTATCGTTCATAGTATAGCAAAGTGAGCTATCGATAGTAGGATTGAGTAAGTCATTGAGGTCGATAGAAGTTTCAGTATTAGTTTCTGGGTTTGTTGTTTGATTTTGTGAACCATGTGTAGGAGTAGGTAAATCAATATATGCTCCACCATCAAGTGGTCTATAGACATTTACTGTTCTAGTTACTGTGTTACCAGTGTTACCAGCTCCATCTACGTAAGTATATTTTAATATATAAGTTCATAAAGTGCCAGCATCTACTGAGCCACTAGTTGGCATTAAAATAGTGCCAGTACCGTCATTCCCATCAGACCATTTTGCACCTTGTTCAGTGTATATTGAGCCGAGTATAAGATTTATTGGTGTTGGTCCAGCAAGTGTAACTACAGGTGGAGTTTGATCTAATACTTGGGCATCATATGTGAACTCTACGCCTGTTACAGCAGCAGTACAAGTAATTTTAACATCATCTTCAGTACAATTTACAGCTGGGATAAAGTTTGTCCATCGTTGTAAAGTTTCAACTATATTTTGTATAGTGTTTCATGAAACAACAGTAGTAGCAAAGTTATTACCATCAAGAGTAATTTGAAACGTATCTTCCAACATTGGAAGAGTGGGAATGAACTCCACTACCTGTGCCACAGCAGCTGTACCAACCACAGGAGCAGCTCATAACACCAAAATACTTGTGCTAAGAAAACTACCACTAACTGTAAAAATAGGAACGTTGAAGTTTATTGGTGGCGTGTCAGAGTGGGTAAGTATAAAAGATTCAGTTCCAGTAAACTGTGCACTATATCCACTATAAGTAATCGCAGCAAATTCAGAAGCTAAAAATGGCATACCTGGATTTCCAAAAATATTAATTTCTCCAACTCCATCAGTACAATCATAATCAGAAAACGCGCCAGAATTATTATAAATAGTGATTACGCAATTATCTATGTCAATTGCGTATCACTCTATTACTGGATTAATAACAGTAACAATTGTTTGTGATTGCGTTCCTGTAGAACTTAAAATTTCTACTTGATTTGCTACCAATTCATTTGTTGTAAAATTACCAAGCGCATACGTTTTTGGTGCTTGAAATAATAGAGAACTAAATTGTGTCACGAAAAGAGTTAGAACCATCACCATCGATAGTCCAGTTTTCATTTGATTGAAAAGATTTTTCATATTTCTAAATAATGAATATAAATAAAATATTAACTTTTAATTATTCAACACAACATTATAACTGATAAAAGATAGATAACAAGAGAAAATTAAAAATATTATGTATAAAACAGTCAAAAAACCTTATTTTTTGATTGATATTTCAGATATTTGACAAACTAAATAATACTTACTAAGAATAAATTTTTTCAATAGATTAAATTAGTCCAAAAATTATAAATAAAATATAATCAGATTATCAAAAATCCTGATTGAAATTAATCAACCAAGATTCTTGAACGCACATCAATTATAATACGATTTTTACAGCTCGCAACCAATTTCTTTAAAACTTTCCTGTCCTTCCTCCATAATTTTTATAAGACCATCGCAAGACTCTTGCAATGTTTTTTTGTCTACTTCAGTCTTTCGTTCTTTTTTGAGTGTGTTAATTTGTTCTTTATAGAGATTACCTCCAAATGGCATCTTTTCCATTACACATTGTAAGAATTTGAGATATCTATCACAACTTTGAATCCCAAAAGTAGAAGAGTCATTGTTGTTGTCTGCTTTTACTTCAGCATCTTGAGTCACATCTACTGCTTTATCGCTGTCTTGCTCTACCATTCCTGTTGCTACAACCTGATCATCTGTAACAATTTTTGTTTTTCACGCACATCCAGCAAGCACCAAGAGCGAGAACATAATAATACTCGTTAATAATAGTTTTTTCATAACAATAGTTTTTTATAATAAAAAATAAAATAATCTGAAATAATTGGGTTTAATTAATATTATATTTGAAATTTTTATAAATTACTTAGGATCCATTTTATTGAAAGCTTCCTCGAGCGCCGCATCTGCATCTGCATCAGTAGCTCCGCTGTGAGTTGCCTTATAATTCTCTTTTCGGCTTGCCATAGTATCTATACCATCCTTGAATGCAGCATCCATTTCTTCTTTGCTAGCTCCTGGATGTTCAGCTTTATACGTTTCTTCTCGTTGACCAAGCTTATCTAGATCAGCTCCTCGTTGATCGATTGCGTCTTTAAATAATATGTATCTTGCTACCAATGCTACAACTATTACTCCTAGGATTCGCATAATTGTTCTCGATTTGTTCATGGGAAGATAATTAGATAATAAATTTAACAGTTAGTATATTATAGTAGTAATAAAAATTTATATAAATTACTTCTGTAATCAATGCAATTAAAGATAGTTTCCCTACTGTGTGAGTAAATCAATATTTTTTTTCAAAACATCAACTCATTTTTTCTTCACTTCACTCTGTTGCGAAACAGCTTCAGAATATTTTTCAAAATCATCAAAGAATATTAAATCCTGATGTTCTTGCGAACTCAGTCAATCAAAATATTTTTTAACTTCCTGAGAGTTAATACTAAGCTTGAGCGTAGAAAGGAAGACGAATCTTCAGAGCCCTCAAAGTAGAAGAGTATGCATTTTAATATCAGAAATAAAACGAGTAGGCACTCCTGTTTCTTCCAAAAATTCTTTTTTAATGGTATATCACAAAGGATAATCTTTATAGTTAATCTCAGATCCGTCAGAATATTTAGTAAATTCAAAAGATCATGGATATTCTACTATTCATCAAATATAATCATTCACTACTTTTTTCTTCCCATATACATACTTACCATCACTCGTAATTGGTAATATATTGATCCCAAGTCCTCCTGAGATTTTATTCTTATAATTTTTTTCATTATTTAAAATATCTGAAATAATCTGATAATTGCCAGCCACTGATGAATTAGTGGAATAGTCAAAACAAGATAATCCAATATGTAATTGTCAATTTTCTCAAATTTCAAACTTCTCCAAACGTGCGTTTTGGCCATCATAGAATAGTTCACCAGATTTTTTATTTGAAATTACTTCTTCAATTTGATTTTTTATCTTAGCCGTATCTATATCAAGTAAAGTTTTTTTAGAAAAAATATCAGTAGAGATATCGTCAAGATTCGTAGGATCTCATGACCAAATTACCTGTGGTTTTATCCTACTCAATCAATTATTATCAGTATATACCTCAAAATCATATACATCCAAAATTTTTCTTTGCGCCAATGCTGCTTGCTGAGTTTCCATTCGCTAAATTCAATTTACAAAATAATAAATGCTTTCTTCCGGTCTTCAATATTTCCAATATCGTATATTCAAGATTGAGATTGATAACCATATAGAGTATGATTGAGAAGCATATTTTCAAGAGGTCTTATCAATCCATATTCTTTATTCAGATCATTTGTTATCGTGTTTTGTATTTCAGTAAATACATCCTTATGCAATATAAATGCTCCTCCAACCATATTCATAGGCTCATCTGAATCTTTATCAACATCAGATAATAATGAAATAATTTTATTATCTTCTCACAAAATAGTCTGCTTATATTTCATTCTATAAGAGGAATTAACAGTAGTAACAAGAATAATACTATTCCCAGATTGTTTGTGAATATTAAGCATATTTTTAATATGATCAGAAGAAATATAGATATCTCCAAAGATAACAAAAAAATAATCATCGCTAATACTTTTTTTGGCACAGAGCAGGCTTCATCAAGTTCATTTATGCTGATCGCTCAAAAATTCTATTTTAGAGTTTTTTATGAGATTGTTCAATTCTTCAATTCATGCATTTTGAAATTCATTCACTTGATATGTAAAATAATCTTTTATACTAGATTTTCCCTCTCCAAGAATAAAACTAAAGTCATGAATTCAATTATCATAAAAATGCTGTAAGGTATGGTGTAACAATGGCCTATTACCCAACGGCAACATTTCTTTTGGTAAAATTTTGGTAAATGGCAGCATCCTAGTTCACTTTCCTGCACATAAAAATATTGCCTTCATGAAATAACAAGTATATTTAATTAAAGCATAAGAGTAAGAATACTAAATATCAAATCAAGCTTAATTCTCTTTAGAATTATTTTTATGTGAATTGTACTCAATCAATATCAATAAAAGTTTATTAAATTATATTATTCTTGAAAATTATAAATTTAAGCGTAATATAAATATTACAATTATCCAATTTTATATTATGTGTATCAATCATAGAACCTAAATTCGAATGTTGTCTAATCAGTTAATATTAAGAATAGACTGAAAAAAATAAAATTCTTTTACTAAAAGTACTCACCCACTAATCATGAATAAACTAAAATTGAAGAAAATAGCAAAATGGTTATGAATTACTTTAGCAAGTATTGTTATCATTTTTTTTATTACTCTTTCTGTTTATGCAAGCAAAGCTTATAAAGCTTCAGATGAGATGGAAAATAACATTGTAAATATTGATTTAACTTCTATAAAAGTAAGTGAAGATCGAGATGAAATATCTTATAAGGTAGATAATCCTAAACTAAACATAGTATTTATTCCTGGCGGACTTGTGGACGCAAGTGCATATAAATACCTTGCATCCAATCTCGCAAAAGATGGTAACAACGTTACTATTTTCAAAACTTTTTTTCATTTGGCAATATTAACTCCAAATTATGCAAAAAGATTTATAAATCCTAGGATGGAAAATGTGATTATATGACATTCACTAGGTGGGACTGTGGCAAGTATGATAGCAAGTAAGAATAAATATATTACAGATGTTATCTTGCTAGGTAGCTATGCATTTGTAAATATTGAAAATAAGAATGTATTACTCATCACTGCTGAAAACGATAAAGTACTCAGTAAAACAGGTTATGCCGATTGACTTACAAATGCAGGTAAGAATGCGAAAGAATATAGTGTTCAATGAGGTAATCATGGTCAGTTTGGCTGGTACGGCGAACAAAAGTGAGATTGAGAAGCAACAATTTCCACAAAAGATCAACAAGATATTGTAATCTCAAAAATACTTGAGTTTATCCATCAAAATGATATCTCAAAACCGTTTTAAATATATTATAAAAAAAATAAAATGAGTATTTAGTGGTAGATTTTATGAATTAACAAGATAAGACAACAAGCCTTGGAATATGATACAAAATCAATTAATATCGTACAGTATATTTAAGTTTATTTTATATTTTCTAATTCTTGTCGATGACTAAAAAAAATACTATTAATTCCACTCTCTATCTCAATCTCTGCGACGTAAATGGCTTACTTATATATGACCCTGTTGAAGCATATAAGATAATCATGAATATTATGAAATCATATAACATTCTTTGAGCTGTATTTCATAAGCATGTACACACTGATTTATTTTCAGGTAAGAAAGAAATTATGCAATTTTTAGAAATAGTAGTCATTGACGCTAATATTTCATGAATTAGAGACGCAATCAAGATGTGTTATAATCAAGATAAAATACTTGTGAAAACTGAAGGAAAAGAAGATGAAACTTTGTAGAACAAAAGTCCTATTTGAACGCAATGGCCACTCTTTCATAAGATAAATAAACTTTATTTTCTCCAACCCATTACAAAAATATTATTTATTTGATTAGCGCACTCTTCGTGGATTAATCCATTAAAAAAGCCTCACAATATTGTGAAACTTTTTTAAATATTTAAAGTTATCAATAAACAAATGGAGCAGATGACGAGATTCGAACTCGCAGTATCCTCCTTGGCAAGGAGGTGCATTAGCCAATTATGCTACATCTGCATATCAGAAATCAGATTATAAAAAAATTAATTCTTACTAACTGACCTCAATACTTATATCTAAATTTTTATACTTCAATAATTTCAGTTTTCTTACTATATTCTCCTTTTACAAAAGCTTTCTTATCTCCAAAAACTCCAAACAAAGCCATAAAGATAGTCACCACCAATCCGATTTTTACAATATCATGAGCGTCAGCAAATGCAGGACTCACAAATACATATTCACTCGCAACGATAGCTATAATGCCAAGACCGACAATTCGTCGTTTTTTCTTCCCAATATGAGAATACTTCACCCATAAGATAAATAAAAGGAAAATACTTACTCATACTGCTATCCATATTGCATTCATATCACCTGGCATCATAGTAAGAACATAATACCATAAATATGCGCTTGCACTGATTATTAAGAAAGTGTGTATATATTTAAGAATATTTTTCATATGTAAATTATAAATTATAAATAAGCTGAAAGTAAGAAACTTATAATAAACTTAATACAAAATGCAAAACAAGTCTATTTATTTGATCTTGCTACTACTGCTCATCGTACGCGTACATGAGGATAGGAATTTTTGATACACTGAGCAATTTCTTGGAGTGTAGATCCTGTAGTAGTGATATCATCTATTACTATCACAGTCTTAATACTATTAGTTAGAGGGGATGCTAACTTAAAGGATCCATGGAGATTAGTAAGTCTTTTCTTCCTATCAAGGGAAGCTTGAGAAGATGTATTCTTGCTTTTTTTAACTAGAGTTTGATAGTTTACTCACAATTGTGAGGCACAAGCTTTTGCAAGTAGTTCAGATTGATTATATCCTTTTATGAAGTAACGACGATATCGATGAGAAGGAACGGCAGTAATGAGAATCTGATTATATTCAATATTCTGAAAAAGCAGATAATTGCATAAGCAGAGTAAGGAAAGTTTTTGAGCAAAGAAATCAGAAATACCATAGATATGATAATATTTGAGAGAAAGTATAAGTTTTTTGACTAGCGTTGAATAATTGAAAGCTATCATAATACCATCAAGATCAGGATAACGACCTTTGCAATCACTACATATCTTACCGCAGTTACTATGTTTGTGACAAGATGGACAAATCTCCGGATGAACAATTATTTTCTTCATGCAAGTTCTGCATATCAATTCTCCACTCATCTTGCATCAGACACACCTTATAGGAAAAATCTGCTCTCAGAGTTTCTGAATAACTTTGCACAATCTATTTCGAAGAAATTTAATATCCATAACAAAATGGTTGAATAAGAGGATACAATTTTTACCATAGGAATGAAAAAGTGACTACACAATGCAAGACTCTAGGACAAAAAAATTGGATATTTCTTCTATTTTTCTTCTCTTTTCTGATTATGTTAAAATTTATTCAATATTTTCTAATTAGTATCAGCTTATATTTCATCTGACATACTATTTTGGTATTTGGGATATTTGACGGACAATACAAAGAAATTATTTCTAGTCTGAAAGAATTGATTTGGTTAGGTTTTGTAGCAACTATCATATTGAGCAATCGATCAAGATTTAAAGCATATATCCAGAAAACAAAAATACAGGTTCTGATTCTTGGATTATTTGTGATACTTGGACTTATCACTACCTATTTCAATATTCCAGACCTCAATCAATTTATTAAAAACACCATTATAGGTCTCAAATATGGATGGTATTTTATGTTTGTATTTTGGAGTGCAGGATTGGCAGGGTTCATATTATTTAGCCAGACTTCCAAAGAAAAATTTGTTAATAATTATATAAATTGGTTACAATTCCTTACCAGACTTTCTTGGTTTATTCTAATTGGTGGGCTTCTTATCCAAGGAACGAAGGTAATTTTTCCAGAACTATGGTATCAACTCGGATTTGGCGGTCTCAATATCTACAAACAATGAATTGCTCCACCGCTCTATTACCTCACTCAGCACGACGGAATCATGAGATTATCAGGTTTATTTTCAGGTCCCAACAATTTTGCGTTTTGGATTATCGGATTATTTCCATTTTTATGGGCGATGAGACTCAGAAAAGATGAAAACAAATGATGGCTTGAAAAAGCTTGATTACTCCTGTTATCAGTATTAAACTTGGGAAGAGTTTTATTAGTGTGAATAGGGACATTTTTTGGAATATTGGCAGCAAAAAGTAATTGGATTAAAAATAATAAATTTATAAGCGGAATTATTATAGGAGGAATTGTAGGGTTTTTTGGGTATATTACTTTCTTAAAGTGGGATTCTACTACGGAACACTTTACACTATGACTAGAGGCTTTACAGGCATTCTTGAATAAACCTTGGTGATACGGATTGGGTTCAAGTGGACCTGGAATTCACTGGAATGGTTCGCTCTTACCAGAAAACTATTATCTTCAGATCGCTCTTGATTACGGACGACTATGACCAGTCTTGTTTGCACTTTTCTGGACAAGCATCTTCGGACAAATCAAAAAAATGCAATATACAAAATCTGTGTTTAACCAATCTATCTTATTATTCAGTACAGGTTTTGTCTGTATGCTTGTGGCAGGAATTTTCCTTCATGTATTTGAAGACAGCATGGTAAATTATCTTTTCTTTATTCCTTGGGGAATAGCCTACGGAGCAAGGTTGAGCGAAAAATAGATCATATAAAAATTTCAGGTTATCTTAAGGTACAATTCGTATATGATATGGTTATTATTTGATAAAGAATTTTTTGATGAAAAAAAAGAATATAATAATAGCAGTCATAATGGTAATACTTGTAGGATGGCGAATAGCAACAAGAGGTTCAAATACTACTACCGTTCCTACTCAGACAGTAGAAGTAAGTTATGGAGAGATACAAAACACTATCCAACTCAATGGTGAAACTAAATTGGTGAATAATCAGAAATTGACTTTTGGGCAAGCTGGAAAAGTCACTAATATTCACGTCAAAGTGGGAGATGTTGTTACCAAAGGACAACTCCTTGCGGAAATTGATAAGACGGATATTCAAGGTGATATCAATAGCCAATCCTTGCAGGTAAAACAAAATCAAATTAGCTATCAAAAGCTTTTTGATAAAACTAACCCTTCTGATATTACTAAATTAAAAAATACCGTAGAAGAAAATAACCAGAATCTCATTATCTTACAGGGTGAATACGAAAGTATGCTCTTAGAAAAAAAGAACAAAATCACAGATTTGGAGAATAGTTTGAAAGAATCTGAAAAAAATAAAAATAATCTGACTCAAAAGTTACAGGATTATAGTGGAGAACTGGATTATCTGACTATTAGTAATGATAAAACTCTAAATGACACTACGGTTACAAATAAAAACTTAATTGATAATATCAATCTACAAGCGTCTAGCGTTCAACAAGATGCCAAAGAAATTCTGCTTTTTACAGATAAGTTTTTAGTAATCGACGATCGTTCATCTCCTTACTTAAATAATGCGTGAATAGGAGCAAAAGATTTCTTCTCAAAATCCAATGCTGAGGCTTCTTATATGGAAAGTAAAACTCTTTTAGGATCTTTTTCTTCTTCTACAGATGTTGTGAAAAATTTGGAAAATACTAAAAAATTATTACAAGCATTGGTAAGTTTGGTTAATAATTCTTCAGATTTATTATCAGATTCAGTGACACAAGGCGATATGACAGAGAGCATATTGAGCAGTTGGAAAAGCCAACTTAGTTCATACAACAGTAAGCTTACATCTTCTATCTCAAGTGCTAATAACTATGAAAAACAATTCCTAAGCCAAGAGGATGGAACAAGCATCAATCTCAGTACCAACAATAGTCTGAATCAGAAAGAGCAACAACTTTCATCTAATGAATTAGAATTATTAAAAATACAAAATCAAATAACTGCAAACAAGAATACTCTTCTACAAACCAATAAAGATTATGATCTGAAACTGACTCAAAAACAAAATGATCTGAAAAATTATGCATCCAATCAACTTTATTATACCCAACTTCTCAATGAAACTCTCTGAGGTCCCAATGCAAGTGATATTGCCTCCTCTTCAATTTCTATAGATATGGCAAGAGCTTCTTTAAGTAAGACAGCAAATAAAATGTCTGATTATGAGATAAGAGCACAATTTGATGGAGAGATTAGCAGTATTGACTTTAATGTGGGAGATCAAATAAGCAGTGCTGAATGAATCACACTTATCAACTCAGATCTTTATCAGATTATTTCCAATGTTGATCAAATTGATATTGTAAAAATTAGACTGAACCAAGAAGTAAATATAAAACTTGATGCGTATGATGATGTCATAAGCGGAGCAATTACAGAAATTTCTGGAACTCCAGAAACTAGTAATGGAGTGGTTACCTATCAGATAAAGGTAACAATCCCCAAACTCGAACGCGTAGTATATGACGGTATGACTGCCCAAATGACAGTAATTTTGGAAGATGAACAAGGTTTATTGATTCCGACTGCTGCTATTTCTCAATCAGGAAGTCAAACTCGAGTAAATAAATCGGTAAATGACAAATGGATTCTTACGCCTGTCGTGGTCGGTACTTCTACTGCTGATAAATCCCAAATTATTTCTGGACTCAAAGCAGGAGATACTATCGCAACTAGCGCTGTAGAATATAAAAAAAGTGCATGATCTTCATCATTATTTACACTGCCAGCGGGTGGTGGTGCTGGCACTAGAGGAACAAAAACTGTGGGTGGTGCTGGTGGATTCACTCGTTAATTATCCTTTATCTTAAAGCTTATTCATATTCTCTAACGCATGTTATCATTACAAAATATTACCAAAACTTATTATATTGGAGAGGTAGCTTATAAAGCACTCCAGGGAGTTTCCTTAACGATACAAGATGGTGATTTTGTCGCCATCATGGGACCTTCAGGATCTGGAAAATCAACATTAATGAATATAATCTGATTACTTGACGAGAAAACAAGTGGAGAATATGATTTGGATGGAACTCAAATTGAAGATTTTAACGAGGACACCAAGTCTACCATTCGTTCACAAAAGATCGGATTTATCTTTCAATGATACAATCTTGTTCCTCGTAAAAATATTGTTGAACAGGTTGCGCTGCCTCTATTTTATCAAGGATTACCTAAAGCAGAAAGGAATGAAAGAGCAAAAGAAGCTCTTATCAAAGTAGGTCTTTGAGAAAAATTTAATAATCTCCCCAATGAACTTTCAGGAGGTCAGCAACAAAGAGTCGCTATAGCTCGTGCCATAGTTACCAATCCAAGTGTAATACTTGCTGACGAACCAACAGGAGCACTTGATTCCAAAACATCTGATGAAGTAATTGAATTACTCAAAGTACTCAATAAAGATGGAAAAACAATCATTCTTATTACTCACTCACAAGAAATTGCCGCACACGCTAAACATATTATATTTATTAAAGATGGACTCATAACATGATAGAATATATTCTTGATTCACTTAAAAATTTTTCAACTAATAAACTCAGGTCAGGCCTGAGTAGTTTGGGCATTATCATTGGGATCGCAAGTGTAATTATTTTATTAGCAGTTGGTGAATGAACTCAACAACAAATCGTGTCCAATATTCAATCTTTGGGAAGTAATTTATTGACGGTAACATCTATGGGATCAAGAAATGCTACTAGTCAATCTATCACAAACAGAAAGCTCGATAATCAAGCTCTTCAGAATATCAAAGCTCTTCCTCATATCGCTCATATTTCTGCTGAATATAGCTCCAATAAACTGATTATTTATAACAATAGTAGTAGTAACGCAAGTATTATAGGAGTAACTCCTGAATTTATAGCAGTGCGTTGAAGTGAAGTAGAATACGGTATATTTGTTTCTCAAAGACATATTGATACAAGTGAAAAAGTGATCGTACTTGGGAATACTCTTTCTAAAACATTATTTGGAGAAATAAATCCCCTAGGAAAATTCGTGAATGTGTGAGATAGCTCACTCAAAGTGGTAGGCATCCTCAAATACAAAGGGCAACAAGGAATGAGTAGCTATGATGATACTGCATTTATACCGCTTACGACAGCTCAAAAAAGAGTATTTGGATCAAATGCCCTGACTACTATAGCAGTAAGTGTGAGTGGTGATAACAATATTGATAGTGTAAAAGCCTCTATTCAGTCCGTATTGATGAAGCATTTTCTTGCAAAAGATGAAGACACCGCTCCTTTCAATATTCAGAATCAAGCTGAACTTCTCTCTTCTCTCAATCAAATTACCGATGCACTCAAGATGTTTTTGGGAGCAATTGCCGTTATTTCTTTGTTGGTAGGAGGAATTGGAGTAATGAATATTATGCTTGTTTCGGTAAGTGAAAGAACACGTGAAATAGGTATTCGTAGAGCTATTGGAGCCAAGAGTAAAGATATTATAACTCAATTTCTAGCTGAATCTTTAGTGATTTGTCTCATTGGTGGAACCATAGGAGTATTATTGAGTTATCTGGTTATTTTCTTATTACAATCCATAGTCCAAGGCGTAATTACTACTCAATCCTTACTGATGTCTTTTGGATTTATAGTATTTATAGGTCTTGTTTTTGGACTTTTACCTGCCATAAAGGCATCAAAACTAAAACCAATTGATGCTCTAAGATATGAATAAATAATATGATATTCTGATTATATATTCTCCTTCAAATGAAGGAGTTTTTTTGACATTTCCCTTGAAATTACATATAATAAGAATAAATTCAAAACTCACTTTTTTATTTATAATATTCAAATTAAGAATGAAAACCTATTTCCTACTCGCCTATGTTTCTTATGAGGAACCAGAAAATCATGAGAATGATTCGCATAGCACACATAAAAGTGAATCAAACTTTAAGGATGAAAATATTAATCTTATTGATAGCCTCGAAAATAACAACGCAGGTAAAAGTTTTGAAGAATTTCTTAATAATCCTAATACAGTTATCGCAGTGCCTAATTTCAAAGAATTTGTCGAATGGACTCAAAATAATCCAGATGAAGCCGCTCAAGTACTGTTATCAACGACAAATTGCATTGATGGAAGACCTGTAATGTTACATAACTCAGGAGTTTTATTGCTCAAATTTTTGGATGATAATAATGGTATTTTTGATAAAACAGATCTAGAAACTTATATTTCAGATTATCTTGCAGACCCTATCAGAAAAGATTGGTTTGAGCATCAGGATAAAAGAAAACTCAGCAAAGATAAAATTATAAAAGGCGTTGTGGAGACTTCTACCAACAATACAGGTTTTGAATCACTACATCAAGGAAATCTAGGATCAACAAATTTGGTAGATCTTTTGACTGAAGGATCAGGATATCCAGGAGGAGGTTTAGGGTTCTTGATTACCTATGCAGATATGCTTGCTAAAAATAGAAATGATATTTGTGATAAATTAGAAATAAGCTGAGAAGAATTGATGGCAAAAAATGAAGAGCTCTTCAAAAAATTTGGTTCTATTTGTTATTATCATAGTTGTAATGGAAACTACTGAGGTGAATGTAAGTACACATGATGTGCGGCAGTAAAATACTTTATGCATGATCAATCAATAGATAGTGGCGTAAAAAACCTAGTAAATAAATATGTTCTCGATCAATCATGAAGAAAATCTACGATTCTCAATGGAAAACATAACGAAGAAAATAGAATTAGTATTGTAAGTTCTGGTAATGATAATATTGGACTGGGGGTAAGAAATGATGTTAGTACCAAGAATGAATTAGGAAGTTCACAATCATTTGTACTCAATCTTCAATTAGAAAAACTCTTATTTAACACTACAACTTCTGTGATGTTTGAAAACTCAAACACTGAAGCTCAAGATTTATTAAGAAATTTATGCAGTTCTTCTCTACTTACTCATCTATGAAATATTAATCCAAAGCTTGGTGATCATAAAATAGAACACGGCACTTTACTTACTGATGAACCAAAAAATAAAGCACCTGCTATTCATGATATTGGGACGATCTTAAATAGTTTGTAAAATACTCACGAATATGTTTAATGTAAGATATTTATAATTTAGTTTTTTCTATTATGTCATCACTCCTTTCTGAATCAAATATAAATGTATTCACACACGAAGATCTTATCAACGCTTATACTTCTGGAAAAGCACAAATTATGTGCGTAGATGGAAGATCGACGGATAAAAATACTCATGAATTACTTCTCAATTGCGCAGGATGAGAATTTGGACTTTATGCTATGTTATTGGTAGCTCTCAAAAAACTTAGTGGAGAAGAAGGAGTAAAAGCTCGAGACAGTATTGTAGAAAACAAAGTTCTCTATGCTCATAGTGATACTCATGTCCATCATGGAGATGGAGCAGAAGGTGATGATTTCAAATGTGGATGTGGTCATATCAATCTTATCATGCAAAAATCAGAATATGGTCTTTCTGATCATCTAGATGTACTCAAGTCTATATATCCATCAGAGCCTGATATTCTTATGTGAAATCACAGAGAAAGCACGATCTATATTACAAAAAAAAATGAGAAATGAGAATACATGACCCTCAAGTCAAATAATAACCAACATGAAAAAGGAACTGAAGATGACGAACAAATATTCTTATATGATGAAGATGCTATCAAAGATCTCATAGATTATATCAGTGAAGACATTATTGCGAGTCATGATCTTTGGTACGATAGTGCAAGTTTAGCAAAGGAACGAAAACAACAACTCGATAATCATACCACTCTTACGGTAACTCAATTTCTCAAACCATGTGTAGATTTGGTAGAAAAAGGAGAACTTTTCAATCTTTCACGAGAAGATAAAGTTATTATCAAAAAAATTGCCTAAAGTAAGTTTTGTAAGCAACTGTAGTAGAGTTTAAAAATATATTTTATAAGCTGATTTTCAGATTATTTAATAATAATTCCTACTACCCAGAAAAGGAAGCTCACCACAATCCAACTTAATCCAATTATTAATATCACAAAAGTCACACGTTTTACAGCTTTTTGAGCGCTTTCGATACCCTCTTTTTCTTTACCGAAAAAAATTATAAAAAAATTATAAATTAGAATTATCACAGAAATAAAGGCTAAAAGTCCCAATGCTATATTGATAATACCTTGTGCGTACGTAAAAACTGTTACTACTTGGGAAGTTCCGCTCTGTTCGCCAACGTTAAATCCAAAAACCTTCAAGACCTGTTCAACAAAACTATCATTAGTTCATTGATTTCCTATCACAGTAGTCTTTAGAAGCTCCGAAGGATCACTCGATGGATTGGCAATAAAATCATCACCATAGGGAAAGTCTTGCGCTAAAAGCATAGTGTTGTTTTAAAAATGAATATATCTAGAGTATAGGGATTTTATTATAATTTTGCAAGTTTTCTCATAAGTAGTTGTTAATATCTTAAATATATGTATATTGTAATGATAAAACATAGTAGTTCTGAAAGTTTATATTGAAGTAGACCTTATGATTGACCTTGTAAGCCAATATTATGATAATCCAGTAAATAAAGCATTTATGGAAGATGCAACAGTTTCTAGACATGAGGGAAATAGTATCTGTGGTGATGATATTACGGTATATCTAAAGATAGAAGATAATCTGATCAGTAAACGATCCTATGATGGCAATACTAGCATGATTACTACTGCTTCTTCAAGTTTTTTTAGTGAACTCATTGGTGGGAAAACTCTTGATGAGGCTCTCAATATGACATATGAAAATACTCTTATCCCCGAAGGATTTGAAGTTAGCCCAAGAAGAAGAAGAGCTGGTGCAATTGCAATACTTGCCACGAGGAATGCTATTCACGAATATCTCAAAGATAATCTTATAGACACGCGAGATCAGGTTGTAGAATTATAATATCCACAACAATAATCAGATTATAAAATATTTAAAAAATAAAAAACTCGGAGCAAGTCCGAGTTTTTTGTTGTTATAATTATGGATTATGAATTATCTTTTTTCTACTCCAAGCACTCTTGCTACTTCATCAGCACCAGGGAGCGTTGTCCAAAGTGTAGTATTTTGATTGATTCCTAAACTTGGTCCATCAATAATATGTTGAACTTTAGCTTCGAAGTTAGCTCATACAAACCAATCATTGAGAACTACTCTTCTTTTCTCAATTAAGTTTGTTACAGAGCCCCCAATCAAAGTACCTCTAATTCTCAAACCACCATTTGAACATCGTTCTTTGTTGGAGTTCGTATTGAGATAGTTGTCAGAATCAAATCCTTTGCCAGCTACCAAGATACCTTGGATTATTTGTGGAGTTGGATTGTCTGTATACTTATCACAATTCGCATCTCCACCTATGATAATTCTACCATTTGGCACTACGTATAATACGTTTTTAGCGATTGTTCCTTCAAGCCTCAAGTCACCGTTCTTCACGATAACAGTACTCAAATCCTTGATGTCAGCATCTTTCAAAGTTACTGAATTAGCATATAAGAAGATATTTTTACCAGGTACTTTTTCTATTCCTACTCCTGCATTTTCACCAAGTTTATCATATTTACTTACAAAGTCTGTAGTTAGATACGATAGATTTTTAGTAATATCAAAAGTATTCATGGAAAGTGATTGTTGTACTCCTTTGAGATATAAGTCAAACCTTGGGGTATTACTTCAGAATCCATAATATCAAAGTATTGAAGTGTCTTTCAAAGTAGTGACATTTGCACCTTTTTGAATCATATACCCTTCACCTACTACAAAGTTATATTGGCAAACAGTGCCATCATAACTTTTCCTAGTTGATGAACTACCGTTACATGTTGTATAATCAATCTTACTTAACTCAATCTTATATTCTCAGAAAATACCGTTTGTGATAGCACTATCAAAGAGCGCAACATATCTTCCAAAAGGTTTAACTGTTTGTTTAGCTGCCCAAAATTTCATAATTGTTTTATCAAATCAACTATCTGAGGCACAAGGTATAGTGAATGTTTTTACAGGGTCTGTTGTTCCTCTTTTACCATTGTAAATCTTGAAAGTACATTGCATGCTACTTGATAATATTTTACCATCATTTCCAGCGCTACAACTTGTTGCAGTTGTTACTTTCTTAGCGTCAACGTTCCACCAGAATGGGAAATATTCACCTTCATTGATTGATGGTGGATCGATATCCATACATTTTGGCGCATCTGTTGATCCTTCAATTCTACAATCTGCAGTACAGATTTTACCTCTATTTGATCCATATTTAATTGTTCTGTCTGTGCTATTTCCTAAGTCACAATCTTCTCCAAGTTCTACTACTCCATTTCCACAATAGTTGAAAGGAGGATTATTTGTACATGAATATCCATTCCAGGTTGTTCCTGGAGGACATTGATTACAGTAAGGATAATTAGTAGCTCCGTTATCACATTGCTGAGTAACGCAGCTTGTTCCATTCCAAGTTGTTCCTGGAGGACATTGTTCGCCACTAATCGTAATCTTTTCAGTACAACTTTCGAGATTTTTAACAACCGTATATTTTACCTTACTTGAATCAGTATTACATGATAAACTACTTACTTCCGCATCAGTACAATACGTTGAAATGGTACCAATACTAGCTCGTTCACTTGGACTCAAATAATTAACTTTGTATGGAGCAAGTGTTGGTTGTACTGCACACAATTCTCCATTAGCTCTTACTTTGTGAGTACATACTAATCAGTTTTGAGAAGAAGTATTATACAGATCATATGAATAATCAATATTTCCATCTACCACACACTTTGCGATATAATTACCTCCATTTGGGAAAGTATATGATCCTGATTTACCGTACAATGAAGCAATAAGATTTGAGCTTGAGATTACATCTTTATATATATAAATTTGATGAACTGTACCACCTGAACTATTACAGGTAAAGTTTACTGTTTGACCTGCGTTGCCATAGTTTGGACTTGCGATAAGATCGAGACATTGTACTGATCCTGTGTCTACATATCCTGTATTTCCACCTATTACGTTTACTGTTTTTTCACAGGCAGGAGCAGTTGCTCACCCTACAGTACATTTGAAGGTATATGCTCCAGGATTAGTAAGAAGAACATTTCCTCATGAAGTGACAAATGTTTGATTAAAGTTTGGTCCATTTACGTTTACCACATACTGATCAGAGAATCCACCATTACAGAAGAAACTTACTGGTAATGGACTTTGTCCTCCGTTTGGATTAACTGTAATATAATTACATTTTGCACCAGAACTTTGCGTTCAAGTACTCATACCTACTACAGTTTGTGTACAGGCTTGACTTGTGGTCGTACCATTTACGAAACACTGAACGCTATAAGATCCTGTTAGAGTCATCAAGAATGAACCTTGATTGGTACTTCCTACTATTTGACCATTTGGTCCTATGTTTCCTCCAAAGAGTTTTACTGTATAATTTTGAGCATTTGTTCCATTACAATTGTAGCTTACATTGTAAGGCACTGTTCCTGTAATAGGATTGATAGTCAGACTATCACAACTTACACCAGGCGTCGGGTCGTCAACATCCCACATAATCATATCTTCATCATCTTCATTTGGCATACCTGTTGGCCCCATATTACATGGATCACTATCAGGATCTTGAAGTTCTCCTGCTTCTTCATAGTCACACACTTCAGTTCTATTTTTATCCCATAGTGCTTGAATAATTTTAGCTTGTATGGTAATAGTTGTAGTTTGACCAGGAGCAAGCGAAGCGATATTCCAAGTGATAGTATTTCCATTTACTGAAGCAGCTTGTGGGACACTACTGATATATTGTAGACTACTTGGTAAGTAATCTTTTACCGTAAAGTTTGTAGCAGTCGCAGTTCCACTATTTCCTACAATAAGCTTGAAAGAAATATTGTCTCCAGAATGGAAGTTTACATGCGTAGCTGTATTTGTATCAGCAAAAAGTTTTTTAATATTCAGATCGATATATGGTGTAGAACCTGCATTTACTGTTTTTTGACAAGCAGGAGCTGTGATATTACCATTTACTATACACTGAACGCTGTAAGCTCCGGGATTAGTAATAGTATATGTTCCTACTGGATTCGTACCAATTTGAGTAGTAATACCATTTTGAATAAGATTTACTGTGTATGTAGTTGCATTTGTTGCAGTACAGTTATAGTTGATAGTCAGAGGTGTTGAACCACTAAGTGGAGTAACATTAAGATTATCACAACTTACTGGATTTTCTGTAACTGGTACATCAAATCCTACACAGCTTTCATCGTCTTCTACATCTTGATGAGGATGGTTGAATGGATCGCTATCAATATCATGAGGCGTAAGGTTGGAACTTTGTCCATTGTAAGAACCTACTTCAGCACAGTTATCATACCAACCTTTTTGAAGAATTTTACCTGTAAGATAAATTGTTTTTGTAGCATATGGAGCAAGAAGTTGATTGAAAGTCCAAGTTACAATATTATTTTGGAAAGCACCTCCATCGCTTGCAGATACAAATTGAATATTTGTTGGCCAATAATCTCTTACTTGATATCCTGCTGGCACAGTTACATTACTATTATTCGTTACTATAAGAGTAAATCCTACCAATCCTCATGATACAAGTTGACCTTGAGGAGTATTAATTATTTTTTGTAATTCTAAATCAAAGTTTTGAGGTTCTGGATTACTCACCCAATAACAGGCAACATCTCCATCATCTTCGTAAGGATAACTATAATAGTTCCATCCATTACTATCTGCATCTTGCGGTCCTCAGCTTATTTCATAATTTCCAGCTTCAGCGATATTACAGAAATCACCAGCTTGGCTCACCGTAGCAGTTACTATAAAACTAACAGATGCTCAAGCAGCTAAGTTGATTCCATTCCAAGTTATAGTATTTCCTTGGATGATACCTCCGTTACTTGCAGTAACATTTGTAAGATCACTAGAAAAGTAATCTTTTACAGATATGTTATTTACTCCTGTGTTTCCTTTATTGAATACTGTTACTGTAAAACTTATAGTATTACCACTGTTGAGCATATTATTTCCGTTTACTTCTTTTGTTAATTCGATATCGATATAAGGAGTAATTGGATTTACTACATCAAAACAAAGATCATCTTCATCATCTTCTATAGGCGTACCACTTGCTCCCATGGTACAAGGATCACTATCAGGATCTTGAGGTTCCCCCGCTTCTTCATAGTTACATACTTCTGTTTTATTCACATAATTTCCAGCAGCTGATACTTTACCAGTAAGGTATAAAGTCATAGATTGACCTTGATTGAGAGGTCCAGCAATAGTCCAAGTTACTACTCCATTATTATTTGTTCCCCCATTTGATGCAGAAGCAAATTGGTATCCTGCTGGGAGATAATCTTTTACTGTAAAGTTTGTAGCTGGAGCAGCTCCTTGATTAGTTACCACTAATTTGAATCCTACGAAACTACCAGAATTGTAAGTCTGGCAAATCTCAGATCCATTCATGTGAGTCTTTTTGATTGAAAGATCAATTGCTGCAGGTTGACCAACAGTAAATGCTTTTTGACAAGCAGGTGATGTTTGTCCTCCTACTGTACACACTACAGAATATGCTCCTGCAGGTAAATCATCCCATCCTCCCACAGAGTTAGAGATACTGTTTGTATATCCATTTGGTCCTGAGATAGTTACGTTGTAAGCATTAGAATTTTGACCAGCACAGATGTAGTCTAGATCAAAAGGAGCTTGTCCACCATTTGGAGGCGTAAGTGTTAAAGAGTTACATACTGGAGTAGAAGCAGCAATAGTAAAACTATTACCACAGCTCACTACACCATTATCTGGTTGATTATAATATTCAACACATTCGTAAGTATATGATCCAGCTTGTGTAGGAGTGTATGAGAAAGTGTATTGCGAAACATTCTGTGATTGATCAAATACTACAGAACCATTTTGTAATATTTTTAATCTCACAGATACGAATCATGTAGGAGCTCCGCACTGAATTTGCACTGGTTGATTGAGTTGTGGATTAGCAGTAATCTGTTCGTATTTACACACTGGAGGATTAACAGTTTCTGTCTGACAAGTACTACTACAACCATCTCCGTTGTTCGTATTACCATCATCACATTGTTCTCCACCATTTAGTACATAATTTTGGAAACCATTCGTACTATTTCCGCCATCATAGTAATTTGCAGTTCCATTATCTTTTACTCCATCTCCACAATATGCTACATAGATATTTTGACATTCATTTTGTACAGAAGGTTGGCTTGGACTACCAGCTCCTTGTAAGAAAAGTGTTTGTTGATTGAGTGGATTAAGACTTGTAGTTACCAAGACAGAAGCATTGCTTGTAGATTGATCTGTAAAACTAAGAGGTTTTACCTTGTACACCAACTGTGAAGCTAATGTCATTCTACTATTCATATGGTTGGTTGGTGCCGTAGTATCAGATACCCAATAAACTGAAGAAAAAGTTTTGGGTTTAGCATCACTAATTACATCAAAAGATAAGCCACCAAAAATAGAATTGAAGTTATATCCATCAATACTACTTTGATTGTGTACGAATTTAACAAAATCATTAGCAGATCCGTTTACTTTGTCATAGAGAGTGATTGTTCTCCCTTGATATACCAGAACATTATGCCAGGCACCTTGACAAGAGTTTTGCGAAAGTGGTGAGCTAATAACAGCTGGTGCAATTGGTGCAGCGGCGTTTGCTTCGAGTCATTCCCAATTATTTACAAATGGAAGGAACTGTTGCATAATCAATGCTGTAACCAACAAGAGTTTAGATAGTAATTTCATGTTTTATAAGGAGAGTTATAAATTATAGTTTATTCTATTACAGATTATATTTAATTATAGATTTGTCAATAGCAATATTGGATTATTTTTTAGAATTTGAAGATTGTTTTAAGGCGACAAATATCGTAGAAAGTCTAGCTTCCAAGGTGCTTAACACTTCACTTGGAAGTGATCTTCCTGTCTTAGCAATATAATTTCCCTGATAGATTGAAAGATAATTTGCAATCCATGCAGCTGGGTTGTTTGCTAAGTATGGTTTTTCTTGGAATCTTTGAAGGAAAGTTTGCGCTCCTGGTACATTTGGAGTATTTGGATTGGTTGGTGGTGTAATTGGATTCGCTTCGTCTAATATTGCATTATTAATATTTGTGAAGGTATTTCAATATACTGCTTCTCCTCCTTGTCCGAAGATTTCATCAAAGCTTCCGATATAGGCACCTGGATTATTTCCAGTCACTACTACACTGTATAAAGCTTTACCATCGCTATCTTTGGTAACTACTTCTACATTGATAGTATTTCCATTGTGTTCATAAGTAATCGAAGATTCTTGAGATACATTAATCTTTGTTACATCAGGAAGTTCAATAACTCCTGGTTCAGTAGTTACTTCTCCAGGACCTTCAATACCAGGTTCAGTAACTACTGGTTTCACAATTTTCACTCCTGCAGTAAGACCAAAGTTCACTCCTGTAATTGCGTTACGTTGAGCAACACTCGCTACATTTGTAAAGAATCCTGTAGGTAATTCATTAGTTCTGTCCGTAAGTTGGGCTGGAGTAGAAACAACTGTAGCCGGTACAGACGATTTTGATTCTACCTTAAATTGTACACCTACTCCTTCATTGAGACAATCAGGATAGAAGAAGAATGAATAATCAGCTCTGATCGTGAGTTCTTTATTATTGATAGTAACTTTTGATTCAGTTTTTCCAGATTGGAAATCTTTCATGAGTGACTGAGCAATCGCTGTTTTTTGTTCTGGCGTCATTGCTTTCTTATCTTCTTCACTCAAATTATTTAAAATATTATTTACCATTTGATCTGATCCAGCGAAAGCATCATGTCTTTCACGTACTTGATTAAAGATATATCTTCTCAGATTATTATCTTCTTGTCCATTCCCATCAATAGCTTTTTTACTTCCTGTCACAATTTCATGATTCATGACGAGTTTTTCATCATGCGTGTCATCCTTTCCATTAAATCCATAAATAAGTGAATTCATGCCTTGAGCACTCGTTCTATCTACATCAAATCCATAGTTTTCAGTTGCTTTTTTATAATTTTCAAGAGTCAATCCAGTGCTTGCATTTGCAGGATCTTTAAACATCTTATCAAGTGAAGATTTTCTATAATTATCAACAGTTCCAGAACTCACATTTTTAGTGTCAGCTCCCTTATTCCATCTTCTTATGAATGAGAGATCTCTTCTTGCCATATAATCACCAAATTTACCACCTACTGTCATAAGTTTTCAAGTTTTTTGATCATAATTACACAACTGACTTCCTATCATTTTCTCACACAGATCGAAGAGCTCTTTCTTATTATCTGCTGTAAATTTAAATGTATTAAAGTCTTTGTACTTTGCAAAAAGTAAGTTTGCCGCTCTTGCAGCTTCAGCAAAATTATTATCATCCATCGCTTGAGAGAAAGCTATATATGTTGGATTAGCATAGTTCGGGATCAATTTACCTTTTTTATCATATTTTTTTTCTTTTTGATTATATTTGATATCCAGAGCCTGTTGTTCGCCAAGATGCATGAAGACATTCTTATATTCAGAACTGATTCACGTTTCAAAATCAGTGAAACTTACATCCTTAGAATCAATTTTTTCTACTCCTTTTTGAATTTCTGTATAGGTAAATTGGATATTACCTTTATCGCTTTCTAGTTTATCTCTCGACTGTGTTTTTACATTCCATGTATTTTGGTTTGCATCAAAGGTGAAGATATATGTTTTCACTTTTCCTTCTTCTACTTCTCCAAGCTTGAATGCAATTTCAGGTTTATTTAATTGTGTAAGAGTAAGTATATTAGTTTTTGCATCAAAATTTTGGTAGAGATACTCTTTCAAGATAGCAGGATTGAGAGTATTGAGTACATCTTTTACTCCTACAATTTTCCCTTCTGTTTCCCAACTGTATGAACCAAGAGCTTGGTATGCTTCAGCTGCTTTTGGAGCTAAATTACCAACTATGTTCGGTCATTTTCTACCCACATTTCCTTGGTAGAGTTTATCATTTCCTCTTCGTTCAATCCATGGTGAAGTAGGTTCAATTTTACCAGTTTTCTCTTCTTCAAGACCAAATCCAAGTGTTAAGATGCTGATTGTCTGGTTTCCTTGGATTATTTGAGAGAAACCAGTCACCATATCCTCAGGAACCACTAAATTATTGTTTTCATCCTTAGCAAGATATTTTTCAAATCCAGGTTTAATTCTAATTGGCATATAACTTGGAGTATCTGGAGAAATAAGAATACTTTTTGTAGCTTCATCATATTTCATAAGTTCTTTATCTTTCGGTAATTTCACTCCTCCAGAAATCATTGCTTCCAAAAATGAGTTTTTCTTACCATCTGTTTGAGAAGTAATAATATCTTTAAGAGTAGCTTTGCCGCCATCTACATCATTGCCTGCTTTATCTTTAGTAGATAAATGAAGATAAGCCGCACCAGCATTTTGATTGATATTCGTTACCGCTTCACCCAATGATCTAATATCGTCTGATTGAGTAGCATTGCGGAATACTGTAAATTTAGTATCTGCAAGTCCAAACATTGAAGCAGGACTAAAACTCACAGAAAGTGACTCAAGATGAGCTCCTTTTAAATCTGCAATATTTTCATTGTACCAATTGAGACTATAATTATAGGCAACTTGATCAGCCAATTTTGCCATTACTGTTTTATCCAATACTTCGTCCCCTTGTAAACCTGTATTCAAAGTTTGAATCAAACCTACGAGTAACATCATATGATTTTTGAGTGTTTTTTCTTTCGATTTATCAAATTTTTTACCCAATGAAGATTTAACCAATGCTTCTCGCGCATCTGGATTCTGAATATTTTTAGGATCAATCTTGCTAAATAAATCAGTAAATACAGTTCTCATTTGAGTATATACAGCATCACTTGTGATTTCAATACCCGCAAGATGATCTTGTCTATATCTCAAAGCTGGCGTAACACCACTAATACTAGCGGCTACTCCAAGACCAAGATATTTAGCAGATTTACCATCGAGTGTATTGATCAATTTATTTTTGTTAATAATTTTTTCTCCGGCAGCATATATATATGGCGAGAAGGACATTTGCCCATTATTGAGTTTTCACTTTGCAGCTCCCACTCCAAGACCAAATCATACATTCCATGTTTTATAGTTTGTATTTCCAATTTGTTGACCAGCTTTAATATTAGCATTGTATCCTAAACTTACACCAACATTGAGACCATTTTTACCAACAACCTCTTTTTTAGCGTCATAATAATCTGATGCAAAAACTCCAAGTCCTCGTGAGATATTTTGAGTGAAGTTTCCTACTGCATCATTCCAGAAAGTTCCTCCGATTCCAGCTCCAAGTCCATCAATTTTTGTTTCACCCTTCACTTTTTGACCAGCATTGTTTGTATAGCCCAAATGTTGAGTAGCAAATACCATAGCACTGAGACCACCAATCGTGAAGTTTCTCTTATACATTTCTCTATTATTTTTGAGATCTTGAGCATAGAGTTTAAGTTCAGCAATCTGTTCTGTATTGAGTTTGTTTCCATCCCCATCTACTGTTGTAGATTCCAATTCTTGGATCAGATCATCTATTTTTTTGTTCGAAATTTTTTCCATTTGTTCAATCTGTGGTTTTTCTTTACGTAATGCATCATAACTTTTATCCAAATTAGCCAATGAATCAGTTTCAAACGCTACTGAATCAGCTGTTTTTGTATACAATGTTTCCAATGGGTTACCGTCAGCAGCAAATACATCATAGATATCTCCAGGGAAATGGAACAAACCATGATCACGGAAAATCTTGAGATATCCAGCGTTTTTACCAATAAGATCAAATAATACCTCAGGAGTCATCGCATCCGTATTTGGAATTTTATCTAGTCCATAGAGTTTTTGACCATTTGGAATGAGAGTATTGATAAATTTTGCCATATTCTGACTTATTTTATTGGCAGCAAGAGTTTTATCTCCATATCTTATTTCAAGTTGCGTGAGAGCTCTTTGGAATCCTTCCCAAATTTGTGTTTCAGCAAGAGTTTCTGTAGGAATACCTTTGAATTCTCTGGCAAATTTTCATTCTCTGTACTGACCATGGAATAATCTTCCTACTCCTGTTTTACTCATATAATCTCCCTTGTCTGGACTTCTCCAAAGCTTGGCATCATAATTCATATCTGAAACCAAGAATCCAAGTTTTTGCAAAGATCAATTCACTTTCATACTCGGAGCATTATCTGTTACTGTAAGTTGGTCACCTGTCAAAGCTTCATAGTATTGTAGTTGACCTCCTGCATTGATTGTGGAAATATATTTGTCATATCTTTTAGTAAATGAGCTATCTACAACATCATTACTATCAAGTTTATCAAGTTTTTTATCGATTTTTTTTGCATTCCTCTTATCTGCTTTAGTATCCAAACCAATACTATCTCTTTCATTGGCGAGTGCGCCAGCATTTTGTGCGATGATCGTAGCCTTGTCTCCTGCGACAGTATCTCTGATCTCTCTAATTGCATTGGCAAATTGTTGTACTTTTTCATTTTCAGCAATTTGTAATTCATCCTGAAGATGAGTAATTGATTCAATGAAAATTTGAAGTTTGGATCCAAGCTTTTTGTTTTTTCTCACATCTTTACCTGAGTCATTCTCTCTGAGAGAGCTTTTTACAGTCTCCAACATGGTAGCAAGATCTAAGCCTTGGATGTTGATCTTTTTGTCGATCATTCCTCTTTTTTCAGCCTTATCAAGGAATTCTTGAAATTCATTGGTGAGAAATTCATTGATCTTTTTCTCATCAGACTGAGGGGAAAGTTCCTTCATTTCCTTTTCTCTAATCATAAAATCAGAATGAGATAACTCTTCTAAGCTTTCAGAAAACAGCAGAGAAAGTAGTGATTTTGCAGGATTCAAATTCATTGGATCGTTATAATTTGTAAATAAATAGTCTACCATAAATAATACTGAACACTTATTTATTTGTCAAAAACAGTGAATAATCTGAAAGAGGGAAAAGCGAGCTCAGAGGGTGGGATTGCAGCGTCATCAAAATTACTTTATGAAATAACTTTTTTCTCAAATTAGTGGATTTTTAGCCATTTTAAAGAAAGAAAAAAAGGATCTTGCAGTCCTTATTAGATTCGCTTCAAATCGTTTTTTACCACTCTTTATGGATTATTAATAAAGTTGACATTGTTAATATTTGCTATATTGATTTTATGTTCATGATACAGTGAGTCAAAAACACAACATGATCAATTTCAGTACAGACTATCGTATTCTTGACCAACATGATGAGGCTACAATAAAACCACTCTCTAGGTTCCCTCTCCTTTTGGGAGAGGGTTAGGGTGAGGGTAATAACTCTACTCTAAATTCAATGCCAAAAGTAAAAGAGAAAAGCCATCACAATCTTAAAAATAACGAATAATAATAAATAATTAACCTCTTCTACGTTTTCCACTACCATACATTTTTTGTACTTTTTCACTAGCTTGGTAGGTATTGTTTGAATTCTGCTCTGGAGTAGTTTTTGGTGGAATAACTGATGGTTTACTAGGATCAACTTGAATAATTTCTGACTTTTTTTCAGGTTTTTTATTATCTTCGTCAGAATTGTTTTCAGGTTTTTTGACTATCATCTCGTTTTCAAGAATTATATCAGTTTTATCTTTGGCTGGAATCTGAGGTTCACTAAAATTGAGAGAATTTTCTTGTTCTGGAGTAAGAGGCTGCTTTCGTCATAGAGTTTTTACCTTGAGGTGAGTATAATTTTGATCAAGTGATGAAATATTATTTTGATCCATCATGATCATATTAGCTGCTCCAAGTGGAATACGTAAAGTCTTTGAAACAGAATCTGCAAATTGGTAAGCAGTCATAGCTTGAGTAGATTCTATCGTATATCGTTTTCTCGGATTATTTTTTCTTTTTTCTTGAGATTCAGCGCTATTATAGTTTGGTACAATCAATTTTGATCCATCCACCAAAGTAAATCCAGTATTTTTTCCTGCAATATTCATGCTAAACTTATTTCCTGTTGTTTTAACTTCCTCGAGTGGCGTCAAAGCCATGCTTGTATGAAACAGATGCAATAATCATTTTTCTCCGTTTTTCATATCTACTAAGGTCATACTGTGAGTAGGTCCATAGTCTTTATAGCTACTTCCATTATATTGAGCAGTCAGTACAGTTCCATTTGGCAAACTTCTCAGATATTGTTTATCAAAAGCTTTGACGTCTTCCGGTGTATAATGAGATTCTGGTAGTACTTTAGGTAAATCTCGAGTCGCTCCTCCTCTTGTAGGAATAGTAGTATTACTTCCTTCTGCAATTCACTCCGCCACAGCTACAGCAAAACTTGCGCAAAGTACAGGATCTTGTTTTATCTTTTCTTCCACATGTTGCCTTGTAGAACTATTGTAATTTGTGACTGTTTTGTAGCTCGGGAGATGTTCGTCGTGATATTGTAAGTATTGAGACCAAGACTGCGACTTAGCCATGATCTTTAGACGAGATAGTGTTGCAGAGTCCAAATCTAATGATTCCCAATTAAATAACTGATGAACTTTGAAAATTTTTTCTTGTACACTTTCTTTGAGTTTACTCACCTCGACTTTATTTTTTAACAAACTCAGATCTAATGAAGCACTCTTATTATTGATTTCCATATAATCAGAATTTTCTGAATTGGTATTTTTAATATCATGATCTGAAAAAATCTCAGAATCTGATGAAATTTCTTTTTCGTAGTTATTATATAAAAAATGAGAGTAAAGCTTTGGTAAGTACATATTCCAAAAATATTTAAACTATTAAAGTAGATTTATATTGGTAGTAAACTCAGTATAATGATAAGTTTAACTCTTGTCAAATAATTGTAGCCCAAAAACTTGTAATTTTAAAGGCTTCTGATTATTATTAAAGTATATTTTATATTCTGACTCAACTACTACTATTGCATCTTTATTAAGCATCGCCCAACAACTGTGAGAAAGACTCGCTAACACGTCCTTAACGTGGCAGTTTTTAAGTAAAGAAAAAAATGATGATTACATAACGATACAATTAATTCCTTATAAACATCTTGAAGATTCATTGACGGGATGGTATGGAGTACTCAGATCATTCATTGGTTCTAAGTCAAAAATATACTGCGGAATTCGTGGTAACAAATATACGACAGTCTTACGAGTTTCAGTTCCTAAGCATCTTCTTTCTACATTGGAAGCTTCCTTGTCGGTAAATATCAACAACGTAGATATCAAAATAATTGAAAATAACTCTACACAAGGATTACAATATTTACAATGCAATGATTCTGCTGATTCATTTTACCATGATCAGGATTTCAAAAAAGATGGTTTTTACATCGATCCTTTTATGGATGTAGTATCCTTATTTGAGCAACTCGAAAGCAATAGTCTAGAAATGGTATATTGTTTTGACTACAACGCATCCAAAAAGGCTTCCTTCATGAAAAAAGTGGGATGAATGTTCCTCAATAATATTGTAAAACCTATCATTGGCATGGAATCTAAGTCAGCTGATAAAGATAGCGGAGAAAGAGAAGCAATGACACTCGGATGTCGAGTGGGTTATCGCATTCAGCATAACGAGCCACACCTGACACTGAGTATTCAATCCACTTTCAGTAAATATACAGCTAAAGGTTTGCGTAAACGAAGTCCGGTTCTCCAGACTACACAACTCCAATTGAGTCAGATTATTAATCTTTTCCATTTGCCTTCAGGAAAAATTATTGATAGTATGCAATATCTTGCTTTCCGTAAACTTCAATTTCCAAATAATGTTCCTACCCTCGAGAATACTCAAAATAAAAATGATATTACTATAATCTGAAAAACCGAATATAGAAATCAGGCGGTAACTTTTGGTATCACCAGAGAGGATAAGCTCAGACATGTTTATATTATTGGAAAGACATGAGTAGGTAAATCAAATCTTATCGCTAATCTTGCCAGATCTGACATGGTGAGTAACAAAGGAATCTGCGTTATTGATCCTCATGGAGATCTTATTGATGATATTATTGGTCAAGTTCCAAGTTATAGAATCAATGATGTAGTACTCTTTGACGTTGCGGATCGTGATTGGCCAGTTGGTTTCAATGTACTTGAACACGAAAAACCTGAAGAAAAACCTTTGATTGCTTCGGGTATTGTTTCGATTTTCAAAAAATTATTCGGTAATAGTTGGGGACCAAGATTGGAATATATTCTGAGAAATACATTGCTAGCCATTTTGGAGTATCCAAACGCAACGCTGATGCATGTATTGAGAATGCTTACTGATGATAATTTCCGTCAGGAGGTTTTGGAATATGTAAAAGATCCTCTATTGTTGAGTTTCTGGAAAGATGAATTTGGAGCACGACCTCCAAAACAAAGAGAGGAATCTATTTCTCCTATTTCCAACAAAATTGGTCAGTTTACTTCTTCAAGTATTATTAGAAATATCTTTGGTCAAACAAAATCAAAAATCAACTTCCGTAAACTAATGGATGAAGGTAAGATAGTATTAGTGAATTTGAGTAAGGGTAAGATTGGAGAAGACAATACCAACTTACTGGGATCATTCATTGTAAGTAAAATCCAGATTGATGCCATGTCACGTGCTGATATGGAAGAAGAAAAAAGAAAAGACTTCTATCTGTATATTGACGAGTTCCAGAACTTTGCGACAGAATCCTTTGCCACTATTTTGAGTGAAGCCAGAAAATACAAACTTGGTCTTATTCTTGCCAATCAGTATAGTTCTCAGCTGGATGAAGTAACCAGAGGGGCAATCTTCGGTAACGTAGGAACCATGATTAGTATGACTCTAGGATATGACGATGCCATGATTATGGCAAATCAGTTTAAGGGAATGGTTTCCGCAAATGACTTCTTAGACATACCTAAATATAAAGCCTATATCAAATTGATGGTACATGGAATCGTTAGTGATCCCTTCAATTTCCAAACTATTGCTCTCCCTCCGGGAGAAGACGTAGTTACTCTCAAAGAGAAAATTAGAACACAATCAAGAAATAGATACGCTACAGGAAGAACAGAACTTGAAGATCTCATCAGAGTGCGAGCAGAAAGATCTTATAGTAAAACTGAAAAAGCAATTCTTAAAGCGAAACAAAATAATAGTAATAATGCTGTGAGAGAGGTAATACCTCGTCCTTCCATAAGTCCTGCAATTCAAGGTACTCCGTCGTCCAACGGAGCAGGCCCAAAACCTGAAATTTCAACTCCAAAAACACAAGAAACTCTGGTTATTGAAGCTCCTAAAGTTGAAGAGACTAAAGTAAGTGAAACTCCAGCAGTTCTAGCTCCCAAAGTGGAAGAAACTCCGCTGAACAGCGGAGCAACGCCAAAGTCAGAACCAGTTACTACTCCAGCTCCAGAACAAATGAAGGAAACTAATACAGAAGAGGTTATTGAAACTCCGCTGTCCAGCGGAGCAGTTTCAGGATCTATAGTTTCAGAACCAAGCGAACACGGTACCATCAGTGAATACGCAGGTATCAAAGTTGGTAAAGTCTATGAAGGTTATGTAAAACTCAAATATAACTATGGTGTATTCGTAACCGTAGGTGAACTTGATGGATTATTACACAAGTCACTCATTGACTGCCCAGAAGAATTGAGTTGGAAAAAACTCTATGAAATCGGAGATCCTATTGTTGTTAAAGCCTTAGAAATTAAAGAACTCAATGGGAGAATTACTGTGGTGTGGACACAGTTATAAAGTTTATACTTTATCTTGTTTTATTACACAATATAACTACTATTTCCTTATATTAAAAGTCATTTTCTTATTCCTACCCTTCAGATTATATTTTATATTAATTTTTTTTAGTTATGTTGGACGTTCATAAAACTGATCAAGGAATTATTGTTAACAATCAATTTTGTTTTACTGAGAAAAACGCTCCTCAAGGAGATTTTGTAACACTCGGTCTCACATGTGGAGAGGATGTAATTTATGGAGATTTTGAAAAAGCTTTTATCAACTACCCTGGAGAGTACCAACAAGATAATATAATTGTATTTTGTTTTATGTCAAAAGATAAGCTCTTGAATTATATTATAAAATCGGTAGATTTAACTTTTGCCCTTGTTCAAGACGCAAAGTCGATGAATGCGAATGCTTTTGAAGGCGTGACTGATATTATTGCATTTCATGAAAATGTATCAAATCAGCTTCAGAAGCTAGACTTGCAATGTGAAATCATCGCACTTTAAATTGAACAATGTTCTTCACAAAGTTGCGTGGAAACATTTTTTTAACTATAATAAAATAAGTACATCGAATTACTTCTCACTACTCTTTAGTTTTTATAATTCAGTTTATGAAAATATCACACAACCAAAAGAAAGAAATGTGGAAAAAGTTTCTTGATGAGATCATGGAATTACCAGAAGGACTACAAATACTACTCAAAGAAGGTTTTGAACATGGATTTATCTCTGAAGATGCTGTTATCTTCCAGATTGATGATCTTGAGAAAAAAGCAAAAGTTCTCGAGAGATTTCTCGAAATTTCAGATAAACTCAACATCAAGATAGAAACCATTGAAGAAATGCTTGAAAGAGAAAGACTCAGACTCCAAGAAGAATCAAAACAAAGACTTGGTAAGATCAAACTCTACGACAGCGGACATGTAGTTAATGACAAACAATATCAAGATTATATCAAATTATACTTCAACGAACTCAGTAAACTCCCTCTCCTTACTTTTGATGAAGAAAAGGAACTTTGTGTAAGAGTAAAAAGAGGTGATGAAAATGCTAAAAAGAAGCTTATTGAATCAAACTTGAGACTGGTAGTAAGTATCGCTAAAAGATATATCAGTTCTAAACTCTCATTCATGGATCTTATCCAAGAAGGAAATGTAGGACTTATTAAAGCTATTGAAAAATTTGATCCAGATAAAGACTTCAAATTCTCTACATACGCCCATCGATGGATAAAACAATCGCTTATCAAAGCCATTGCTGATCTTGGTAAAAACGTAAGAATCCCAGTTCACCTCCTTGATGAAATCTCTACTTACAACAAAGCTTATCAAGAAATCTTCCAAAAGACAGGTAAAGAACCTACTTCTCGTGAAATCGCTCTCGAGATGAATTTCCCACTCAAGAAGGTGAAAAAGCTTGAAGAAATCATCTATGGCAATACTTCACTCGATATGGATCTTGGAGATGACCACAAGTCTACTCTTGGAGATCTTGTAGAAGATGTAAATACGATGAGACCTGATCAAGTAGTAGAAAAAGAAATGATTAGAGATAATCTGGAAAAGATCTTGGATATGCTCGATTCTAGAGAATCAAAAATTATCAAGATGAGATATGGTATCGATGGACCAAAATATACACTTGAACAAGTAGGAGCCGAATTTGATGTTACTCGTGAAAGAGTAAGACAGATCGAACAAAAGGTAATCCAAAAACTTCAAGAACATATCGGTCTTCAAAGATTACTCGGTATTGAAGATGAAGTTGCTAAACTTGGAGAAAACAAAACATATAAACATGCTGCCTAATAATTTAAAATGCTTTCAACAGTTACATCCAATTGAAGAAAAAACCTAGACAATGTTCTAGGTTTTTTAGTATTCAAATTCAGTTGGAAATTAGTCTATTTTAGCGTCTCTATAATATTCATTGTAATAACTTTTACATTTCTTGAGAATCAATTCTACCTTACTTTGATCACTCAGTTCTCTTTTGTTGAGCTCCAATTTTACTGAGAACAAGCTTTGATATTCAAATTGTTTCAACTTTTTCAGAATATTTGGAAGTTTCAATTCTCCATCACCAAGCGGTAAATGAGATTGCCCAGTCTTACTTTTATCACTAAGATACACAACTGATAAGTAAGGAATAAAGTTTGGTATTTTACGAATAAATTCAGTTTCTAACACTGCATCATCCACATTTACCAAATCAAACCCTAGATAACAATGGTATTTTTTGATGATATCTACGATATTGCTAAAACGAAATTTTGGAATAGGTAAGATAAACAAGTTTTGTCTTGGTGGATTAATAATGCTAAATTTGAGTTTAGGATTTTGATTGCGGTAACCAGCAAGATTGTTGGAAAGGAAACTATACGATTTAATATTGAAAATACTCGGGCTATTTATTGAAATAGTATCACAATCACATCTACGTGCCATTTCCAAAGCGATATTCATCTCTCTTGGATTTGTATTTGCACTCAATTGAATACATCTTACAGGCAGATCATAGTTTGTTTGTAATTTATGAACATAATCCACGTTCCAGCTATCAAAGTTCTTCCACAAAGCTAAGTCAATACCATCATACCCCGTATCTTTTGCAATTTGAAAAATCAGATCAAGCCCATAACCGGAAAGAGTATCCGTAGATAAGATTATTTTAGTTTTACTAGTAGCCATAAGAAATAAGAATATAAGCTGAATAGATGCGAGAACACTGCATTATTATACCTTAATTATACTTAAACACTCTCAGTCTGTCAAATATTTACTAAAATTGATTTACTTATGTATAAGCTGATTTGGGAAGAAATTGTAGGATTATAATTTAAATATTCAGATTCAGATTATTTATCTATTATACAAGATGTAAGTATACTCAAGCGTATTTGATGACCTCTTTTACGAGCACTTCTTCACCTGAATCCAATATAATGATTCCAAAATCTGAGACTTGTCCACCTCCAGTAGCATAAAAAGGAGTCGTATCAAAAATAAGTACTCTTTGTCCTTGATCTGTCTCAAAATCTTTGAGTAACTGAGAATCTTTGCTCTCAAACTGTTGATAACCGATAAATTTTGTTTCCGCAATTCATGCAATGTATTTTGACCATTCTGTATTTTTCACGAATGTAGTGGCACTTCTTGAACGAATTTTAGCATTTTCTACTTCTTCATCAAAAGCGTTTTTATCGACAGGTAAGTCATGGGAAACCAAGACATCTTTTATAACGTCCCACGGCAATCAGAATGAATCAAATAATTTGAAGGATTCTGCTCCGCTTATTGGTCATTTTTTGATAAGCTTTTCCAGCTCATTAAGTCCGTTTGAAATAGTTTGTTGGAATTGTTGGCATTCTTTTGCGAGTGTATCTACCACAAAATCAGCTTTTCCAGCCATTCCTTCATAACTTGGAGCAAAATCATCAATCACTCCTGTTACAAATTGATTGAATAATTGAGCTAATTTAGTCGTGTCTAAATTGGAAAGTTTAGTAAGATTGAAATACCCTCTTCTAATCAATCTGCGTAACACATAACCTCTTCCTTCATTGCTTGGCACTACTCCATCACAAATCAAGAAAGTTGCAGATCTCAGATGATCGAGTAAAATTCTGTAAGATTGAAGATGATCTAAGTAATGAGTATCCGTAAATCCTTCTATAGTTTCTATTCCATATGCGAAAATATCCGTTTCAAAAATAGTTTCCGTGCCTTGTAATACCATAACCAATCTTTCAAATCACATTCCTGTGTCTACATTTTTTTGACCAGCTTGAATTTCTCCAGAACCATCTTGATAATACGCCATCATTACATTATTCCAAATCTCTGTATATCTATCATTTACTCACATATTTCGATCATCTGGTCAAAATTTATCCCCTCTATCAAAATGGAATTCCACACATGGTCCACAGGGTCATACAGGCCCTGGCGTCCAAAAATTATCAGATTCTCCATGCTCATCAAATGCCATTTCTTTGATACGTGTAATTCCTAGTGATTTAAGTTTTTCCAGACTTTCATTGTCTTTTGGAATGCCTCTTGCTGTGTCTCCAGCAAAAATAGTAGCACCCAATTTTTCTTTATCTATTCCTAGAATGTTGACCAAAAATTCAACACTTCGCGCGATTGCGTCATCTTTAAAATAATCTCCCAATGATCGGTTTCCCATCATTTCAAACATACTCAAGTGTCTTTCGTCTCCAATATCATCAATATCATTGGTACGAATGCATTTTTGGATATTAAATAATCTGGATCCTAGTGGATGGGGCTTTCCAACCAAAAAAGGTACAAACTGTTGCATACCTGCAACCGTAAAAAGAACTGACTTATTTTCACTGTCGGCGATCAAGGAGACAGGTTTAGCATATTTATGCCCTCTTGCGTGTCGAAATTCATGTCGCTTTTCGCGAACTTCTTTATTGGTCAACATTTTGCTAGAAATTTAAATGAAATAGTAATCGTAGATTAATAGCCTTTTTGACAAGATTTTCAATTGAAACCAAGTTATTTTATACATAAATATTTCATTTGACAATAGCAACTCAAGTTTTGTGTCTGACATTTTATTGCAAAATCAATCAAATAACTTATACCATCGTATATTAACCAACAGTATTTATTTAATTTTTTGATTAACAAAACAATGAGATTTCCAATTATTAAGAATGCAAAAATATGGGTAACATTAGGATTGGTGTGGATGATACTATGTGGATTCATGTTTTTCTCTAACCTCAAATTGTCTAAACAATTTACAGGAGGAATTGAACTCAAGGTTGCCACTACACAGACAGCTGAACAAGTTCAAGACGAAATAGAAAAAAAATTGAATGATGATAATCTGAATATCACTACAAAAACTGAAGGTGACCACACCAACGTTTTGATCCAACAACAAGTGGCAAACGAAGAAAAACTTATTGAATACGGTAAAGAGGTACAAACTACCTATCAAGGTAAGATAAAAGAGTTTGCGATTGTAGGTCCAAGTATCGGAAAACAAATTAGTAGTACCGCAGTACAAGCCATCATCCGAGGTCTCATTCTTATGGCTATCTTTATTGTATTTGAGTTTTCAAAAATAAGAAAGTTCATCCAACCATGGGTTCTTGCACTTATTACTATTGTTACAATGAGTTTTGATATCCTGAGTCCTATGGGAATTTATGGTCTTAAGATGTTTTTTGATGCAACTACTCAGGTAGATGTTATCTTTGTCATTGCACTACTCACGACTATGGGATATAGTATTACTGATACTATTGTAATTTTTGATCGTGTGAGAGAGCATTTAGAAACAGATAAAAACAAGAAATTGGATGTAGTATTTGAAGATAGTTTGTGGGAAACGATGGCAAGATCATTAATGACTTCTTGAGCAACATTATTGGTAGTACTTGCAATGTACTTTATAGGTGTTGGAGATCTCAAAAACTTCGCATTTGTTATGATTTTCTGAATTATATCAGGTTCATTTTCTAGCATCTTTCTTGCTGCTCCAATAGCTTATCTGATTATTAAAAATACTAAAAAACAATAAAAATAATGGCTTCATAACCGGTCAGTTTTTACTATTAAAAATACAAGACATGAAATATGTATATCTTTTTATAGGAAGTATTTGTGCTATAGTTATTCTTATAATCTTTTTCCAGTCATTGATTTGGGCTCAGACTCCAGTTCCGTTCTTATCAAAAAGCAGAGGAATAGACTTAAGTACATTCGTAGTAGTATCATCAATTATCTCTGCCCTATGCGGAATATGTTTCACGCTTGGGATTAGAGGATTATTTAGTAATTATTCAGACCAAAATGACGGATTTAATTTATAATATCAGCAAGGAAGCAGCATCTCAACTTTTAGGTGTAAGTACAAGAACAATAGACAGATATTTGGCTAGTGATAAATTAAGTAGCAGAAAAAGTTGAAATAAAGTAATGTTAGCACAAGAAGAAGTTCTTTTGTTAAAAAAAGAATGAGACGATATTGAATTTAATACGGTAGATATTATAAGCTGAGGCGATTATCAATCATCATATGGACCAGGTTCAAACAACACATCTTTATCTTTGGGTGCTGAACAATTTGATAAAATGATGGATGACAAATTCAATAAGTTTGCTACAATGTTGGAAAATAAAGATAATCTATTGGAAGAAAAAAATTCTCTTATTTTCGGATTACAAAAAAAATTGGGAGAAATGGAAAGCAAACTTCAAAGTATGATCGCACTTCCAGATCATCACAACGAAAAAGAACAATTACTAACTCAAAAGAAAGAATTACAGAATAGACTTGATAATATGAATTGATCATTGAAAAAGGAGGAGATAAAAAATAATGTTTTCATAGGTTTATTGGTAATAGTGTGAATAGGGCTTATATTCTGGATGTTCTGGGATCCAAAATGAACTAGCAAATTAGACGAAGTTTCTCTTGATGACACGGCCAATACAAATATAATTGAACCGTCTCTAGACACTAATAACACTATATTACCGAGCAGCAGCAGTGACGTAGAAGAAATAAATTAACGGTTCAAATAACCGACATATGAGACTATTTTTATCTTTGTAATCTATAATTTTATGAACAACGTTAACGTTCTAGATCGTATACAGATTATTTGGGATATCAAAAATATCGATGAACCCACAAAAAGCAGTATTGTAGAATATGTTGAGCATGGATTCTGAAAAATTGATAGTTATTTAAAAACGGTATTGAGCAAGACAGATGAGTCTATTATTTTAAAAGTTTATCTAGAAAAAAAAGGTACGGATGACTACATCGGGAGTTTCAATTTTAAGTTCCCAGGTATATTGGATGATTTTACAGTTGATATAGACGAAGATACACCAGAAAAATGAATTATACAGGTGATCACAGCATTATTTGATAAGGGGAAAAACGTGCTTCAGAAAAAAGTTGAAAAACTACATGACAACCCCCACAATAAAGCTTAAAGAAGAACAACTAAAGTTAAATATGTTTGCAAACACTAATTCAATAAATATTCTTTTCAAAAGAATTTGAGCTTGTTATATAAAAAATAATCAATATTCAGAATATTAAAAATTATTATTTATCTTATTTTATTATACTCACTATGGAAAAAGAAAAAACTCACGCTTCTCATACAGAGCATCAAGATGCAAATACTAAAGTAGATCATACAATGCACAATGTTAAAGAAAAAATGGAAGAAGGAAGAGAAAAAGTAGAAGAAACTAAAGAAAAATTCAAAAATTTTGGAAATAAACATCCTTTTCCATTCTTGGGGCAATTAGAGTCTTTTGGAGTAGAATACCTCGTTACAAAAGCTCCTTTCCAATTACCAGTTGGTTTAAAGGATTTTATGGTGAAGATAGCTCCATATTTAGTTATCGTCATGATCATTTTATTGGTGCCACTAGTATTAGCTTTAATCGGCTTAGGTGGATATTTTGGTGGTTGGGGATCAATGAATTATTATTATGCAGGTAGAACTATGTTTTATGTTACGAGCATCATAAGCGCAATTGTTCTTATCATCGAAGCACTCGCTATCACTGGTCTGTTTGCCAGAAGAAAACAAGGATGGAATCTATTATTTTATGCTCAATTAATTTCAGTAGTAAGTACTATCATTTCTGGAGACATCGTCTCTGCAATACTTTCACTCGTGATTGGTATGTATATGTTATTCCAAATTAGATCATACTATACTAAATAATTTTTACTTATAATCAGAATTTTCAAATATGTTAATAGTAGCATGAATAGTACTTTTTATGGTTCTTGTAATCATACATGAATTAGGTCATTTTTGGGCTGCTAAAAAATCTGGAGTACAGGTTCTGGAATTTGGTATCGGTATACCTCCCAAGTTGTTTACGCTTTATAAAGACAAAAGCGGAACTGAATACACAATAAATCTTATCCCACTCGGTGGTTTTGTGAGACTTAAGGGTGAAGATCCCAAAGATGAAGGAACTTTTAATGCTCCTGATAGTTTTATCATGGCTCCATTCTGGAGAAAGGTAATCATCTTGTGTGGAGGTGTTATTATGAATTTCTTGGCTGCCTATCTCTTGTTTGCTTTCGGATTCTTTCATGGAAGTAAACCTATCAGTATCTTACCATCAAATGCGACAGTAGAACAATTTCAAACTAAATATATTACTACCTTTGATCAGCTTATTGCAAATAATCAAATAAGCGGAGAATTATCTGAGCAAACGGTAAAAATTCAGGAAGTTCTTCCTGATAGTCTCGCTTCAAAAGCTGGCATCAAATCTGGTGATGAATTGATTTCTATCAAAGACGAAAAAACAAACACTATAATCATCAATAGACAACTTAAAGCTCTTGTCTGACAGACTTTCACAGTTCAATACCAATCAACTGGGTCAAGTTTAGTACAAAGTCAGACAATAACTTGTCCAGAAGATAATTGCATGTTATGAATAGTAATGGATAGTGCTAATAATATTCAAGTAAAACCTTACAAATATGGTCTTGGTGATTCGTTGAAGTTTGCTTGGCAAGAACTTATAGGTCAATCAAGACTTAGCCTCAATACTCTGGGTAAATTATTCTGATCATTACTCAGTTTTAATGGAGAAAAGATTAAAGCACAAACAAATAATCTGACTGGACCAGCGTGAGCTGTGAAAATTGGTGAACTTATCTATGAGTCTGGTGGTCGAATGCAATTTCTCATTTTTGGAGCAATGATATCGCTTTCGTTAGCTATATTCAATGTACTCCCAATACCAGCACTCGATGGAGGAAGACTACTTGGAGTTATTATTCAGAAAATATTTAGACTCAAGGGTGAGAGGTACTTCGCCATTGAAAACATCATCAACATCATCTTCTTTGTTCTCATGATGGGCGCGGGAGTATTGATTTTGTTCAAAGATTTGAGCAAAATACGAGGATTATTCTAATATAATTTAAATCACTTATTCTTATTTTCTTATGTCAAAGATTGATATTCCTATGGATATTTATGAATCTACTAAAGAGTTAGTGATTATCATTCCTCTTGCTTGAGTAGATAAATCTTCACTCAACATCGCTATGGATGATTATAAGCTTATTCTCAAATGAGAAAGAAATATTCCAAAACTAAAAGATGACCTTCTCTCAGTTAAAGGAGATTGTTATTGGGGAGAATTTACTCAAAGCATTGATCTTCCTGCAGGAATCTATCTTGATAGAATTCATAGTAAGATAACTCAGGATAATATTCTGATGATTATCGTACCAAAAATTATCACTCCTGATAGAGTTGCTATCGAAATCGAAGATTAAATAAACATTTCAATATTAAAAAATATATATTCAAAAAAACTCCCAATCTTGGGAGTTTTTTTATTTTAGTGGTGAATAATGAAATTTAATTAATCTGATCTCTTATTACTCTTCTTCCAAAACCAAGAAGTAATAAATATTACAATAAATGCCACCAAACATAAGAATGGTATAGTAACAAATCCACCATAAATAATATCTGCAGCAGAGCAACTAATTCCATCTGTCCCACAAATAGTTGTTGTAATAACATTCGCGCGTGTCATCATCTGAATATAATATTGGTATGCTTCAAGTACCATTCCAATTCCTGAAAGTGTGATAACATAGTCTACTACTTTCTTATCGTTATTGAGGAAACTAATAGCAATCAATAATAAGATAGGATACATCAATATTCTTGCAAACCAACACATTTCACAAGGGCTAAATCCTAGGTAAATATTGAACAAATCTCCTGATTGAAAGTTTGCTACAGGGTCTCCAAACCATCCCAAATACAATGATCCGAGCGTTGCTATCCGTGATTGTAGTAGTATAATTATTTTATAGTTCGTATTCTTCTTCATGTCAGTCATAGTTTTCATTACGAGTAAATAGTTTTGTTAGTTGATCGATATAGGTATTTACTTGATTCATTTGAAAGTGGAGATATTTCATATTATCTGCGAGTAATTCTTTCTTTTTCCTAAGTAACTCTGCCCAATGTGCTTTATTGCAATTACCTGATAAACCCTCTTGTAAACTTTGGTGTGCTATAGCATATTTTGATAATTTATAGTTATCAAGATAATAATTTATATCCTCACCACTTTTTTCACGAGTTTCCAAAAGTTCATTCATTACTTTCAATCTGTTGGTCGGACTTACATTCTGCATATCTAAATCAATAAAAAAAAGAGAGGCTTTCTCAAGCTCTCTTTTATATTTGTATAGTGGAAATCAAGATTTTTAAAAATTTTTTATTATTCTATAGTTCATTCGCTATCGCGTCAATTTCACTTACTTCCTCTTCAACTGAAGACTTAGCAACTTCGAGATCAATTTCTTTTTTACCAGATCTTACATCTTCGATTGCAATTTTGATCTTTGCTTTGAGTTCTTCAAAGGTCTTAGGAGTTGCAGTAAGATATGCACATGTTCTTTCTTTACCTTGGAATTTTTGACCATCAAGAGCATAGAAAGCACCATTTTTTTCTACAAGCTGAAGTATAACCGCCGTATCCAATACGTCTGCTATCATATCCACTCACTCATTGAATATAAAAGGTACTTGCGTAGCTTTAAACGGAGGGAATATTTTATTTTTTACAATTTTAATCTTTGCATAATACCCAATCTGTTCTTTATTTGATTCAATTTTATCTCCTTTTCTGATTTCAAGTCTTTGAGAAGCGTAAAATTTTAAGGCATTTCCTCCAGTCGTAACTTCAGGATTACCAAACATTACTCCAATTTTCATACGTAACTGATTGATGAATACTACCGTAGTTCCTGTCTTACTCAAGATAGGTGTCAATTTTCTAAGTCCTTGAGACATCATACGTGCTTGAAGACCCATATGACTTGCTCCCATTTCACCTTCTACTTCAGCTTTAGGTACCAAAGCAGCTACACTATCTATTACAATAAGATTTATTTCTCCAGTTTTTGCTAATTCTTCTACAATACTCAATGCTTGCTCTCCATAATCAGGTTGAGACAAGATAAGATTATCAACATCTACTCATAGTTTTCTTGCATACTGTGGATCGAAAGCGTGTTCTGCATCAATAAATGCGCACACTCACCCTTCTGATTGAATGGCAGCCATAGCCAAAAGACAGATTGTAGTCTTACCAGATGATTCTGGGCCATAGATTTCTACTGCTCTTCCTTCTGGGTATCCTCCTCACAATATAAGATCCAAAGAATATGCTCCTGAATGACGAGTAATTACATTTTTTGTTATTCCTTCTCACATTACCATTACAGATTCATCACCGAATTGTTTTTTGATTGCCTTGAGAGCTTCTGAAATTTTAGGATTTACGTTTTTAGACATTGAATAGTAATAATAGATTAAAACACAGTGGATTTGTAAACAATCCATTTTGAAATACAAGAGTAGTGCATCTGTACCACTTGACAAAAGTGTCAAATTACTCTTGTAATATCTTTGAAGTCCAGTAGATAAGCACGTATCAATGATGTAATGATTACGAATAAGAAAAAAACTGAAATATATAAGAGAAGATTTTATAATTTCTCCTAGTAATTCAGATTATAATAATTACTATAAGTCCAATTCTGTCAATAGTTCTCATTTGAGTTCAATGTTGTCAAATTGTGTAACAGTATCGAAAGAAGCCTTCAAAATAATCTGTTTTGCGAGGATGATCATCACCATATTTTCATACAATTTTCCAACCTTTAACACATCAAGCTTTAGCGATCTAAAGCATACCAACCATTGATAGAATACTTTTAGTGACAAAAGAAATCAGCGGTTTTTTTGTGCTCCGTAATAACTAATGGAGTTTCTTATCTTGTTTTCTTTGCATTATTTTTTTTAATTTTACAATTTTTTCCACATGTTATTTAGTGAAATGAACCTTAAGCCATCGTTATTATCAGCGATCCAAAAAATTTGATATGAAACAGCAACGCCTATCCAAGAAGAAACAATCACAAACTTCATCTCTGGACAACACATCGTAGGTCAATCTCAAACAGGAACAGGTAAAACTGCAGCCTTTGTTATTCCTCTTCTCAATGCAATTGATCCAAGTAAGAAGACAGTACAGGCACTCGTACTCTGTCCTACAAGAGAGTTGGCAGTACAGACTGAAGAAGAATTTTACAAGATGAGTCGAGGAACAATCGGTCTCAAGACTTGTGTAGCCTATGGAGGTTCCAATATCTTCAGACAAAAAGAAAAAATTCAACAAGGAGCTCAAGTAGTTATCGCTACTCCAGGTAGAGCAATTGACATGATCCAAAGAGGTTTTCTCAAACTTCACAATGTAGCCTATCTTGTTCTAGATGAAGCAGATAGAATGTTGGATATGGGATTTAGTGAAGATGTTGAGTTTATCTGGGAACAGTGTACGAACATGAAACAACTTATGTCATTTAGTGCTACAGTAACTAATGAATTGAAAGGTATGTTGGATAGATATATATGATCTGAATATCATCATATCGTTATTGCTAAAGAAGCTGTATCTGAAAATATTAACCACATGTTTATCAAGATTCCTTGGGATCAAAAAGGAGAAGTGCTCAGTACTTACCTAGAAGAACATAAAGATCAAAAAGTTCTTATCTTTACACAAACTAAGCTTGGTACAGACGATCTTGTAGATCAACTCAGCGATCTTGGTCACAAGGTATTCGCCATCCATGGTGATATCAGACAAAGAGATAGAAACAATACCATCAGAGCCTTCAAGGAAGATAAAGCTAAAATCCTCGTGGCAACTGATGTAGCAAGTCGTGGGCTCAATCTCAACAATATTGATCTGGTTATCAATCGAGATGTTCCTCAAGATCCAGAATCTTATGTTCATAGAATTGGGCGTACGGGAAGAGCTGGAGCTGAAGGTAAAGCTATCACTCTTA
>ERZ724520.88-NODE-88-length-46193-cov-5.622155_pt1 | contig 46193 bp, 43 predicted proteins | sample MGYA00376053_ERZ724520 | MGnify/ENA primary metagenome ERZ724520 (study PRJEB28724, sample SAMN07190886) | activated sludge metagenome | isolation source: activated sludge of sewage treatment plant in Hong Hong | place: USA: Christiansburg, Virginia | collected...
AATTCTGTGCTTTGTTTAACGCAGAGTCCTCTGCGAGAGACTCTGCTCGGAAAGCAAAATTAACAATTAACAATTAACAATTAACGATTAACGATTAACGAATTGAGATTTACGATTTACGATGTACGATTTACGATGTATAATTAACAATTAACAATTAACAATTAACGATTAACAATTAACAATTAACGATGTACGATTAACAATTAACAATTATAAAAATAGAGAAATAGAATCTTAACTCACCAATGTGCCTATTTTTTCGCCTTGTAAAATGCGTAAGATATTTCCACGTTCTTTAATATTGAATACAATGATGGGCATTTGGTTTTCTTTGCACAAGGCAAAAGCCGTTTGATCCATGATGCGCAAGTTTTGCTGTAAAACTTCGTTGAAAGAAATAGTGTCATATTTTGTAGCAGCTGCATCTTTCTTTGGGTCGGCAGTATAAATACCATCTACACTTGTTCCTTTCAAAATAACATCGGCTTCTAATTCATTGGCACGCAAAGCTGCGGCGGTGTCGGTAGTAAAATAAGGGTTTCCTGTTCCGGCAGCCATAATGATGCATCTTCCTTTTTCCAAATGGCGCACGGCTCTTCTGCGAATATATGGCTCACAAACTTGTGAGATAGACAGTGCTGATAGCAATCGGGTATAAACACCTTTTGATTCAATGGCACCTTGTAAAGCCATGCCATTGATAAGGGTTGCCAGCATACCCATGTAATCGCCTTGAGCACGCTCTATGCCGATATTGCCGGCTTGCAATCCTCTAAATATATTGCCACCACCGATTACTACGCCTACTTGATAGCCGGCTTTGATAACTTCTACAATTTCATCAGCAAACAGCGCAAGGGTATCTGCTTTTATTCCAAATTGTTGGTCGCCCATTAATGCTTCTCCACTGAGTTTTAAGAGTACGCGCTTGATTGGTTTATTCATGATTTATTTTTTACTTAAAAGTTGATTTATTTTTTCGACATCGTTTAGCAGTAATATTTTTTCCTTTTCACAAACTTCGATAAAATCTTTATCGTATGATGCAATGCAAGAAATATTTTTAATTATACACGTTGCTAAGATAAGTGCGTCATTGGGTAATAAATTATATTTTTCCATAAGATTTACAGAAATTTCAACGAATGAAGGTTCTGTTGTATTAACAAAAGAAAATTGACTAAGAAATGTAGTCGGGTTTGTTTCTCTAAGAAGGTTTGGAATTATCTTAGCTTCTTTACAACTTAAGGGGGAACGATTGGATTTATATGCAATAAGATAAAATATAAATTCACTCATTACGATTGAATTGATATGCAATACAATTTCTTTATTATTGATTAAACTCTCAAATATTTCTATCTTGGATTGTTTGATATATTCTATTAATATAGAACTATCTAAAAATATATTATTGTTTATACCACTCTTCTTCATCCGGTTGATAAGTGCTGTCTTTTACAATTCCCTTGAACTGCTGAAGTATATCAATTTTATTTTTTTTCTGTATTTTAGATTTTTCTGCCTTTTCCAAAGTCAAAATAAATTCAGTAGCATCCTTCAGGTTTTCAGGAAGTGTAATGACTATTTTGCCATTTTTAGGTTTTACTTTTTCTTTTAAAGCAATCATGATGCTACTAAATTAATCAAATCTATTTAAAAATAGACAAAAAAAAGAGAACCGAAGTTCTCTTTAATGAATTTATGATAAGGTTACTCGCTTGAACGAAAGTACCGTTAAATCTTTATCTACCGATTTCAAATATTGCTCTACGGTTTTGCTTCCGTCTTTCACAAATGCTTGTGGTAATAAAGTATTTTCTTTCAACATCGTATTTACTGCGCCTTCTGCAATTTTATCTAAGATGTTTTCAGGTTTTCCTGCTGCAATTGCTTTTTCACGAGCGATAGCTCTTTCTCTGTCTTTGGTTTCATCAGAAACGCCAGATGCATCTACTGCTACCGGATTCATAGCGGCAATTTGCATAGCAACATCTTTACCCGCTATGGTGATAGCCTCGTTCAATGCTTTGCTTAATTGTACTAAAACACCCATTCTGTAGCCCATGTGAATGTAAGATACTACTCCTTCACCTTCCATTACTTCGTATTTTTTTACTTCGATTTTCTCACCGATTTTTGCAACAGTATCCAACAATTTATCTTTTACAGAAACGCCGTCTAAGGTAGCATTTTGTAATTCTTCCTGTGTTTTAATTCTGCCGTTCAATGCTACTTCTGCAATTGATTTTGCCAAGTTGATGAAGTCTTCATTTTTTGATACGAAATCTGTTTCTGCACTTAAATTTACAGCACAACCAAATTTTCCGTCTGGGCTTGTTACAGCCACCACTACTCCTTCATTTGCTTCTCTATCAGAGCGGTTCGCTGCAATTTTCGCTCCTTTTTTTCTTAAATAGTCGATAGCGGCTTCAAAATCGCCATTGCTTTCTATTAAAGCTTTTTTGCAATCCATGATACCTGCACCGGTTTCTTGTCTTAATTTATTTACTTCTGCTGCTGTTACTGTTACAGTTGACATATTTTTAATTTGAAATTATTTGTTAATAGTTAATGGTCAATAATTATCGTATTGTATTAATACCAAATAACTATTAACCATTGACTTTTTTACTAAAATTATTCGGCAGTTTCCGCGGTTGCTTGCGCTTGCGCTTCTGGTTCTGCTTTTGCGTCTGCTTCTTCTTTGTCTTTTTTGCGTTCTGCTAAACCTTCTTTGATAGCTTCCACCAAATAATTAGTAATTAGCTGTATAGATTTGGTAGCATCGTCGTTTGCAGGAATTGCAAAATCAACTTTTGTTGGGTCGCTGTTAGTATCTACTACACCAATGGTTTTGATACCTAAATTTTTTGCTTCAGCTAATGCGATATGTTCGTGAGAAATATCTACTAAAAATAAAGCTGCAGGAATACGAGGTAAGTTTTCGATACCACCTAATACTTTATCTAATTTTTGTTGTTGACGACCCAACATCAATCTTTCTTTCTTAGTGATATTATTCAAAGCGCCATCTCCCAACATTTTTTCGATGTTTTGTTTTTTCTTGATAGACTTACGAATAGTCACAAAGTTTGTCAACATACCACCTAACCAACGTTCTGTTACAAAGGGCATGTTTACTTGTTTGGCTGCTTCCTGAACAATATCTTTTGCTTGTTTTTTAGTAGCTACAAATAAGATTTTGCGACCAGATTTAGAAATAGAGCGAAATACTGCTGCTGCTTCTTCTAGTTTTTCCTGTGTTTTATTTAGGTCTATGATGTGAATACCTTTGCGCTCCATAAAGATATATGGTAACATTTTAGGATTCCATTTTTTCTTTAAGTGACCGAAGTGTACTCCGGCATCCAACATTTCTTGCTGAGATATTTTAGAAATTGCCATGTTATAGTTATAAATTTTTGAAAATTAACGTTTACTGAATTGGAAGCTCTTACGTGCTTTTTTCTTACCGAATTTCTTACGCTCTACCATTCTGGAATCACGAGTCATTAAGTTTTCTGCTTTTAAAGCAGGTTTTACTGTTTCATCATTTTTCACCAATGCACGGGCAATACCTAAAGAGATTGCTTCTGCTTGTCCTTTAATACCACCGCCTTTTACATTCACGCTGATATCAAATTTACCGATAGAATCTGTAACGTTTAATGGCTTGATTGCTCTATCCACCAATTGTTTTAAAGAAATATATTCATTGATGTCTTTACCGTTTACAATAAATGCACCTTTGCCGCTTTTTAAGTAAACGCGAGCTACCGCAGTTTTACGACGACCTAATCCGTTGATTGCTTCTTTTGCCATTATTTTATTTTATTAAATTTTAAAACTTCCGGTTTTTGTGCAGTATGTGTATGTTCAGCACCTGCAAATACGTGTAATTTTTTGAACATTGCTCTGCCCAATCGAGTACGAGGTAACATGTGGCTAATAGCGTTTTCTAATACAAACTCAGGTTTTTTAGCCAATGCTATTTCTGCCGTCATAAAACGTTGACCACCCGGATATCCTGTGTGGCGGATATAAACTTTATCTGTTGCTTTTTTTCCAGATAACGCTACTTTCTCTGCATTAATAATCACTACATGGTCTCCAGTGTCGATATTTGGAGTGTAAGACGGCTTATTTTTACCTTGTAAGATTTTAGCAATCTCTGAGGAGATGCGACCAAGTGTTTGATCTTCAGCATCTACTAAATACCATTTACGCACGGTTTCTTTCGGCGTTACGGTTTTGGTTTTGTACGATAATGTATTCACTTTATTGAATTTTTTCTTGTTTTCCTGAAAATGGAGTGCAAAGATACTTTTTAGCAAGTGATAAAACAAGAAATTATCCAAATATTTTATATTGATTTAATATAAATCACTGAAAATGAGGTGAACTATGGCGCAAAAAATATATTGCACTATCAGATTTTCCAATGAATAGTCCGTCTTGCAAACGTGAAAATTGAATTAATATCCAATTTAGATTATTATATTAAACAAAATTAACATCCAATCAATCATTTATATACATTTTCTAATTCTAACATTATCAAATAAAACTGTATCTTTGCGCCTCTCTGTTTTTTAAGAAATCAGTATATCTTGTTTTATTTATCAGCCTCTTAGCCTCTTGTACTCGGCAATACGATAAAGTATTTAAGAGCAATGATATAGAAGCTAAATTAAAGACAGCAAATGAGTTGTATGCTAAAAAGAAATACGACAAAGCAATTCCGCTGTACGAACAACTATTGACGGTGTTAAAAGGGCAAAAAAGTGTAGATGATATTTATTACAAGTATGCAGAATCTCATTATTTGAATGGAAGCTATGAATTAGGCGCTTTTTATTTAAGGAGTTTTTATAATACTTACCCAGCCAGCGAAAATGCAGAAAAAGCAGCTTTCGATGAAGCAATGTGCTATTTTAAACAATCTCCACGCTACTCATTAGAGCAAATTACTACCCAAAAGGCTATTGAAACATTTCAAAATTTTGTGGATAGATACCCCAAAAGCACGATGATGCAACAGGCGAATGATAAAATAGATGAATTAAGAGGGAAAATGCTTAAAAAAACGTATGAAAGTGCTTATCTTTACTATAAAATTGGGCAATATTATGCTGCATCTGTAGCATTGACTAATTTTTTGAAAGACTTTCCGGAATATGATAATGCCGAAAAAGTGGATTATTTAGTGGTTAAAGCTTTGAAAAAATATGCAGACGGTAGCTACCGTGGCAAACAAGAAGAACGCAGACAAGAAGAACAAAAAGCATTTGAAGCCTTTAAAATAAAATATCCTAAGAGCGCTTATATTCAAGAATTAGAAAAACACCATCATAAAAAAAAGAAAAAATAATAATATATGTCAACCGTAAAAAAAGAAGAAGCAAAAACAGCATCTGCTTACATTGAAACTAGAAACTTGGACGAATTAACCGCTAAAACAGGTAATTTATACAAATCTATCAATGTTATTTCTGCTCGTTCCAATCAAATGAACTCAAAACTTAAAGAAGAGTTGCACCGTAAATTAGAAGAATTTGCATCTGCTACTGATAACTTGGAAGAAGTTTTTGAGAACCGCGAACAAATAGAAATTTCTCGATACTATGAGAAATTACCTAAAACAACTATTACTTCTTTGCAGGAATTTATGAACGATGAAACTTATTTTGTCGATAAAGCAAAATAAATCCTATGAAAAATTTCTTTCATAGATAAGAAGGAATACCAAACTTAATATAAAACACGGGCAATGCTGAAAGATAAAAAAATATTAATCGCTGTTTGTGGAAGTATAGCTGCCTATAAGGCAGCTTTTTTAGTTCGACTGTTAGTGAAAGAAGGGGCACTTGTAAAAGTAATCCTAACGAAAGCTGCGGCAGAATTCATTTCGCCATTAACCATGGCTACCCTTTCTAAAAACGAATGTAATATTGATTATATTAATGAAAGCAAAACCAATTGGAACAATCATGTAGCATTGGCTTTATGGGCAGATATGATGGTGGTAGCTCCAGCATCAGCAGGTACTATTGCTAAGATGGCTCACGGATTGTGTGATAATTTATTGATGGCAGTTTATATGTCTGCTCGTTGCCCTATTTATATCGCTCCCGCAATGGATGAAGATATGTGGAAACATCCTTCTACCAAAAATAATATAAAATTACTTCAATCTTACGGCAATCAATTAATACCAGTGAATGCCGGTGAACTTGCCAGCGGATTAATCGGTGAAGGTAGAATGGCAGAGCCAGAAGAGATTGTGCAATTTCTCATCAATGAAAGGACATTTCAACAACAAACTTCTATTTTTTTTGGTAAAAAAATAATGATAACTGCTGGTCCTACCTATGAAGCCATTGATCCAGTTCGATTTATTGGCAATCACTCTTCCGGTAAAATGGGTGTAGTGCTGGCAGAAACACTTCATGCTTTAGGGGCAAAAGTGCATTTAGTATTAGGTCCTTCCAAATTACAAGTGTCCAAAGGTATTAAAACAAGCAACGTTTTTTCAGCAGATGATATGTATGCTGTTTGCAAAAAAGAATTTTCTAAAGTGGACATGGCTATATTTGCCGCAGCCGTTGCAGACTATACTCCCAAAACGGTTTCCAATCAAAAAATAAAAAAGAACGACGCTGAATTTTCCATCGTATTAAAAAAGAATGTGGACATCGCTTATGAATTTGGGAAAGTAAAAAAACCTAACCAACTGTCTATTGGCTTTGCTTTAGAAACCAATGATGAAATGAAGCACGCCAAAGGAAAATTATCCAAAAAGAATTTTGACATTGTGATATTAAACTCTTTAAATGACAAAGGCGCTGGATTTCAATTCAACACCAATAAAATTACCATTATCAATCGCAACAATAAAATCACTAAATTCGAGTTAAAAAGTAAGGAACAAGTAGCCTTAGATATTACACACGCTATCGAAGATCTATTAAAATGAAAAAAATAATTATTGCCAGCATTTTTAGTTTTATCTTTTGGAATAATCAAGCATTATTAGCGCAGGAATTGAATTGTACGATAGAAATAAATGCACCCAAAAATCAAAACGTAGATCCGCAAGTTTTTAAAAATATGGAAACTTCTTTCCGTGAATTTATGAATGGAAGAAAGTGGACAAACGACGTTTATAAAGATATAGAGCGTATCAAATGCAATATCGTTATTAATATTTCTGAAATACCGACAGAAGGTGAATATAGAACTACAGCAATTATTCAGTCGCAACGTCCAATTTACAACAGTAGTTTAAATACATTACTATTAAATATTCAAGACAAAACTTTTGATTTTGCTTTTTCTGATTTGCAAAATTTAGATTATAATGACAACGGATTTACTTCTCAAGTTACTTCTCTATTAGCATATTATGCCTACATCATTTTAGCTTATGATTATGAATCTTTTGGAAAAGAAGGAGGAACTCCTTATTTCCAAAAAGCTATGACGGTATGTAACAATGTGGCGCCCGGAGAAAAATCAAAATACAAAGGATGGAACCAATTTGATGGTGGCATCAGCTTTACAACAGGAACTATTAATCGGTATGTATTGGCGGACAATTGGCTGAATCCTCGCTACAAAGATTTTAGAACAGTATTTTTTACGTATCACTTGAATGCATTGGACAAAATGTATGCAGATGCGGCCCAAGCTCGAAGTGCTATCACTACTTCTATGGCTATGTTGCAAAGGGTGAATACCGATAATCCTGGATTATTGCCCTTGCGAAATTTCTTTATTTCAAAAAGCAATGAGCTGATTAATATCTATTCAAAAAGCGATATGACAGAACGCACCATCATTATACAACTGTTGTCTGCCTTAGACCCAGTAAATGCTGATAAATACAAGAACATAGGAAAGTAGAGGGTTTAAGTAGTAAGTATCAAGTAGTAAGTATTAAGAATTAAAAATTAAAAATTAAGAATTAGGAATTGGGTAGTAATTCATAATTCTCCTCTGTACGTAGTGCCACTTGCGAGAGACACGGTTATTTTTTTAAAAGAATATTTATTTGTTTAAAGCATCTAATAATACTACCGCTTGATTGAATTGAGTATCTTTTGCTGAATATAATAGTGTTAGATTTTTCTTGGCGGCAATGGATTTTAAATGGTTTAACTCCATCTTTTTCTCCTTTAATTCTTCTTTGTACTTTCGTTTAAATTCAGGAAATAATTCCGGTTGATGATTAAACCATTTTCGCAATTCTGTAGAAGGTGCAATATCTTTCATCCATTCATCCAGCGCTGCATTATCTTTGCTGATGCCTCTTGGCCAAATTCTATCTACTAAAACTCGGTAGCCATCTTCGGCTTCTGGTGTTTCATAAATACGTTTGATTTTCATAAAATCATTTTCCTAAATAAACGTATGGATGGAAGAATAGTTTATAATGTCAAAATGGAGCGTTGTCATTGCAATCTTGATATAAATCGGGAAAGCGAACTCAGTAATTACAGGCTTACTGCAAATATTTGGCAGATTGCTTCGCTATGTTCTTGATGGCAATTAATTTTAAAGAATAGATTCTTGTTCTACTACTTCTATGATGGTTCCATCTAAATCTTTTGTGAGGAGCAATTGACAAGAAAGTCGGACATTTTCCTCTGTGCAACCAATTTTAGAAAGGGTGACAGGTTCGTTTCTGTCTTTGATTAATGATTCACCTTGTAAGCCATCGATTCGAACGAGGCAAGTGGCGCATCTGCCTTGTCCGCCACATACGCCAAAATCTTCAAAATATAATTTATCAAAAAGTAAAATCATTAAATTTCTATATTCACCGGCATGCGTTTCTATGGTATATGAAATGCCATTTTCAATTACGGTAAATTTTATAGATTCTTTTTCCAATTTTTTAAAAATTAACAGAATAAAAAAAGGCTGCCTAAATAGAATCAGACAGCCTTCTTTTAAATCATTTACGACTTAGGTAATGTGGTGAAATTATTCTACGATAAATTTACCGTGCATTGTTCCAGAGTGACCAGGGAAAGAACATAAGAAATCGTATGTTCCTTTTGCTGGAGCTGGGAATTCAACGGTATCAGATTCGCCACCACCAATAGTTTTTGTATGAGCGATCACATCTTTAGCCAAAGCCTTAGGGAAATAATCGTCGTCTTTAGCATTGATAGCATCTTTTGCATAATTTTCTAAAGAAGCACCTGCTTGTAATAATACAAAGTTGTGACCCATTGCAACTTTAGGAGCTTGTCCTGTATGGTGTAAAGTCAATTTCACTGTTTGACCTTCTTTTACCTTAATTTCTGTGATGTCATATTTCATGTCATCGCCTGCATTAAGGGTAACTTCTGCTGTGTTGGCATCTGCAGCCGGAGCAGCTGGTTCTTCTGTTGCAGCTGGTTCTGTAGTTTCTGTGCTTTCAGCTGGTTTGTTGTTACAAGCTACAAACAATAATGCTGCACTTGCGAATACTAAAAATTTCTTTTTCATGTGAATTAATTTAATTGATTTAAAAATCTAATTGGTTTAAAATTTATACTGTTGCGAATTGCTCTTCTAATGCGATAGATTTTGGGAACAAGATATTATTTTCCAAATGAATGTGCAAATGTAAATCCTCTTCAAATTCTTTTAATAATGCAAATGTAACTCTGTAAGTATTACAAGCATCTTCGGGTGCAGAGTAGTCATTTGTTAAGGCAGAAATCTGTCTAAATCTATCTCCTTCGATGTCGTGTTCATGCATCATTGCGCTAATTGGATTTTGTACACTTCCAAAAGGTGCTTTGCTCGGTTCGGTATTGGTTAATTGTGCTTGTGCTAATTTTCTGATGGCGGGAAACAACATTAATTCTTCTTTCTTCATGTGAACAGTTAGTTCTCCGGCAGAATCTTTAAATAATTGTTCCACTTCTGCTAATTCAGGATGTCTGCCTCCATGTACTCGGTTGATTTTTTCCAAGTATGGAATAATTTCTTGAATTTTTGCTTCTACATACCGATGATGTTTTTTCTCGATATAGTCTGCTAATAAATCTAATGGCCAAGAATTATAGTCAATATTTGCAGCATTGTTTTGATGTGATATCCCTGATAATTCATTTATTACTTGCTCCGTAGATATATTTTGTTTTTCGCATGCTTCACCGATACTTCTGTTTCCATTACAACAAAAATCGATATTGTTTTTCTTAAAAATAGCAGCGACTCGGTAGTCTTGTGCTACTAAATCTCCAATGATAGTTTCTTTTGTAATACTCATGATAATTTTATTGATTCGATTAAATTTTTTCTGCTATTAAAACTATTGCATTCATGTGCTGACGATGTTTTTGAAATACTCTGTACATTTCTACTATTCGCTTTCTTGCCGGCGCATTTACTGCAATATTGTATCCTATTTTTAAAGAACGCAAGATTCCTTCATCCTCTAAGACGCGTTTAAAATCTAATAGATACATACCGTTGGTATAAACTTCTTTTATTTTAAATCCTTCTTGTTCTAATAAGGTTTTCCATTCTGTTTCGGTAAGTGGTCTTGCATTTACTTTGATAGAAAGTGCCAAATCTCTTTGTATTTCATTTTTCAAATCAGTATCTACTTCTACTAACCCTAATTCATGTATGGCGTAGAAGCCCCCTTTTTTTAATATTCTGTGTGCTTCTTTTATAATTTCTGATTTTCTGTGGTCTGCATGCATAGTCAACATTGCTTCTCCATATACTTTATCTTTTGAATTATTTTCTAAAGAAGTTTGTGCAGCATTTCCTAAAACAAATTTTATATTTTCACCTTTAAATTTTTCTCCTAACATTTTTACTACATCTTCATCCGCATCAACACCAACATAGGATTTTGGTTGTTGTGCAATGGTTAAAGATGCAGTAAAGCCCATTCCTGGAGCAAATTCAACTATATCATCTTGATGCGAAATATGCAATCCTGAAACTAATTTTTGCGTCAACTCTTTTCCACCCGGTCGTAAGACTCGTTTACCCATTTTAGCTAAAATCCAATGTCCTTGTGCTTTCGCAAAATCAGTCGTATCCATAACTAATACTTTATTTGATTTTTTTCTGTTTTTTATATAGTTCACATTTGCTCTATCTTTGAAAAACCTACTAAAATTATAACAAAGGTGTAGAGGAGTTGTTTTGATAATATTGTATTTTATATAAGAACATTTCTGCCATACGTTCTCCTTGCCATTTGGCACGTTCTGCTTTAACTCCAGAGAAATGTTTATCTACGGTTTCAAAAAATAATTTTAACCATCGGTTAAAATGTGCTGCATCCACAGGTAAATTTGCATGAGGAACAAATGGAGAGCCGTTATAGGTATGTTCTTCCAATAAAACTGTTTGCCAAAAGCGATACATTTTTTCTAAATGCTGTGGCCAATGGTCTTGAATTACATTATTGAAAATATCTTTTAACAAATCATCTTCTCTAATTTTTCCGTAAAATTCATTTACTAAAAATTTTACATCTTCTAATTGTTCTATGTCTTTTAAATGATTCATTACTTTAATAAAACATATTATTTTTTCCAATAATTATTGGCTTGTGCTATTGTTTGAAATTCTATCGCTACTACATTGGCCGATGCAATGAGTTGTGCGGTATCATTGGCATAATCACCCCGCATTTTTTTTCTTAATTCAGGATCTGTTTGAATGGCTGCAATGGATTTTCTTGCCATTTTTATAGCCAATTCTCTTCCTTCCTGTGGAGTGTTGGTGATTAAACTTTCTAACCAAATTTCTGTGCTTGCCATTGTAATTAATATTTCTTAAGTTATCTTTTTAAAACAGTTTTCCCTGATTTAAATCCTACTGCTAAATCATGTATAGAAGTGGACAGGAGCATCTCTTTCATTTCGTTTCTTACTTTTACAAATTTATAATGCATTGGGCAGGGTTCTTTATCGTTACATTCTTTAAGCCCTAATCCGCAACCGTTATAAATGGAATCGCCGTCAATAGCACGAACGATATCGCTCATGTTTATTTCATACATTTGTTTGGAATCTATATAAAAACCACCCAGTGGACCAGTATGAGAATTGACAATATTATGTTTACTAAGCGTTCCTAATATTTTGGCCGTAAAAGCCAACGGGGAGCCTGAATTATCTGCCACGTCTCCAATTTTTGACCGTTTCCCCTCCAGCGATTGCGTTGCGATATAAACCACTGCTTTTATTCCATATTCACACCCTTTGGAAAACATAATTCGTTATAAATCTTTACACAAAGATAAGGGACATTTTTATCTTAGACAAATTTGTCCGAAATTATTTAGTTTTCTTAATAATTCTAAAACATTGAAATAAACATCTTTTTTATTGAGTTTCAAATGATTAAAAATCGTTTAATGATTTCAGATAAAATCAGTTGTTTTTGTAACCTTTTTAGTCTGAGTTTGCTCTAATAAAGTAGAAACAAATTAAATATCAGCATTAAAAATATTAAAATGAAAAACAGCGAACAACAACGTAATGGGAATGATGAATAAATTATAAAATGAAAATGTGAAAAAAATAATTTAGAATAAAAATTGAGAAACTATACTCAATTCATCATTAAGGGTAGAAGCATTTTAAATAGCTGAAATTGGTATTTCTTATTTGTCAACTAACAACTTTTCTTATATCTTTGCGCATTAAATTTATCTAAAATGGAAGAAGAAGTACAATTAGTGTTGGAAGAAACCAAAGACTCCATGTTCAAAGCATTGAAGCACTTGGAAGAGGAGCTAAGAAAAGTACGAGCAGGCAAAGCCAGTCCGGATATGCTGAGCGGTATCACCGTAGAGTATTACGGAGCGCCGTCACCTATTAATCAATTAGCGAGTGTAAAATTATTAGATTCAAGAACTTTATTAATTTCTCCTTTTGAAAGAAAAATTATTGGTGATATTGAAAGAGCCATCTTTCAAAGTAATATTGGAATTACACCGCAAAATGATGGAGAAAATATACGCTTGTCAATGCCACCAATGACAGAGGAAAGAAGACGGGATTTAGTGAAGCAAGCTAAAGTGCACGGTGAACAAACTAAAATTGTCATTCGCAATGCTCGCAAGGATGGCAATGAGATGATAAAAGATTTAGTGAAAAATGGCTTGAGCGAAGACATAGGAAAGGGAGCAGAAGAAACCGTTCAAAATTATACTAATGACCACAATAGCAAAGTGGATAAAATGCTTGTAGTAAAAGAAGAAGAAATTATGACTATTTAATCATCGTCATTTGGATAAATAATAAAGGCTCTCGTTAGGAGAGCCTTTATTATTTTATCGGATAATGTATAATTTTCCGTAACCGTGTTTAAAATATTTGTCGATAGATGTCTGTTTGACTTCGGTAGTAGTTCCATCCAAATTGCGGGTCATCACTCGATAGAAATAAACACCATTGGCCAATCTATCTCCAAAATTATCTGTTCCATCCCATTTATAATCCGTCAAATTAGTACCGATATGTAGATTGCCTAATTCTTCGCGTGTAATTTCTTTTACTACCTTTCCGCTGGCACTAAAAATTTGGATAATCAATTGATCTGGAACCGCAGCCCCGGTAACCGTGAAAACAAATTGCGTAGAAGTAGAAAATGGATTGGGATAATTCAACACATTCGTAATCGACGGTTTGGAGTCCACTTTAAATTTGATGCGATAATCGTATTTACCAGCATCATTCAAACTTCTATCAATTCCTTGTGCTCGAATTTCATAAGTGCCATCTGCTAAAGTTGGTTTATAAATAAGTCGGGCTTCATTTGATTTTCCATTATTTAAATTAGTAGCCGGAATGAATGTTACATTTGCTTGACTATGTGCGATTTGAACTGCTTCTGTTGGGTTGTTTGGATAATACATATAAATAAGGAAGCAGCTGGTGTCATTTAAGGCTAAATATTTATTTTCATCTTTTAATCGGAATAATATTTCTGGACTGGCAGAAATATATTCACCATCTGTAATGTGTCTTCCATCGAACGTAACATCTAAGAGTGGATTGATTTTATCTCTTTCTACAAAAACGGTTGTTTCGGCAAAATTATTAAAGTGGAATTGCTCTGGTTGGTCATTATTAGGATTTACTTCTATGGTAATATAATTTAATCCAAAGAAACTAAAGCCGGGAAAATTATAATCGAATGTAATATTGCGTACTTGCTTTGCGGGCAATGGACCAAATCGTTTATAGAAAATAGTAATATTATTGGATGCATCTTTAATGATATATCGAACCAATAAGCTATCCATATCTACTGGAGAGACATTTTCTACGGCAACTGTTACATTAAGGTTTTCACCAGAAGCAATGGTATCCCTTGTTTTGGAAAAATAGATAGTAGGATTTACAACGGCTTCGGGGGCTTTTTCATAATATAATCGCCAATAGTCCATTTGTGGCGCTGTGCCTAAAGCATCATCTTTAGTAAGCCATTGCATTTGAACATAAGGATAAAGTTTGTGGTCAATATTATTTAGTGATGTAACAGAACCTTTGAGCAAATTATCTCTTAATAGGACACGAGCACCACTGGTATCATAACCATAAAGGTTTACTCTTGCATCGTCCTGTGTGTTTGATTCTTTAGCGTGCCAATCCATATCAAAATCTTTCCATCCTCTGGAGGGTCCAATAAGGGGAGAAGTCATTGTTCCTTTTGTCCAAGTGCCACTAAAAGTTAAGGTGGTATCTATAATATTTGGTTGGAATTTTTGAATTTGAACAGGTGTAAAAGAAGGATCACACTTCTTTAAGAAAAAGGCAAATGGAGCATTTTCTACTTGTTGTCTAATTTTGGAAACACCTAAATTTTCGAAAGCCTTAAATAAATTCACATCACCAGGCTGCGTACTATCACTTGCCCATTGTGTATAGCCAGCATTATAAAAACTATAACCTAATACATACGCATTACATGGAATATTATTCAAAAAGTCGATAGCATATTGCCGTTCTTGTTTTCCTTCAGTAGTGGTGGTACCGCGTGTTATAAATTCAAATACATCTACAGGAGTTGTGTTGCAATTGTAATCATTGTAAGGGCCTCTGCAGGAATTCCCTATCTGGTAGGTTTGCCAGCCTTGTCCTGTGTTGGCATCATATACAAAGAAGATAAAACCTCTTCTTTGCCATGCATTACGAGCTATTAAATAACCATCCCAATATGCTGTAATTAATTGGTCAGAAATGATTCCATTTTTGAGCTGTAGGGAACGTACTGTATTTGGATAATAAAACTGTCTATCTTCTTTTAAATTTAGCGTGCTAAATGTATTTCTTAAATACTGAAAATAATGTGATTGATTCCATCCGGTAGATAGTGATGTATTGTATAAGAATGAGCTTTTTTTCCAGTTTGCAGGAATACCTGATGCCGTAGTATCTAAAGTGCCTCTCCAATAATATACTTTATTTTGGAGCAATGGTATTGAAGGTTTCCAATGTATGGTTGCTCCAGGTGCATTTATTTTTTGTTGTGTTAAAAGTGGACTATTAAAAAGCTCGGTAGTATCTATCTGGAAAATATAAGGTTTAGTGTTTGCAAACGCATCAGCAGTAGAAAAGACTAAATCAAAATTAGGATCATTTACCATGCTAAACTCATAAGGATAAATTGGAATAATATCATCTGCGAGTATCAGTTTTGTTACAGTTACCTCATTATTCAATTCAGAATATTCTGCAATAGAATTTTCATAATCTACTTTTATTCTGAAGGTGTTTAATCCAGGGCCGTTTAATCGGTCTGAGTGTATCCATAACAGCACAGTATCTATGTATCTTGCACTGGGTATTCTTACTCTTGTAGATTGAATCTGTCCATTAGGAAATACTCTATCTACATTCACTACGTACAAATCATTTACCGCTGCTCCTAAATTTTTCACAATTACTTTTATTAAAAAAGAATCGGCAGCGGCATTAATATTTTGTGGTTCAAAAATAATACTGGATTCATCAATGTAATAATCAGGTCTATAGTGTGTGTTGACTCTTAATCCGGGGTCTCCATGGTAAATCATTTGTTCTCCAACCATTGGATTGATGTAACCACCACCTAATATGATATTCTTAGCTGTCTGTGATAAAATAGTTCCAATCCTATCATTGTACAGGGTGTTGGAGTAATTATTATAAAATTCTGTAGAATAAGAATTCAGGTCGCTGGCAACAGCATACGTAACTGGAGCTATATATCCGATAGCCGCTTTATTCGGAGTTATCACAAATTGCTCACTTAATGTATTCATATCGGCAAACACACTTCCTACAAAGCACCCATTTGTCAGCATGAGATGATATTTACCTCTATTATCCATGTGCGCGGGTTCCATGTTAAAATCAGTAGTGGTAGTAGCAGAGTGTCCAAAAAACGTTATCAGCGAAACGCCAGAATTTACTAATGAATCTAAGAATATATTTTGTGCAATTTGAATTGGATCTGTACTGTTTTTGAATAAACCGCTAACATTGCCTCCAAACTTAGGTGCTTCAATAATAGTTTTATAATTATCTAAATAAGCTCGAAATTGCTGTTGTTCAAAAATACTTTTCCCTCCTCCTAAATGCAGCACGTTCTTCATCCATAACTTGTTATAGGGTGTTTCTGAAGCATTAGAAGTGTCATTTAAATTAGCTTCATATTCTCTAACCTTATCAAGATAACCTTTTATCTGATCGCCTTTGGTTACCGCCAGTCTTCCTACGCCAATTTGAGGAAAATTAAGCATTCCGGAACGAGCTGTTAATAATACATCAGAAGCTGGTTCGCCATACGTTTGCACTAAACTTCTGTCTATATAACTTTGGCCGTTTCTGTTGTAAGTGTATTCAAAGCCCTTTCCGATTATATATAGAAGTTGAGGTTTGTTAGTGAATTTGTCGTAGGCGTAGTTGATAAAGTTTCTAATAGCTAATGGATGTTGATTGATTCCAAAAGCAAATTGGTCATTAAGTTCGTCTATGAAATATGTTTTAGCATTAAAATTGCCCCCTTGTGCGCTTGAACGATACTGTCTGTATTGTTCAATATAATCGACACCAATTGTACTTGTTTTTAATTTCTTGTTGGTTACAATTAAATAATCACCTTGCTGCCCGGCATTGGCAAAATTGGTAAAATTTATAGCGCTTATACTTGAAATAGTAGGAACACTACTTGCATCTTGAGCAGAAATAAAAAGATTGTCCTTGGCTAATGCCGTTGCATTTAGGTAAAATTTATATACAGTATCAACTATGCCTATGTATCGTTGTCGATTATTCAAATCATACAAAACAGGAGTTGTACTAGAAAGATTTAAATTTTTTATTTCAAGATATACGTCATTGTTTTTTTTGATACTAAAATTAGCAGAGGGCTGATTTTCAAAGCTTAATGTTCTAGGATATTCAAAAGAGCCGTATAAGGCATAATCCCCCTTGTTTGCAGTGAGTTCACGTAGTGACATTCCATTGTTCCCCGCACCACTTAAAAATCTGTTTTTTACCTGATATACTTGTTTTTTAAGTATTGGCCCTGCAAATGTTTCAATAGTATCAAATAAAGAGTTAATGTTAGTTCTTATGGTGTGTATGCCCTCTCCATGCGCAGTAGTAATAGATACTGTGGCATTTACCTCTTCTGAATTATACAAATCTCTGAAAAATAATCGAGCACCTTGATCTTGTTGGCTTTGTATGTGAGTATAAATACCAATAAATCCATTGACATCGAATGAGCCTAAATACCACCCTTCACCTTTGTCAAAATCAGAGTTATATAAATCAGAAAAATAAGAAGAAACAGGCATCCCTCTGAAACTATAAAATGATTTTGTACTTGGAATACCATAAGCATAATTTGTATAATAACAATATTTCTCTTTTTCTGGCACAATAGAAATATCGTTATTCTGTTGCTGCATGCGGGCATTAATACTAAAAGGATCTATGGTAAGAAAAAATGTAGCGGTGTCGCTAAATAAACTCTTTAATGGATTGCCTTGTTCATCAGGTGTTTTGTATAAAGGAGTATCCGTTTTTCCATCATTTCTTTCTCCATAAAATTCTATATAATCTCCACTTCCAAATAATCCATTTGTGGTTACATATAATGGAATTTCTTGCCCGTTTCTAAATAGTTTAAAACTCGTTCCTGTTAAAAAAGATGGAGAAATACCCGCATTTACCAAAGTTGAATAGGGCAACCTGTATAAGCTTGTTTTGCCTAATTTAAACTTATAATAGGTTTTTGAATAATCAATCCATTCGTTGCCATAAGGTTGAGCTTTTACAGAAGCCATCAACCCTATCAGGAAGATAATATGTAAAACTCTTTTCATTGCTCAGGTTGATTTTGTGATGGTTCAACAATTTTATTTTCAGGGGTACTTTCTGGCGATACCGCTGGAGCAGGTGCTATGGTGTTTATCAACTCGCTTGTTTCTTTTTTCTTTCTTTTGTTGATGCCTAATACAAGTGATACTACATGTGAGTATTGATTCTCCGAAGCTTTACCTACATCGGTATAGGCATAATCTACGGAAACATAATCTTTGTATTTAAATCCTGCACCAATATTGGGTTGTACTGTAAATGATTTCTTTCCTTTAGAATTATACATCTTTTGGAAATTGTTAACACCCCCTCTTAAATAAAAATATTTCCACAATCCTAACTCTACTCCAATTCTTGGATCCATACTTACTTTCTTTGTGGATACAAGTGTATTTCGTTTTCCATCTGTAGTTATTTCCCAGTCCAACTCTGCGGTTAAATCTATCTTGCCCTTAAAGGATTTATGATAGGCAACCCCTAATTGTATTCTGGGTAATGTAATCTCTGTGGAACTCTTAGGAATAACATTATTGGTCAAAGCTAAGATTTGTTTTTCTTTATCTGTAAAGCTATATGCCCAAGCATTAAAGGTGGTGGTAATGTCTTTTACCGTTAATCCAATTCTCCAATCTTTAATGGTATATAAAGCTCCTATATCCACTCCAAATCCCCACGACCTGGCAAAAGAACCGGCCTTGTTATGTACAATCTTGGTAGTAATTCCCACAGATAGATTGGGTAAAATACTATAAGCATACGACAATAAAATACCATAATTTCCAACAGAAAAATTGCGAATATTATCATAATTAATACTTCCGTCTGCATCTATTAAATTCAATGTATTTGGAATGTCATCTACTCCAAATCGCATAAAATTTACCGCCAAAGCATGTTTATTACTGTCTAATGGAAATGCAATACCCGCATAATCATACTTTGCAATACCAGCAAAATATTCATTATGCATAAAACTAAATTGCATTTTTGTAGGTATTCTTACTAATCCTGCCGGATTCCAATACCCTGCTGTAATATCATTACTGCTGGCGACCACTGCATTGCCCATCCCAAAATTATGAGCACCCACTCCAATATACATAAAATCATTACTGTACTTTGGTGGTCCTGCATAGCCAACAAGGGTAGTTCCAATTAGCCAAACTAAACCAATTATTTTCTTTTTTGAAAAATATATCATGCGTAAAACTCGATTCTATAAGATATAAATAGCACCATCATTCTTTAAATGACTTTGGTAAATTTACCTAAAAAAAATAATATCACGTACTAAAAATTTAGTGCCTTTTTTCTTTAAACATACTGTTTGATAAATATTTATGAAATTATCCCTATTGCAGGACATATCCTTGACACAATTTGTATTTTTGCAGTTGAAATTTTTTAAATATGAATTTTGTAGAAGAACTCAAATGGCGCGGAATGTTACATGACATTATGCCAGGAACAGAAGAATTGCTGAATAAAGAAGTGGTGAAAGGATATATTGGATTTGACCCAACTGCCGATTCTTTAGGTATTGGAAATATGGTGCAAGTAATGACATTACTGCATTTTCAAAGAAGTGGACACAAGCCAATAGCATTGGTAGGCGGAGCAACCGGAATGGTAGGCGACCCCAGTGGAAAGAGTGAAGAACGAAATATGCTTTCGGAAGAACAATTGCAATATAATTTAAATTGTCAGAGAAAACAGTTAGAGAAATTTTTGGATTTTAATTGTGGTGCAAATTCAGCCGAAATTGTAAATAATTACGATTGGTTCAAAGAGTTCTCTTTTCTTCAATTTATCAGAGATGCTGGAAAATATATTACCGTAAATTATATGTTGAGCAAAGATTCTGTTCAAAAACGCCTTGAAAATGGTATGACCTTTACGGAGTTTAGTTATCAATTAATTCAAGGATATGATTTTTACCATTTATGGAAAAACAATGGAGTGATGTTGCAAATGGGCGGAAGCGACCAGTGGGGAAATATTGTAACGGGAACAGAATTTATCCGCAAAAAAGGCGAAGGTGAAGCGTATGCATTGACAACTCAATTAATAAAAAAAGCAGACGGAACAAAATTTGGAAAATCGGAAAGTGGAAACATCTGGTTGGATGCCAAAAAAACGTCTCCTTATAAATTCTATCAGTTTTGGCTGAACACCGCAGATGATGATGTGAAAAATTGGATTAGAGTTTTTTCTATGAAAGGAAAAGAAGAGCTGGAAGCATTGGAACGCCAACAAGCGGAAGCACCGCATTTACGCATTATGCAAAAAACATTAGCTGAAGAAATAACAGTTCGGGTGCATAGCCGAGAAGATTATGAGCAAGCCGTAAAATCATCTGAAATATTATTTGGAAAAGCGACGAAAGAAAATTTAGCACAGCTAAGCAATGCACAAATAGAAGATATTTTTGAAGGTGTTCCTGTTTTTAAAATATCTAAAGATAAATTTTCAGACGGTATTTCTATTTTGGATTTATTAGCACAGGATACGGCTGTTTTGCCCTCAAAAGGCGAAGCCAGAAAATTAGTGAGTGCTAATGGAATTGCCATTAACTTAGAAAAATATAGCGATGTAAACGGTATAATAAATTCAGAAAATCTGATTAACGGAAAATATATTATTGCCAAAAAAGGAAAAAAAGATTTTAATTTAATTATTGCAGAATGATGGGTTATTCTTTCTTTGCTATCGTTATATAATAATCAAAAATAGGTTCTTTTTTATAAAGAATATCTTTGATGATTTGAAGTTTTCTATTTTTCAAAAATTGATTGTATTCTTCTATATTTAGTTGAACAGGATGCAACATATCACCCGGAATTAATTGAAAAATCTTTTTTAAAAAATTATTCCTGTGTGCATCTGTGGAAATAATTAAATAACCGTTTGGCTTCAATGCATTTACTAAATTATCATAGCATTTTTCAATATCATTCACATGATTAATGGCATTAAGGCAAAAAATAAAATCGTATTTTTCTTTTTCATCTAATGCTTCTAACGGCATATTTTTAAAATTTGTCCATGGATAATTTTGAGGAATAAAGTGTGGAAGTGTTTTGTATTTATCTAATAATGGATCAAGTGCTGTTACCTGATTATTTTCTAATGCAATAAAAATTCCTGCTGGTCCGCAGCCCTCATCTAAAATTATGCTTCCATCGGGAATGTCAATAAACGCTGCTAGTTCTGCTAATAATTTTTTCCAATAATCAGTTTTCCATGCTAAATATTCTCCTGTGTCTTTTTTCTTCAAATAATTTTGCCACCACTTATATTCCAAAGTTTGTGCAAGTTTCCATTTTAAAGATGCAGAAGAATTCAACTAAAAATTATTTCTGTCAAAGTTAAAGTTTATAACCGAGAGTAAGTACAATTAATGGATTTTTTGTATTGAGTGTTGCATCTGGAACTGGATTCCAGGCTTTGGTGTCTAAATGATACGGCACAAATAATTCTTTAAAATTGGTTTGAACATAGGCAATATCGGCAAAGAAATGTTTGCCTCTGTAGCCTATTCCTGCCGAATATATAAGTGTAGAAGTATTAACACCTGTAGGTGTAAAATCTTTTTTAAATGGAGAAGTTCGATATTGGATACCACCACGGATACGAATAGGATCATACTTAAATTCTACCCCAACTTTTATAGTATGAAATACGCCATACTTTTGTCGTATCAAGTCATTCATATTATTCTCATAAGCTTTTGTATTGCCATCGGCAGAGGAATATTTGAATTTAGAGGCTCCTGCATCGCTTAAATCATACTCTACTGCTATTAATCCATATTTATGAATATATCCAGCTCCTGCAGTTAGTTTCCATGGTTGTATGTATTTATATTTGGAAGCTCCTTCCGGAGAGTCGCCAGTGTAAACGACGCTAGCAGAAGCATAATCTGCTTCCATGTGTGTTTGATAAGCATCACGCATAAAAATAATTCCTGGAGTTTGGACAGCTAAAGACAAACGAAGGCCATTAACGGGCATTCCAATAATTCCTACTTTTAAATTAAATCCGACACCTTTAGTTTTTAAATACGTTTCATTTACAAAAGAATTCAAATCATAAGCAGCATCACGTACATCTTTTTCCTCCAATCGAATGTGTTCTGTGTAATTTATTATTGGTACTCCAACAGATGCACCTACCATTATTTTGTCTTTATACATGCTTCCTGCGCTTATGGCCAATTCATTAATTCCTCCAGATTTTTTTATCTGAAATTCTTGCTGCATATTTCCATTATTGGTAGCCGTGTAAGTTCTACCCGTAGAGTCAATAGTAATCAGTCCTAATTGATAGGCAATACTTGCATCAAAAGGATATTTATCAGCAGCATCTGTAGAATCGGTGATAATACTTCTGTCGTTTAATTTTTCATAGTAAACATTAAGCAAACTATTCTTATCGTTGTATCCGGAAAAATAATAATTGCTATTAAAATTAGCAAGTCGATTTACGGCAAAGCCAAATTTTAAACCATTCCAAGTAGAGTTATTATTGTTATTTCTGCTGATGACTGCTCCAATATTGGCTAATTGGAATTTTGTTTTACTATCTTTTGTCGTATTTCCAATAAAAGTGGAAGAAGATTTATTAATAGAAATTGCAGGTGTTAAAACAAATTCAGAAGAACTGTATTTTGCAATTCCCGCAGGGTTGGTTGAAATGTTACTGATGTCTGAACCGATAGTTCCCATCGTATTGCCTAATGCCATATTGCGGGCAGTTCCTTGCACATTTGGTAGTGCATACCTGAGCGCATCTACATCTGTTTGCGCCCGCATGATTGTGTGCGATAACAGTATAAGGAGCGATGCGTAAAGAGATTTCTGTATCATAAATCAATGTGATAATTGGATGGATTATTTAGGTCGTGTGCCAATTCTAATTCCACTATTATTGCTTGGACTTGTATTTATATTATAGCTTGGTTGGGATTTATAAGAATTATCCCAATTTCCATTGTTTTCATTTCTGTTGTTGTTATTATAGGAAGGCTGTTGGTTGTATTTATAAACATTGTCTGGTTTAGAATCGTAATTATTGTTGTTGCTATTCTTGTTATTCCATTTGTTTGAAGGAGCAACTTGTTTTTGGATTTGATTGTTTTCATTTTGATTGTCCTTAAATTCATAATTGGAATTAGAAGGAGTATTGCTGTTAGAACTTCCACTTCTATTGTAATTTGTATTATTATATCCACCAGTTCTTGGAGTGTAAATTACATTATTCTTTTTTGTGCCATCATAAAAATTATCATAGTTATTTCCGTAATAATTATAACCATAGTTATAAAGAAGACTGGAGCTAAAAGGAGAAAATCCATACCAATTATTATTATAAAATCCCCAATTATTAAATGGGCTGTAAAATCCTGTATTATACCAACTACTGTAACCTGGTTGATAAAACATCATTGAACTACCATAGAAAGGATTGTAAAAACTGCTGTAATTGTACAACCAACTTGGCGTGAAAGAATAGTTATTCCAAGAATCCCAATTGTTATAATTATTCCAAGATGAATAATAATTATTGTTCCAATTATTCCATCCATAGCTAAATTGCATGGATGGGTTATGAAATCTTCTTATTCTATCAGAATAGCCATAGCCATACCCAAAATCGTTGCTGTAATAATCATTGTCAGAATAATTATCATCAGAATAATTATTATTGTTGTAATAGTTATTGTTTATAGTTCTTGCAGTTGAATTATCATTACTTTCTGAATAAGACTGAGTTCTCCCTGGCAAAACTATCCTCTCTTGGGGTTCAGAATAGACAGGCTTACTAACTTTAACTTTCGGTTGTCTTTGCACCGGTGCGTCATATACATCATCCTGCGCTTGCAAAGGATGAGCGCACAGTAAACTTGCTATAAGCACAAAAAAAACAGTTATATTTTTCATTGAAATCATTTTTAATTTTTTGGCAATCTAAAATCCCTTACTTTTATAAACCAAAAATAGATAGTTTCAGTTTCATTTATGGTATTTGTTTTTAGTTAAAAATATTATTAACAATAAAAATAGATGCTATAAATATAGATTAACAAGAGTAATTCCAAAAAACATACCAAAATATGTTAATAAACAACAAATTATAATTTATATGAGCAAAGAAATAACAAGCAGAGCCGAAAATTATTCAGAATGGTATAATGACCTTGTGCTAAAAAGTGGTTTGGCTGATTATTCCGCTGTTCGTGGTTGTATGGTTATTAAGCCGTATGGATTCACGCTGTGGGAAAACATGAGAGATGTATTAGATAGAAAATTTAAAGAAACAGGGCATGTAAATGCTTATTTTCCGCTTTTTGTTCCTAAAAGTTTATTTGAGGCGGAAGAAAAAAATGCAGAAGGTTTTGCCAAAGAGTGTGCGGTAGTGACACATTACCGTTTAAAAACGAATCCCGATGAACCAGGAAAATTAATGGTAGATCCGGAAGCAAAATTAGAAGAAGAATTGGTAGTACGCCCAACTTCGGAAGCCATCATTTGGAATACGTATAAAAAATGGATTCAATCTTATCGCGATTTGCCATTATTGATTAACCAATGGGCAAATGTAGTGCGCTGGGAAATGCGGACACGTTTATTTTTGCGCACGGCAGAATTTTTATGGCAAGAAGGACACACGGCACACGCCACCAAGCAAGAAGCATTGGAAGAAACCATAAAAATGATAAATGTATATGCTGATTTTACTGAAAATTATATGGCAATGCCTGTTATCAAAGGCGTAAAATCTGAAAGCGAGCGTTTTGCCGGCGCAGAAGATACTTATACTATCGAAGCGATGATGCAAGACGGAAAAGCGTTGCAATCTGGCACTTCGCATTTTTTAGGTCAAAATTTTGCTAAAGCATTTGAAGTTACTTTCAAAAATAAAGAAAATGAAGAAGAATATGTTTGGGCAACCTCTTGGGGTGTTTCCACTCGTTTAATTGGAGCTTTAATCATGGCTCATTCTGATGATGATGGATTAATATTGCCACCCCGCATTGCCCCACATCAAGTAGTGATTATCCCATTTTTATCTAAAAATGTGGAGGAAACCAACAGCATGATTCAAAAAGCAAATGAGTTGAAAAATGAGTTGGCAAAAATTAATATCAGAGCAATTGTGGACAGTGACGAAACCAAACGCCCCGGATTCAAATTTGCCGAATATGAATTAAAAGGAATTCCTTTGCGGGTAGTGATTGGTCCAAGAGATTTAACAAATGGCGTAGTAGAAATTGCACGACGAGATACGAAAGAGAAATCACAAATTCCTGTAGAAAACTTATCAAATTCTATTGCTGATTTATTAGAAGATATTCAGCAAAATATGTTCAACAAAGCCAAAACTTTCCGCGATGATAACATCACCAAAGTAGATGATTTCGATACCTTCCAGAGGTTATTAGATGAAAAACCAGGCTTTTTATTAGCACACTGGGACGGCACGGCAGAAACAGAAGATAAAATAAAAGAATTGACAAAAGCTACTATTCGTTGTATTCCTTTAGATAACCCGCAGGAAGAAGGCAAATGTATTTTAACAGGTAAACCAAGTAAGGAAAGAGTGTTGTTTGCGAGAGCCTATTAAAACAAACTTGTCATTTCGAGAATTTCGAGAAATCTCTAAATAAAAATAGTATGAGCGAAAGCAAATCTATAGTATTATTTGAAAGCAAAAAAGTTCGCACACATTGGAACGAAGAAGAAGAAAAGTGGTATTTCTCAGTGATTGATGTGATTGAGATTTTGACAGAAAGTCCGAGACCTAGAAAGTATTGGAATGCGCTGAAAACTAAATTAGCAAGCGAAGGAAGTGAACTGTCCCATAAATTGGGACAGTTGAAAATGCAAGCAGATGATGGTAAAATGCGAGAAACCGATGTTGCAGATACAGAAACTTTACTTCGCCTTATCCAATCCATACCATCGCCCAAAGCAGAACCATTTAAAATTTGGTTGGCAAAAGTTGGTTACGAACGAATGCAAGAAATTGCAAATCCAGAGCAGAGTTTAGATAGAGCAAGAGAAAATTGGCAAAAATTAGGCAGAAGCGAAAAATGGATTCAGCAACGCATGACTGGTCAGGAAACGAGAAATAAGTTAACTGATTATTGGAAAGAAAATGGCGTTGAAAAAACAGACGAATTTGCGTTGCTCACCAATATTATCCATCAAGAATGGACTGGTTTAAGTGTAAAAAACCATAAATCAATTAAAGGATTGAAACAACAAAATTTGCGTGACCACATGACGGAAGCCGAACTTATCTTTACTGCTTTAGCCGAACTTTCCACACGCCAAATTGCAGAAACAGAGGAAGCAAAAGGATTAAATCAAAATGCAATTGCAGGAAAGAAAGGTGGAAAAATTGCGAAAGATGCACGATTGGCTTTAGAAGAAAAAACAGGTAAAAAAGTAATATCAAAAGATAATTTTTTGCCGCCAAAGAAAGAAAATAAAAAATTGAAATAATAAGCAAGCCAAAAAAGAGTGTTATTTGCAAGAGCGTATTGATGTTAGTTGATGGTCAATGGTTGATAACCAATAGTTATTGCTTCTCAGCAGAGTCTCCCGCAGTGGATTCTGCGTACGTTCAGCAGCGCAGTGTTCCTTTCAGAAAATTCTACTGAGAAACTAAATGCTATTCTTTTTTTGAGTGAAATAACTTTATCTTTATATACCATTTAGCAATAAATCTGCTACGGTTATGCATAAAAATATCCAATTAGAACTTCCACCGGAAATTGCTTTTGATGAAATACTTTTTCATCAACACATCAAAAATTATTTACAAATAAAAGATGAACATCAACTTCATGTGCGTATCTCCAAACGCAGTATTGATGCACGCTCGCGCAACATTAAAGTAAATATTAATGCAGATATTTTTATAGATGAAACGCCAGCAACTACTTTTGAATATCAACCAGAATACAAAGAAGTTTCTAACGCACAACAAGCGATTATTATTGGTGCAGGACCAGCAGGTTTGTTTGCAGCTTTGCGTTTAATAGAATTGGGAATAAAACCAATCGTTTTAGAACGTGGAAAAGAGGTACAGGAACGACGCAGAGATTTGGCAAATATCAATAAAAACAATATCGTCAACGAAGATTCTAACTATTGTTTTGGAGAAGGCGGTGCAGGCACTTACAGCGACGGGAAATTATATACCCGTTCTAAAAAGCGCGGCGACATCAAACGCATCTTAGAAATCATGGTGCAGCATGGTGCCGCTGAAAATATTTTGTTTGAAGCGCATCCGCATATTGGTACCAATAAATTACCAAAACTCATTCAGGAAATTCGAAACACCATTTTAAAACACGGCGGCGAAATTCATTTCAATACAAAAGTGATTGATTTTATTGTTGAAAATACCGCCGTTGTTGGTGTTTTAGCGCAGCGTCACCAACAACAATTTGAATACAATGGCATGGGTACAATTCTCGCAACTGGTCATTCCGCCCGAGATATTTTTGAATTGCTACAACAACGAAATATTTTAATGGAAGCAAAACCATTTGCACTCGGTGTGCGCATAGAACACCAACAATCACTCATAGATTCTATACAATATAAATGTGCAGACAGAGGGAAATATTTGCCCGCTGCTGCTTATAGTTTAGTTGAACAAATAAAAATTGGCACTACACAAAAAGGAGTATTTTCTTTTTGCATGTGTCCGGGTGGATTTATTGTGCCGGCCGCTACGCAACAAAATGAAATAGTGGTGAACGGCATGTCGCCCTCCAAAAGAGATTCGCCATTTTCCAATTCAGGAATGGTGGTAGCAGTAGATGAAAATGATTGGAAAAATTTCAAACAATTCGGTGCATTAGCCGCAATGGAATTTCAGAAATCGGTAGAACAAAAAGCATGGAATATAGCAGGACAAACACAAGCCGCACCGGCACAACGCATGCAAGATTTTGTAAATAAAAAAACTTCTACTTCTTTGTTAGAAACTTCCTATCAGCCAGGATTAGTTTCAGTAGAAATGCGAGAAATACTACCACAAGAAATCTCATTTTGTTTGCAAGAAGGGTTTAAAAATTTTGGAAATAAATTGCGTGGTTATTTAACCAATGAAGCGCAAATTGTTGGTGTAGAAAGCAGAACATCTTCGCCAGTAAAAATTCCAAGAGATAAAGAAACTTTAGAGCATGTTACTGCAAAACGTTTGTTTCCCTGCGCCGAAGGCGCAGGCTATGCAGGCGGCATCATGAGTGCAGCTATCGATGGTGAGCGTTGCGCAGAAATGGTTGCGAAATTGTATGGTTGAACAAGCTTCTTTTATCTTTATAAAATTAAATCAACATGTGAGAATATGTGTATGATACGGTAAGCGAAGCCGTGAAGGTTTTAGCGAAACGTGGCTAAGTGGCTGATTTTAATATGACGATAATCGATACGCTGTATTGAGGCAAGAAGTGAAAAGCATTTTTGTAAACACGCTAGCGCTGGCTATAAATTACAAGATTCTCATCTAATGTCTAATGACAAAAAATGTATTTATTTCAAATTCAGTTCTGTAAGCAGCATTTCATAAATTTCTTTCCAGTCTTTCAGGTAGAGTTTTGTTGAGGTGTCCGCCAGTTTTGAAAAGGTGTGAGATGAGTAGAATTTTTCCATTGCAGTTTCTTCGTCTAACCCAAAGTCTTGAAACAATTTTTCCGTAACTGGTTCTCCGATATGTGAAAATGCTGAAACTTCTTTTAGATTATTTTTTTTAGCTAAAAACATGAGTGATTTCACCCTGCAAAAACAAATTTGATGTGTTTCTTCGTGATATTTTAAATCATCTAAAAATTCTTGTTTAGTGATTTTTTCAGTTAAATAATCCGTTATCCGGTTTTGTACTTTGTCGTCTGCAACAGGACCTTCTACAATATCATAATCGTGTGCTTGGTTTTTACTTTGTCGGTTTAAGATTACATAATCAAACCATTTTTCGCTGTAATGGCTAAATCGTAAAGACTTAATATCCTTGTTGTCAAATGCGTAATCATTAAAATCAAATTCGGTTACAACACCGCTATGGTCATACTTTCTACCTTTTCGGGTAGCCCAAAAATCAGCTTGCTTTTTAAGGCCGGTAACATAAAAACCGATACCAAAATCTTTATATGGTTCACATTGTGCTAAATTCACTTCGTGTATTTCGGTATAACTGCCGTGATATACAATCATCTTACGCCACCGTTTTTTCTGCAAACATCAAAAATATCCGACAAAGCCCAAAAAGTGCTGTCAGTATGTAATGCCCACCAGTTTTCAGTTAAATAATCCCACCCTCCATACTTTTTCAAGTAGAAAAATGCGTCTTGCACATTCATTTTATACGCATCAGCAAAGGCAGGAACGATATATGCCATAAAACTGATTTTATCGCTCGTGGCTTTGTCTATTGTTTTTTTTACTGCAATACTCATACCGATTTGCTTTTAACAAAGTTACACTTTTTTCCCTGTTTGCATACATATAGCAAGTCTATGCTCTGCGTGGTGTTTTCACCGTTGCAACTGCCATAATAAAAACATTACAGTTAGTAGTTAAACGGTGAAAACACGATTATAACTTAGTATTCTATATAAATTTATTCTTTACTTTTAAACCAAACCCCCTTTATTTTTTAAAAGGATCTTGCATGGCTTCAGCAGGAACATTAGAGGTTAACGTCTTTAAGAATGTAGCAATACTGCTTACTTCATCTTGGCTCAATGTTTTGTTTAATTGTACTTTCGCCATAATGGTGATAGCTTGGTTTAAATCCGCAACACTACCATCATGGAAATAGGGATGTGTTTTTTCAATGTTGCGCAAAGAAGGCACTTTGAACATAAATGCTTCGTGTGGGTCTTTAGAAACCGTTACTTTGCCAGAGTCTATAGCAGCACTTTTTGTTTGCTCCCAATAATTTCCATACACTCCAAATTTTTGGAACATATTTCCACCCACACCTGCTCCGGAATGACAAGTAACACAGCCGGTATTAATAAACAAATCCAATCCTTTTTTTTCATCTTTATTTAGTGCATTGGTGTTTCCTTCAAGATATTCATCAAATTTAGATGGAGTAATCAATGTACGCTCAAAAGCCCCCAATGCTTTTTGGATATTTCCGTAATTCAACGCATTTTTCTCACCCGGAAAAGCAGTAGCAAACATCTTTTGATAGGTTGCATCTTTTCTTAAACGCTCTTCCAAAAATTCTTTGCTTGGAATATTCATTTCCACCGGATTCATAACAGGCATTCCTGCTTGTTCTTCCACATCTTTCGCACGACCATCCCAAAACTGAGTAGCATGTATTGCAGCATTTAAAACAGTAGGCGAATTTCTTCCTCCCGGCTTGCCTTCATCTCCGATAGAGAAAGATTTATGGTCCACGCCATAAGTAGCAAGATTGTGACAAGAATTACAACTATTATTTCCTTTTTTGGAAAGTCGGGTATCATAAAACAACATTTTTCCTAATGCCACCTTTTCAGGCGTGCAAACATTCTCAGGATTATCCGCTTGCTTAGGCAATGGTTTAAAAATACTTTTTGCCATCATTTGCAATGAATCTGTTCCATTTTTTGTAGCGGCATTATTAGAACTTGAATTTGGTTTACAACTGAAAACGGATACTGCAATAGCACTTAGAATAAAAACTTGGAGTAAAATACTTTTTCTTTTCATGATAATATTTATTTCTGCCCGCAAAAATACATTACCGTTTTTGAAATATAAAGTGTTGTTATGATAGAGTTTGTTTATTTTATGATAAGCAAACTCTATTATTAATCTAAATACCACTAAATCGGTATATGAAATAGTTTAAACATACAATGAATTTTGACATTTGTTAAAATATAGTGAATGATATAAATAATTTTCTCACTCTATTGTTAATTTGTGTTATTCACTTTATTTTTGCATATTACAAATTTGTTACAAAGGAATGGTTAATTTATTACAAACATATTTCAAAGAAGTTATAAATAATTGGAGAATTGCATTTCAACAAAGGAATATTCGTTTGCAATTTATTTTGACTGCCGTATCTTATATTTTCTTGTTTAAATATTGTCGAATGGTCATGGTCATTTTTGAACAAAGAAAAGGTATTCAAATTATAGATCCACTTTTAACTCGTTTACCAGTAGTTGATTCTTCCACACTAATTTTTTCGTTGACCTATTCTGCATTGGCAATTTTTATTTTGACCAATTTGAATAATCCGATGCGTTTTATTAAAGGCATGCAAGCCTATACTTTATTGCTTACTATGCGCACCATTACTATCTATCTTGTCCCCTTAGAACCGCCTATCGGTATGATTGTATTAAAAGACACCGTTTCTAATTTTTTTATGAATTCAGGAAATGGTACGTATATAGTAAAAGATTTGTTTTTTTCAGGACATATTTCGGCTATTATGTTGTTTTTCTTAGTGGCAGAAAATAAAACGATTAAAATAATTTTGGTATCACTGGCAGTAGTAATAGCCAGTTTGATTTTACTACAACGAGTACATTACACCATGGATATAATTGCAGCACCATTTTTCTCTTATTTGGCAATAAAAATAGTGGCGGCATTAAACAAACAAAGCTTGACTATTCCTGTCGTTCAGGAATAATATTATTAAGAATTGAATTGCCCTAAAAAGTTAACGACAAATAAACGTTTATTCCTATTGTTTGGATAAATACAATAGTATCTTTATTCAATGGAACAACAGCCTTTTGATATTTCTTTTGATGAATTAGTTGCTAAAGCTGCCGCTAATAATAATTTATCCTATTTACCTCAACAGCATTATATTGCAGGCGTTGCCCCTTTTTTGCGTGGTCCCAACTCATCCATGTATGTCCGACAGCCTTGGACAATTCGTCAATATGCAGGATTTTCAACAGCAGAAGCTTCCAACGCTTTTTATAAACGAAATTTACAACAAGGACAAAAGGGATTATCCGTTGCATTTGATTTAGCCACGCACCGTGGATATGACTCTGACCATGAACGAGTATTTGGAGACGTAGGAAAAGCAGGAGTAGCAATAGACTCGGTGGAGGATATGAAAATATTATTTGATGAAATTCCATTAGATAAAATCTCTGTATCCATGACAATGAATGGAGCAGTTCTTCCGATTTTGGCATTTTATATTGTCGCAGCGGAAGAGCAAGGAGTTGCACAAGCATTATTAAGCGGCACTATCCAAAATGATATTTTGAAAGAATTTATGGTGCGAAATACGTATGTCTATCCGCCACGAGCATCGATGAAAATCATTTCAGATATTTTTGAATACACCAGTAAAAATATGCCCAAATTCAATTCAATTTCTATCAGTGGCTATCACATGCAGGAAGCAGGTGCTACCCCCGAAATTGAACTGGCTTACACTTTAGCAGACGGGTTGGAATACCTGAGAACAGGTATCCACGCTGGATTAGATATTGATAATTTTGCTCCGCGCTTGTCTTTTTTCTGGGCTATCGGAATGCAGCATTTTAAAGAAATTGCCAAAATGCGGGCAGCGAGAATGTTGTGGGCAAAAATCGTTTCACAGTTTCATCCAAAATCAGAAAAAAGTTTGGCATTGCGCACACATTGCCAAACATCAGGCTGGAGTTTAACAGAGCAAGACCCGTTTAATAATGTTACTAGAACCTGTATTGAAGCTCTGGCTGCCGCTTTAGGAGGAACACAATCTTTGCACACCAATGCCTTAGATGAAGCCATCGCGTTGCCAACAGATTTCTCTGCAAAAATTGCACGCGATACTCAAATTTATTTGCAGAAAGAAACAGAAATATGCAGAACTGTAGATCCTTGGGGTGGTTCTGAATATGTCGAAAAATTAACCGATGAAATAGCCAGAAATGCTTGGGAATTAATAGAAGAAGTAGAAAGCTATGGCGGCATGACAAAAGCAATAGAAGCAGGCATCCCTAAAATGCGCATCGAAGAAGCAGCCGCTCAAAAACAAGCCCGTATAGACAGCGGAAGAGATGCCATTATCGGAGTAAATTTATTTCAGACGGCAGAAGAAAGTAATATAGAAATATTAGATATTGACAATGCAGCCGTTCGTGAAAAACAAATTGAAAGATTAAAAGAAATTAAAAGCAAACGAGATGCAACTGCTGTACAAGATATTTTAGAACAACTAACAAATGCCGCCAAAAACAACGACAAAAATCTTTTAGAATTAAGTGCGGAGGCAGCCAGAAGACGAGTAACGTTAGGCGAAATTTCTTTAGCATTAGAAAAAATATATGGAAGATATAAAGCAACCATACACAGTATTTCAGGAGTTTATTCAGCAGAAATAAAGATGAATCAAGATTTTCAAAAAGCACGAATATTAGCAGATGAATTTGCAGAAAAAGAAGGAAGACGTCCTCGTATTTTAGTAGCAAAAATTGGACAAGACGGGCATGATAGAGGTGCAAAAGTAATTGCAACTGCCTTTGCCGATATTGGTTTTGATGTGGACATAGGCCCATTATTTCAAACGCCAAAGGAAGCCGCCAAACAAGCTTCCGAAAATGACGTACATATTATTGGCGTTTCTTCCTTAGCAGCAGGTCATAAAACATTAATTCCACAATTAATAGAAGAATTAAAAACCATTGGTAGAGAGGATATTTTTGTGGTGTGTGGTGGCGTAATTCCAAAACAAGATTATGATTTCTTATATCAAGCAGGCGTTGCAGGTGTTTTTGGCCCTGGTACCGTTATTGCTAAAGCAGCAATAGATATTTTAGATAAATTGATACAGGAATAGAAATAAATGGTGTGAAAATGGGATGGATGGTATGATTATATTGAATTGCTAATAATTTTCTTTATTTTGCAACGTTATTCATTAAGACAATACATGAAAAATTATCTATTAAATATTTCTTTGTGTTTGGTGTTTATTATTAATGCTGCATCTATGCAAGCACAGGATAATAAATACAAAGATATTATTAAAACAGAGGGGCTGAAAAATAAAAAATATTTGGCATCAGCATCCCTTATTGCAGACGTAGATTTATTTAAACCAACTATTTTAAATACCGGAATGACTTTTAGTGGAGGCATTCGGTTATTATACAAGCCAAAATTAAATAAAGGAAAAAGCACCTATAGCCCACGTATTATAGAAAGAGAAATTTTTATAAAACCTACTTTCGGATTTATTTATAGAAAACGATACAATACTGCTTTGTTTTTTATCCCAGAATTAGCCTATCGCCACACCTTTTATAAAGGGTTTTTTATGGAATTAAACTTTGACGCAGGATATATGTACACCAAATTGAACGCTCCAGTTTATGAACGCAAAAAGGATGGAACATTTAAAAAAGAACCATTTGGATACCATAACTTGATGTTGGGTGGGAAATTAGTAGCAGGATATGATTTTTCCAAAAACTCCAAAACTCCTTTGGCTATTAATGCAGGATTTGGGGTGTTCTATCGCTATCCAAGCAATGGTTTTTGGATAAAACATGTGTATGGAGAAATAGGATTATCTTATGTTTTCAGAAGAATAAAAGAATAAACCATGCGATTTAAAATAAATATACTTTCTGTTCTTTTGATAGTAACTATCATATTGGTAAGCTGCTCTAAAGATCCAAAACCCGCCAACGATCAGTTAGATAATTATTACTTTGTAAAAGTTGGTAATATAGCATTGCCAGTGCGCGTTTGTGGAAATATTAACTCGGATATAGCAGTAGTTTTTGTTCATGGCGGTCCCGGCGGAACGGCACAAGGTGAGCGCGCTAATGTATATTGGCAAGAAATAGAGAAATATTATAAAGTAGTATATTATGACCAAAGAGGCTCGGGGGTTACACAGGGAAATACACCAACCAATAAAATGACTATCGAACAGTTTGGCGAAGATTTAGATAATATTGTAGATTTTACCAAACAAGTAGCCAAAGCTGATAAGATATTTCTTCATGGAGTAAGTTGGGGAGGTGGCTTGGCAACATACTATTTACTAGATACAGCACATCAAAGAAAATTAAAAGGTGCGATTATAGAAGATGCAGCGTATGATATTAAACACGGTGCCGAATTGTCAATGCAATGGATTTTACACAAAGCAGACTCATTAATTGCTATTGGAAAAAATGTTGATTATTGGCAAAATTGTAAAAATTTTTACGTACAACATCCAGTGTTAACGTCTAAAGAATTTAAACAACACATGTCTTATTTGAATCAAGTTTCCGGAATAATGTTTAATTCAAGTAATGTACAAATACGAAGTTCTAGTATTCCTAAATTTGAAATTGATTTAGCTTTCAAAAATTCAGAATTCGCACCGGCTCAGTTAACTTATGAAGGACAATCTATTTTTACACATTTAGACTTGACTCCTAAGTTAAATCAAATAACACTCCCCATAATGTTGGTTTGGGGTGCAAAAGATGGATTATTACCTAAAAACAACCTCGCCCAAAAATTTGTAAATAATTTAGGAACTTCACCCGCCAAAATAAAATATGACCCCAATAAATATCTATTGTCGGCACATGCACCACATTATGAAGAATGGCAAACTTTTGATGTAGATGCGAAATCTTTTATAGAAACGAATAAATAGTGACTTATGTAATTCTTTTCAAAAGTAAAATACAAGCGCCATTAAAAAGCGTATTTTTGTAATATCATCATGGCATATAAATCCTTACAAGAATGTGTGGATGATTTGGATAAAAATGGACAGCTTATCCGAATCAAAGAAGAAGTAGATCCATATTTAGAAATGGCAGCTATTCACCTGCGTATCCACGAAGCAAAAGGAAAAGCAGTTTTGTTTGAAAAGGTAAAAGGCTCTCGCTACAAAGCAGTTTCTAATTTATTTGGAACAACAGAACGCAGTAAATTTCTTTTCAAAGATACATTGGAAAATGTAAAAAAAATGATTGCATTAAAGTCCGATCCGATGCAAGCTATCCAACATCCTTTGCAAAATATAGGCGTAGCTTTAGCTGCATGGAAAGCATTGCCTAAAAAGGTTTCTTCCCACTCTTTTGAAAAAATAAAAATCAGCGATTTGCCTCCATTGCACTGCTGGGAAAAAGACGGCGGAGCATTTGTTACCTTGCCAATTGTTTATACAGAAGACCCTGAAAAACCTGGAGTGATGCATTCCAATGTTGGTATGTATCGAATTCAACTTTCTGGAAATGAATATATACAAGATAAAGAAATTGGATTGCATTATCAGTTGCATCGTGGCATTGGCGTGCATCAAACAAAATGGAATAAGCTGGGAAAACCAATGAAAGTATCTGTTTTTGTGGGCGGTCCGCCTTCACATAGTTTTGCCGCTGTAATGCCATTGCCCGAAGGATTGTCGGAGTTGACTTTTGCCGGAGCATTGGGCGGCAGACGTTTCAGGTATATGTACGATGAAGAGGGTTTCTGCTTGAGCACAGATGCCGATTTTGTGATAACAGGAGAAGTATATCCAAATGAAAATAAACCAGAAGGTCCATTTGGTGATCATCTTGGATATTATTCATTAAAACATGATTTTCCTGTGATGAAGGTGCGAAATGTATATGCCAAAAAAAATGCCATTTGGAGCTTTACAGTGGTAGGTCGCCCACCACAAGAAGATACAGCTTTTGGCAATATGATACATGAAATGACGGGCAGCGCAATCAGTGCGGAGATTCCTGGAGTGCATGAAATACATGCCGTAGATGCCGCTGGCGTACACCCACTTTTATTAGCAATAGGCAGTGAAAGATATACCCCATATTATACCGAAAAAAGACCTCAGGAATTATTAACAATTTCCAATCATATTTTGGGAACTGGGCAATTGTCATTGGCAAAATTTTTATTTATTGCAGATAAGAGTGATGATGAAACATTGACTACTCATCAGGAAGAACGTTTTTTTCACCATGTTTTAGAACGCATTGATTTATCGCGCGATATTCATTTCCAAACTAAAACTACTATTGATACTTTAGATTATAGTGGCGATGGATTAAATACTGGTAGCAAAGTTATTATAGCAGCAAGTGGAAGTAAAAAACGAGTATTATTGGAAAAATTACCAGATAGTTTTCCATTGCCTGCGGCATTTACAAATCCAAAATTAGTTACAAAAGGAATTTTAGCAGTAGAGGCAATAGACGATAGTGTTATAAAGCAAATCAATGGACAATGGACAATGGACAGTGGTTTACCTCTGATAGTTATTTGCGACGACGCAGATTTCTTAGCTGCAGATTTTAATAATTTCCTTTGGGTAACGTTCACTCGCAGCAACCCATCTCATGATATTTACGGTATTAATGAACGATTTGAAAACAAACATTGGAGTTGCGATACGCTTATCATTGACGCACGCATCAAACCACATCATGCACCCGTATTAGAAATCAATCCTGAGGTACAAAAACGGGTGGATGAATTGCTGAAAAAATATTTATAGCCTTGTGTTGGTGATACAGTCGTAATACCTAATTATTGTTCTTTCGTTTGCAATTTATATTCTCCTAAATACAAAGATGAATCTTGTATCAAACGGATAATTTTATTGGTTTTGGCAAACCAATACATCCTGAAAGAAAAAGTATCTTTTTTTAAATAGGCATAAATAAACGGATGTACATACAACAAGAAATTTTTGTGTGAATGTGTTTTCAGTTGAAATAACTCTGCCCGAATATTGTCAATAATTTGCAAAGGTTGATCTACTTTGTACTTATTGTTATGCAATAATGGATCGCGCGTATCAATTACTACTTGTTCTTTCATGCGTTGCCGGGTGATTTCCATCAAACCAAATTTACTAATCGGTAGTATTACATGTTTCGCTTTGTCAGGCTTCATGGCCTCTTGCATCACTTCATACAATTTATGCTTATACTCGGCAGATTTCATGTCAATAAAATCAACTACAATAATACCTCCTATTTCACGCAATCTCAATTGTCGGGCTATTTCTTGTGCAGCCTCCACATTAATATTAAATGCTAAAGTATCTTGCGCAATGTCTTTTTTAATTTTCGGCCCGCTGTTCACATCAATTACATGCAATGCTTCCGTATGCTCCAGAATTAAATACGCCCCACTTTTTAATGTCACTGTTTTTCCAAATGCAGCCTTAATCTGGCGGCTGATATCAAATGTTTCAAATAAAGGAACTTTATCTTCATACTTAACGAGTATATTGGATTGCTCTGGTGCATGTTCTTTGATATATGCTTTTAAATCGCCATGTAATGTGGTGTCATCTGTAACGATTTTAGAAAAACTATCATTCATTAAATCCCGAACTATCGAAAAGGTTTTATTCATTTCCTTTAATAATAGTTTTGGCGGATTTTGAAATTTGACATTCTCCGTCATCACCTTCCATTTGTGCAGTAGATTCTCTATATCATGCTTCAGTTCATCTTCTCCTATCCCTTCAGCATTGGTGCGTACTACCACCCCAAAGTTTTTAAGTTTTATCTTTTGAACTACTTGCAATAGGCGTTCTCTTTCTTCTTGTTGTCCTATTTTTTTTGAAATTCCAATTGTTTTTGAAAACGGTACTAAAACAGTATATCTCCCTGGAATGGAGAGTTCACAGGTTAAACGAGGACCTTTGGTAGAGATGGCCTCTTTGGAAATTTGAAAGATAAGGATGTCACCTTTTTCTAAAACATCGGAAATAACTCCGTCTTTTTGAATGCTCGGTTCAAATTCAAATGTATTCAAAAGGTGTGATTGCTCGCCCTTAAATGCTTCCGAACTATATCTGCGAACAGAACGGATATATGGGCTTAAATCTGAATAATGTATAAATGCATCTTTTTCGCTGCCAATATCAACAAAAGCAGCATTCAATCCCGGATTTAACTTTTTTACTCTGCCTAGATAAATATCTCCAGCAGAAAAGCCTTCTTTATCGTAAGAATCAAGATGGTATTCGACTAATTTTTTGTTCTCAAGTAGAGCAATTTCAACACCTTTCGAATTAGCATGGATTACTAATTCTTTTACCATAATAGTTGAGTGTTTTAGAGTCATTAGTCATCGTGTATTTAGTGTTTTGTTTTTATTTTATAATAAAAATTTATGGACTAATTACATTCGACTATCGACTTATTTCTTCTTGTGACGATTCTTTCTTAGTCTTTTTTTACGTTTGTGCGTCGCTATTTTATGACGTTTTCTTTTTTTACCACAAGGCATAATTAATCTTTTTTATTTTTTTAAACTTTTGACGATTTCGTCTATTTCTTTACTAAATTCTTCGTTGTTTACAATTATCTTACACATCTCAAACATACGAGTAGCTTCATCCGTGTGTCCAAGTTGTGCTTCGGTGATTGCCATAAAATATAGAGCTTCTGTATTTTGTGGTTCTAATTGCAACACCTTCTTAAATCGTTCTTTTGCTTTGTCCAACTGTCCTGATTGTATGGAAAGTCTTCCTAAAGCTATTTGAAGTTGTATATTGTCGGGATGCTTTTGCTCCAACTCTTTCAGCATACTAATACCCTTCATAGGTTCCGAAGAGCCTTGTACATATACATCTGCCAATTTTAGCTTTAACCCGATATCGTTACTATCTTTTTGTACAGCTTCGTTGTAAGAACGGAGGGCAAAGGTAATCAAATTATTTGAAATAATTGAATCTGCTCCACTTTTATATACATTAACCAGTATGTCTCCAGCATCTTCCAAGGCATGCTTGCTGCCTTCCACCTCAGCTTGTTGATAATGATAATAGGCTCCTATTGCTCTGTTGTCTAAATTTTTCCAAAAATCGGATAGCTGATGCAGTATCTTTTTGCGAGCAGTTGTGTCCGTTTCTTGTAGAGATTTTAATGATGATTTTAATAGATTTACCTGTTCTACTTCAGAGGGCATCAATTTCTTTATTTGTTGCGCCTCATAGTCCTCAAAAGAAATACTTTCCACTGCAGTATGTGTCATTTCTGCATTTTTTTCTTTTTTAAGAACAGTTTTACCTCCAAAAAATAATATTAAAGCCAAAACGATGGTTCCTACTCCTAAAACTAACTGACCTTTCTGCACGATATTTTTTTTCTATTATTACTCATTGGTTTGTAAACGCTTAGCACTAGATTCTTTTATTTGTTCTACAAATACCTTTGAGGGTTTAAATGCAGGAATCTGATGTTCTGGTATTTCTATCGCAATATTTTTTTTGATATTACGTCCAATTTTTGCTTTACGGGTTTTAACGATAAAACTTCCAAAACCACGTACATATAAATTTTCTCCGTCTGCTAAAGTATCTTTTACTTCTTTAAAGAAAGCTTCCATGGTTACTAACACGTCAACTTTTGGCACTCCTGTTTTCTCTGAAATAGTGGTGATAATATCTGCCTTTCTCATGATGGTTGTTTTGGTGGACTACAAAAATGCAAAATTATTCTTAACTAACTGACTAATAAACACGAATTTAGGATTTTTTTAATGTAAAGAAGATATAGCAACGTGTTTTGCTTATCTTATATGTAGTTTTTACGATTAGGTTTATTTTACTTAAAATTAGTAATCAAATAATATAGTTTATGCATTTTAATAAAAATAGCCTTATATTTGTAAGTGAACACTCACTAACATAAATTGTTATTCTACTATGCAACAGTTTACATCCAGGCAAATTGAAATCATGGAAGCGGCAACCAATAGAATTTCAAAATTTGGAATTCAGCATTTAACCATTAAAACATTGGCTGAAGACATCGGTTTGTCGGAGCCAGCATTATATCGCCACTTCAAGAGTAAAAATGAAATACTGTTGAGTTTATTGGAATACTTCAAAACAGAAATGAAAAATCGTATTCAATCTATTCCTTCTCCACCAAACGAAACGGAAGGCGATAGGTTAAGAGCCATTTTTAATTCACAACTACAAACCTTTACCAATAAACCGGCTATTGTGAGTGTCATTTTTGCTGAAAGTATTTTCCATTTTGATGAAAGTTTAAGTAATAAAGTTTCAGAAATAATTGAGCTGATGCAAAGCGTAGTTTTATCTAACATTGAAAAAGGACAAAAAAAAGGTGAGTATAGTAAATCGATAGGTTCATCAACACTAACGACCATAATTATTGGAGGAATGAGAATGACTGTATTGAAATGGAAACTTTCAGGACATAAATCCAATTTAATTAAAGACGGAAAAACGGTTTTGAATGGAATTTTGAAAATGATTGAAAAATAAATTTAGCTTAAGTGCAAATAAAGATATAATGCCATACAACATTCCAAAATACCTTACAGGTCTTACTTCGGAAGAAGTAAATATTTCTCGTATTAAACACGGGTACAATCAAGCCAATACTGCCCAAAAAAGTACTTGGTATGTGTTGTTGTTTGATATTTTGAAAGAGCCGATGTTGCTTTTGCTCATTGCCGTGTCGATTATTTATTTAATTGTGGGCAATTATTCAGAAGCGGTTTTTATGTTGGGCGCAATTATTGTTGTTTCGGGGATTTCGTTCTATCAAGATAATCGTAGTAAAAAAGCATTAGAGGCTTTAGAAAAATTAAATGAACCTTTAAGTGTCGTTATTCGAAACTCTACTGTCATTCAAATTCCTACCAACGAAATTGCTGTGGGTGATTTGTGCATCATTGAAGAAGGAAAAATGATTAATGCCGATGGCGAAATTGTTCACAGCAACGACTTTTCGGTGAATGAAGCATCGCTTACCGGTGAAAGTTTTTCGGTGTTTAAAAGTCAAGAAACCGAAGATAAAAAAGTATATAGTGGCACTTTAGTTGTTTCTGGGTTAGCCGTTTTTAAGGTTGAAAAAATTGGAGCAGAAACTAAATTAGGGAAAATTGGAGAATCCATTCAAAATATAAAAGAAGAAGCATCACCGTTGCAAATTCAGATTACCAGATTTGTAAAAGGAATGGCAATTATTGGCGTTGTTATTTTTCTACTCGTTTGGGCGTATAGTTTTTGGCAATCACGCAACTTTATTGAAAGTTTACTGGCGGCATTAACCTTGGCAATGTCTATTTTGCCCGAAGAAATTCCTGTGGCTTTCACTACGTTTATGGCATTGGGTGCATGGAAATTGATGCGTGAAGGCGTTATCATTAAACGAAGCAGCGTGGTAGAAACATTGGGAAGCACAACTGTAATTTGTACCGATAAAACTGGAACCATTACCGAAAATTCCATGCACTTGAAATCTTTGTTTGATTACAAAACGAATAAAGTATTTGACGACAATCAATTTCATACATCGGAACTTTCTGAACTTATTCGCTTTGCAATGTGGAGCAGTGAACCCGTTCCGTTTGATCCGATGGAAAAAACACTTCATCAAATTTACGAGCAAACACAGTCCAACGACCAACGCAAGGATTTTCAAATGATACATGAATATCCGTTGGAGGGAAAACCACCGATGATGACACATCTTTTTGAAAATGGGTTGGGAGAACGCATTGTTGCTACCAAAGGTGCACCCGAAGCCATTCTTGCGGTGTCTAATCTTTCAGAAAGCGAAAAAGAAAAATTGCGTCAGCAAATGAGCGATTTTGGCAAACAAGGTTATCGCGTTTTAGGTGTTGCTAAAGCTCATTTTGAAGGGAGTAATTTTCCTGAAAAACAACAAGATTTTTTATTTGAATTTTTAGGATTTACGGTGTTCTACGATCCGCCAAAGAAAAACATTCAAGAGGTATTTCACAAAATTTATGCTGCAGGAATTAAAGTAAAAGTAATTACTGGCGACAATGCAGATACCACCAATGCCATTGCGCAACAAGCTGGAATCAGCAGTCAGTCACCAGCAGTGAACGGAACAGAACTCATGCATCATTCAGAAGCGGAATTAATTGAGTTATCGAGAAATACAACCCTGTTTACCCGTATGTTTCCAGAAGCAAAATTAGCAATGGTCAACGCATTGAAACAAGACGGCGAAGTGGTTGCCATGCTGGGCGACGGTGTGAATGATGCTCCTGCGCTGAAAGCTGCTCACATTGGCGTGGCAATGGGAAATAAAGGAACGGAAATTGCAAAAGCTGCCGCAGCCTTGGTAATAACAAACGATGATTTAGAAAAATTAATAACTGGAATTGCAGCAGGAAGAAGAATTTACACCAATATAAAAAAAGCCATTCAGTATATTATTTCCATTCATATTCCGATTATTCTCACCGTTTCTTTACCCTTGTTTTTGGGTTGGATTTATCCGCATATCTTTACGCCAGTTCATGTTATTTTCTTGGAATTAATTATGGGTCCAACGTGTTCCATTGTTTATGAAAATGAACCAATGGAAAAAAACACGATGTTACAAAAACCACGAAAAATGACCGATACCTTTCTGAATTGGAAAGAATTAAGCATTAGCATCATTCAAGGATTGGCTATTACAATAGGCGTTTTATTTGCGTATCAATTTACTGTACAAAGCGGAAGTGATGAAACCACTACAAGAGCTATTGTTTTCACCACTTTAATTTTTGCAAATGTGTTTTTGAGTTTGGTCAATCGCTCGTTTGTTTACAGTGTATTGGATAGCTTTAAGAATAAAAATAAATTGTTTCCTATCGTTATTGGAACAACGTTAATACTGCTTTTTGCCATACTTTATATTCCACCATTTGCATCTTTCTTTCAAGTTAAAAATTTGAATATACAAGAATTAGGGATTTCTGTTTTGATTGCAGCCGTTTCGGTGTTGTGGTTTGAAGGATATAAATGGATTAAAAGAAGAAAAAACATTTAAATAAAAAAATTTACCTTATTATGTTAGTGAATACTCGCAAACCTATATTTATTCTACTGATTATTTTCGGGTGGAATACTGTTCAGGCACAGGAGGTCTGGACTTTGAAACAATGTATTGATACGGCACAGGTCTATAACAAAACCTTGCAAATCAGTAAAAATAATATCAGCATCAGCGAACAAAAGAAAAAAGAAGCTCAAGCTAATTTGATTCCGAAAGTTACCGCCAATGCCGATTACAAATATTTTATGGAATTGCCTACGCAACTAATGCCGATGAATGCACTCAATCCGCAAGCACCGGAAGGACAGTTTAGAAACCTGCAATTCGGTGTTCCGCACAACATCAATGCAAATGTACAATTAGCAATGCCTTTGTACAATCCGCAAGTGTATGGAGCAATTGCGAATACAAAAATTGCTAATGAACTAACACAACTTCAATTTCAAAAATCGGAAGAACAGGTTTTATACGACATTACTACGCTGTATTACAATGCTCAAATTCTGAAACATCAAATTGATTTTTTGGAAAGTAATCTGATTAACACCCAAAAACTACTGAAAAATATGGAATTATTGAAAGAGCAATTATTAGCAAAGGGAACAGATGTGAGCAAAGTAAAATTGCAAGCGGAACAGTTGGCTACGCAAAGGGAAATCGTTCACGACAAATTCATTTCAATTGTCAATGCTTTGAAACTGAATATCGGTATTCCATTAGAACAAAACATTACTATTAACACTCAAATAGAGCAACAAATTCTGGTAGAAAACAATACAGCAAACATTTTGGATTTGAAAATAATTCAGACGCAAAACAAACTCTTGAATAGTGAAGTGAGTACGCTCAACAAATCACGGTTTCTGCCCTCGCTGAATTTGGTTGCTTCTTACGGTACTACAGGTTTTGGCTACGATAAAACGCCAAATGATTTTCTGAAATTCTATCCGGTAAGTTTTGCAGGAATACAGTTTTCATATCCGCTTTTCAATGGAACGGTTACCCAGCGAAAAATCAATCAAAAGAAATTAGAAATCAATAATAATGAATTGCAAACACAATTAATCAGCGATAAAAATAAAATGGAAATTGAAAATGCTGTTAGACAACGAAATACAGCAAAATCCACCATTACCAATACAGAAAATCAGATTGCTTTAGCGAAAGATATTTACGAAAAGACGGTGTTGCAACAAAAGCAAGGTACAGCAACATTGACTGATGTTTTATTAGCGGACAATGCACTTCGTGAAGCACAGCAAAATTACTTGTCGGCTGTTGTAGATTATCTGAAAGCTGATTTGGAGATTAAAAAGCTAACGGGATCAATTAAAAATTAAAAATTACGAATTAAAAATTACGAATTAAAAATTAAGGATATGAACTGGAAGAAAATAATAGGAATTGTAATTACGCTTGCGGTGATTGCATTGGTGGTTTTCAAATTGATAAGCAACAAAAAAACGACCGAAAGCAAGGTGTATCAATACGATAAAGAAAAACCTATTTCGGTAGAAGTGGATACCATTCGTTTAAAATCTTTAAGTGAAGAAAATGCTTTTACAGGCACATTTGAACCTAACAAAGAGACCAAAATTAGTGCGGAAACACAAGGGAAAATCAATAGTGTTTTAGTAGATGTAGGCGATATTGTTCAGCAAGGACAAACGCTTATTCAATTAGATAATTCATTGTTGAAACTTCAACTACAAACGGTTCAAGTGCAGATGGAGGGCTTGGAAGATGACGTGAAACGCTATACGATTTTAACCCAAGCAGATGCTATTCAAGGCGTACAATTAGAAAAAGCACAGTTAGGTTTGAAGTCTGCAAAAGTGCAAAAAGCAACCATTCAGGAACAAATCAATAAAACAACGATTAAAGCACCTTTCAATGGCATTGTTACAGCAAAATTAAGTGAAATTGGAGCTTTCGCAGCACCAGGAGTTCCGTTGTTGCAAATTACAGATATAAGCACTTTACGCTTTACGATAAATGTTCCCGAAAATAATTTGGCTCAGTTTCAAAACAATCTAACT